>ODAK010000003.1_pt1 | contig 340544 bp, 313 predicted proteins | sample 1539591 | NCBI WGS metagenome assembly ODAK01 (sample SAMEA3539303, study PRJEB22396) | soil metagenome | biome: tundra; feature: field; material: soil | place: USA | collected 2010-05 | depth 0.15 m | reverse complement strand
CGATCTCGTCCTCGGAGTGGCTGATCTCGGTGCGCCGCTCGTCGCCGAAGCGCTCCCTGATCTCGGCGAGCTCCTCCTTGATCACGGCGAGCACGCGGGACTCGTCGCCGAGGATCGCCCGCAGCTCGGCGATCCGCTCGGAGACGTCGGCGTGCTCCTGTTTGATCCCGTCGGCTTCCAGGGCGGTCAGCTGGGAGAGGCGCAGGTCGAGGATCGCGGTCGCCTGGATCGGGCTGAGCGCGAAACGCGCCACGAGCTGCTCGCGGGCGTTGTCGCGGTCGCGCGAGCCGCGGATCAGCTCGATGATCTCGTCGAGATGATCGAGCGCGGTCAGCAGCCCCTCGAGGATGTGGGCGCGGGCCTCCTTCTCGGAGAGCTCGTGCTTGGTGCGGCGCACGATCACCTCGCGCTGGTGGGCCACGTAGTTGTGGATCACCGAGCGCAGGTTGAGCGTGCGCGGGACGTTGTCCACGAGCGCGACCATGTTGACCCCGAAGGTGGTCTGCATGGGCGTGTGCTTGTAGAGCTTGTTGAGCACCACCTTGGGGATGGCGTCGCGCTTGAGCTCGATCATCAGGCGCATGCCGCGCTTGTCGGAGTAGTCGTTGAGGTCGGCTATCTCGGAGATCTTCTTGTCGCGGACGAGCTCTGCGATCTTCTCGATCAGCCCACCGGGGCCGCCCTTCTTGACCATGAAGGGCAGCTCGGTGACCACGATCGCCTCCTTGCCGTGGCTGAGCGGCTCGATGTGCGCGCGCGCCTGCACGCGCACACGACCGCGGCCGGTCTCGTAGGCGTCCTTGATGCCCGCATGGCCGAGGATGATGCCGCCGGTGGGGAAGTCGGGCCCCTTGATGTGGCGCATCAGGCCCTCCACGTCGGTCTCGGGGTCGTCGATGTAGGCGACCGTCGCGTCGATCACCTCGCGCAGGTTGTGCGGGGGGATGTTGGTGGCCATGCCGACGGCGATCCCCGATGAGCCGTTGACGAGCAGGTTGGGGAAGCGCGCGGGCAGGACGAGCGGTTCGCGGCGCGAGCCGTCGTAGTTGGTCACGAAGTCGACCGTGTCCATGTCGAGATCGCGCAGCATCTCGGTGGCGAGGCGGGCGAGGCGGGCCTCGGTGTAGCGCATCGCGGCAGCCGGGTCATCGTCGATCGAGCCGAAGTTGCCCTGGCCGTCGACGAGCTCGTAGCGCATCGAGAACTCCTGGGCCATGCGCACGAGCGTGTCGTAGATCGCGGAGTCGCCGTGCGGGTGATAGTTGCCCATCACCTCGCCGACGATCTTGGCGCACTTGGCGTAGGAGCGGGTGGGCCCAAGGCCGAGCTCGTTCATCGCGTAGAGAACGCGACGGTGCACGGGCTTCAGGCCGTCGCGCACGTCGGGCAGCGCGCGCCCGACGATCACCGACATCGCGTAGTCGAGGTAGGCCGTGCGCATCTCCTCCTCGAGCGCGCGCGGTTCCACGTTGCCTCCGCCTATTACATCGGCGCTAGCCATTCGTCACCTCCTATACGTCCAGATTTGCAACGGCCCGCGCGTTGTCCTCGATGAAGGCTCGGCGCGGCTCGACCTGGTCGCCCATCAGCATCGAGAAGATGCGGTCGGCGGCGAAGGCGTCATCGAGCGTGACCTGCGCGAGCGTGCGCGTGGCGGGCGCCATCGTGGTTTCGCCGAGCTGCTCGGCGTTCATCTCGCCGAGGCCCTTGAAGCGCTGCAGTTTGATTCCCCGCTGTGCGACCGTCATCACGGCTGGGTGCAGATCCTCGAAGGAGGGGGCTGTCTCTCGCGCGTCGCCGAGTCGCACCTCGAAGGCGGGAGCGCCGGCGAGCTCGATCAGCTGTGCGTGCACACGGGCCAGCGAGCGGAACTCCTGGGAGTCGAACAGGCTGCGCTTGATGCGGTGTACGCGGGCGAATCCGGTCTTCTCTTCGACCGCCCGTACGCGCAGCTCGAGCGCGTCCGTCTCGAGCAGCTCGGTGGCGTGGGCGTCACCGTCGACGCCGCTGCGCTTCAGCCACGCGATCGCAGCCTCGGCGCTCAGCGCCTGCTCATCCAGCAGCGAGGACTCCTCGAGGAACTGGACGACATCGTGCCCGTGGGCGGCGCGCATCGAGGAGGACCAGCCCTCGTACTGCTTGAGCAACCGGGTGAAACGCTGCCAGCGCGCCTCGGTCAGCTTGAACTGCTTGCCGTGGCGGTCGAAGACCTCGATCTTCTCCCACTTGTCGGAGAGCAGGATCTCCTCGAGTTCGGAGTCCTTCTCGATGTAGCGCTCACGTGAGCCCTGCTTGAGCTTGTACAGCGGGGGCTTGGCGATGTACACGTAGCCGGCCTTGATCAGCTCTTCCATCTCGCGGAACAGGAGCGTGAGGACGAGCGTGCGGATGTGGGCGCCGTCGACGTCGGCGTCGGTCATCAGCACGATCTTGTGGTAGCGGGCGTTCTCGATGTTGAACTCGTCGCGCACGCCCGTGCCGATCGCCGTGATCAGCGCCTGGATCTCGGTGTTCTGCAGCACCTTGTCGATGCGCGACTTCTCGACGTTGAGGATCTTCCCGCGCAGCGGCAGCACCGCCTGGGTGGAGCGGTCGCGGCCCTGCTTGGCCGAGCCGCCGGCGGAGTCGCCCTCGACGACGAACAGCTCGGCGAGCGAGGGGTCCTTGACCGAGCAGTCGGCGAGCTTGCCGGGCAGTGTCGAGTTCTCGAGCGCCGACTTGCGGCGGGTGAGGTCGCGGGCCTTGCGGGCGGCGTCGCGGGCGCGCTGAGCCTGGACGGCCTTGGAGATGACCGCGCGCGCCTCGCTCGGGTTCTCCTCGAGGAACTCCCCGAGGCCGGTGTTGACGATCGACTCGACGAAGCCGGCCATGCCGGGGTTGCCGAGCTTGGTCTTGGTCTGACCCTCGAACTGGGGGTCGCGCAGCTTGACCGAGACGACCGCGGTCAGCCCCTCGCGCACGTCCTCGCCCGAGAGGTTGTCCTCTTTGTCCTTGAGCAGGCCGTGGTCACGGGCGTACTTGTTGACGGTGCGCGTGAGCGCCGAGCGGAAGCCGCTGAGGTGCGAGCCGCCCTCGGGTGTGTTGATGTTGTTGGCGAAGGAGTGGATCGACTCCTGGTAGGAGGCGTTCCACTGCATCGCGACCTCGGCGGCCCCCTCCTCGGACTCGCCGGCGAAGAACACGACCTTGCGGTGAACGGTCTCCTTGTTCTCGTTGAGATAGGAGACGAAGTCCTCGATGCCGCCCTCGTACTGGAACGCGGCGGAGTGCCCCTCGCCGCGCTCGTCCACGAGCGAGATCTTCAGGCCGCGGGTCAGGAACGCGGTCTCGCGCAGGCGCTCCTCGAGCGTGTGGAAGTCGAAGTCGAGGAGCTCGAAGATGTCGGCGTCGGGGAGGAACGTGACCGTCGTGCCCGTCCCTGCGCCCGGCGCGAGCTTTGCGCCCTTTTGGAGCTCGTTCTGGGGCGCGCCGCGGGCGTACTCCTGCGTGAAGACATGCCCGTCGCGCCTGATCTCCACATCCAGTTTCTCCGACAGGGCATTGACCACCGACACGCCGACCCCGTGCAGGCCGCCGGAGACCTTGTAGCCCCCGCCTTCGCCGAACTTCCCTCCGGAGTGGAGGACGGTGAGCACGACCTGGACGGCCGGCAGGCCCTCCTTGTCCATCTTGGCCACGGGGATCCCACGGCCGTCGTCCACGACGGTTACGGAGTTGTCGGGGTGGATCGTCACGGCCACCGCCGTGCAGTAGCCGGCGAGCGCCTCGTCCACGGAGTTGTCCACCACCTCGTAGACGAGGTGGTGGAGACCCATGACCCCGGTCGAGCCGATGTACATGCCGGGGCGCTTGCGAACCGCCTGGAGGCCCTCGAGGACAGTGATGTCCTGGGCGTCGTAGCTCGAGGATCCGCCCGTCATCGACGGGTTGTTCACGCCGCTTTCGACGACGCTCTCTTCAGAGCTGTTGCTACCTGTTGCCAATGGCCCTCCGATGACGTGAGAACGCCCCGGATTCCGGGGCGCGAAGTCCACGGCCGGGGCGGGTTTCGTATGTCCCAAATCATAGCAGGCGAGGGGCTCTCCCGCCGCCGCAAAACACCCCTAAATCCCTGCAAACTGCCGTGAAACTGGGTGCTCACGAGGACGCGGCGGGTGGGCGTGGGAGCGGGGAGTCCGTCAGCCGGTCCGGCAACGCAGCTCGCGGATGAGCTCCCGGCCGAGAGCCTCGTTGACGCGGGGGATGAGCTCCCCGGCCATCAGGTCGAGCTCCTGGGCCCACACGGCCGCCTCGCATGTCACCGTGAGCACGCCGTCGCGCTCGGCCGTGGGCCTGGCGGAGGAGGATATGGCGGGGCCGGCCACGCGCCCCCAGACCTCCTGGACACGAGCGAGGGTGGTCGCCGGCGCGATCGTCGAGGTCAGGTTCCCGAGCGCCGTCGAGAGCGTTCGCGGGGCGGCTCTGCTCAAGCCGCGATCGCCTCCTGGAGGATCGTTCCAGGGGAGATGCGCAGGCGGGTGACGTGGGCCTCGCCGGCGGTCGGGACGTGGCCGAGGTCGGTGGTGGCGATCACGCTCTGTCCGGCGGCCGAGAGCTCACCCACGAGCAACTCGCGACGCTCGCCGTCGAGCTCGCTCATCACGTCGTCGAGGAGCATCAGCGGGGTGCGTCCACGTTCGCGGGCGAGCACCGAGCGCTCGGCGAGGAGCAGCGCGAGGAGCGCCAGCCGCTGCTCGCCCTGTGAGCCATAGACGCGCAGCTCGCGGCCGTCGCGCACGATCGCGAGCTCGTCGCGGTGCGGGCCGTGACCGGAGAATCCGCGCTCGAGGTCGCCGGCGAGACGCTCCTGCAGCTCGGCGACGAACTGATCCTCGTCTAGGGCCTTGGAACGGGGGCGGTACTCGATCGAGACCTCACCGTTGCAGCCGAGCTGCACTGCTTTCAGCGCAAACGGCTCCGCCAGCAGGTTCACGGCTCCGGCTCGCTGCCCCCGCAGGGTCAGCGCCTTGCTCGCGAGCTCACGATCCCACGTGGCCATCGCGGCGTGCGAGGCGCGGCCGGCACGGATACGGGCGAGCAGGGCGTTGCGCTGGGCCAGCACCCGGGAGTACTCGCGACGCGCCTGCGCGCGCGCCGGCCAGATCGCCGCGACCACCTGGTCGAGATGCGCTCGGCGCAGCGCGGGTGGGCCTTTCAGCAACTCCAGGCGATCGGGCATGAAGACGCTGATCAGCGGCCTGCTGGACACGTCGAGCAGGCGCTCCACCTCGGCGCCGTCGGCGCTCATCCGCTTGACCGCCTGGGCGCCGCCGGTCGCGGCTTCGTATCCAACGGTCAACTCATGCGGTTCCTCGACGTCGAGCAGGCGCACGGCCACCCTGGTCGCCAGCGCGCCGAAGCGGATCAGCTCGCGGTCGCTGCGCGTGCGAGGCGACCGGCCCGTGCACCCGAAATAGATGCCCTCGAGCAGGTTCGACTTGCCGGCGCCATTGGGCCCGTGGACGACGGTGAGGCCCGCGCCGATCCGCGCCTCGGCGCGGGCGTAGCTGCGAAAGTCGCGCATCTCCACGCTGACGACGCGCACGGCCCTGACTACACATTTAGCCTGATCGGCATGATCAGGTACACGAAGTCCCCGGTGTCGGGTGATTCGATCAAGCCGGGGCGCAGGGGGCTTATGAGCTTGAGGACCAGCTCATCGGAGTCGACGCTCTCGAGCCCGTCCCGCAGGAACTCCGGGTTGAAGCCGATCTCGAAGGGCTCGCCGTGAAATGGCACCGGGATCGCCTCGCTGGCCTCCCCCACGTCGGGAGTCTGGGCTGAGATGGTGAGCGTGCCCTCGGTGAAGCTCAGGCGCAGCGGAGCGTTCTTCTGAGCAAGGAGACTGATGCGTCGCACCACGTCGGTCACCTCGGCGCTCGAGAGGCGCAGCTCATGCTCGACCGACTCGGGCAGAAGCTGACGATAGTTGGGGAACTGTCCGTCGATCAACCGCGATGAGAGCACGATGTCGCCGAGCTCGAAGATGACCTGGTTCTGCCCGACGCTGACCGCAAGCGACTCGCCGGGTGCCTGCTGGGCGATCCGCACCAGTTCCTGCAGCGCCCGCGCCGGGACGTTGGCCTCGAGGCTTCCCTGCAGCGAGGACTCCAGCGCCGTCTCCTTCACGCTGAGGCGATAGGAGTCCGTGGCCACCATCCTCAGCTCCTGGCCGGCGGCCGACATCAGGATCCCGGTCAGAACCGGGCGCGTCTCGTCACGCGAGGCGGATCTCGCGACACGGGCAACCGTCTGCACAAAGGCCTCTGTCGGCAGCGTCACCCGTGCCTCGGGAGACGGGAGGGGAAGCGTGGGGAAATCCTCAGCTCGTAGTGTGCGGAGGTGGAATGTGGTGGGACCGCAGATCAGCTCGACGTCCTGCTCGGCCGCTCGCAGCTCCATCGTGAGCTGCTCGGCTGACAGCGAGCGGGCGACGTCGAGGAGCAGGCGCGCCGGGAGAACGGCCGCACCGGGCCGAGCCACCTCGGCGTCCAGCGGTACCCGGAGGCCGATCTCCATGTCGGTGGCAAGCAGCTCAGGCTTCGAGTCGGCAGGGGCCGAGATCATGATCCCGGAGAGAGCCTGAACGGCGCTGCGGGTCGAGGCCACACGAGCCGCGGTTTGCAGCTGGGTGATGAGGTGCGCGGAGGAGAGCGAGAGCTTCATGACAGTGCCATGAGAAAGGAATAAGGGTTAGTAGGGGTTGTGAAGGTGTGCATTCGGCGTGGACAGGGCAGGTTGCCATGGTGTAGCGGTGGGCGTCCCTGTGGATAGGTCAAGGGAAGTCTCTCAGGCACGGCGGTCGGGTGTGTGGAATGGGTCACGGCAGTGGGCAGTCAAGGGTCCGGCACAGCTTTTCCACAGCCTCGCGGGACTCCTCGTCAGAGTCGATTCGGGCCGAGGTGCGTCTGCAGGCGTGCAGGACGGTGGTGTGGTCGCGTCCACCGAAGTGCCTTCCGATGGCGGGCAGCGATTCGCCGGTGAGCTCGCGTGTGAGGTACATGGCGAGTTGTCGCGGCCATGCGATCCGCGGGGTGCGGGCGCTGGAGGTGAGCTCCTCGGGCGAGAGGTCGAAGAGCTCACAGGTGGCGCGCTGGATGTCGGCGACGGTGCGGGTGCGCCGCCCAGGTTGGGCTGACCGGGGGTAGAGGCTCGCCAGGACCTCCTCGGTGAGCTCAGCGGTGAGCTCGCGGCCGGTCAACGAGCTGAATGCGACGACGCGGATCAACGCCCCCTCGAGCGCACGGACGTTGGTGTGGACGCGCTCTGCGATGACCGTCAGGGCGCTCTCGTCGGCAAGGGGAATCAGATCGTGGCTGGCACGCTTGCGCAGGATCGCCATACGGGTCGACAGGTCGGGGGCCTTGATGTCGGCGACGAGCCCGGCCTGGAAGCGCTCGCGCAGGCGTTCCTCGAGTGCTTGGAGGTCGTGAGGCGGCCGGTCGGAGCTGAGAACGATCTGACGGCCGCCGTCATGGAGCGCGTTGAACGTGTGGAAGAACTCCTCCTCCGTCTTTGTCTTGCGCTCGAGGAACTGGACGTCATCCATGAGTAGGACGTCGATGTGGCGGAAGCGTGCCTTGAAGGCCTCGGTATCCCCGTCGCCGAGGGCACCGAGGAACTCGTTGGTGAAGGCCTCGCCGGTGGTCGCACGGACGGTCAGTGCGGGATTGTGGGTTAGCAGGAGGTTCGCTATCGAGCTGAGCAGGTGCGTCTTGCCGACGCCCGGGGGACCACAGATGAACAGCGGGTTGTAGGCGTGGGATGGCATCTCGGCGACGGTCAGGGCCGCGGCGTGGGCGAGGCGGTTGGAGTCGCCGATCACGAACTGGTCGAATGTGAGCTTGGGATTGCCAAGGGGGCTGGCGTGGGGTGTGAGCTCCGGGCCGCCACCATGGAGTGGACGCTCTCGGGCGCTGGAGGAGCGGCTGACCCTGGCGATCGCGGGCGGCTCGGCAGGCTGGGGGCCGACGAGCTCGACGGCGACTTGCTCACCGAGCACGAGCTCGACGCTGTCCTGGATGATCCGGCCGAATCGATCCTGAACCCACCGGTGTGCGTGGGGCGGGGCTTCGATGAGCAGGCGTTCCCCCTCGAGCTCGACGGGTCGAAGGGGTCCCAACCAGATGCGGTAGGTGGGCTCATCGACGGCGAGTGCGAGTTGGGCTTGCACCCGCGACCATATGTGCTCGAGCTCGACGCTCATGGCAGCGCTGTCCAGCTCCTCTCCCAGAGGCAGATGACGAGAACTATTCGAAGGAGGACCCGCTGGGGGCCCGGTCGGGCGACTATATCCAACGACCTGACGGGGTCCACGTGGGTGCTCGCATTTGGCGGGAAAAATCAGCGGGGGCCGATCGGTCCTATACTTCGGGTCCGATCGCCGCCGGGTTGCGGTGGGATATCTGCGGCCGCTGAAGGAGTACGGCGGTCATTGGAGAACGGAGACCATGAAGCGCACCTACCAGCCAAAGAAGCGCAAGCGTGCCCGCGCACACGGGTTTCGCGCTCGCATGAGCTCGCGAGCCGGCCGGCTCACGCTCAAGCGCCGTCGCGACAAGGGCCGCAAGCGCCTCTCCGCCTAGGTCGGAGGGGTGAGCCCGCGCTCGTGGACGGACGCGCGATGAGCCCGCGGACGCCGTCGCGCGGTGGTCGCCTGTCACGCAGCGCGGAGTTCGAGCGCGTCTATCGCCATGGCCGATCGACGGCCAACCGGCACCTGGTCCTGTACGCGTTTCCCAACGAGTCTTCCCGTCGGCCGCGACTGGGGCTGTCGGTATCGCGGAAGGTCGGCGGAGCGGTCGAGCGCAACCGCGTCAAGCGCCTGCTGCGCGAGGCGTTTGCGGGAGTCGAGCGTGACATTGCGGCCGGACACGACATCGTCGTGGTGGCCCGTCCGTCCGCGCGCGAGCTGGCCGAGCGCGACGGTCTGGCGGGTGTGGAGGGGTCGTTGGGAGAGCTGCTCGTCAAGGCCGGCCTGTGCACGGGTGGGGGCGCGCCGCCGCCGGAGGAGCCCGGTGAGCGCCTCCCGATCTGAGCAAGACGCGAGCCCGAGCGCTCATCGTCTATCGCGCGCCACGCGCATGTTCGTGAGCGCCCCGATCATCGTCTATCAGCACCTGGTATCGCCGGCGATACCAAGGCGTTGCAAGTACGAGCCGACGTGCTCGCGCTACGCGGTCGACGCGATCCGGGAGTACGGCATACTTAGGGGCCTGGTGCTCGCGGGGTGGCGGCTGCTCAGGTGCAATCCGTGGAGCCACGGCGGATACGATCCGGTTGAGGCTCAGCGAGTGTTCAGCGTCGACTCCGGCGCCGGCGGCTGAGCCGCGCCCGGTGGGCCATCCCCGGGCGACCAAACCCGCATCTCACCAGCCCACAGCCAACTGACGACGACCGAGACCACCGAGAACCCTTAGAGCATGCCCATCCTCGCCAATGTGATCCAGGACGCGTTCTCGCCGCTGATCAGCCTCTTCGAACACATCATGGTGTTCATCCACGCGCACCTCGTGGGGGGCAGCTGGGGCCTGGCGATAGTGGGGCTGACCGTGTTGATCAGGGCGATCCTCGTGCCCCTGACCTTCAAGCAACTGAAGTCGATGCAGGAGATGCAGCGCCTCGCGCCCCAGATCAATGCGCTGAAAGAGAAGTACAAAGAGGACAAACAGCGCCAGCAACAGGAGCTGATGAAGTTCTACCAGGAGAACAAGATCAACCCGCTGGCCTCGTGTCTGCCGCTGCTCATGCAGTTGCCCGTGTTCATCTCGCTCTTCTACATGTTGCGGACCGATCTGAAGAAGCACATCTGCGGTTCGAGTCTCGTGTCGCATTACAACACGCTGCATCCCACCGCCACCGTCAAGAGCATCGCGCACCTGCCCGCGAAATACCTCGAAAAGACGAGTTGCGACCTGGTTCAGCCGCACTCGGCGAAGTTCCTGTTCCTTCCGGACATCACAAACAAGGCGACGGGCGTGGCCCTGATCGTCCTGATCGTCCTGTACGTGGGCTCGCAGCTGGCCTCCACACTGATCGCCACCGCCACCGCCGATCCCAATCAGCGCCGTCTGATGCTGCTCCTGCCCCTGGTGTTCGTGGTCATCCTCTATCGGTATCCCGCCGGCCTGCTCGTGTACTGGATCACCACGAACCTGTGGACGATCGGCCAGCAGTCGCTGATCCGCCGCCGCATGCCGCCACCGCCGAAGGTGGAGACGCCGGCGGGGGCGGCAAACGGCAAACCCACACGCTCGCTGCGCGAGGCGTTCGCCAGCGCGGCCGCCGGCGCTGGAGGCCGTGCCGCCCCGGCCGCCGCACCCAGCCCCAGCGCCCCGGCCGCAACGCCACCCCGACCCCCGCGGAAGAAGAAGAAGCGTTCGGGCAGGCGGCGATGACCGACCAGGGAGACGGCGGTGAGGGCATCGCGGCGGAGGACCTCGACCCCGCAGAGGCGTTGGAGGAGTTGCTGGAGGAGGTCGTCGAGAGCCTGGGTCTGGGGGGCGAGGTCGAGGTCGAGGAAGCCGATGGGATTCTGACGGGGCGACTCGAGGGCGAGGACGTGGGCCTGTTCATCGGGCGCCACGGCCAGACGATCGACGCGGTGCAGCACCTGGCCCAACGGATCGTCTTCCCGGAAGGACCATCGTCGGTGAGGGTCGTGATCGACGCGAACGGTTATCGACAGCGTCGCGCCGAGGCGCTGTGCGCCGAGGCGGACGATGCCGCGGACGATGCGGTGAGCTCCGGCAAGCCTGTCGAGCTGGATCCACTTCCTCCATCCGAGCGGCGGATCGTCCACGAGTATCTGCGCGAGCGCGGCGACGTCGATACCCACAGCGAGGGCAACGAGCCCGAGCGGTATCTCGTCATTTCTCCGCTGCCCTAGGCATCGGGCGTTTCACGTTTTTCTTGACGGTGAAACAATCCCAGACATGTCCACGCCGCCGCAAGCACCGCTGAGCGACGTCGAGCGGGGTCTCGTAGCGGGGATACTCATCGGCGAGGGCAGCTTTGGTGGGGATGGGAAGTATCCGCAGATAACGCTGCGGATGCACACGCGCCACGAGACCTTGTTCCACTGGCTGCAGGCCCGCTTCCCGCGCTCGCGGCTGTATGGGCCCTACGACCACGGCGGTCGCAGCTACTACCAATGGATGGCCCGCGGCCCCGTGCTGGCGGAGGACGTCCTGCCCGTGGTGGAGTCGGTCCTCAGTGAGGAGGTTGACGCCCACGTGCTGGGAAGGATCCACGAGATGCGGGCGAAGTACGCTGGATTCTTCGCGCAATATGGATGATCTGCTGCCTGAGATCGACGTGGGGGAGCCGGCGTCTGGATTGACCTTGCAGCAACGACGCAGGCTGGCGACGCTGCTGGAGGTCATCGCCGCGGATGCGCATTCACCGACGACGATCCGGGAGCCCGAGCGGGCTGCGCGCCTGCACCTGGCAGATTCCCTGGCCGCCCTGGAGCTGGGGCAGGTGCGCAACGCCAGCCGGATCGCCGATCTCGGCAGCGGCGCGGGCTTCCCGGGCCTGCCGCTGGCGGTGGCGCTGCCGACGGCTGGGGTCAGCCTGGTGGAGAGCCAGCGGCGCAAGTGCGAGTTCCTCGAGAGGATCCGGGCGGCCGCGGGCGTCGAGAATGCCGAGGTGGTGTGTGCCCGGGCGGAGGATTGGGACGACGGTGCCGCTCGGAACGACCTGGTCGTCGCGCGCGCCCTCGCGCCACAGGCGGTCGTGCTCGAGTACGCGGCGCCGCTGCTGCGTATCGGCGGCTCGCTGGTCGACTGGCGCGGCAGGCGCTCATCGGAGGAGGAGGCGGCAGGCGAGCGGGCTGCCGAGATATTGGGCATGCAGCGCACCGAGGTGCTGCGGGTGAGCTCCGTCGCGGGTGTGACCGATCACCACCTCCACGTCTTCGAGAAGCTCCGGGAGACCCCGCCGCGATTTCCGAGACGGGCAGGCATGGCACGCAAGCGGCCCCTCGCCGTGTGAGTGCTGCGGCGTCGGGGTGCTGCTGAACGGCGATCGGCGCTAGCTTGCAGCGCATGGGCACCATCTATGCGGTCGCCAACCAGAAGGGCGGCGTTGGTAAGACGACGACGGCGGTCAACGTGGCCGCGTGCATCGCCGAGGCCGGGTACACGACGCTGCTCGTGGATGCCGACCCCCAGGCCAACGCCACCGTGGGGCTCGGAATCCCGCGCACCCAGTCGCCGGGGCTCTACGAGGTTCTCACCGGTGAGGCGAGCGCCGAGGAAGCGCTCACGGACTCGGCGGTGGAGGGCCTGCGCGCCCTGCCGGCGGGAGCGGGCCTGGCGGGGGCCAACGTCGAGCTCCCGCGGATGGAGGGCTTCGAGTATCGCCTGCGCGACTGCCTGGCGCCGCTGAAGGACAGCTTCCAGTACATCCTGTTGGACTGCCCGCCATCGCTCGGCCCGTTGACGGTCTGTGCGCTGGTGGCCGCCGACCGTGTGATCGTGCCGGTGCAGACCGAGTACTTCGCGCTCGAGGGCCTCGCCGGGCTGCTCGAGACCCTGGCGCTGGTCCAGCGAGAGCTCAACCCCCGCCTCACGGTCGCGGGGATGCTGTTGACGATGCACGACAGCCGCACGCGGCTCGGCCAGGACGTCGAGCGCGAGGTGCGGGCACACTTTCCCGACCTGGTCTTCGACACCGTGATACCCCGCAACGTCCGAGTCGGGGAGGCTCCCAGCTACGGTCTGCCGGTGACCCACCACGACCCTCACAGCGCCGGTGCAGAGGCCTACTTCGAGCTCGCCAAGGAGGTGGCTGCGCGTGGCTAAGCCAAGACCCGGGATGGGCAGGGGACTCGATGCGATCCTGTCGGTATCCGCTCGCGGAGGCACCGAGGTGCGCGAGCAGGAGTTGCGGGATCTGCCGGTCGAGCTGATCTCGCCCAGCCCCCATCAGCCGCGCCGGGCGTTCGACGAGCAGGCGCTCGCGGCGCTCGCGGGCTCGCTGGGGGAGCGCGGCGTGCTGCAGCCGGTGCTCGTCCGTCCCAGGCCTGGCGGGAAGTACGAGCTCGTGGCCGGTGAGCGGCGCTGGCGAGCCGCGCGCCTGGCGGGCCTCGAGACCATCCCGGCTCTGGTCCGCGATCGCGAGGACGCCGCCGCCTTGGAGGTGGCCCTGATCGAGAACATGGCTCGCGAGGACCTCAACCCGATCGAGGAGGCGCGCGCCTGCGCGGCGCTCGTCGAGGAGCTGGGCCTGACGCGTGAGGAGGTGGGCCTGCGCGTGGGCCGCAGTCGCGTGGCCGTCAGCAACCTGGTGAGGCTCCTGGACCTGCCGGATGCGGTGATCGAGCTGCTCGAGCAGGGTGCCCTCAGCGAGGGGCACGGACGCGCGCTGCTGCTGGCCGAGGATCACGAGGCCCGCCGCGCCCTCGCCCGCTCGGCCGTCGAGCAGGGATGGTCCGTTCGGGTCGTGGAGGAGCGCGCCCGCGACAGCAACGCCGCGCCGGCCCCGCGCAAGGTCGGATCGCGCAGCGGCGCCGCTGCTCGCCGCCTGCACCCCGACCAGGAGCAGGCCGCCCGCGAGATCGCCGAGACGCTCTCGGGTGCGCTGGGGGCGGAGGTCCAGGTCAAGCCCACGCGCGACGGGCGCTACCGCGCCGAGCTGTCGCTCTCGAGCCTCCAGGAGGCCGTGGAGCTCGCACGTCGCGTGGGCCCCCGCGCGGTGGCCTGAGCCGGGGTCGGCGATAGGATGGCGGGCGAGGACGAGCGACGGGGCAGCGGGCGATCACTGATGCGAACGCAACTGCGAGAGCTGGCCCCGTACCGTCGCGTAAAGCTCGCGCGGTAGACGGGCTGTCTGTTTGCGCGCAGCAGACATCGCCGCCGGGGCGCGATCAAGAATGTCGTTGATAGTGGCCGCCGCGCGCTCGCGTGACATGCCCCAGCTCACCGCCTCATTCGCAATCCGCTCGGCTGTGACTCGGTCGGTGCGTTGCACGGTGTCGATACACATCGCCAGTCGGTTGTCGCCGTAGTGCAGGGTGCACATGAGGTCGTATAGCGGCGTTAGCCTCAACGCACCCGACGCGTGCAGCAATGAGAAGTTCTTGGCGTGGGCGTCGCCGTTGCCAATCAAGACATTCAACGTCACGGCCTGCAAGAACCGCTCCAAGGAGTTGGTAGCGGCCACCGTCTGCAGGATGCCGGCGATGCGCTGTAGCGAGGGGCCACCGTCCTCCTCGTACTTGGTCTCGGGGGACACACCCGTCGCTTGGCAGAAGTCCTCCTGGTGGATGCGCTCGACGGCGCCGTCGGGGCTAACGGTGCGGTCGAACCGCTCGACGACGATCAACTTGCGTTTCGCGATCTCGGTCGTCTCGACGGCGGCAACGGCGAGGCCGAGGTTCCGCGCGATCCTCATGCAAAACGCCTCGTTCTCCACCGTCTTCGGGTAGGCGGCGATCTCGGGCTTGAGGATGTGCGTCGAAGGCGTGCCGTCCACGGGTCGGCCCCACTTGCCATCCGGCATGCGCGTCAGCAGAAGCTTCTCCTGCACGCCCGCTAGCGAGACGCGCACCCTGCCGCCTGCACCCAGCGGTGCGTTCCGCAGGTTGCCCACGAGAGTCGCAACATCATCCGGAGTCAGCGCTTCGGCGGTGACCGTGGTGGGCGTCGGGGGCGGAGGCTCGTCGGCCGGTTGAATCACGACTGCGCCTGCGCAGTCGCGCCCGAGCTCGCGGATTAGGCCGTATGTGTCGTCCGCGCGCACGCTGACGTCTCGGGCAATCGACTTGCGCGACTCGCCCTCGGGAAGGAGGCCATCGATGAACGGCCGCACGATACCCTGCGTGTATCGACGCTCACTGACCGGCAGCGACAAAGACAGCAGCGGTGTGCCCAACTCGTAGCGACTCAGGGCATCCTCCGTGTAGACCAGGCGTGGTCGACCCCGGTCGCGGTCGATGGTGGCGACCCGATCGCCGTACAACCAGACGGCTAGCTCGTCGGCCACTACCAGTCAGCCTCATCGAGCGTCATGCGGACCCCAAGCTGTCTCAGGACGCGGAGAATCCGCTTGAGCTGCTCGGTCTCCTTGCCGCTCTCAAGTTCGGATAGGTAGCTGCGCTGCAGCCCAGCCATCTCGGCGAGTTGAGCCTGGGTCAACCCAGCAGCGGTTCGATAGTGGCGGATAGCATCTCCCAGCGAGGCGGGCGAATAGACCCGAAAGGGTCCCCTCGACCCCTTGTGCGTGTCTTCTGTCGGCATAATCCGACATTGTAGCACTGTCGGGATACCCCGACAAGCATCCCATGTCGAGATATCACGACATACGGCCTGTGTCTGGATATCCCGACGCCTCTCGGGTGTGTCGCGGGATCCGGACCGCTGAACCCAGCGCGGCCACTCTGCGCGAGTAGCGAGCCGCCCGCTTCGTGCGGGTGAGCCGCCGCGGTCTGTCCGAGCACGTCCGGTCGCTTCGCTGGCGTGCGCGTGCCGTCGGTAAGATGGCACGCAATGCGTCGCGCAACAGAGCCTAAGCGCGAGCCACGTGCCATGGATGTGCCATTTTCGGGCGCACGTAGCTTCTCGTTTTCCGGCAAAGTGCGCGGTTGCAGGTAAAGGGCGATTAGCTCAGTTGGTTAGAGCGCTTCTCTGATAAGGAAGAGGTCCCAGGTTCGAATCCTGGATCGCCCACTCTCGCCCCGCGTTCTGGTGGGCGCCCGGAATATTCGCCGTCAACTGGCCAGCGGCTGCGCGGGTAGCTCAGAGTGCGCGCTCTGGCCCTGCTTCCAATTCTCCAGGAATGCCGCTGTGTCGGCGGCGTCGAGAGGTCGCGCGAACAGAAAGCCCTGCCCGCTGTCGCACAGCTGGCCACGCAGCAGCGAGAGCTCGTGTGCCTGCTCGATGCCCTCGGCCAGCGTCTCGATGGACAGCGCCTTGCCGAGCTGCACGAGCGTGTTGAGGATCGTCTCGCCCTCCCGGTTGTGCGTCATCTGCGCGATGAAGGATCGGTCGATCTTCAGGGCGTCGACGGGAAAATGCTGCAGGTGCGCCATCGAGGAGTAGCCGGTGCCGAAATCGTCGATGGCGATTCGCACCCCGAGCTCCTTGACCGCGTGCAGTCGAGCGGTCGTCGCAACGGTGTCGCGCATCAGCGCCGTCTCGGTGATCTCGATCGTCAGGGACTCCGGCTCGAGTCCGGACTCGAGCAGGCAGCGGCGCACGTCCTCCACGAAGTCGTCGCTGTCGAGCTGGCGGGCGGAGACATTCACGGCGATGCCGATCGGGTGGCCCGCTTCGCGCCAGCGCACGCCCTGGCAACATGCCTCCTGAAGCACCCACCGGCCGATCTCCACGATCAGGCCGGTCTCCTCGAGGAGCCCGATGAAGTCGTCCGGCTGGACCAGCTCGCGGGTGGGGCTGTCCCAGCGGATCAGGGCCTCCATCCCCGTGGGCGTCATGTCCCGCAGGTTGAAGGTCGGCTGGTAGACGAGGAAGAACTCATCGTTCTCCAGCGCCATCCGCAGGTCCATCTCGAGCTCCATCCGCGATTGGACGGCCGTCTGCATTCCCGACTCGAACACGGCGTATCTATGACGCCCATCCCACTTGGCCTGGTACATCGCGATGTCCGCGTCGCGGAGCAGATCGCCGGCTGTCTCGCGCTCACCGGCGGCGATGCCGATGCTCGCGGTGACCTTCAGCTGCGGCTGGGCGGAGCTCTCGAGCTTGAACGGCTGATCCAACGCCGCAAGCAGGCGCTCGGCGATGAGCTCGGGCCCAGAGGCCAGCGAGAGCTCGCTCGCCACCACAACGAACTCGTCACCTCCGAGCCGCCCGACCGCATCGGTCTCCCGGACCACGGCCGTCAGCCTCGAGGCGACCGATTGCAGGAGCTCGTCGCCGGTCGCGTGGCCGAGAGTGTCGTTGATGGCCTTGAAGTTGTCGAGATCGATGAACAGGGCCGCGAGTGGCGTGTGATCGCGCCGTGAGCGCATCAGCATCTGCTCGACTCGATCGAGGATGAGCGTGCGATTCGGCAGGCCCGTCAAGGCATCGTGGGTCGCCAGGAACGCGAGCTCGTGCTGGCGCCGCGACAGCTCCTCGTCGGCCCGTCGCCGCTCGGTCTCAAACGACTCACACATCCGCACCAGCGTCACATTCAGGCTTCGCTGCAGCATCGCGAGTGCTTGCGAGAGCACGGCCTGGTGGATCTCGAGCTCATGCGCGCACTCGACTAGAACCTCCCCGGCGGCATCGCACCAGCGAAGGCAGCGCTTGGTGACCTCGTTCAACGGCGCCGCGCGTTGCGAGGCGAGCTGTCCGAAGATCTGCCAGGACTCCTGCCCGACCTCGCGCGCCACGTCGGCCCCCTCTCCGGACATCCACCGGGCGACCGCCACGGTCGAGACCGTTCCCACCCGCGCGAAACGCTCCTCGACCTGCGCGTCGAGCTCGAATCCGGAGCTCTTCGTGCGGCGGAGCATCGCCTCGACCACCTGCTCGGTTCGCCCATTCAACGCCTCTCCTAGACGACGAAGGCCATCCGCCTCTCCCATTGACATGAGCGAGAGATCGGCAGCGCGGCCACCGAGCATAATCGGTTGCCGACTGGGCGCTTGCTGTCTACCAGAGCACAAGTGGTGCGGGGATGTGGCTGCGGCCGGCCCCGTGTGGATGCCGAGGCCGAGAGCTCACACGCCGTCGCGCCGCGCAGGGACCTGCTGGGTGATGCAGTGGATGTTGCCGCCCCCGAGCAGGATCTCGCGAGCGGGGACGCCGATCACCTCGCGCTCGGGAAAGCAGCCCCGAAGGATCTCGCCGGCCAGCTCGTCGCAGCGCTCGTCGAGCAGCGGGAAGACGACCCGGGTCGTGGCGAGATAGAAGTTTGCGTAGGACGCCGCCAAGCGATCGCCGTCGCGGCGGGGAAGGGTCCCGGCGACCGCGTCGACGCCGCTGGCCTCCTCCGCGGTGATCGTGATCGGCCCGGGCGAGGGCAGGCGCACGACCTCGATCGATCGGCCGCGGGCATCCCGTGCACGCTGCAGGCGCTCCTCGGCGTCGCGCGAGATCGCGTGCTGGGGGTCCGACTCGTCCTCAGCGTAGGTCAGCAGGACGACGCCCGGACGGGCGAAGCACGCGAGGTTGTCCACGTGCCCATCCGTCTCGTCGTTGTAGACGCCGCGCCCGAGCCAGATCATCTTCTCCGCGCCGAGGTATTCGAACAGCATCTGCTCGATCTGCTCGCGGGAGAGATCGGGGTTGCGGTTCGCGTTCAAGAGGCACTCTTCGGTCGCCATCACGGTGCCCTCGCCGTCCACGTGGATCGAGCCGCCCTCGAGCACGATCGGCGCGCGGTAGCGATCGGCGCCTTCCACCTCCAGGACCTTGCGTGCGACACGCTCGTCCCGATCCCAGGGAAAGTAGAGGCCCCCGTCCAGGCCGCCCCAGGCGTTGAAGTGCCAGTCGACGCCGCGCCTGCCACCGCTGTCATCGACCACGAAGCTCGGGCCCATGTCGCGTATCCACGCGTCATCCGTGGAGATCTCGACCACGCGAATGGAGGGCGAGAGCACGGTGCGGCAATGCTCGAACTGCCCGTCGGACACCGCCACCGTCACCGGCTCGGAGAGGTTGATCGCCTCCGCCACCGCGGCGTAGGCCTCCTGCGCGGGCTTGGCTCCCAGCCGCCAGTTGTCGCTGCGCTCCGGCCACGCGATCCAACAGCCCTGATGCTCCTCGAACTCCCCGGGCATCCGGTAGCCGTCCGCCGCGGGGGTCGAGGCGAGCGTCGCGCTCACAGCTGCCCGCCGGCGCTCTGCTGCGTGGCCTTCTGGATTGCCACCGGCAACGTCCGCGGCCGGCGCGGGTGGCTCATCCGCCAGAGCATCACCTCGCCAGCGACGAGCGTCAATCCGACGATCCCGAGCAGCGGACCCGTGTATGACCATTCCTTCGGGGCGTTGGGGATCTCCGGCCAGAGGAACAGCACGACCCCGCCGATGATGATCACGCTGGTGATCACGGCCAGGGCCACGACGAGCCTGTCTCCGCCGGGGATCTTGAACGGCCGTGGCCGGTCGGGGTCCTTGTAGCGGAGGATCGCCACCGCGGGATACATCAGCAGGTAGGGGAGCAGGAAGATCACCGAGGAGGCGGCGAAGATCGCGAAGAAGAGCGAGCCCTGTTTGTTGATGAAGAGCGCCGTCACCACCAGCACCAGGCTGGATATCAGGCCGGTGGCGATCAGTGCCCCCACCGGGGTCCGACGGGTCGGATGCTCGCGTCCGAGCGCCTTCGGGAGCTCGCCTTCGGCGGCCGCCTCGACCGCTGAGCGGTTGGCGCCCATCGTCCACGTGGTCATGTTCGTGAAGTAGGTGTAGAGGGCCGCGATCCCGAGGGCGTAGACGATCACCTCGCCGAGTCCCTTGTGTCCAAAGATCGCCTTGAAGGTTTCCACGAGTCCTTCCACGAGGCTCAGCTTGCTCAGCGACAGCGCCAACAGGATGCCGATGGTCGCGAACAGGTACAGAAAGGCGATCAGGGCACCCGAGGTGAAGATCGCGCGAGGTATGCGCTTCTCGGGCTCCTTGACCTCGCCGGCCATGCTGGAGATGAGCTCGAAGCCGAGCAGCAGGAAGATGATGACCGGCAGGAATTCCTTCGCCACGCCGAAGGAGGGCAGGAAGCTCGAGCCGTTGATCGTGTTGGCCGAGCCGTGCCTGATCGCGAACACGATGCCTCCGACGCCCAGAGAGAGGATGATGATGACCTTCAGCAGCGCGCCGACGTTATTGACCCACTTGCCGATCTCGAGGCGCATGACTCCAACCGCCACGACCAGCCACACGAGCACGAGCGCCATGATCACCTGGGGCCACTTGCCGGCGGGCCACTGCGCCCAGTGGTGCCCGAACAGCTGGAAGAAGACGCCGGCGAAGAGCAGGAACACGGACGGCATCCACAGCGCCACGTTCACCCAGTACCAGTAGGTCGTGCGCGCCGCCCAGCGGCTGCCGAGCGCCTGCTTGACCCATACGTAGATCCCGCCCTGGGTGGGGTAGGCGGTCGCGAGCTCCGCGGTGATCAGCCCGTAGGGGATCAGGAACAGCACGATCGCGAGAATCCACCATGCGATCGTTTTCGAGCCGATCGAGGCGGAGGCGGTGAGCGTTTCGACCACGAGCATCGCCGAGACCGTGAACAACGTGACATCGAGAATCCCCATCACCCGACGCCGCTCTCCCCGCCCTGCGCTCGCTGCTGCGGGTTGCGCGTCGGTCATCTCACTGGCCATCTCGGATCTCCTTATCGGGTGACTGTGTCGGGTGACTGGGGCGGTCCGTCGGCTGGGTCCACGCTGTGCCCGGACGTACGGCCCCAACCGGCCTCGCGCAGGTAGGCCCGCACGCGCTCGTCGTGAAAGCGAAGACGTTCCCCGGTCGGCTGCGTGAGCGTGGGGTAGGTGAGCCACACGAGGATCCCCTTCTCGGTGTGCAGGCGGTTCTCGGCCTGATCGAAGACGATCGAGCGCGGCCCGTCGATCACCTCGTCGGTGACCTCCACTCCGCGCGAGGCGGGCAGGCAGTGCATGAACCTGGCGTGGGCCGGTGCGCGCGCCACGAGGCCGGCGTTGACCTGGTAGCGCGGCATGAAGGCGGCGCGTCGCTGGGGGATCTCATCCTCCTGGTCGACCCACCACCAGAGGTCGGTGTAGATGAAGTCGGCGCCCGCGACGGCATCCTCCACCTCCTCGGTCACCGATACCGATCCGCCCGAGCGCTCCCCGTTCGACCGCGCGATCGCCAGCCACTCCTCCGGCGCCTGGTAGGCCGCCGGGGCGGCGTGGACGAAGCGCATGCCGAACTGGGTCGCGATGAACATCAGCGAGCTGCAGACGTTGGTGCGGTCCCCGACGAACACGACCGTGCAGTCCTCGAGGCGCCGGCCCTCGGGCAGGTGCTCGCCCATCGTCAGCAGGTCGCAGACGACCTGGGTCGGATGGTTATAGTCGGTCAGCCCGTTGATCACCGGTACGTCGGAGTCGCGCGCCAGCTGCACGACCGTGTCGTGCTTGAGCGCGCGGGCCTCGATCACATCGCACATGCGCGAGAGGACCTTGGCGGTGTCGTAGAGCGACTCGCGCACCCCGAGGTGGATCTCGCCGGGCTTCAGGTACAGCGCGTGGCCCCCAAGCTTTGCCATCGCCACCTCGAAGGAGACCCGGGTGCGGGTCGAGGGCTCCTCGAAGATCATCCCGAGCGAGCGATGGCTCAGCAGCAGCGGCACCGCCGCGTCGGCATCGGCCTGCTTGAGCAGGCGGATCAGCGCGAGCAGCTCCTCGAGCTCCTCGCGCGAGTGATCCTGCGTGTCGATGAGGTGCCTCATGCGCAATATTCTGCGCCCGCCCGCCACCGTGCCCATCCGCGCCGATCCGTAAACCTCTCTAGGGGTTAACTACGTGCGGCGCGGGAGGATCCGCGTACCCGACCGCCCGGCGAGAACCGCGTCGGCCTCCGCAAGTGCGCCGATCGCGGCGATCCGGCCGGTGCTCTCCACGAAGCGAGACGCCGCTTCGATCTTCGGACGCATCGACCCGGCGGCAAACGCGCCGGGGTCGAGCTCCTCGATCGAGGCCTCTCTGATCGGAGCCGCGAGCGCGGTGGCGTGGTCGCGCTCGACGAACGCGACGTCCGTCAGCAGGAGCAGGGCGTCCGCATCGAGCTCGCGCGCAAGCAGCGCGGCGGAGCGATCCTTGTCGATGACCGCCTCGACGCCGCGCAGAGCGCCGCTTTCCTCGGCTATCACCGGAATGCCGCCACCGCCCATGCACACCACCAGCACTCCCATCTCCACGAGCGCCCGGATCGTCTTCAGCTCGACGATCCGCTGTGGCTCCGGCGAGGCGACCACGCGTCGCCAGTGCTCGCCGTCGGGGGCGATCGACCAGCCGCGCTCCGCAGCCATTCGCTCTGCGGTCTCGCGGTCGTAGATCGGGCCGACCGGCTTGTCGGGCGCCTGGAAGGCCGGGTCGTGCGCGTCCACGATCACCTGTGTCAGCAGCGTCGCCGTCTGCGTGTCGGGAAGGCGGTTTCCAAGGCTCTGCTCCAGCAGGTAGCCGATCATCCCCTCGGACTCAGCGCCGAGCACGTCCAGGGGATAGGGCGCAACCTGCGGGTAGGCGGCGGACTGCAGCGCGAGCAGGCCGACCTGCGGGCCGTTGCCGTGGGTGAGCACCAGGCGGTGGTGCTCGGCGAGGCGAGCGAGCTGCTCGACCGCGAGTGCGATGTTGCGCTGCTGGGTTGCTGCGTCGGCCTGCTCGCCGCGTCGCAGCAGCGCGTTTCCGCCGAGGGCCACCACGACGAGCACCTCACGGCCCCCAGCTTGGAACGGCGACAGCGCTCACGGCCCCATCCTTGCCGAACTCGCCCTAGAGTGCTCATCGATGGAGGAGATACAGGTGATTCGTGCACCGGGTCCGCACGCCTCGCCCGCCCGCAAGCGCCCGCCGCGGCGGCCAGCCTTCCGTATCGCTGCCCTGCAGCAGCGTTGGCACCCCGATCCCGGCGACCACGAGGCCGCGCTGGAAGACGGGATCGTGCTCGCGGGCGAGGAGGGCGCACAGCTCGTCTGCCTGCAGGAGCTCACGCTCAGCCGCTACTTCGCGGTCGACCCCGCCGGTCCGGAGGCCGGAGCGATCGAGGCCGAGCCGCTCCCGGGCGGCCGCACGCACCGCTTCGCCGCCCGCTCCGCCGCGCGGGCCGGGATCCACGTCCACGCCTCGCTGTACGAGCGCGCCGGCAGCGACGAGCTCGGCTACAACACCGCGATCGTCGTCGCCCCGGACGGAGAGCTCCTCGCGCGAACCCGAAAGCTGCACATCCCGGTCACCGCCGGCTACCACGAGGACCGCTACTTCCAGCCGGGCCCCGGCGAATCCGATCCCTTCCCCGTCCTCGCTCTCGATCAGGCCCGTTTCGGCCTGCCGACCTGCTGGGACCAGTGGTTCCCGGAGGTGGCCCGTGCCTACAGCCTCGAGGGAGCCGAGGTGCTCGTGTATCCCACCGCGATCGGCTCCGAGCCCGAGCACCCCGACTTCGACACCCAGCCGCTGTGGGAGCGGGTGATCGTCGGCAATGCCATAGCCAACGGCGTATTCATGGTCGCCGTCAACCGCATCGGCGTGGAGCCGCCCCTGCGCTTCTATGGCTCCTCCTTCATCTGCGATCCCTACGGGCGCATCCTCGCTCAGGCGCCCCGCGACGAGCCGGCCCTGCTGGTCGCCGACCTCGACCTCGACCAGCGGGGCGACTGGCTCGAGCTCTTCCCCTTCCTGGCCACCCGCCGCCCCGCGGCCTACGCGCGCCTCGCGCAGGAGGCGGCCGACCTGATGAACGAGGGCTGACCAGACCAGCCCAGCCCAGCGCGGCGTTCAATGCGCCATCAGCGCCGGCTCGGCGGCCGGGTGGAGCTCCTGTGCGCCGGAGCGCAGCAGCAGGCTGGTGAGCACCGCCCCGAGCAGGAAGATCCCCGCCGACCACCAGAAGGCGGTCGTGTAGCCGTGCACGGATGCCGCCGCCAGGACCTGGCGCGAGGGACCGCCGTGGGCCACCACGAAGCTCGTCGCAGCTGTCGCCGAGAAGGTGCTGAGCAGCGCCGTCCCGACCGAACCGCCGATCTGCTGCATCGTGTTGACCAGTGCCGAGGCCACACCCGCGTCGTGCGCGGCAACCTGACCGGTGGCCGTGGCCATCGCCGGCGCGAAGACCAGTCCCATGCCCACTCCAGTGATCAGCAGCGCCGGGAGCACGTGCGTGACATAGGCGCTGCTCACGCCCACCCGTGTCAGGAGCATCATCGCCACCGACGCCAGGACCATCCCCGTCGGTATCAACGGTCGCGGCCCGGTGCGCGGCAGGATCAGCGTGCTCACGAGGGTCGCCGTGGTGACGATCGCTCCCATCATCGGCAGGAATGCGAGCCCGGTCTGGATCGGGCTGAAGCCGAGCGTGCGCTGCAGGTAGTAGGTGAGGAACAGGAATACCCCGAACATCCCCGCCCCCGTCACGCCGATCGCCAGGTAGGAGCCGCCGCGGTCGCGGTCGAGGATCACGCGCAACGGCAGCAGAGGGTGCTTGCCGCGGGCCTGCAGCACGACGAAGCTGGCCAGCAGCACGACGCTCGCGGCGAGCGCGCCGATCGTCAGGGGGGCTCCCCAGCTGTGGGTCTCGGCGTTGGCGAAGCCGTAGACGAGCGCGAACAGGCCCGTGCTGCCGGCGAGCGTGCCGGGAAGGTCGAGCCGCGCGTGGAAGCTCGAGCGCTCGTTGATCAACAGCGCCGAGGCCGCCAGGGCCGCCGGCACGGCGAAGGCGAGGTTCACGAACATCGTCGCCCGCCAGTCGAGATACTGCGTGAGGATCCCGCCGAGCAGCAGGCCGATCGCCCCGCCGCCGCCTGCGATCGCCCCGTAGATCCCGAACGCCCGCCCGCGCTCCTCGGGGTTGGTGAACGTGGTCGTGAGGATCGACAGCGCCGAAGGCGCCAGCAGCGCGCCGAAGGCGCCCTGCAGCGCGCGGGCCGCCACCAGGACGCCGAAGCTCTGCGCGAAGCCCGCGAGGGCCGACATCGCCGCGAAGCCCGAGAGCCCGATGATCAGCGCGCGCTTGCGCCCGAAGAGATCCCCCACGCGTCCGCCGATCAGCAGCAGGCTGCCGAACGCCAGGGCGTAGGCCGTCACCACCCACTGGCGGCTGTCGTTGGAGAAGCCGAGCGCGCGCTGTGCCGAGGGCAGCGCGATGTTCACGATCGTCGCGTCGAGGACGACCATCAGCTGGGCGACGCCGAGCATCGCCAGGATCAGCCAGCGGCGCTCGTGGTGGACGGAGGCGGTCTCGGATGGTGACATTGGAAGCTCCCTGGCGCTCGGTATGTGGAGGGGGTCTCTCAACTTCTTGAGACCAAGGTAGCACACAACTGGAGCATCTCTCTCCACTTGGAGTGTCGTCCTCCACTTCGTTACAATCAGTGCATGTCCACCGCCACCGAGCGACCGCTGCGCAAGGACGCCGAGCGCAACCGTCAGCGCGTCCTCGACGCCGCTCGCGAGCTCTTCGCCGAGCGCGGCCTGGGCGTCTCGCTCGACGACATCGCGCATCACGCCGGAGTCGGCGTGGGCACCGTCTACCGCCGCTTCCCCGACAAGGAGCAGCTGATCGACGCGCTGTTCGAGGATCGGGTCGGCGAGATGCTGAACGCCGCCAGCGACAGCCTTGAGATCGGCGATCCGTGGCACGGTCTCGTGCACTTCCTCGAGCATGCCCTGGAGCTGCAGGTCGAGGATCGTGCGCTGAAGGAGCTGCTGCTCAGCACCTCCGAGGCGCACGCTCGGATCGAGCGCGCGCGCAGCAAGATCGAACCCGTCGCCGCGGCCGTCCTCGAGCGCGCGCAGCAGGCGGGAGTCGTGCGCGCCGATATCGAGGTCTCCGACCTGCTCCTGCTCCAGCACGCCATCGGCGAAGTCGCCGACTACACGCGCGAGGCCGCCCCGGAGGTCTGGCGGCGCACGCTCACGATCGCGCTCGACGGCCTTCGCCCCGACCGCCGCCGCCCCTCGCCGATGCCCAGCCCGGCGCTCGACGACGAGCAGATCGTCTGCTCGATGCGGGACTGGGGCTCGCGGCGGAGGCGCTGAGACGGCCCCCGTCCGCGTCCGCGGAGACGCGCTCTCCTCCGCGCGAGTCCATGCCTAGCCCCTGACCCGCGCGCCCTTGGGATCGACCAACGGCTCGCGTGCGAGGACGCCCGGCACCCACACCCCGAAGATGTCGACCTCGACGGCGGTCTCGAGCTCGACCTCGGTGGGGAGGTAGGCATAGGCGATCGAACGCTCCACCGAGTAGCCGTAGCCGCCGCTGGTCACGCGTCCGATCACCTCGCCGTTCACCCTCACCGGCTCGTTGCCCAGCGCGACCGAGCGTGGATCCTCGAGCACAAGGCAGCGCAGGCGCTTCTCGGGCCGCTTCGGACCCTCCTGCGAGCCAACGCCGAGCGCGGCAGAGCCGACGAACGCGCCCTCCTTCTTCACGCAGAAGCCGAGGCCGGCCTCATAGGGGGTCTCGTCGGGGGTGATGTCTGCCGCCCATACGCGGTAGCCCTTCTCCAACCGCAGCGAGTCGATCGCGCGGTAGCCGCCCGCCGCGAGCCCGTGCTCGCGCCCGGACTCCCACAGGGTCCGCCACAACCCCGCCCCGTACTCCGTCGGGCAGTAGAGCTCCCAACCGAGCTCGCCCACGAAGGTCACGCGCAGGGCGCGCACGGGCACGTCCCCTACGGCCAGCTCCCGCATGCGCATGTAGGCGAACTCCAGCGGGTCGTCGGTCAGCGGGGCGAGGATCTCGCGGGCGCGCGGGCCCCACAGCGCGAAGCACGCCCAGCGGGCCGTCACGTCGGCGCAGCGGACGCTGCCGTCGCGGGGGGCGTGGCGGCGGATCCAGCTGAGGTCGTGGTTGCCGAACGCCGTCCCGGTCACGATCGAGAAGAGCTCCTCCTCCACGCGCGTGACCGTGAAGTCGCACTCGATCCCGCCGCGGCTGTTGAGCATCTGCGTGTAGGTGATCGCACCGACCTCGCCCGCCACGCGGTTGTCGCAGAGCCCTTCCAGGAAGGCGCCCGCGCCGGGCCCGGCGATCTCGAGCTTGGCGAACGAGGACTCGTCGAACAGGCCCGCGCGCTCGCGCGTGGCCAAGTGCTCGGCGCCGATCGCCGGCGACCAGTGCATGCCGGCCCAGCCGCGCGGGCGCAGCGACTCATCTCCCGCCGCCGCGTTGCTCTCGTACCAGTTGACCCGCTCCCAGCCGGACTTCTCGCCAAAGGCGGCGCCGTGCCCGGCGTGCCACGGGTAGGCGCTCGAGGTCCTCAGCGGCCGCCCCGCCAGGCGCTCATGACCGGGGTAGCGGATGTCGTAGTAGGTCTCATAGACCTCCTTGGTGCGCTTCAGCGTGTAGCTGGGCGAGCGAAAGTGCGGGCCGAAGCGGCGAATGTCCATCTCCCACACGTCCATCGCCGGCTCGCCCGCCAGGATCCACTCGGCCATCACGCGCCCGATCCCGCCCGCGCCGGCCAGGCCGTGCGCGCAGAAGCCGGCAGCCACGAAGAAGCCCGACACCTCGCTCTCACCGAGACAGAACTCGTTGTCGGGGGTGAAGGCCTCGGGCCCGTTGATCAGGCGGGTGACCGTGATCTCGTCCATCACCGGCACGCGCCGGCGGGAGTTCGTGGCGATCTCCTCGAAGCGGGGCCAGTCCTCTTCGAGCAGTCGTCCGTTGAAGTCCTGAGGGATCGCGTCCACCAGGTGCTCGTCCAGCGCCCACGGCGCCGAGTCGCGCTCGTAGCCACCCATCACCAGCCCGCCGCCCTCCTCGCGGAAGTAGATCAGCAGGTCGGGGTCGCGCAGCGTGGGCAGGTGCTCGCCGGCCGTTCGCTCGCGGAAGGGCTGGGTCACGAGGTACTCGTGGGCGAAGGGGACGATCGGCACGCGCACGCCGGCCAGGCGGGCGATCTCCGCGGCGAACATGCCGCCGGCGTTGACCACCACCTCGGCCTCGATCGGGCCCCACTCGGTCTGCACGCCCCGCACGCGCGGGTGCCCGGGCACCGCCTCCTCGACGTCGATGCCGGTCACGCGGGTGTGGGTGAACACGCGGCAGCCGCCCTCGCGCGCTCCGTCGATGAGCGCGGTGGTCAGAAGCGAGGGATCGAGGTAGCCGTCGCTCGGCAGGTAGGAGGCGCAGCGCACTCCCCCTGTGCTCATCAAGGGGAACAGCTCGCGCGCCTGCTCCGCGGAGATCAGCTCCAGCGGGAGGCCGAACGTCTTGGCCCACGCCACCTGGCGCAGCACCTCCTGCTCGCGCTCGGGCGTGCATGCAAGGCGGATGCCTCCGCATCCCACCCAGCCACAGTCGAGCGTGCGGTAGAGCTCCACCGAGTCCATCATCATGCGGGTCAGCGACACGCTCGAGCGCAGCTGCCCCACCAGTCCGGCCGAGTGGAAGGTGGACCCGCTGGTCAGCTCGTTACGGTCGAGCAGGACCACGTCGCGCTCGCCGAGCTTGGCCAGGTGGTGTGCGATCGAGGCTCCGCCCACGCCGCCGCCGATGATGACCACGCGGGCGCGGTCGGGGATCTCACGGGGTCTGACCACGGCTGTGCCCTCCTCACGCTCGCGCTGTCGCGAGCCACTCGTCGAAGTCCGGCTGGGCCACCGCCTCGCGCAGGCGCTCGAAGTGCTCGCGCGCGTAGGCCTTGAAGTCGAAGTCGAGCTCCGAGACCACCGACTGCACCACTCCCCACGCCGCCTCGCGGGCGTCGGAGAGGACCCGCATCAGCTTCAGCGCAGCGCGCTGGCCGTCGGTGGGCGTGTGGCCGTGATAGGCGCTCAGGAGTCGCTCGTTCTCCTCGGCGTCGAAGTCGTTGTTGACCGACAGGTTGCCGAGATCGAAGCGGGGATCGCCCATGCCCGCGTACTCCCAGTCCACGATCATGATGCGCCCGCTGTCCTCGGCGCGGATGATGTTCCCGGGCAGCAGGTCGTTGTGGCACGGCCGCACGTGCTCACGCGAGAGGGCTGCTTCGATGCGCGAGGCGCTGCCGAGCGCGGCCTCGTATGCACTAGGCAGCGCGCCGCCGCGCCGGGCGACGATCTCCGCGTAGGCGCTCAGCAGGTCCCCCACCCAGAAGCTGCTGGGGAGCCCGGCCCCCGAGTCGTGAAAGGCGCGCAGCAGGCGGGCGATCTCCTCCACGCCGTCGGCCACCTCGCGCGCGCCGAGCGAGCGGCAGGCCACGAAGCGCGTAACCAGACAACCCCCCACGACCGCTGCGACGGTCGGCGCGATGCCGAGGCCGGCGGCGGCATCGGTTGCCAGGCGCTCGGTCTCACGGTCGATCCCGAGCAGCTCCGTGTCCTTGCCGGGGCGGCGCACCACGTACTCGCCACCGCCGAGCGTGACGCGGTAGTTGCGGTTGGTGATGCCGCCGTCGAGGGCCACAGGCACACCGCTCACGGGCCCCAGCGAGGACTCGAGGCCCTGCATGATGTCGTTCAGCTCGCCCACCGCTCCCAGCCAACCGTTGCGCGATAAGGCGCGCAGCCTATACCTTCAAGTCATGCCCTGTGAGGACTGGACTGCCGGCGGGCGACGCCGTGAATGAGCGGGCGTCGATCCCTCCCGTGAGCGAGCTGATCGAGCGCGTCGATCCGTGGGCGGCGCGCGCCGCGATCGCAACCGCCGTCGTGCGCACCCCCACGATCGACTGCGACGAGATCGGGCAGGCCGTGGGGGGCGTTGTCGCCCTCAAGGCCGAGTGCCTGCAGAGAACAGGCTCGTTCAAGCTCCGCGGAGCGCTCAACAAGGTCTCCGCGCTCGGCGAGCGGGCGGCCGCCGGCCTCATCACCGCGAGCGCCGGAAACCACGGCCGCGCCGTCGCCCAGGCCGCGCGGCTGCGGGGCGTGGAGTGCGACGTGTTCATGCCGCGCGACGCAGCCGTCTCCAAGGTGGCGGCTGTGGAGCGGCTGGGGGCCCGCGCCCACCTGGGGGGCGGATCCGTGGAGGACGCCGTCGAGCTGGCCCTCGGGCGCGCGGCCGAGACGGGCGCGGCCTTCGTCCACCCCTTCGACGACCTCGACGTGATCGCCGGACAGGGAACGCTCGGCGTCGAGCTGCTCGAGGATGTCGAGGACCTCGCCCGCGTGATCGTGCCGGTCGGCGGCGGCGGCCTCGCGTCCGGCGTTGGGGTGGCGCTGCGCCGCGCGCGCCCGGAGGTCGAGATCATCGGCGTGCAGGCGCGTGCCTGCGCTCCCGTCGCCGCGGCCCTGGCCTCCCCGGGCTCGGCCACCGGCGTCGAGGCCCCCGCCGGCTTCACGATCGCCGACGGCATCGCGCTCAAGCGCCCCGGCACCCTGACGCTGCCGCTGCTGCGCGAGCTCCTGGCGGGCGTCGAGACGGTCGGCGAGGATGAGATCGCCGATGCGATGGTGTTCCTCGCAGATCGCGCCAAGCTCGTGGCCGAGGGCGCCGGGGCCGTCTCGGTGGCCGCCCTGCTGAGCGGACGTGTCAGCCCGGCTCCGTCGGGCAGGACCGTCGCGATCGTCTCGGGCGGAAACGTCGACAGCGGCCTGCTCGCCGGACTGCTGCGGCGCCGCGAAACCGAGGAGGGGCGCCGCGTGCGGATCTTCACCCGCGTGCCCGACCGACCGGGTGGCCTCGCCGAGCTCCTGGGTCTCGTCGCCGACGCGCGCGCCAACCTGGTCAGCCTCGAGCACGTGCGCGAGGCGGTGTCGCTGCGTGTGCGCGAGACCGGCGTCGAGCTCACGCTCGAGACGCGTGGGCGGGTGCATACGAAGGAGGTCGTGCAGGCCCTCGAGGGCGCCGGCTACGAGGTGGTCGTCGAGTAGCGCTCAGGCGAGCTGCGCGGCACCCTGCACGAAGCTCCGCCAGCGCTCGTATCGACGTTCGCGCTCGACCGCGTCGAGGCGCGGCGCCACGACCCTGCCCGGCTCCAGCAGCGCGGCGGCCTCGGCCAGGCTCGAGAAGGCGCCGGCTCCCACGCCCGCGAGCATCGCCGCGCCGAGCACCGTCGAGTCGGCTGCTCCCACCGTGAGATCCAGCCCGACAGCGTCCGCCTGGATCTGCAGCAGGGTCTCGTTGTTGCTCAGCCCGCCGTCCACGCGCAGGGCGCCGACCGGCGCCAGCTCGCTTGCCGCCTCGACGATGTCGGCCACGCGCCAGGCGATCCCCTCGAGCGCTGCTCGCGCGAGGTGCGCCGGGGTGACCGCCGGATGCAGCCCCGCGAGGACTCCGCGCGCCTGCGCCCGCCACCACGGGGCACCGAGCCCGGCCAGCGCCGGCAGTACGAGCACGCCGGCGCTGTCGGGCACGCTCGCCGCCGCCCTCGTCAGCGCCTTCGCGTCGGCGGCCAATCCCAGCCCGCCTGCGAGCCAGTCGAGCAGCGAGCCGGCCGCGAACACCCCGCCGTCGAGCGCGTGGGTCACCTCGCCCACGCCGCCGCTGGCCGACGGCGCCGCCCACGCCACTGTCCCCAGCAATCCGCTCGGCGCCCGCGGCTCCGTGGTCACACCGAGCACGAACACGCCGGTTCCGTAGGTCGCCTTCAGCTCGCCCGCCGCCACCGCGCCCGAGCCGGCCAGCGCCGCCTGCTGATCGACGAGCTGGGCGGCGAGCTCGATCGCCACCGGCCAGCGCTCGTGGCGCAGTTGACCGAGCGAGCCGTATGTGGGACCGACGCCCGCGAGCCACTCGCGCCGTATCCCGAAGAGCGACATCAGCTGCTCGTCCCAGTCGCTGCCGCCCAGCGCGAGCAGCTGGGTGCGCGAGGCGGTCGAGAGATCGGTCGCGAAGCGCCCGCCGAGACGGTCGACGAGGAACGAGTCCACGGTGCCCAGGCGCAGCGTCCCCCGCTCGCTCGCTCGCGCGACCTGCTCGTCGTGAGCGAGCAGCCATGCGAGCTTGCCAGCCGAGAAGTAGGGGTCGAGCGGAAGGCCCGAGCGCTCGACGGCCGTGGCATCCACACCTGCCAAGAGCTCCTGCTGGCGCTTGTCCTGCCACACCACCACCGGCGTCAGGGGCCGGCCGCTGGGCGCGTCCCATGCGAGCACCGACTCGCCCTGATGGGCCAGGCCGGCCGCGCGCACCTCGCGCCCCTCCGCGCGTGCGAGCACCTCCGCCACGGCATCCACCACCGCCTCGAGGATCAGCTCGGGGTCCTGCTCCACCCAGCCCGGGCGCGGATGGGTCACGGGCACCTTCCGGCGCGCCTCGGCCACCGGCCGCAGCTCGGTGTCGAAGAGGGCAGCCTTCACCGCGGTGGTGCCCTCATCGATGCCGAGCAGCAGCTCTGAGCTCACGGCGTGGGGGTCGTGGTCGGACGCGAGTGATCGTGGTGGCGCGCGGCGCGCAACCACCACGGCTCGTGCGACGTCGACGACGGTGGCGGTGCCGGCAGGGGGCGGACGGAGCCGAGCTGCAGGCCGGCCGCATCGGCGAGCAGCTCGGCGACGTACTCGCCGATGCCCAGCGAGGCCGAGAGCCCCGTCGAGCGGATCGCAGCCACGTGGATCAGCCCGGCGATCTCGGTCGAGCTCTCGATCACGTAGTTGGCGTCCCGTCCGGCCGGGCGCAGTCCCGCGTAGGCGCCCACGAGCTCGGCGTTCGCGAGCGGCGGATACATCCGCTGCGCCCGCGGTGCAATCAGCTCCCGGGCGTCCGCCTCGACCGACCAGTCGCGCTTGTCCTCGCGCTCGCGCGCAGTCGGTCCGGCGACGATCAGGCGCTCGACCGTGGGAAAGACCAGGACCCCCTTGCCGAGCGCCGAGGGCACCGGGAGCAGGATCTGCTCGAGCTGCTCTCGCTCGGGAGCGCGGAACACGAGGAACTCCCCCTTGCGGGGGTACACGCTCAGCAGATGCTCGCCCGCGAGCCGGGCCACCTCGTCGGCGAACAGGCCGGCGCAGTTCACTGCCGCCTGTGCTGTCAGGCGCTCGCCGCCGCCCAGCGCCAGCGCGACGGCACCCGTGGGGGTGCGACCCAACCCGACCACCCGCGTGCCCAGTCTGATGCTCGCCCCGCCAGCCTGTGCGGCGCCGGCCAGGGCGTGCGCGTAGGCGACGGGATCTGTCACGGACTCCCCCGGAACGATCAGCGAGCCGTCCGCCTCGAGCCGTACCTCCACGCCGTTCTCACGCGCGTTCTCCGCGAGGCTGCGCACGGTCGCGAGCTCGTCCTCGGCGCCCGCCATCAGCCGGGCGCCGCAATGCCACACACTTGCTCCGAGCTCTCCCAGCAGCTCCTCGCGCAGGACCGCCGAGCGCAGGATCAGGCGGGTCTCGAGCTCGCCCGCGGTGGAGTCGAAGCCGGTGTGCAGGATTCCCGAGTTCGTGCCGCTGGCGCCGAGCGCCAGTCCCGGCTCGGACTCCAGGATGCTCGCCTGCACGCCGCGCCTGGCCAGGGCGTGGGCGACGGCGCATCCCACAACTCCGCCGCCGATGACCGCGACCTGGACGTGGGCGGTGCTCATCGCCGGCAGCCTAGACCCGCCCGGCTAACCTCGCAGTCAACCCCTCCGAAAGGCACTCCGATGGCAAGCAAGATCTGGTTCATCACCGGCTCCTCACGTGGCTTCGGTCGCGAGTGGGCGAAGGCGGCGCTCGCGCGCGGCGACAGGGTCGCGGCGACGGCCCGCAACACGGACACGCTCGCGGAGCTCGTCGAGACCTATGGCGAGAACGTGCTCGCACTCGAGCTCGACGTCACCGATCGTGCGGCCGCTTTCGAGACGGTCGCCCGCGCGCACGAGCACTTCGGCCGCCTCGACGTCGTCGTCAACAACGCCGGCTACGGCCTGTTCGGCACGATCGAGGAGGTCAGCGAGGAGCAGGCTCGCGCCCAGATCGAGACGAACCTGTTCGGTGCCCTGTGGGTGACCCAGGCTTGCCTGCCGCTCCTGCGCGAGCAGGGCAGCGGGCACATCGTGCAGGTCTCGAGCATCGGTGGGATCGCGGCCTTCCCCGGGGTCGGTCTCTACCACGCCTCCAAGTGGGCGCTCGAGGGCTTCAGCGAAGCGCTCTCCCAGGAGGTCGCAGGCTTTGGCATCCACGTCACGCTGGTCGAGCCCGGCGGCTTCGACACCGACTGGAGCGGCAGCTCAGCCGTGCGTGCGGATCCGTTGCCGGTCTATGCGGAGGTGTACGAGCAGATGCGCAATCGTCGCTCGGTGCTGCCCCAGGGAAAGACCGGGGCGAGCGCTCCGGCGATCCTCGCGGTCGTGGACGCCGAGAACCCGCCCCTGCGCATCTTCTTCGGCTCGCCGCCGCTCGCGATCGCCAAGGACCGCTACGCGGAGCGCCTTCGCACCTGGGAGGAATGGAACGACGTCTCGGTCGCCGCTCAGGGCGACTGAGGCGGTCAGGGTGCCGCGGTGCGCCCGCCGGCTATGGCAGCGCGGGCGCAGCTTCCGTGATCGACGCTCCGGCGGCAGCAGCCGCGCCCTTGATCGATTCGATCCCCGGAAGAGCCCTTTCGATTTCGCTCGGTTTGAAGGTCCCCGCCTTCAAGCGCGCCAGCGCCGCCGTGAAGCCGCTGCCGAGAATGCTCAGCTGAGGCAGGAGCCCGCTCAACGTCGGGCTGGCCTGCGCCGCGGCGCTCGCGAGCTTGAGCTCGTGCACCACGAACACCGCCGCCGTGCTCGCCTTTACCACGGCCAGCTTGTGGCGCAGCAGGCTCTTGAGCTCACCGGCCTTCAGCGGCTCGTAGATGTAGCGGTGAAACGCGCCGAAGGCGAGACCGGCGTGCAGCACGAACTTGGCCGTCGCCAGGTGCGCAGGGCTCGCGGTGCTCGCGCTGGCGAGGTTCGATGCGGCGGTGGCCGATGCGCTGCTCGAGCCGGTCGAGTTGGAGCTCGATCCGCACCCGGCGAGCGCAAGGATGCCCAGTACCAGCACGACAGACAGCGGGCGCATCGAGACCCCCTCGTTGAGCTTGGAGAATGCATTCGTTTCTCGAGGCAGGTTATTGGGGCATCGGCCGTTTGACCCCATAGCATCGCCTCCGTGGACATCCGCCCCTTTGCACTCGAGCGCTTCTACGAGCGATGGGAGTTCCGTGCGGAGCTGATGCTGTCGAGCAGCGACTGCGAGTCGCTCTCCGTCGGGGACCTGCTCGCGCTCGAGCCCGACGCGCGCGAGCGCCTTGAAGGCATGCGCCTCGGCTACACCGAGGTCGCCGGCTCGGCCGAGCTGCGCGCGGCCGTGGCGAGCCGCTACGAGCTCGCGCAGCCCGATGACGTCCTCACGCTCGCGGCTGCCGAGGAGGGGATCTTCACCGCCTACCACGCGCTGCTGGGCCCGGGCGATCACGTGGTGGTCGAGGCTCCCTGCTACGGCGCCGCGATCGAGGTCGCGAGAAGCACCGGCGCCGAGGTGAGCCTGTGGAAGCGTCGCTACGAGGACGGCTGGGCGCACGATCTCGCCGAGCTCGAGCGGCTGTTGCGGCCCGATACCAAGCTCGTCTACATCAACTCTCCCCACAACCCCACGGGCACGCCGATGGCGCCGGCCACATATGCGCGACTCCTCGACATCGTCCGCGAGCACGCGCTGGTGCTCTTCAGCGACGAGGTCTACCGTGGCCTCGAGCACGACCCCGGCGAGCGTCTTCCCGCGGCCTGCGATCTCTACAGCGGCGCTATCTCACTGGGTACCGTGTCCAAGGCCTACGGGCTGCCCGGGCTGAGGATCGGCTGGCTGGCTTGTCGCGATCCAGATCTCCTGGCTCGTGTGCGTGACCTCAAGCTCTACACGACCATCTGCTCGAGCGCTCCCAGCGAGCTGCTGCTCGCATTGGCGCTGCGCCACGCCGAGCCGATCGTCGAGCGAAATCGCAGGCTCGTGCTCGCCAACCTACCGCTCCTGGACGCTTTCCTCGCGCGTCAGGAGGACCTGTTCGAGTGGGTGCGCCCGACCGCCGGGCCGGTCGGATTCCCGCGGGTCAGCGGCGACTTCGACGTCCAGAGCTGGTGCGAGCAGATCGCCGAGCACGCCGGGGTGCTGCTGCTACCCGGCGCCGTCTATGACGAGCCGAGGCATGTTCGCCTCGGCTTCGCCCGCGCGAACCTCGCGCAGGCGATCGAGCGCCTGGAGGGCTATCTGGCCTGAGGCCGGGACCGCCCCGACACACGCCCGTCCGAGCTGCTCAGACTCAGAGAACCTTCGAGAGGAACGTCCTGGTGCGCTCGTGGCGCGGGTTGACGAGCACCTCTGACGGGGAGCCCGACTCGACCACCACGCCGCCGTCCATGAACACGACAGTGTCGGCCACCTCGCGCGCGAAGCCGATCTCATGGGTGACCACGATCATCGTCATCCCGTCCCGGGCGAGCTGCTGCATGGCTGCGAGCACCTCGCCGACCAGCTCGGGATCGAGCGCGGAGGTGGGCTCGTCGAAGAGCATCAGCTTCGGCTCCATCGCGAGCGAGCGCGCGATCGCCACGCGCTGTTGCTGGCCGCCGGAGAGCTGTGCGGGATAGGAGTCGAGCTTGTCGGCCAGGCCGACCCGACCGAGCAGCTCGCGCGCGCGCTCGCGTGCCTGCTCGCGTGCGAGGCCCCTGACGTGGATCGGCGCGCAGGTGACGTTCTCGAGCGCGGTCATGTGGGGGAAGAGGTTGAAGTGCTGAAAGACCATGCCGATCTCGGCGCGCTTGCGGGCGACCTCCGACTCGCGCAGCTCGTGCAGCCTGTCGCCCACCTGGCGGTAGCCCACCAGCTCGCCGTCCACCGACAACCGTCCCGCGTTGATCTTCTCGAGGTGGTTGATGCAGCGCAGGAACGTCGACTTGCCCGACCCGGACGGTCCGAGCAGGCACATCACCTCGCCCGGCATGATCTCCAGGGTGATGCCCTTCAGCACCTCCTGGCGCCCGAAGCGCTTGTGAACGCCTTCGGCACTGACCATCGGAGCGCTCATCGGCCACCTCGCGGCGAGGCGAGCGCGCCCAGTCGCAAGCCCCTCCTCGCGTTCACCTCACGGGAGGCCCCGCGCCCGTAGTAGCGCTCGAGGTGGTGCTGTCCGACATAGAGCACGCTCGTGCAGACGATGTACCAGATGCTCGCCACGATCAGCAGCTGGATCGTCTTGTAGTTGACCGCGAAGATCTGTTCTGAGGAATAGAGGAGCTCGGTGACCGCGATGACGCTCGCCAGCGAGGTCGTCTTGAGCATCGAGATCGTCTCGTTGCCCGTCGGCGGGATGATCACGCGCATCGCCTGCGGCAGCACGATCCGGCGCAACGTCTGCAGCCGCGACATGCCGAGCGACTGGGCCGCGTCCGTCTGACCCTCGTCGACCGAGATCATTCCCGCCCTCACTATCTCCGCCATATAGGCGCCCTCGTTCAGCCCCAGACCGAGAACAGCGGCGCGGAACGCGGTGATCAGCGTGTTGACGTTGGGGTGGATGAAGGCCGGGCCGAAGGGGATGCCGAGCCCGAGCTTCGGGTACAGCGCGGCGATGTAGTACCAGAAGAACAGCTGCACGAGGACGGGCGTACCGCGGAAGAACCAGATGTAGAGCCAGCTCGCGCCCGCGACGAGGGGGTTGGCCGAGAGCCGCATCACGGCGAGCACCACGCCGAGCACGATCCCGATCGCCATCGCGATCACGGTCAGCTCGATCGTCACCACCAGCCCTTCGAGGATGCGGTGGTCGAAGAGGTAGTCGCCGACCACGCTCCATTCGAAGCGCGGGTTGGTCAGGACCGATCGAATCAACGAGGCCGCGATCACCACCACGATCGCGGCCGCGATCCAGCGCCCGGGGCGCCGGACCGGGACGGCCACTATGTCATCGGGCCGCCCGCCCTCCTCGGTGACCTCGGTCGAGGGCACCAGCTACCTCACTCAGCTCTTGGCTCCGTTGATCACCGGCGTCGTGATCGCACCCGCCTGCACACCCCATTTGGTCAGGATCTTCATGTATTCGCCGTTTGCGATCAGCGCCTTCACCCCCGCCAGGATCGGGGCGGTCATACCGCTCTTCTTCGGGATCGCGAGACCGTAGGGCGCGGCGCCATAGGTTTCACCGACGAGCTTGAAGGTGCCGCCCGACTGCTTGACCTGGTAGGCCGCCACCGGCGAATCGGCCATGCCGAGCTCTGCACGGCCGCTGGAGATCGCCAGGTTGGCCTCGTTCTGGGTCGGATAGACCAGGGCGGTCACGGACTTCTTGCCAGCTTTGGTGCACTTCTTGCCCTGCGCGGTCACTTCTTCTTCCTCGGTGGTTCCCTTCTCGACGGAGACGGTCTTGCCGCACAGGTCTTCCACCGTCTTGACCGCCGGGCTGGCTGAGGCCTTGGCGTAGAAGGAGATGCCGGCCGAGAAGTAGTCGACGAAGTCCACGGTCTTCTCGCGTTCCTTGGTGTCAGTGAAGGATGAGGCGCCGATGTCGTACTTGCCGGCCGCGAGCCCGGGAATGATCGAGTCGAAGGTGGCATTGACGATGTTCACATTCAGACCCATCTCGGTCCCGAGCGCCTTCATCAGATCGGCGTCCATCCCGATCACCGTGTGACCGTCCGGCGCTATGAACTCGTTCGGCGCATACGTGGCATCTGCCGCCACGGTCAACGTGCCCCTGGACTTGATCGCGGCGGGAACCAGTGCGGCGACCGAGGCGTTGGCGCTCGTCGAGCTGGAGGTGGTGGCCGTTGTGGCCGTGGAGCTCGTGCTGCTGCTGCCACAGCCGGCGAGCGCCAGCACGGTCAGCACGGGTATGGTGATTCTGGCAACCAGCTTGCTCATCGGGGAACCTCCAGTTTGACGTTTGACCCCGGGCCCTCCGCCGAGGCAGCGCAGTATAAGGAGACGACGTCCTCGCGTGTCCCTCGGGAGGGCGAGAAATCAGACGGTCGGGGTGCTGAGCGTGTCGGGCGCGCGTCGACCCAGCATGCGCTCGATGACCTCGGCGGGTCCCGGCTTACCCATCAGGAATCCCTGGGCCATCTCGCAGCCCATCTCTTCGAGCGTCGCCATCTGGTTGCGCTCCTCGATGCCCTCGGCCACGACCGACAGCGACAACGCCTCGCCCACGCCGAGGATCGCCTGCAGCAGGTCGCGGCTCTGCCCGCCGTCGCCCAGCGCGGCCACGAAGCTTCGGTCGATCTTGAGGATGTCCACGGGCATGCGCTGCAGCTGGGAGAGCGAGGCATAGCCGGTGCCGAAGTCGTCGATCGCGATGCGCACCCCGAGCTCCTTGATCGACTTGAGCGCCTCGGCGGCGGCGGACACGTCGCGCATCAGCGTCGTCTCGGTCAGCTCGAGGGTCAACAGCGACGGGCGGATCCGAGAGCGCTCGAGGGCGAGGCGGACATCGTCCGCGAAGCCTCTGCGGCTGAGCTGGTGCGCTGAGACGTTGACCGCGATCCCGAGCTCGAGGCCTTCGGCCGCCCACGACGCCGCCTGGCTGCAGGCCTCCTCGAGCACCCAGCGCCCGATCTGGACGATCATCCCGCTCTCCTCGGCCAGGGGGATGAAGCTGTCCGGCGCCACGAGGCCCCGCTGCGGGTGCTGCCAGCGAATCAAGGCCTCGACGCCCACGATGCGCTGGCTCGGAAGGTCGAAGATCGGTTGATAGAGAAGGAAGAACTGGTTCTGCTGCAGAGCCGTGCCCAGGTCGTTCTCCAGTTCCATGCGCCCTTCGGCGCCGGCGTACATGCTCGAGTCGAAGAGCACGTAGCGGTCCTTGCCGGCGGCCTTGGCCGAATACAGCGCCAGATCGGCGTCACGCAGCAGGCTGTCGGGCGTCGTGTACTGGCCCATCGCGACGCCGATGCTCGCAGTCACCGAGAAGACCTTACGTCCGTCCTCGAGCGTGACCGGCTCGCGCAGCACCTCGGTCAGCCGGTCGGCGAGCAGGTCGAGCGCGGCCTCGTCGGCGGTGGAATCGACCAGCACGACGAACTCGTCGCCGCCGAGGCGCCCGACGGTGTCGTGGTCGCGGACAGCGCCCTGGAGGCGTTCGCCGACGGTCTTGAGCAACTGGTCGCCGGCGGCATGCCCGAGATTGTCATTGACGTGCTTGAAGCCGTCGATGTCGATGAACAGGGCGCCGGCGAACGTCCCCGGCTGGCGGGCCGCGCGGGCGAGCAGCTGCTCGGCGCGGTCGAGCACGAGGGCGCGGTTGGGCAGCCCTGTGAGAGTGTCGTGCAGCGCCTGGTGGGAGAGCTCGCGGGTCTTCTCGTGCACGAGCGCCAGCGCACGCCTGCGCCCCGTGCCCAGGACCAGGCCGAGCAGGCCGAACATGAGGCTCACGAGCGTTCCGCCGATCAGGAGCGTGAGCGCGTGCCAGTTACCGGCCACGCCCGTGGCGATCTTCGGGCCGAAGCTCTGCACGCTCCAGCCGTTGCGGACGTTGATCCGCGAGCTCTGCTCACCGCGCTTGACCGGGCCGCTGGTGAAGGCCACGTGTGACTGCGGGGAGTCGAAGTGGAACGTGACCGCGAGGTTGGTGTGGCCTTCGAGCGCCCTTGCAAGCACGACCTTCGGGACGAGCAGCTCGCCCAGCCAGCCCAGGAACGCGTGCCGGCGGGCGGCGACGGTGGCCGGAGCGGTACCGCCGCGGTAGACGGGCGTCTCGACCGCGAGGGCGGCGTTGCCGCCGACCACGAAGGGGGCGTAGCTGGAGAGCCCGGTGTCGCGGGTTGCAACGAGGCTGGGAGCCAGCGCGCAGTAGTCGAGGTCTCCCGGGAGGTAGGTCTTGGCGTTGCGTGCCAGCCCGGCGACCGCCAGGCAGTAGAAGGGACGCCCGCCCGCCGGCAGGACGCCGGGCGCTTCCGCCGGCGCCTGCGACAGGGGGCCCAGGGGGCGCAGGGGATGAACGGCCATGCCCGCCTGGAACGAGACGAGGCGGGCCGCGGGAACCACCGTCACGAGGCCGATGTTCTGGAGCTCCCTGTAGCGCTGCATGGCGTGAACCGATTCCGCCCACACGTCGAATTCGGCAGCCGAGGCATACGGCTTGCCCGTCACGAAGGCGCTGGCGCTCACCACCAGGTCTTCCTCGTGCTGGATCGCGAGCTTCAGCGTGGAGGCGATCTCGGCCGAGGCCAGGTGGAAGCTGAGGCGTGCTTTGTCGGCGTCCGATCGTGCGACGGCCTTGGCGCCGAGCACCGAGGCGACGATGCCCGCGATCACCAGCAGCGCGGTGGCCGCCGCCCAGATGCTCGTGCGGTCCCTGACCACGGGACGGAAGCCTGCCAGCCTGCCAACGCGGGCCCCGGACGTCGAGAAGGCGTTGACTGGGGGGCGTGGATTTGGGCTGCTGGTAGCGATTGCAGACACGCGATCTCATATTCACTTACGGGATGCTGCGCGAAGATCGGGCCGGGACGACCCGAGCTGTCGAAGCCTCAACCTCACGTGGACGGATATACGGCAGGAGCGTCCTCGATTGTTCCTGGGACACATGCCAGCAGGCTTCGTTCGAGGGCAGCCACGCGGGCTAACATCGGCTGATGCTCACGAGAGGCGCTCTCGGCCGGGTGGCCTGCGGCTGCGTGCTGGCGCTCGCGCTGGTGGGTTGCGGCAAGGCGGAAGTACCGGGGCGCCCGGAACGCACGGCGAAGCCGGGCTCGGCGGGCGGCCTCGCCGCCGGATCGCAGCCCTCCGCCGCTGCGTCGGGGAGCGGCCATCCGGCGGGGAGCAAAGCGCTGCCGCTGCCGCCGAGCGCTCCAGCGAGCGAGCTCGACAAACGCGAGGTCTCGGGCAAGGTCGGGAGAGCCGATTCGCTACCCGCATCCGCGGGCGCGGGTAGCTATGTCGCGCCGGGCGCCCCCTCGGACGCCCAGATTCGCGCCGAAGTCGCGCAGGCGCGCAAGGCCGGGATCATCCTCCCGAAGGGCAACAGCGCCCAGTCCTTCGAACAGGGCGCCACGTATGTGGGCGGGGGTGGGGGCGCCAGCTGGGTCTTCCCGATCCAACCGCACACGCTCGCCCTCGGCCCACAGACCTGGAGCGAAGACCAGGGCGTCGACATCGCGACTGCGGGCGCGGCCTGCGGCAACGCCGCTGTCGAGGTGGCGATCACGGCGGGGACCGTCGTGCGCGAGGGGATTCCCGGCTTCGGGCCGGACGCGCCGGTCGAGCGAATCGACAGCGGCCCCTATGCCGGATGGTTCGTCTACTACGGCCACGCCGCGCCTGCCCTTGTCAGTGTGGGCACCCACGTGAGCGCCGGTCAGCCGGTTGCCGAGGTCGGCTGCGGAGACGTGGGCCTCTCCTCCGGCCCGCACCTGGAGATCGGGCTCACGCCGCCGGGTGGCGGGACCTGCTGCCCGGCTTTCGGCGAGACCTCGGCGGTGGTCGAGGGCCTCATGCGCCAGCTCTACCTCGGCTCCGCATGACCCGCGCGACGCCTTCCGCCGTCGGCTTGCGCTAGGCTTCCACTCGCCTAATCGCGAACCGGTGTTCGCGAGCGGGGGAACCGAGTTGTTGGGGCGAGTTCCGCGGTAATCCACGGAAGGCGCAGGTCGCTAGCCCGTCAGCTAACCCCGTCGGCCGACGAAGAGAGGCAAGCTTTGCGACGGACGTATTCGGCCGTGCTCGCGCTCGTGCTGCTCGTGGCGCTCGGAACCGGGCCCCAGGACGCCCTGGCCGCCAGCACGGGCGGCACCGCGGTCGCCCCGCCGGCCGCCGCGCCCACGCCGCCACCGACGATTCCGGCTGCGCCGGGAGGCACCGGGGGGACGAGCGTCGTCTCCGCTCCGGTCTTTACGGGTAGCCCCTACCCGCTGAGCCCCAGCGGCTGGGTCTTTCCCCTGTACCCGGTCTCGCACGTCGCCCCGACCAGCTGGTGGTCGCTGGACCAGGGCGTGGATCTCGGGGGCAACGCGAACCAGTGCGGCTCGCACCTGCGCGAGCTCGCCGTGGCGAGCGGAACGATCGTCCGTGAGGGGCTGGAAGGCTTCGGTCCGTCCGCGCCAGTGCTGCTGGTGGACAGCGGGCCCGACCTGGGCCGCTACGTCTACTACGGGCACGCCGCGCCGGCGCTCGTGCCGGTGGGCACCCACGTGAGCGCGGGTCAGCCGATCGCCGAGGTCGGCTGCGGGGACGTGGGAATCTCCTCGGCGCCCCATCTGGAGATCGGGATGCTCCCGGCAGGCTCGAAGAACCCGCTTGACATGCCCGCCGTCGGGGAAACCTCGCACGAAACGATGTCCAACCTGAGCTCCGCGTACAGGACCGCGCTCGCCGCCTACGGCGCCCAGCGCGCGGCGGCCGCCAGGGCCAGGAAGCTGGCCACCACCCGCAAGGGCTAGCAGAGCCCTCCGCGCGCGCCGCAAGGCGCTCCCGTCCCACACGCGGCCCCGGCCGGCCCCGGGCGGGCGCTGTCCTGCAACTCGTCCACCGCCCTAAGGCAACGGGCCTCCCCTGCCGATGAGGGGCTCGTGACCATCTTCGCTCGCCTTCTCTCCCTCCCGGCCGCATCGCGGCGGACAGCCGCCGCTCGAGGCGCCTTCCTCGTAGCCGGCATTCTCACGATCGGCCTGCTTCTCGTCGCGCCCGCCGGTGCGGTGGTGAGCACCGTGGGCAGCACGACGGTGGGACTGCAGCCGCGCAATGTGGTGTCGCACACTGAGGGAGTCTCCGGCCCAACCTTCGCCAACCCTGCCGGCAACCCGGTGGTACACGGCAGCAACCTCTACGCGATCTACTGGGACCCCACTGACGCCTACCATCCGGAATGGCAGCGTCTCGTCGATGCTTTCATGCAACAGCTTGGAAGCGAAAGCGGAACGCTCGGCAACGTCTTCGCGGTCGCCTCGCAGTACACGGACAAGACCAACACGCCGGCATCTTACAACGCGACGTTTCGCGTTTCCTATACGGACACACACAAATACCCCGGCTCGGGCTGCGTGGACCCGCACCCGCTGCAAGCGCCGAACGCGATCGCCTGCCTGACCGACGCGCAGATTCAGGAAGAGCTCCAGGGCTTCATCGCGCAGCACGGCCTACCGAAGGGGATGAGCTCGATCTTCTACCTCCTCACTCCTCCGGGAGTGACTATCTGTCTTGACGGTGCAGCGACGAGATGCTCCGACTACACGAGATCGACAAAAGAAGAAGAAGAATCCAAGTTCGAAAGTGAAAGCTACACCCAGAGCTTTTGCAGTTATCACTCGGACATAAACCCGGACAATGTGTCGGCCGGGAACGGCAACACCGTTCTCTATGCCGCCATCCCGTGGATCGCCGGTGGCGCTGGCAACTATCACCTGCAGCCCGTCGATCAGACGCAGGGTTACGAATGCCAGGACGGAGGATTCGACCCCAGCACCAAGCCGCCCGAGAAGAAGGAGACTCCGAAGGAAAAAACGGAAGCGGAAACCAAAGAATTCGAAAAACTACCCATCGAAAGCAAACTCAAGGCCCTCGAACTCGAAGAGCGCGAACGTCCTCACGAGCAGGAGCCGAACCAGGTCGGCCTCGGCGAAGACGGCGCTTATGACACGGGCCTGGCAGATCTGATCATCAACCAGATCGCCGTTGAGCAGCAGAACACGGTGACCGATCCCCTACTGAACGCGTGGCAGGACGCCGGACATCGCGAGGCGACGGACGAGTGCCGCAACTTCTTTGCGTCAGGCACTCTCGGCGGGGCATCGCTGGCCAACGAATCGACACTCGCTGGGACACTCTCAAATCAGATCATCGGTGGCACGCCCTATTACCTCAACAATGCGTTCAACGTCGCCGCCTACAAGCTCACAGGCTACGGAGTGCCCTGTGTAGCAGGCGTCAATCTCAACCCGAAATTCACTGCTCCCAATCCGGTGCGTGCCGGCGACACGGTCGGATTCGATGGCATGGAGTCCGACGTGATGCTCAATGCTGGGACGGCATACTCCAACCAGGGCGTCGCCCAGAGCACATATGCGAAATTCTCATGGGACTTCGGTGATGGCACTCCGGTCGTTTCCGGATACGCACCGGGCGCCCCGGCATGCGAAGCGCCATGGCTGAGTCCTTGCGCGGCAAGCGCATTCCACTCCTACCAGTACGGCGGGACCTATGAAGTGACGCTGACGGTGACCGACGTTGGCGGGAATGTCGCAAGCGTCACCCACCCGGTCACGGTCTCCGGTTCCCCGCGACCGTCGAGCGAACCGTCCTCCGGTGGTTCGACGGGCTCGGGCCAGGCCGTTCCGAGCGGATCGCCCTCCACGACAAACTCTGCGACGAGCATTCCTGCTCCGCGTGTCACCGCAGCCTTCGTGTCCCGCTCGCTGAAGAGCGCGCTGGGCAAGGCCGGGCTGGTCGTGCGCTACTCGGTCAACGAGCAGGTCGCCGGACACTTCGAAGTGCTGTTGAGCAGCGTGACCGCGCACAAGCTGGGGATCACCGGTCCTGCCGCCAGCGGCCTGGCGCCGGGGACCCCCGCTCAGACGGTGATAGCCAAAGCCATCCTGGTGACGCAGAAGGGTGGCTCAAGCGTCGTGCACATCCAGCTCTCCAAGCGGACCGCCGCCCGTATGCACAGGCTGGGCAAGGTCTCGCTGATGCTCCGCCTGAGCGTGCGCAACGCCGCCTCGCACCTTCCGACGGTCACAACGGTGCTCAGCACGGCGACGCTCTCGCACTGACCGAGGCGGTCAGTCCCGGGAGTCCCCTTTGCGCTTGGCTCGCGCCTTGTCGCGGAACACGAAGTACCAGAGGGCGAACAGCAGCACGTAGCCGCAGGCCATCGAGACGACCGCGATTATCGCGATCCCGGTGTTGTTGCCCGTCGCCGATTCGCCGTCGAGCGCAATCGGAATGGACAGGATCAGGCTCGCGGGGTGCACGGTGTCCGCTTCGCTAGAGGCCCGGCCAGTGCCGGACCACATAGCCGGAGTTGTCGGTGGCGCCGACCTGCCAGCGAGAGGCGTACACGCCGCTGCGCCCGGCCGTGTCATAGAGAACGCTGTCCACGTACATGTAGGTGTGCCCGGCATTGGCATACACGGTGATGTAGCGGCCCGGTCCGGGAGCGCCCCAGCTCTCGAGTTCGCCGGAGGTCTCCGGTGCGCCCAGCAGCCCGCCGGCGGCCAGCGCGTAGCTGACCGATCCGGAGCAGTCGTAGGCGTTGTCCACGAAGGAGGCGTGGCCGCCGCCGAAGACATAGGGAAAGTTGGCGATCTCGTTGGCGCCGGCGATCACCTTCTGGATCACTTCCGGCAGACCCGCGGGAACCGGAAGGGCGCCGTTGCCGCCGATCGACTCGCCGCCCGGCACAGGCGTGAGACGGTGCTTCTGCGCCTGCTTGGCGCTGCGTTCGATGGCCTGCATCTGGGAGAGCTCGGCGCGCACTTCGGCATCCGATTGGGCGCCCGCCGCAACAACCGCTTCGCCCGCCTTCCTCGGCGTGGCCGCGGAAGCATGCTGGACGGATGCCGGAGCCGGGAAGCTGGCGGCTTCCTGCGGGTCGGCCACCTCCTTGGCGGTGGCCGAGGCGCTCGACGGATCGGCCGGTTTCACGGCGGCGGCGGGAACGACGGCGTCGCCCGCGCCCTTCGCGGCGCCGCCCGCCTTCCCGCCACCCCCGCCCGAGACCACGCCGGCCTGCCCGCAGGCAGCGAGGCTTGCGGCCGCGAGCAGACAGCACAGTGCCGCTGACGCCTTGCGTGTAGAGCCCATGCACCAAGGCTAGCGGCAGCGTCCGCCTGGAAGTGTCGCTACCCTGGTGCGATGCGCGAGGATGCAACCGCCGTGGAACTGCGGCCGCACGTTCGCCTGCTCCACGGGATGCGCAGGCCGGCCAACTGGCTGCAGCTGGTTCGCTTCGGTCTCGTGGGCGCGGTCGGCTTCGTGGTCAACCTGGCCGTGTACGCGCTGTTCGTCCACTCCGTGGGCGTCGACTATCGCGTGGCTGCCGTGGTGGCATGGATCGTGGCGGTGCTCAACAACTTTGTCCTCAACCGCCACTGGACCTTCGACGCGCGGGGCGGTCAGGTCCACTTCCAGGCGCTGCGCTTCGTCGCCGTGAGCCTCGTGGCGTTCGGCTGCAGCCTGCTGCTGCTGACCGTGCTCGTGGAGAGCGCGGGGATGGCCAAGGTGCCGGCCCAGGCGCTCGCCGTGGCGGCCTCGACCCCGCTCAACTTCCTCGGCAACAAGCTCTGGAGCTTCCGGGCATCGGCGTGAGCGCAGCGGCCCGCTGAGCCTGGCGTTCGTACGTCCAACGGGTCTCTCGGAGCCCAGTCCGGTACCTATACTCTGACATTCCCCCTCCCGGAGGATTCCTGTGCAGGAGATGGTGATTTACGGCGTCAGCTTCGACATGGTTGGCAAGCAGCCGATCGTGCTCCTGAAGACCGTCGAGGGCAACAAGTTCCTGCCGATCTGGATCGGACACCCCGAGGCGGCCTCGATCCTGATGAAGCTCCAGGGCGCCGGCACCCCCCGCCCGATGACCCACGACCTGCTCTGCGACATCCTCGGGGAGCTCGACGTCAAATGCACCCAGGTTTCCGTCACGGAGCTGCGCGAGAACACGTTCTTCGCCTCCATCACCCTCAGCGTCAACGGCCGAGAGCTTGAAATCGACTCGCGCCCGAGCGACGCGATCGCGCTGGCCGTCCGCTCGGGCGCTCCGATCTATGCCGCCGAGGAGGTCATCTCCGAGTCCGCCATCGAGTTCGAGCACGACGTCGAGGAGTCCGAGGACGTGGTCGAGAAGTTCAAGGAGTTCCTCGATCAGGTATCCCCCGAGGACTTCGCCGCAGGCGACTCCTGAGCCTTGTATGTCGCTCTGAAGACTCTGTATAGCCATCGTTATACAGTCCTCTTTGGGAGACACATTCGCTAGCCCTCCGTACAGCGTTGGCGGCGCCGGTCACCACACTCCGGGTCGCCCGTCAGCGATTGAAGGCGCTCGCGAGGACCCGCTCGACGAGCTCGTCGAAACCGATCCCGGCGGCGTCTGAGGCCAGTGGCAGCAGGCTGGTTTCGGTCAATCCGGGGCCGACGTTGGTCTCCAGCACGGACAGCTCCCCGGTGTCGGCGTCGAGCATCAGATCGACGCGCGCGACGCCGTGGCAGCCGAGCAGCTTGTACGTCTCGAGCGCCAGCTTCTGAGCCAGCCTGGTCGTCTCTGGCGGCAGCTCGGCGGGGCACACGAACGTGGTCATGCCGATCTCGTAGCGCGACTCGTAGTTGTAGAACTCCTCTTCCCGCGGGATCGCCTCGACCACGGGCAGAGCGAGCGGCTCGCCGGTGCCGGTGCCGGTCTCCGCGTCGAGCACTGACACCGCCAGGTCGCGGCCCTTGACGTAACGCTCGATCACGACCTTGCGGTCGTAGGAGAGGGCCCCGACGATCGCCCCGGGCAGCTCCTCGCTCGAGCGCGCGAACTTCACACCGAGCGCGGAACCCTGGCTGGCGGGCTTTACGACCAGCGGGAGCCCGAGCCTACGCTCGATGTCTCCGAGCGCCGCGGCCACCCCCAGCTCCTTGATGGCGCTCTCCTTGATGGCGGTGAAGCCCGGAGTCGGAATGCCGGCCTCGCGCATCAGGTACTTCGCAAGCGCCTTGTCGGTGCAGCGCATGCAGGCCGCCGGCCCCGAGCCCGTGTAGGGCACGCCGATCACCTCCAGCAGCCCCTGCACCGTGCCGTCCTCGCCGTCGCCGCCGTGCAGCGCCACGAAGGCCGCGTCGGGCTTGTAATCGTGCAATTGCGCCACGAGGTCTTGGCCGGCGTCGATCGCGATCACCTCGTGGCCCAGCCGGCTCAACGCCTGCTGTACGCGTGCGCCCGAGCGCAGCGACACGGTCCGCTCCAGCGAACCCCCGCCCTTGAGCACAGCGACCTTGCTCGCGGCGCTCATCGATCCCGTCGCCGGCGTGCCGGGCGGGCGGGGTCCTGCGCATCGCGACGAGGCAGGGCGACGATGTCGGCCAGGGGTGTGAGATCGTCGTCGTTCGGCTCGCGCTTGGAGGCGGCGGGCGAGGTCGGGGCGAGCGGGGTACCGGTCAAGGTTCCCAGCAGGCCTGTGTCGCCGCCCATGATCCTGCCGACCCGCCGGATGCCCTCGCGGATGTGATCGTCAGGGACCCCGGCGAAGTTCAAGCGCATCGAGGAGCTTCCGCGCCGACCGTCCATGTATGCGGCGCGCCCCGGCACGAACGCCACGCCTTCGCTGCGCGCCAGCAGGTCGGTCGTGTCGACGTCGTCGTCCAGGGTCGCCCAGATGAACAGCCCGCCCTCGGGCCGTGTCCAGCTGGCGCGCCCGCCGAAATGCTCCTCCAGTGATTCCAGCATCACGTCGCGCCTGCGTCGATAGAGGTTCTTCAAGCGCTCCACATACTCGACCCACGCCGGCCCGGGGAGGGGGGCTTCGGTTCCCGGCTCCGCGAAGTACGCCGCCACGAACATCTGCGTCACCGGCGAGGAGCACAGGTCCGAGCCCTGTTTGCCCAGGTTGAGCTTCTCGAGCACGGGCCTTGGGGCCACGGCCCAGCCGAGGCGCAGGCCCGGCGAGAGGATCTTGGAGAAGGTGCCGAGGTAGATGACCAGATCGGATGCTCCCCCGCGACCGACCGCGGCGGCGTCGAGCGAGTAGAGCGTCGGCAGCGGCTCGCCCTCGTAGCGCAACAGGCCGTAGGGGTTGTCCTCGAGCACCAGCAGCTCGCGCTCACGCGCGACCTCGATCAGGCGCCGCCTGCGCGCCAGCGACATCGTCACCCCGCCCGGGTTCTGGAAGTTGGGGATCGTGTAGATGAACTTCGGGCGCCTGCCCTGCGCCTGCAGGCGGTCGAGCGTGCTCTCGAGCGCGTCGATCGGCATGCCGTCGGCATCGATGTCGATCTGCTCGACGTCGGCCTGGTAGGCGCTGAACGTCGGAATCGCGCCCGGATATGTGGGCGCCTCGGTCACGATCACGTCGCCGGGGTCGATCAGCGTCTTGCACACGAGGTCGATCACCTGCTGTCCGCCCGTGGTCACGATCACCTCGGCGGGGTCCACGATCGTTCCCTCGGCGGCCATCACCTCGACGATGCAGCCGACCGTGGCGGCCATGCCTTCGGTGGGTCCGTACTGGAGCGCCCGCGCTGTCGACTCGGCGGCCACGTCGGCCATCAGGCGCGCGTAGAGCTCTGGTGCGAAGGTGCTCGTGTCGGGCAGTCCGCCGGCGAGCGAGATCACGTCGGGACGCTCGGTCAGAGCCATCATCTCGCGCATCGCCGAGCTTTTCATGCCGCGCGTGCGCGCAGCGAACAGAGCCTCGTAGCGCGCGAGCTCATGCGCCGTGGGTCGCGCCCCGCGCCCGTCGCCGCCTCCGCTGGTCGATCGCTCCATCCGCTCGTCACCTCTATTTTCGCCGCCGCGGCCATCCGCCCTCGTCGCGAGACAGCATGGCCTGGGTGCGGGTCCACTATCGTGCTGGCCCGTCACCGCACGGTATCGCACCCCTCTGGGCCACTCTGCATGCACGGTCTCTTCTTCTACATCGGTCTCGGCGCCGGCCTGGCGGCCGCCTGCGGCCTGCGACCGTTCCTGCCCGTGCTGCTCGCCGGCGCGCTCGGGTCGGCCAAGGCGCTCGGGGTGAGCTTCTCGCATGGGTCCTTTCACTTTCTGCAGTCCGGGTGGTGGCTGGCGGCAGCCGCGGTGGCCCTTGTGCTGGCCTACGCAGCCCAGCTGCTCACGGCCCTCCCTCCGGTCGCCGATCCGCGGCGTGCTCGCGGACAGCGCGGCGATCTGCTCTCCGCGTCGCTGACCGGCCTCTCCTTCAGTGCGGGAGCTGCCCTGTTTGGAGGCTCGCTCGCGGCTCATGGCGACTTCATCTGGCCGGGCCTGCTTGGCGGCTTCGCGATCGTAGGTCTCGCTCAGCGAGCCACTGCCCCCGTGATCCTCCGCGCCCGTGCTCGTCTGAGCGACCGCGCCTCGCGCGAGGCGCTGACCCTCTATCTCGACGCCGTTGCGCTGCTGCTTGCAGCGCTCGTCTGCCTCTTGCATCCGCTCGGCTACGTGCTCGTGGCGGCGCTCGCGTGGTTTGCCTGGCGCGGGCGCGACCGCGGTGAGGAGAAGTACGCGGGGCTGCGCATCCTGCGCCGCTGATGGATCGGCGACTCCCGAGCCCGAGGCCGGCCAAGCTCGTTCTGTGCGTGATCGATGCGATGGCTCCCGCCATGCTCGAGCGGGCCGTGGCAGCGGGAGCGGCGCCGATGCTGGAGCGGTTGATGCAGGGTGGCCGATACGTGCCTGACTGCGTGGCGGCGTTTCCATCCGTGACGCCCGTCTGCGCAGCGTCGATCGTCACGGGCCTGGCGCAGGACGAGCACAGGATCCCGGCGATGAACTGGTTTCACCGCGAGGAGGACCGCTACATCGAATATGGCTCGAGCTTTCGCTCGGCGCAGCGCTTCGGCATCGCCCGTCAGCTGACGGACACCGTCTACAACATGAATCGCGCCCACCTCGCCGAGGAGACGCTAACGGTGTTCGAGAGCCTGGACGACGCGGGCGTGCGCACCGCCGGCACGACCTACCTGATGTACCGCGGCCGCTACCGACACGAGCCCCAGCGCGACACCGCGCTCACGCGCGTGGCCGCCACGCTGATGCGCCATCCGGTGATGGGTCCGCGCGAGCTGTTCTACGCGGACATCTTCGCCTCCCGGCGCACCGGCTGCCGCTCGGGCCTGGGCATGCCCGGCGTGCGCGATCGTCACTCCGGCTGCGTCTCCTCCTACCTGGTCGAGCACGACCTGTTCGACTTCCTGTTGCTCTCGCTTCCAGACAACGACTGGTACTCGCACAAGCGCGGGCCCGAGGCCCAGGTGCATTCGATCGCCCAGGCCGACCTGCAGCTCGCGCGCGTGATGAACGCCGCCGGAGGCGTGGAGGAGTTCCTCTCCGAGCACGCCGTGATCGTCATGGCCGACCACTCCCAGGCCCCGGTGCTCGGTGCGATCGCCCTCCAGGACGATCTGGCGGAGCTGGGCGTCCTCGGCCCGGGGGCGCGCTCCTCGGACGAGCCGCGCGAGGACGAGCCGCGGATCGCGGTCTGTCCCTCTCAGCGGGCCGCGATGGTCTATGCGCTGCACGAGTCCGAGCGCGACGCCATGCGCGCCTCGGTCGTGGCACTGGCGCTCGGCATTGCGGGGATAGACCTCGTCCTGTGGCTCGAGCGAGACGCCCACGACGCCCCCCGCGAAGGCGTCATCTCGAGCCCGCTGCGAGGCGAGCTGCGCTTCGCCCCCGGCGGCTCGGTGCTCGACTCGCGCGGGCGTGGCTGGAGCGTGGAAGGCGAGCTCGCAGCGATCGAGGCGCGAATCGAGGACGGGAGGCTGCTGAGCGAGGCCTATCCGGACGCGCTCTCGCGCGCCTGGTCGGCGCTCACCTGCCCCACCTCTGGAGAGGTCCTGCTCTCGGCCGCACCCGGCCAGGAGTTCATGGACTGGGGGCGACAGGCCCACGTCGGAGGCGGCAGCCACGGCTCGCTGCACGCCAGCGACTCGCTCGGCGCCCTGATCCTCCACGGCGTGGAGCTCCCCGACCCCGAGCCCGCCCAGTGGGCGATCCGCGACATCGCTCCGCTCGTGCTCGCGCACTTCGCTGCTGCGTGATGCGCGCCCTGTCGGCCATTCTCGCCTGCTCGGCGGCCCTCCTGGCGCCGTCCCTCGCGAGCGCCGACACGGGCCTCTCGGCAGGCGTCTCGCGCGCGTCGCTGGCCGGCGCCACGGACACGGCGGCGGCCTCCGCGGCCGCCTCGTCGAAATCGAGCAACCCCGAAGCCCCGATCCCCGTCGCGCCCTCGAGCGTGCCACCGGCGGGACGGCGCCTCTCGCCCGATCAGGTTCTGGCGATCGCCGAAAAGCTGCCCAGGATGCGGGCCGTCCGGCGCAAATATCCCGGCTCCTATGGGGGCGCCTATCTCAAGCAGCCATTTCGCTGGCAGGTCAGCTTCTTCTCCCGCACCGGCAAGAAGGAGATAGGGCAGGTCCTCATCGACGACCTCTCCGGTCGCGTGGTCGAACAGTGGACCGGCTTTCAGGTGGCCTGGACGATGGCCCGCGGCTACCCTGGCGCGTTCGGCAGGCACGTCAACGCGCTCTACATCTGGCTGCCTCTGTGCGTCCTGTTCATCCTGCCGTTCCTCGACTTCCGCAGGCCGCTGTCGCTGCTGCACCTCGACCTGCTCGTGCTCCTGTCCTTCTCGGTGTCGCTGGCCTTCTTCAACCACGCCGAGATCTACGGCTCGGTCCCGCTCGCCTACCCGCCGCTGCTGTATCTGCTCGCGCGCATGCTGGCGATGCTGCGTCGTGGGCGCCGCGGCGCACGTGCTCTGCCCCCGCTGCGCCTGCTCGTCCCGACTCCGTGGCTGGCGATCGGCGTCGTCTTCCTGCTCGGCTTTCGCGTCGGCCTGAACGTCACCGACTCCAACGTCATCGACGTTGGCTATGCGGGCGTGATCGGCGCGCAGCGGATCGTCCACGACAGGCCCCTGTACGGCGCCTATCCGGTCGACAACGAACACGGCGACACCTACGGGCCGTTCAACTACGAGGCCTACGTGCCCTTCGAGCAGATCTTCGGCTGGAGCGGGCGCTGGGACGATCTGCCGGCGGCTCACGGCGCGGCGATCTTCTTCGATCTGCTGGCCGTCGGCCTGCTGTTCCTGCTCGGACGGCGAATGCGCGGCCCGACGCTCGGCGTGGCGCTGGCCTACGCATGGGTCTCCTATCCGTTCACCCTGTTCGCCCTGGAGAGCAACTCCAACGACACGCTCGTGGCCGTGCTCGTGCTCGCTGCGCTGCTCGCGGCGAGCTACCGCTCGAGACTGGCCCCGGCCGCGCGCGGCGGGCTTGCGGCGCTCGCGGGGCTGACCAAGCTCGCCCCGCTCGCGCTCGCCCCGATCCTGGCGGCCCATGGCCTGCGCGGGCTCTCACCGCGGCGCCGCGCGCGCACCCTCGCCGTCTACCTGCTCGCGTTCGCCGCCGTGGGGGCGCTCGCGGCCATACCGGCCCTCGACCACGACTCGCTGCACACGATCTATGAGCGCACGTTCGTCTACCAGGCCAACCGCGGCTCGCCGTTCTCTGTCTGGGGCCTGTACGGCTGGCACGGGGCCGAGCGGGTCGTCGAGGTCGCGGCTGTCGTGCTCGTGCTGGCGCTCGCCGTCGTCCCGCGCCGCTCAGACGTGGTGGGCCTGGCCGCCGCCTGCGCCGCGGCGCTGATCGCGGTGGAGCTCGGCATCGAACACTGGTTCTACCTGTATATCCCCTGGTTCTTCCCGCTGGTGATGATCGCGCTGCTCGGGCGCTTCAGCCATCCGTCGAGCGCGCCTGTGGGCGCGGCATCAGCACCTGCTCGATCGAGTCGGCCCGAAGCGGTCCTGAGCACCTGATCAGAGCCCCCATCAGCCACGGGTCCTCTTCGGATGTCTCGAAGCGGACGGGCATCTGCGTCAGCAGCGACTCGATCGCCTGCTCGCGCTTGACGCCGATCACCCCGCCCCGCGGGCCGGTCATCCCGACGTCGGTGATGTACGCGGTGCCCTTGGGCAGCACGCGCGCGTCGGCGGTGGGGACGTGTGTGTGCGTTCCCACGACCGCCGTGACCCGGCCGTCGAGGTGCCAGCCCATCGCGACCTTCTCCGAGGTCGCCTCTGCGTGAACGTCCACGAGGATGTGATCCACCGCCCCGACTTCGCCGAGCGCCACCTCGATCTCGGTGAAGGCCGAGCGTCCCGCGCGCAGGTAGAGGTTGCCGCTCAGGTTGATCACGCCGAGGCGCACCCCGTCGCGTTCCACGACGCAGACGCCGCGGCCGGGCTGGCTGCGGAGGAAGTTGGCCGGGCGCACGATCGGGTGCTCGCCCTCGAGATAGGGGTAGATCTCGCGACGGTGGTAGGTGTGGTTGCCGAGCGTGATCGCGTCCACACCCGCCGCGAACATCTGCTCGGCGATCTTGGGGGTGATCCCGAGGCCGCCGGCGGCGTTCTCGCCGTTGACCACGACGAACGTGGGCGCGTGGAGCTCGCGCAGGACGGGTAGGCAGTCGAGCAGCGTGTGCTTGCCGAGTCCACCGACGACGTCGCCGACGAACAGGATGCTCACCGCCTTCGCTGAGTCCGGCGCAGCCGCGGTGGCCGCCTCGGACTCAGCCATACTCTGGCGATGGGAGCAGGGCTGTGAACGGAGTCTCCGAGAAAGCCCCCGAGGCTGATGCTGGCCGATCTCCGAGCGGTCCTCCGAGCGGTCCTCCGAGCGGGGAGGAGCGCGAGCTGACGGACTCGCCCGAGCGCGCACGCTCGGAGCCGCCGCGCGCCGTGGTCCCGCGCTGGGTGCAGCTGACCCTGCTGCCGCTGACGCTGCTCGCGGTGTGGGCTGTGGCGAAAGCCGCCGGGAAAGTGCTGGTCATCTTCATCGTCGCGGCGCTGATCGCGCTGATCCTCAACCCGGCTGTGGCCTTCCTCCAGCGCACGAGGCTTCCCCGTGGCCTGGCGGTGCTCGCCGTGTATCTCGCATTCTTCCTCATGGTGAGCGGGATCGGCGTGCTACTTGCCAACCCTATCTCCAACCAGGTCGAATCGTTCAGCCGCAACGTGCCGAACCTGGTCAAGAAAGCCAACAAATCCCTCGCCAGCGCGCAGTCAACGCTCAACAACAGCGGTCTGCACGTGCAGTTCATCAAGCAGGGCAAAACCGCGCTGCAGAGCCTTCAGGAGAAACTCGTCAAGGGCTCCAGCTCGATCGTCTCCTCAGCCGGCGGGGTGCTGACGGAAGTGGTGAGCGCGGGGTTCGACTTCGTGCTCGTGTTCGTGCTGTCCGTCTACATGCTGCTGTACGGGCCGCGCATCGGGACGCTGATGCGCACCTACATGCCCGACGGGGACGGCACGCCCGCGGACGACTACCCCCACCTCGTGCAGAGCGCAGTGGCGCGCTACGTCGGCGGCCAGCTGCTGTTCAGCCTGATCATGGGCACCACCGCCGGCGTTGCGCTGTATGTGCTCGGGGTCGTCGGGATCTTTCCCGACGGGCGCAAATACGCGGTCGCCTTCGCCGTCTTCTACGCGCTGATGGAGCTGGTCCCCTACATAGGCCCGATCGTCGGAGCGCTGCCGGCGGTGCTGATCGCGCTGTTCAGCGACCCGATCTCGGCGCTGTGGGTGGTCCTGATGTTCGTCGCGCTGCAGCAGCTCGAGGGCCACATCGTGGCCCCCCAGATCTTTGGGCACACGCTGCGCATCAACCCGCTGCTCGTGATCTTCGCACTGCTGCTCGGACTCCAGCTGCACGGGATCGTGGGCGCGCTGATCGCGCTGCCGATCCTGTCGATCCTGCGTGAGACAGCCGTCTACCTGGGTCGCCACATCGAGTTCGAACCGTGGGATCGCCAGTCCCGCCGGCTCCTGTGAGCGCGGTTCTCAGCGTCAGCTCCCTCGGCAAGCGCTACGGAGACCTGCAGGCGCTTGCAGACGTGGGCTTCGAGGTGTGTGCCGGCGAGCTCGTGGCGGTCGTGGGTCCCAATGGCGCCGGCAAGACCACCCTGCTGTCGATCATCGCCGGGATCCAGCCGCCGAGCTCGGGATCGGTCAGCCGCTCCCCGCGCGAGGTCGGCTGGGCGCCCCAGCAGCCCGCGCTCTACTCCAAGCTCTCGGTGGCTGAGAACCTCGAGCTTTTCGCCCACCTGGAGAGAGTCTCCGATCCGCGCGCGGCGGTCGCGCGCATGCTCGATCAGACAGGGCTCACGGCGCGTGCGGGCGAGGCCGTAGGGCGCCTGTCGGGCGGCAATCGCCAGCGGGTCAACGTGGCCCTGGGGTTGATCGCCGACCCGCCCGTGCTCGCGCTCGACGAGCCCACGGCATCGCTTGACCCGGGCCAGCGCGAGCGGTTGTGGCAGTTCATCGCCACGCTCGCGCGGGCGGGCACGGCCGTGCTGTTCTCGACCCACAACGTCAGCGAGGCTCAACGCCATGCCGACCGCGTGCTCGTGCTCGCCGACGGGCGCCTGCTCTTCGACGGGCCGCCGCGGAGCCTGCTGCTGGAGGCCGGCGAGGATGAGCGCGGCGACCTCGAGCGGGCGCTCGTGCGCTTCCTGGCGATGCGTGCGCCGCAGGACGTCTCCGCATGATCTGGCTGCTGCGCAAGGACCTGCTGATCCTGCGCCGCTCGCGGCTGCTGGTGGCGCTGCTGGTCTTCTACCCGATCGCCATCGCCCTGCTGATCGGCTTCGCCATCTCGCGCAGCCCGTCGCGCCCACGGGTGGCGATCGTCGACGAGACCCCCGCCGGCGAGACCATCCAGGTGGGCAGCCAGCGCGTGGAGGTGAGCCAATACGCCCGCCAGCTCTTCAGCCAGGTCCAGTCGGTCGGTGTGAGCTCCCGGGCCCAGGCGGTCGAAGAGGTCAAGTCCGCCGACGTGCTCGCGGCCGTGGTCATCCCCGCCGACATCGCCGCTCGCATCTCCTCCGGGACGGCACAGGGGCAGCTCGAAGTCATCTACAACGGGGACGCGCTGGAGCAATCGCTCGTGCAGTCGCAGATCGGCTCCGCGCTCGCCCAGGCGAATCTGGGCTTCTCCGAACAGCTGCAGCGAGCCGCTGCCAGGGCGATCGATGGGCTGCTGCGCGGCGGCAATCTCGGCTCGCTGGGCGCCCCGAGCGATCTGATCGGGCTCGAACAGATTCCGGCGGTGTTGCAGCGCGTGCTCGCGCACGTGCCCGCCGGCAGCGATCGCGCGGCGCTCGAGCGGGTGGCGAGCTTCGCCGACTTCGCCGCCCAGAACCTGAGCGTGAGCAAGAAGGTGCTCTCGACGGTGGGCCAGCCGATACGCGTCCACAGCACGCTGCTCCACGGCCGCCGCACGCCGCTGAACACCTTTGCGGTCGTGGTTGCGGTCAGCGTCTCGCTGATGTTCGTGTGCGTCCTGCTCGCTGCGGGGGGGGTGGCGCTCGAGCGCGAAGAGCGGGCGCTGGGGCGCCTCATCCGCGGGCTGGTCTCGCGTGAGGCGCTGCTCGTGGAGAAGGGGATGCTGGCGGCGGGCTGCTCCTTCGTGCTCGCCCTGGCGATGCTCGCCGGGGTCGGTGCGTTCGTCTCGCTCGACTGGAGTCGCGCCGGACTGTGGGTGGTGGCGCTCGCGTTCGGTGCGCTCTCGTTCGGAGCGCTCGGGGTCGCCATCGGTGCGCTCGCCCGCGAGGTACGCGCCGCCTCGCTGCTCGCGTTCCTGATGTCGCTGCCGTTGGCCTTCCTGGCCCTTGTCCCGAGCGGCTCGGTCTCGCACGGCTTCTACGAGGTGATCGGGGCGGTGTCGTTCCTCTTCCCCTTCAAGGCGGCCCTCCAGGCCCTCGACGCCGCCGTCAACGGCGCCGCGCCGTCGATCGGCGGCTCGCTCGCGCACCTGGCCGGCCTTTGCGTCATCTTCGGCGCGCTCGCCCGCTTCGGCCTGCGCCGGGCCGATTGAGCCACGCTGAGCCGGCGAGGCTCTAACCTGGAAATGGCCATGGCCTTTCCACAGACGCGCATGCGCAGACTGCGGGCGAGCGCCCCGCTGCGCGGGCTCGTGCGCGAGACAGACCTGCGCGCGGGGCAGCTGATGCTGCCGCTGTTCGTCGCCGAGGCGTCCAGCGGCGAGCGCGAGCCGATCGCGACGATGCCCGGCGTCGAGCGGCTCTCGCTCGCGGCGGTGGTGGCTGAGGCGCGCGAGGCCGCGGCGGTGGGGATCGCGGCGGTGATGCTCTTCGGCGTGCCCGCGGCCAAGGATGAGGAGGGGTCGGGTGCGTGGGATGAGGAGGGCGTCGTGCAGCTGGCCGTGCGCGCGATCAAGCAGGCCGTGCCGGAGCTGCTCGTGGCCACCGACGTGTGCCTGTGCGAGTACACCGCCCACGGGCACTGCGGAGTGCTGCGCGGGGACGGCTCCGTGGACAATGACGCCTCGCTCGAGCTGCTCGCGCGCACGGCGGTCAGCCACGCCCGCGCCGGCGCCGACCTGGTGGCTCCCTCGGACATGATGGACGGGCGCGTGGGCGCGATCAGGGAGGAGCTCGACGGCGAGGGCTTCGCCGACACGCCGATCCTCGCCTACTCGGCCAAGTTCGCCTCGGCCTTCTATGGCCCCTTCCGCGAGGCGGCCGACTCGACCCCGGCGTTCGGCGACAGGCGCGGCTACCAGATGGATCCCGCCAACGGCCGCGAGGCCGTGCGCGAGGCGCTGCTCGACGTGCAGGAGGGCGCGGACATGGTGATGGTCAAGCCGGCGCTCGCCTACGGCGACCTGATCAGCGCGGTCAGGCATGCGACGCGACTGCCGGTGGCGGCCTACAACGTGAGCGGCGAGTATGCGATGGTCAAGGCAGCCGCCGCGGCCGGCTACATCGACGAGCGGGCTGCGGTGCTGGAGATCCTGACCTCCCTGCGCCGCGCGGGCGCCGACACGATCGTCACCTACCACGCAAAGGACGCAGCCAGATGGCTAGCAGAGCAGACCTGATCACCGACAGCGCTGACGCCGAGCGCGCGGCCGCCGCCACGCCGAAGCTCCGCAGCCGCAAGGACGGCGCGGCGGTGGCGCTCGACGACGTCGACCGCAAGCTCTTGAACCTGATGCAGGGAAGCTTCCCGATCGCCCCCCGGCCCTACCTGCGCGTCGCCGAGCTGGGTGGCGTGAGCGAGTCCGAGGTGATGAGCCGCGTGCAGCGGCTGCTGGACAAGCGGATCATCCGTCAGGTCACGCCGATCTTCGACACGCGCGCTCTCGGCTACTCCTCGATGCTGGTGGCGGCCAAGGTCGACCCCGAGCATCCCCACCGGGCGGCCCAGATCATCAACGAGCACCCCGGCGTGTCCCACAACTACCTGCGCAACCACGAGTTCAACCTGTGGTTCACGATCGCCACCGAGCCCGACTCCAAGCTCGGCTTGGACGGCACCCTGGCGCTCCTCGCACGCGAGTCCGGCGCCGAGTCGGTCCGTCAGCTGCCGACCCTCAGGCTGTTCAAGATCCGCATGGACCTCGAAATGGAGGGCGACACGAAGGCGCTTTCGAGCTCGGCCGAGATCAAGGAGCCGATCGAGCTCGAGCCACAGCCCTACGACGAGGCCGACATCGCCGTGATCCGCGCGCTGCAGGGCGACATGCCCGTCGTGGAGGAGCCGTATGCGCCGGCCGCCGCCGAGCTCGGAATGGAGCAGGAGCGCTTTCTGGACCATCTCGCGGGCATGCAGGAGCGTGGACTGCTGCGACGGGTCGCGGCGATCCTCTACCACCGCCGGGCGGGCTTCTCGGCCAACGGCATGGGCGTCTGGAAGGTGCCTGACGAGCAGATCTTCGACATCGGCTGCCGCATGGCGGCGGTGCGGGGCATCTCCCACTGCTACCAGCGGCCCACCTACGAGGACTGGCCGTACTCCGTCTTCACGATGGCCCACGGCCGCTCCAAGGAGGAGTGCGACGCCGTGCTGGACGCCATCGCCGAGCAGACCGGCATCCACGAGCGCGCCACGCTGTACTCCTCCACCGAGTTCAAGAAGATCCGCCTCACCTACTTCACCGAGGACTTCAAGAACTGGGAGTCGAGGCACGCCTGAGCGTGGACTCGTGACGGCGTCGCTCACGGACACGCGCTCGGCGGAGATCTACCGGCGCGCCCTGCAGCGGATCCCGGGCGGGGTCAACTCGCCCGTGCGCGCGATGCGCGCGATCGGTCGCGACCCGATCTTCATCGACCGCGGCGAAGGGGCGGAGATCGTCGACGTGGACGGCAACCGCTACGTGGACTACGTCTGCTCGTGGGGACCGTTGATCCACGGGCACGCCCACCCCGAGGTGCTCGCCGCGATCGGCGCGGCCGCGGCCAAGGGCACGAGCTTCGGGGCGCCCACCCCCGGCGAGGTGCAGCTGGCCGAGGAGGTGGCCGCGCGCATGGACGGCGTGGAGATGCTGCGCATGACCTCCTCGGGCACCGAGGCGACGATGACGGCCATCCGCCTCGCGCGGGCGGCGACGGGGCGTGAGCTGGTGCTCAAGTTCGCGGGCGCCTACCACGGCCATCTGGACGTGCTGCTTGCAGAGGCGGGCTCGGGCCTTGCGACGCAGGCGCTGCCGGCGAGCCCCGGCGTCCCGCGCAGCGCCGCCGCTGAGACGATCGTGATCCCCTGGAACGATCCCGACGCGCTACTCGGGGCCACCGAGGGTCGCGAGCTCGCAGCCATCATCGCCGAGCCGCTTCCGGCCAACATGGGCCTCGTGGCCCCCAGCGCGGGCTTCCTGGAGCTGCTGCGAGAACGCGCCGATGAGAACGGTGCGCTGCTGGTGCTCGACGAGGTCATCAGCGGCTTTCGCGTCGCCCGCGGCGGCGCACAGGAGCTGGCCGGAGTGACAGGCGACCTGACGATCCTGGGCAAGGTCATCGGCGGCGGGCTGCCCGCGGCGGCGCTCGGCGGCAGCGTCGAGCTGATGGGCCGCCTGGCGCCGGCCGGCGAGGTCTACCAGGCCGGCACGCTGTCGGGGAACCCCCTGGCCGTCGCCGCCGGACTGGCGAGCTTGGAGCTGCTCGACGAGGAGGCATACCTGCGCCTGGCGGCCATCACCGAGCAGCTCGCCGAGGGCCTGCGCGAGGCCGGCAGCGCTCATCCGATCCAGGTCGTGAGCGCACCGGGCCTGTTGACAGTCTTCTTCAGCGAGCGGCCCGTGTCCTGCTTTGCCGAGGCTCGGGAATGCGATCTGGAGAGCTATGCGAGCTGGTGTCGTGAGCTGCTCGGGCGTGGCGTGTATCCGCCGCCCTCGCAGTTCGAGGCCTGGTTTCCCTCGCTGGCCCACACCGGCGAGCAGATCGGGCGCACGCTCGAAGCCGCCGCGGCGGCCTTCGCCGCTCTGCCCGAGGGGAGCGCGGGCCGGTGAGCGCCGCGACCCGGACCGGCGCCCATGGCGGCGTCGAGCGCCTGCGCACGCTGCTCCAAGCCGAAGGCGGCCTGATCGCCACGCTCGTGGGCTCCGGGGCGAGCAAGGAGGAGGAGCGCCCTCCCTCCCCCGCGATCCTGGCGGCCGATGGGCCTCGCGCCGCGGGAAGGCGCGAGGAGTATGAGCTGCTGGTCGAGGCCATCTACGAGGGCTACCTGCTCCACTATGGGACCCCGCGCGTGGTACGCGTACCCGAGGCCGATCTCAGGCTGCTCGCCGGCGACCAGCTCTACGCGATCGGCCTCGCTCGCCTGGTCGCGCTGGGAGACACCCTGGCGGTGGCCGAGCTGGCTGACACGATCACGCTCAGCGCGCTCGCGCAGGGAGCGGGGAGCGGGGAGCTCGCGGAGGCGGTCTGGACGGCCGGCGCCCGCGCGGTCGGCTGGGGTCCAAGCGAGGAGCACAGGCTCGCCAAGCAGCTCGTATGCGAGGGTTCCTCCTCGGCGCTCGAGGCGATGCGCACAAGCGCCACAGCGGTCCCGGCGTCGCCCTGAATCGCGCCTCGATATTGTTTGCGCCCCGGTGTCCGACAAGCGCTCCAAACAGAAGTCCAAGTACACGCTCGACCGCAACATCCCCGGAGCATTCGAGGGTGAGACGGTCACGCGTCGCCGGTTCATGACCGGCACCGCCCACACCGCCGGCGCGATCGCGGCGAGCGCGTTCGCGCTTCCGGCGCTCGGCTTCGCGATCGGACCGATCTTCAAAAGCACGCCACACCACTGGGAAGCGGTGGGCACGGAAGGGATGTTCACGGACACCAACTACGTACCTGTGGTCCTGACCGTCGCACCGAACATCGGCGAGGCCGGAAAGACGACGGTCTACGTCCGCAAGTTCAACCCCGAGCTCGACACGGATCCCTACGACAAGGGCACTCCCTACATCGCGATCTCCAGCCGTTGCGCGCACCTCGGCTGCCCTGTGCGCTGGGTGGACGCGGCCGAGCGCTTCATCTGCCCATGCCACGGCGGTGTCTACGACCTCCTCGGCCGTCGCGTGGGCGGCCCCCCCGTGCGACCCCTGGACCGCTTCTACACCCGTGTCGCGGGAGGAAACGTCGAAGTGGGGCCACGCTTCAGCGTGAACAGCGAGCTCAAACGCTTCTCGCCGCGCGACCCGGGCGAGCCGCTGGACGGCATCGGGCAGTACCTCTACCCCTCTCGACCGGGCGCCCAGAAACTCTAGCCCGCCGCCGGCGAACGACGACCCAAGTTGCCCAAGCTCCCCAAGCTCCCCGCCCCTCCGCTTCCCCCGCCGCTGCGGGAACCGCCTCCGCGGCCGGGCGAGGCCAATGGCAAGGGCGGGCCGATCGAGGATGCCAGGCAGGCCGGGATCACGGTCGTCGACTGGGTCGACGAGCGCACCTCGCTGAGCGGGGCCGCCCGCTGGATGATGTTCCGCAAGGTGCCCAAGGGCACCAACTGGTTCTACACGCTCGGCTCGGCCACGATGTTCGCCTTCCTCTCCCAGGCCGTCACGGGGGTGTTCCTGGCGATGTACTACCGCCCCGATCCGGCCGGGGGCGCCTATGAATCGATCCGCTACGTGACCAACGACGTCTTCCTCGGCCAGTTCGTGCGTGGGATGCACAAGTGGGGCTCGAGCGTGATGGTGATCCTCGTGTTCCTGCACATGGGCCGCACGTTCTTCTTCGGCGCCTACAAGTACCCCCGCGAGCTCAACTGGGTGATCGGCGTGGTCCTGCTGATCCTCACCATGACGATGTCGTTCACCGGCTACCTGCTGCCCTTCGACCAGCGCGCCTACTGGGCGACGATCGTGGGCGTGAACATCAACGGCACGGGTCCGCTGATCGGCCCCTACCTGAGCGACTTCCTGCGCGGCGGCTCGGAATTCGGGGCGACGACGCTGTCGCGCTTCTATGCCATCCACATGCTGCTCGTCCCCGGTCTGCTCGCCGCGCTGATCGGCGCGCACCTCTACCTGGTGGCCAAGCTCGGCACCACGGCGCCCCCGTGGCAGAAGGCCGAGACGCGCCCCGAGCTGCGCGAGACGGAGGTCTAGATGAATCAGCGCGAGAAGGAGGAGTACCTCCGCGAGTACGCGACCCTGAAGGCCAAGGGCAAGCCGTTCTTCCCCTACGCGGTCGCAAAGGACAGCGCGATGGCGGTCGTGGTGATGGCGATCATCATCGCGATGTCGCTCGTGCTCGGCGCCGAGCTCGGCTCCAAGGCCAACCCGACGACGACCACCTATGTGCCGCGTCCCGAGTGGTACTTCTTCTTCCTGTTCGAGGTTCTCCGTGTGGTCAAGCCTCCGAGCCTGGTGGGGCTGGCCACGATCGGAGTGCCCACGATCGGCATGATCCTGCTGTTCCTGCTGCCGTTCTACGACCGTGGGCCCGAGCGCCGGCCCGAGCGGCGCCCGGTGGCGACGATCACCGGGATCGTGGTGATCTGCGCGATGGCCTTCCTCACCTACGAGGGCGCCAACGCCGGCTCCCCCACGGCGATCGAAACGACCACGCCCGCGGCTGTGAAGCAGGCCGGTGGCAGCACGCTCGCCGAATACGAAGCCGGCAAGAAGGTGGTGGCGCAGTCGGGCTGCCTTGCATGCCACAAGATCGGCGACAACGGCAACGCCGGACCGGGGCCGAACCTCACGCACATCGCCTCGCGACTGCCGCGGCAGGGGATCGCTCGCACGCTCGTGAACCCGACGGCGCCGATGCCCTCGTTCAAGAACCTGCCACCGAAGAAGTTCACAGCGATCGTCAATTTCCTCGCGCTGAGCAAGTAGCCGGCCCATGCCCGCTCGCCACCGAGCCGGCGCACCCCGGGGGGCACCCTCCACGTCGGAGGGCAGGCAGGCCGGAAAGCTGCAGGCGGGGCAGGTGCGCGCCATGTTCGATCGCATCGCGGGCGTCTACGACCCGCTCAACACCTTGATGACGGCAGGGCTGCACCATCGCTGGCGCGCCCGCGCGGCGCAGGAAGCGCAGGTGGGCCCGGGCAGCCGGGTGCTCGACGTGGCCACGGGCACAGGCGACATGGCGCTCGAGCTCGCCCGCCGCGTGGCGCCGGGCGGAGAGGTCATCGGCAGCGACTTTGCCGAGGGCATGCTCGACCGCGCGCGCGCCAAGGCGGCGACGGCGGGCGATGCCGGGGTGCGCCCGCGCTTCGAATGGGCCGACGCGATGGAGCTGCCCTACACAGACGGCTCCTTCGACGCCGCCACGGTCGGCTTCGGCGCTCGCAACTTCGACGATCTCGGTCGCGGCCTGGCCGAGATGGCCCGCGTGGTGCGCCCCGGAGGGCGTGTGGTGGTGCTCGAGATCACCAACCCCACCCGCCCTCCCCTGTCGCTCTTCTACGGTCTCTGGTTCGATCGCTTCGTCCCCGTGCTCGGCCACCTGGCCGGCGCTCTGGGCGGGCTCTCGGCGCGGATGCGTGGCGGTGCCGCTGGGTCCTCGATCGCCGATGCCTACACCTACCTGCCGAGCTCGGTCAAGCGCTTCCCGGGCCCTCGGGCGCTGGCCGGGGAGATGGAGCGCGCGGGCCTCACGCAGATCCACTACCTGATCACGGCCGGGGGGATCGTGGCGATCCATGCGGGCACCGTCCCGGCGCAGGGGGCATGATGAGCGCGGTGGGCGGCACACGGACACCAGACACCAGGCAGGAGCTGGACGGACTCGACGCGATCATCCGTCGCGGCGGCGCGGGCCTGCGTGAGCGGATGGCGCGCACCGAGCGCCACCTCGAGCGGGTCACCGCGGAGGCCGGGGTTCCGCTGGCATCCCATGCCAACGCCACGGTCATCCCAGCCGGCAAGCGCCTGCGCCCGCTGCTCGTGGTGCTGGCCTCGGAGTCCGCTGGTGGGCCTCCCGACAGCCGCGATGGTGAGGAGCGTCTGGTGCGCGCCGCGGTCGCGGTGGAGCTCGTGCACTCAGCCACGCTCGTCCACGACGACCTGATCGACGGCGCGCAGCTGCGCCGGGGTCGTCCGACGGTGGCGGCCGTCGCCGGGCGTCAGGTGGCGGTGGCCACGGGCGATCTGCTGTTCTCGCGCGCGTTTGCGGAGCTCGCGCGCAACCAGGACACGGCTCAGCTGCGCGCGCTCTCGGAAGCGAGCTCGGCGCTGGCCGAAGGCGAGCTGCTCCAGCGCGAGGACGCCTATGCGGCGCACGTGGCGGTCGAGCGCTATCTGCGCCGCTGCGAGCTGAAGACGGCGGCGCTGTTCGAGGCCGCGTGCCGCCTGGGAGCCCTCACGGCGGTCGAGGGATCGGGCGAGCTCGCGGACGCGCTCGGGGTATTCGCCCGTCGCATCGGCCTGGCCTTCCAGATGCTCGATGACGTGCTCGACGTATCCGGCCCGGTCGAGCGCACGGGCAAGTCGCGCGGAACAGACCTGCTCGACGGCACCGTAACGCTGCCCTTCATCCTCGCGCGCGAACGCGAGCCGGAGCTCGCCACGTTCGAGCTCGCCGCGCTCGCCGGGCCGCGCCAGGCGGAGGAGCTGTGCGAGCGGATAGCAGCCACGGGTGCGCTCGATGAGGCCAGGGAGCAGGCGCTGGCGGTGGTGGCGGATGCCAAGGCCGCGCTCCCGGCCGTCCTGCCCGAAGGGCGCTCCCAGCTGCTCGAGCTGGTCGCCGACGCGGTCGTCGAGCGCTATCGCTGAGGTCGTAGCGTCCTGAGACTAGAAGTCGCCCGGCGTGATGAGGTCAGCCTCGAGCGCGCGCACGAAGAACTCGATCTCCTCGGACATGTTGGCGTGGGTCATGCGCCGCAGGTCTCCGAGCAGGGCGCTCGAGCCGCGGTCGAGCTCGTCGTCGAGGCGTTCCACGGCGGCCTGGTCGAAGACGCCCTCGCGGCGGGACTCGCACTCGGGGCAGCGCAGGATCACGCGCCAGTGACGCGGGCCCTCCTCGGACCAGTCGAGCGGGTAGACCAGCTCTCCGGCGCAGTGGAAGCAGATGTGCAGGTGCTCGGGGGCGGCGACGCCGTCGCCGGAGCGAGATTGATCGCTGTAGACGACGTCGATCTGTTCGCCGCCGGGAAGCGGCTTGCCCGGCGTCTTGGGGTCTTTTTCGGTGTCCATGGGGTGTCTCTGTCCACATCGACGCTCCGGGCCGGGGCCTTTAGCGTGATGGTAGGTTCATGAGTCCAATGGTCCGCGCGATCCGCACGGTCGACCACGAGGAGCGCCTCAGCCTCGTGGACCACCTCGAGGAGCTCCGTGCCCGCCTGATCATCAGCGGCGCCGTGCTCGCGGTGGTGTTCGGCGTCTGCCTGTGGCAGAACCACGCGCTGCTGGAAATCGTCAACAGGCCCCTCACCAGCCAGACCAAGAAGCAGGTGGAAAAGGGGCAGGGGACCGTGGGGCAGGCGGTGGTCGCCCAGAAAGGGCTCTTGAAGATCGCCGTCGACACCCAGTCGGCCCTCGGCGTCCTGGTCAAGCCGGGGAGCGGCATCTCGGCGGGAGCCCGTGCCGAGCTGACGCCGCTGCTGGCGACGCTGAAGGCCGACGCGGGCAAGCTGCCGCGCAAGGCCGAAGGCGACAAGCCCGTCACGCTCGGAGTCGGCGAGCCGTTCACCACCACGCTCACCGTCACGCTGTACTTCGCGCTCATCATCGCGCTGCCCGTGATCCTCTACGAGCTCTACGGCTTCATCATGCCCGCGCTCTCACCGAGTGAGAGACGTGCCGCCGCGCCACTGCTGACCGCGGTGCCGTTCCTGTTCGTGGCGGGCGTGCTGTTCGGCTACTTCGTGGTGCTCCCTGCCGCCATACGCTTCTTCGTGAACTTCAACGCGGGCCAGTTCAACGTCCTGGTCCAGGCCAACCAGTTCTACAGCTTCGCCGCCACGATCCTGCTGGCGATGGGGGTCGTCTTCCAGATCCCCGTCCTGATCCTGGGGGCGACGCGGCTCGGCCTGGTGACCCCGCGCCAGCTGCGCAAGAACCGCCGCTACGCAGTCCTGGCCTGTGCCGCCGTCGCGGCGTTCCTTCCGGGCGACGCGATCACCCTCGTCCTCGAGACGGTGCCGCTGTACGTGCTCTATGAGGCGAGTATCCTTGTCGCATCGTTCGTCAAGCCGCTGGGCGGCGAGGTGCGCGACGAGGAGAGCGGCGGAGCTCGAGGTGCCCCTCCACCGACTGGCGAGCCGGCACCGACACCCGATGATCCACCGGAACCAAGCGTGCAGCAGATAATCGACCACGTCGACCGAAAACTCTCGGACTGATGCTCTTCGATCTCAGGGGTCGTGGCCGTCGTCGTACGGTCCGGGTCATCTACATCGGCCTGGCGGTGCTGATGGGCTCAGGTCTCGTCCTGTTCGGGGTCGGCAGCTTTGGCGGCGGCGGCATCCTCAACAACATCTCCGGCAACGAAGGCTCGAACAGCGCGAGCTTCTCCAACCAGATCAAGAAGTACCAGAAGATCACCGAGCAGCAGCCGAGCAACGCGAGCGCGTGGGAACACCTGACGGAAAACCTGCTCCACGAAGCGGGCGGCGAAGCGTATGTGACGAGCACGGGCGTCACGAGCAAGGGCAAGGAACTGTACGCCCGAGCATCGCAGGCCTGGAGCAGCTATCTCGCGCTGAATCAACCCAAGCCGAGCGCCAAACTGGCGTTGCTGATGGTCGCGGTGTATGAAGAAGCCGGCCTCAACGAACCCGCCAAGGCGGTGGAAGCCCTGCAGATCGCGGTGGCCGCCCGGCCGAACAGCGCATCGCTCTACGCCTCTCTGGCCGAGTACGCCTACAAAGCCAAGAACGTGCGCGTCGGGGACCTCGCTTCAGCCAAGGCGGTCAGCCTCGCGCCGGCGGCGCAGCGCACGCGGCTGAAGAGCGAGCTGGCCGAAGTCAAGGCCAACCCCAGTGGCGAAAAGACGTATACGACCACCACCAACGGCAAAACCTACGTGGGCAAGCTCAACGCCAAAAAAGAACTCAAGGCGACCGAAGTCAAGACCGCGCCCACGAAGACGAGCACCACGACGAGCACCAAGAAGAAATAGCCGCGAGGGCCCCATGGAGGCATCTGGGGAGAGCTTCAGCCATACGTCGCGGTCCGAGGTCACGCAGGAGGCTCCGCGCTACACGGCGCGCCTGCTGATCGGCTGTCCGGATCGCCCTGGGATCGTGGCCGCGGTCTCGGGCTTCCTGTTCGCCCACTCGGCCAACATCGTCGACTCCCACCAGTACTCCTCCGACCCCAGCGGCGGGCGCTTCTTCCTGCGCACCGAGTTCTTCCTCGAGGAGCCGTTCGACCGCGAGGATTTCCAGCAGGGCTTTCAGGCCGAGGTGGCCGCGGACTTCGGCATGGACTGGGAGATCCGCTGGTGGGGGCAGCGCCGGCGCCTGGCGATCCTGGTCTCCCGCCACGATCATTGCCTGCTCGATTTGCTGTGGCGCGCCCGCCGCGGAGAGCTCGATGCGGAGATCGTCTCGGTGATCTCGAACCATCGCGATCTCGCCCGCGAGACCGAGGCCGCGGGTGTGCCGTTCGCGCATGTGCCCGTGGAGGGGGAGCGCAAGCAGGAGGCCGAGCAGGAGATGCTGGACCGGCTGCACGGCCAAGCCGATCTGCTCGTGCTGGCTCGCTACATGCAGATCCTGAGCGGCGAGTTCCTCGAGCGGGTGGGGATGCCCGTGATCAACATCCACCACTCCTTCCTCCCGGCCTTCGCCGGGGCCGATCCCTACCGTCGCGCCCGCGAGCGCGGCGTAAAGCTGATCGGCGCGACCGCCCACTACGTCACCGAGCAGCTCGACGACGGGCCGATCATCGACCAGGACGTGGTGCGCGTGGATCATCGCCAGAGCGCCCGCGACCTCGAGCGGGTCGGCCGTGACGTCGAGCGGATGGTCCTGGCGCGCGCCGTCTCGCTGCACCTGGATGATCGCGTGATCATCGACGGCCGGCGCACGGTTGTCTTCTGAGCCAGTACCCGCGACGGCCGCTTGGGTAGAATCGAGGCTCGAGCCGGCCGATCTCGCCGGCGCCCGTACGGGCCGTTAGCTCAACCGGCAGAGCAGGGGCCTCTTAAGCCCAAGGTTCCGGGTTCGATTCCCGGACGGCCCACTTCGAGGAGCTCATTGATGGCGAGCAACGGATCCCACCGCGAGAGCCCTCCAGCCCGTAAGCCCTCCAGCGGCCTCGCAGCTGCCAGGCGCTGGGCGATGACCCAGCCGCGCCTGCAGCACCTCGTGACGGATCTCTTCCATCGCATGTACTACGGCCTGCCGCAGCGGACGTGGAAAAGCACGACCTGGCTTGGCACCAGGATCTGGAAGTGCCCTCTGGACATGTGGATCTATCAGGAGCTGATCACCCGTGTGCGACCGGATGTGATCCTCGAGACCGGAACCAACGCCGGCGGCAGCGCGCACTTCCTGGCCACCATCTGCGACCAGCTCGGCAGCGGGAGGATCGTGACGGTCGACATCGAGACCCTGCCCAACCGTCCGCAGCACGAGCGGATCACGTATCTGGAGGGCTCCTCGACCTCCCCGGAGGTCCTCGCCCGCATGGCCCAGGAGGCGACGGGCGGGACGGTGATGGTGATCCTCGACTCCGACCACTCTCGCGCGCACGTGATCGAGGAGCTGAGGGCCTACGCTCCGCTCGTAAGCCAGGGCAGCTACCTGATCGTCGAGGACACCAACATCAACGGACACCCCGCCAGGGCCGGCTGGGGCCCCGGGCCGACGGAGGCCCTCGAGGAGTTCCTCCCCTCGCACCCCGAGTTCCGCGTGGACGGCGACTGCGAGAAGTTCTTCATGACCTTCAACCCCGGCGGTTACCTGCAGCGGATCTCCTAGGGAGCGCTCGCGCGCGGCCCACCCGGGCCCGACGCGGCTCACCCGGCGCCGCTGGCCCCGGGGAGCGTGGGTGGCGCGCTGCGTTCGCCCTGCACCGCCTGCTCCTGCCACCTGACGGCAAAGGCGCCTTCGGGTCCAGCGGCCGACGAGGGGGAAGCCTCGATCAGGCTGCTCGAGGGGACCCCGACGGCCGCTGTGCCGCGACGGCCACCCGTGAGCGAGCTCTGGCGCAGTTCCAGCGCCGTGGTCGACCATTCGGGGTCCGCGATCGGTCCGGTGTGCCCGTGGGCGGTGGCGCTCGTGGCACTGAACTCGACCGCCCCGAAGTCGGTGAGCGCGTCCGTCCTGCAGGCGCCTGTGCCGAGGCAGATGGAGGGCGCCTCCACGATCCACTCCGCGGTGGAGACGTCCACTTTCGCCATGCGGCGGGTGATGGTGAAGCGTCCGCCGCTGCTGAGGTCGCGCAGGCGCAGGGTGGCATCGTGACCTCTGACCGTGACCGAGGCGGTCATCCGGTCGCCCGGATGCACCGCCAGGCGCACGCCCACGGCTTCCGCCGGCAGCAGCTCGAACCAGCTCGAGTAGACGGGCCGTCCGGCCGAGCTGCAGTCGGCATCGGTGCCCACCTGCTCGAGCGAGGTGGCGCTTTCACGGGCGCCGCCGAGCCCGACCCACACGGCCGAGTAGCTTTCGCGGCCCATGGTGCACATGGCCGTGGGCTCGGTCCACGAGCCCGAGACGCTGGCGAAGGGCGAGCCTACGCTCGAGGCGGGTACGGCCACGTATCCGGCCCAGTTGCTGCTCACGTCGGCCGCCTGTGCGGATCCCGCCGCTAGCGCGAACGTGAGGATCGCTGACGCGAGCAGGCAGAGGCGGCGGATGATCTGCGATGAGCTCACCATGGAAGTATCGGCATCTCGCCTTAAGATGCGCGTCGATTCCGTGTAAGAGATGGCTAGGAGCGCACGGCCGGGGCGATCAGCGTGGCGCGACCGGCATCGGTCCACACCGTCTGCTCGCGACCCGGGCCGACGCCGATCAGGGCCACCGGCACGCCGATGTGATCGGCGATGAAGTCGAGGTATTCGCGGGCACCGTCCGGGAGGTCGGACATCGTGCGGCACTCGCCGAGGTCCTCCTTCCAGCCGCCCAGCTCGGTCAGCTCCGCGGTGGTGTGGTGCAGCACGGTCTGGTGATAGGGGAAGTCGTCGAACTCGGCGCCGTCGGCGCCGCGGTAGCTGAGGCATACCTGGATGCGGTCCAGTCCCGAGAGCACGTCGAGCTTGGTCACGACCAGCGAGGTCATCGTGTTCAGGCGCGCCGCGTAGCGCAGGGCCACGAGATCGAGCCAGCCCGTGCGGCGGGGGCGCCCCGTGGTCGTCCCGAACTCGCCGCCGCGCTCCCTGAGCCGCTCGCCCATCGCATCGTGGAGCTCGCTCGGGAACGGGCCTGCGCCGACCCGCGTGGTGTAGGCCTTGGAGATGCCCCAGATCTCATCGATGGCCTTCGGTCCGATGCCCGTGCCAACGCATGCTGCCCCGGCGAGCGGGTTGGAGGAGGTGACGAACGGGTAGGTGCCGTGGTCGATGTCCAGCATCGCCCCCTGGGCGCCCTCGAGGATCACCGTTTCGCCGGCGTCGAGCATCTGCCACATCAGCTTCGAGGTGTCGGCGATGTGCTGCTCCAGGCGGTGCCCGAAGGTCAGGTATTCCTCGGTCATGGTGTGCAGGTCCAGCGCGGGATCCTTCTCGAAGGGCCGCAGCGACAGGCGCTTTGGCTCCATCGCGGCCACGATCTTCTTCTTGAGGATCTTCTCGTCGAGCAGGTCCTGCACGCGGATCCCCAGGCGGGCGGCCTTGTCGGCGTAGCAGGGTCCGATGCCCCTGCGCGTGGTGCCGATCTGAAGGCTGCCGAGTTTCACCTCCCCGGCCGAGTCCAGGAGCATGTGGTAGGGCATGATCAGGTGGGCGTTGGCCGAGATGCGCAGGCCGCCCACGTCCACGCCGCGGGCGCGCAGCGAGTCGAGCTCGTCGATCAGCACCTTCGGGTCGATCACCACGCCGTTGCCGATCACGCAGCGCTTGCCCGGATACAGGATCCCGGAGGGGATCAGATGGAGCTTCCACTCCTGATCGCCGCGCACGATCGTGTGCCCCGCGTTGTTGCCCCCCTGGAAGCGCACCACCGCGTCTGAGTGCTCGGCGAGCAGGTCGGTGATCTTGCCCTTGCCCTCGTCGCCCCATTGGGCGCCCACTATCACTATGCCTGGCATGTCGAGTGCAGTTTAGGGGGGCTCGGGTCGCTCTCAGCCGGCGCGCTCGGCGAAGGTGGCGCGCTCGGCGCGGAACTCGCGCCGCTTGTCCTCGCCGTAGAGCGGGATCAGGTCGCCGCATATCTCCACCAGGCGCGAGACCGTCCGCTCTCCCAGCCTCTCGGAGAGCTCGTCGGGCATCAGGTTGGTGGTGGCCACGACCGCCCGCTCGGCCTCGTAGCGCGCGTTCACGATCGAGTACAGCTGCTCGAGCACCCAGTCCGTGCGGTTCTCCGCGCCGAGGTCGTCGATGTGCAGCAGGTCAACCGCCGTGAGCCTGTCCATGAAGTCGAGCTTGCCCTCGGCCGAGTCCATCGACTCGCGCAGCAGGTTGAGCAGCCGCGGCAGCGAGTAGATCGCCACGGAGTGGCCCGCGTCGAGCGCCGCCTTGGACACGAGCATCGCGAGGGTGGTCTTACCCGTGCCCACGTCCCCCTGGATCCACAGGCCGCGTCCGCTGCGGAGGTTCTCCTCGATCGCCCCCACGTAGCGACGGACCGAGCGAATCTGGTCGGGGGCCGTCCTCGCGAGGTCGCTCACGGGCGGGCGATCGAAGGAGACGCCCAGGTAGCGGCGGGGGATCCGTCCGGCGAGGCTCTTCGTGCGAGCGCCCGCGATCCGAGCCGCCCGGCAGGCGCAGTCGGATGCGGTGTTGGTGGCCTCGTCGATCACGAAGCCGCTTCCATCGCAGATCCCCAACGGGCAGGAGTCCGTGGCTGCGGCGCCCGTGATGCGTCGCGAGATCAGCTCGGGCAGCTCAGGCGGCCCGGCGGCGGGGGTCTCGGCGCTCATTCGGCGTAGCGCTCGCCCGCGTAGTTCATGAACTTGGGGTACTCCTTCTGGAAGGTGAGCGTCACTTTGCCCACAGCTCCGTTGCGATGCTTGGCGATCAGCAGGTCGGCCTCGCCGGGGCGCTCGGAGTCCTCGTTGTAGTACTCGTCGCGGTAGATGAACATCACCAGGTCGGAGTCCTGCTCGAGGTTTCCGCTCTCGCGTAGGTCTGACAGCTGCGGTTTCTTGTCCGGCCGGGACTCGACCGCGCGGCTCAGCTGCGAGAGCGCGATCACCGGCACGCCCAGCTCGCGCGCCAGGATCTTCAGGCCACGGCTGAGCTCGCCCACGGCGGTCACGCGGCTGTCGTAGCGGCTGTCGGTGCGCATCAGCTGCAGGTAGTCGATGATGATGAGCCCCAGGCCCCCCTCGCACTGGCTGTGCAGGCGCCTGGCCTTGGCGCGGATCTCGAGCATGCCCACGTCGCTGGAGTCGTCCACCCACAGTGGCGATGCGGCCAGGCGCTGACTGGCGTTCAGGATCTTGGGCCAGCGTTGCTCGGAGACCCGCCCCTTGCGCAGCTCCTCGCCCTTGATGCGCGCCTGCGAGGCGACGAAGCGCTGGGCGAGCTCGGCCTCGGCCATCTCCAGCGAGAACAGCGCCACGGCCCTGCCGTGCTCGACCGAGGCGTTCTCCGCGATGTTGCACACGAGCGCGCTCTTGCCCATCGCGGGACGGGCAGCGATGATGATCAGGCTGCCGGGCTGGAATCCCCCGGTGATCTCGTCGAGGTCCTTGAAGCCCGACGGCGTGCCCGTGAGCGAGGTGCCCTCCAGCGACAGCCGGTGGAGCTTGTCGAGCTCCTCGTGCAGCACCTCCTCGATCGCGCGGAAGTCCTGCTGGCGATCGTCGCGCGCGACCTCGAGCATCGCCTTCTCGGCCTGCTCCACGAGCTCACGCGGGGCAGCGTCGTGCCCGAGCACGCTCTCCTGGATCTCATAGGTGCTCTTCAGCAGGCGCCGCAGGAGCGCGTTCTCGCGCACGATCTGCGCGTAGCGGCGCGCGTGCCCGGCGGCCGGCACCACCCCGGTGAGCTCATCCACGGTGGCCGGTCCGCCGACGTCCTCGAGCTTGCCCGACTGGCGCAGCCGGTCTGTGACCGTCAGCACGTCCACGGGCTCGCTTTCGTTGTACAGGGCGAGCATCGCCTCGTAGACCAGCGCGTGGCGCTCGCGGTAGAAGTCCTCGGGCCGCAGGCCCTCTTCGATCACGAGCGCATACAGCGAGCGATCCGAGAGCAGGATCGCCCCGAGCACCGACTGCTCGGCGTCGAGGTTGTGCGGCGGCGTGATCACGCCCGCGGATGCGCCGTTGGCGCCGTTGGCTGTCGGGACGGCGCTCATTGCCATGGCCTGTCCGAGTCTAGATCGCCCTCGCCCGGCGCCCGGGAGGGCTCCCCGCTATCTGGGAGGAAATCGGATCTCACGAACAGATGTTCGCAGATGGGTATGACGGCGACGGTGGGCGAGCGCAGCGACGCGGCGCGCTATTTCTTGGCGACGATCATCGTCTTGATCGTCGCCTGCACGCCGTCGACCACGTCGACCACCACCATGTAGGTGCCCACGTTCTTGATCGGCTCCGGCAGGTGGACGTTGCGTTTGTCGATGCGCAGGCCGCGCGCTTCGCGGATCGCGGAGGCGATGTCCTGTGCGGTGACCGAGCCGAACAGGCGCCCGTCCGCGCCGGCCTGCTGCGGGATCGTGAGCACCGTGCGGTTGAGCAGGTTGACGTTCTCCTGCGCTTTCTCGACGGCCTCGCGGGCCGCCCTCTCGGCGGCGGCCTGACGTTGGCGGATCGTTTCGATCGCGCCCTTGGTGGCCGGCTGGGCGAGCTTGCGCGGCATCAGGTAGTTGCGCAGGTAGCCCTTGGAGACGTCCACCACCTTGCCCTGCTCGCCGAGCGTCTCGACGTCCTTGAGAAGAATCGCTTCGGGCATCGCTGAACCGCCTAGCGCTCGCCGCGGTCGCGGCGCTCGCCGCGGGGGTTGTCGTCGCGGCCGCCCTCGTTGACGTAGGGCAGCAGCGCGAGCTCGCGCGCACGCTTGACCGCGCGGGCGATCTGCACCTGGTGGCGCCGGCAGGAGCCCGTGATCCTCCGCGAGCGGATCTTGCCCTTCTCGGAGATGAACTTCCGCAGCGACGCCACGTCCTTGTAGTCGACCTGGTCGATCTTGTCGCGACAGTGCTGGCAGGGCTTGCGCCGCCCGCTGCCGGGGCCGCCCTTCTTGTCCCTGCGGCGAACCGGCTTGCCGCGACCGCGTGCCTTGGCCATCAGTGTCCTCCGCCGCTGCTGCGGTCGCGCTCATGCATGGCTACGGTGGAAAACACTAAAGACCTCGCTGTCTGGCTTAGAACGGAATATCGTCGTCGCCGGCCCCGCTGGCGACCGGTGCGGGCTGGAAATCCCCTTCGTCTACCGGGATGTCGCTGCCCTTGGATGCCCCGTTACCGGCAAAGCCGCCTCCGCCGGAGGGGTCTTCGCGCGAGCCCAGGAACTGCACCGAGTCGGCAATGATATCGATTGCCTGGCGTTTTGCGCCCTCTTGGGTCTCCCACTCCCGCCATTCGAGCCTCCCGTCGATCGCCACGGGGCGTCCCTTGGCGAGGTATCGGGCGGCGTTCTCGCCCTGCGCGCCCCAGACGGTGACGTCGAAGTAGTTGGGCTTGTCCTCCCATTCACCGGTGCTGCCGTTCTTGCGGCGCGTGTTGCAGGCGACGCGCAGCTTGCAGACCGAGGTGCCGCTGGGCAGCGAGCGCAGCTCGGGATCGGCGGTCAGGTTTCCGGTCAGCACGACCCGGTTGATGTTGGTGGCGGCCATGGGCTCTATTCCTTTCAGCTTGTTCCTCCAACGGTCCTCGGAGGAGAGCGAGATCGCTCGTCGAGCGCGAGCTTCGAGTCTAGAGAGAGCTTCGGGCGCGATTGCTCTCGAAGGGGCGCCCGATCCCGCTCATTGCGAAGATCGTTTGGCCCGCGGCGAGGTGCGGAACACCTCGTCCCAGTACGGGGCGCTGATCCCGAAGCCGCGCGTGTCGTCCTGGAAGTGGTGGCGCATGTGGCGCTCGCGCAGCATCCGCCCGAGCCGCCCGCGCGGGGCGAAGTGGTGCAGGTAGTAGTGCATCATGTCGTAGATCAGATAGCCCGTGAAGAAGCCCGCGCCGATCGCCGGTGCCAGGTCCGCGCCGAAGATCAGGTAGAGGATCCCGAAGACAGCCGCCGCCAGCGGCACGCTCACAGCCGGGGGCATCACCAGGCGCATCGGGTCGTTGGGGTGGTCGTGGTGGACGCCGTGGATGATCCAGTGCATCCGCGCTCCCAGCCCATCCTCGGGCTCGAAGTGGAACACGATCCTGTGCAGCCAGTACTCGAACAGCGTCCACAGCGCATAGCCCGCGATCGCGAGGCCGAGCACCGCGGCCACGTTCATGTCCTCGAGGCCCCACGCCGCCATCCCCACGATCGCGGGCAGGAAGATGATCACCGGCACCGCCGGATGCACCCGCGAGAGCGCGTCGAGCACCCGCGACTCGAACATCGGCGGAGACGCGCGCAGCACATCCGCCCTCCTCACCGATCCGTCGTCGTTCATCTCCTCGGTCCAGCTCATGTGGCCGATCTTATTACCCTTGCGCGGCGTCCGTAAGGGGGAATAACCCCTAGATGCTCCACGCGGCGGCCCGGGCCGAGAAGCGCCTCTATGCGAGCTCGGCGACCGGAGTCTCGTCCGCGGGCGCCGGTGCTGGCGCGCTCTCGGGCTGGGACTCGGGCTCGACACGGCGGGCCACCGCCGCGGGCGAGCGCATGTCCGGCGCGTCGGGGACGCCGGGCGCGAGCTTGATGATGCGAAAGCGCAGCACGCCGTCGGTGATCCGCAGCGTGCGGTCGAGCCCGCTCAGCAGGTCGCTGCTCGGAGCGTGGAACTGCAGCAGGTGGTACTCGGCGCTGGCTTTTTTCTCGATCGGGTAGGTCAGCGGCCGCTCGCCCCACTCGTCGTAGCGCAGCAGCTCGCCCTGCGCCTCGATCGCCGCGCGGGCATCCGCCACGATCTTCGCGCGGGCCTGCTCCTCGGCCAGGGTGTCCAGCAGGATCACCAGGTCATATGTGGGTGCGGGCAGGGTCATCGGCTCAGCCGCACAGAGTAGCGGGTCTACCGCCCGCGGGCCTTGGCCTTGATGTCGGCGAGCTGCTCGTCGATCCAGTCACCGGGGTCGCGGGAGGTGACGATGTCGATCAGCCCATCGGCGCGCCGCTTGCGCTCGCGGCCGTCCATCGTCAGGGCCGCGTAGATCGAGTTGGCGAGCTCCTGGATGTCGAACGGGTTGACCGACAGGGCGAACTCTCCGAGCTCCTCGTGCGCGCCGGTGTTCTCCGAGAGGATCGAGACGCCCTCGCGCTCGTTGACGATCGGGCCCTCCTTGGCGACCAGGTTCATGCCGTCGAACATCGCGTTGACGAGCAGCACGTCGTAGTGCTTGTACGCGGCCATCGCCTCCTCGAGATCGTCGCGCAGCTTCAGCTGGATCGGCATCCAGTCGGGGGTGCCGTGCCGGTGGTTGACGACCGCCACCAGCGCCTCGATCCGCTCGAGATACTCGGCGTACTGCGGCACGTCGGTTCGCGAGGGCATCATCTGCGCCATGAAGGTGACGCGCTCTGAGAACTCCGGGTGCTCCTCGAGGAAGAGGTCGAAGGCGGAGAAGCCGCGCAGCACGTTCTTGCTCAGGTCGGCCCGGTCCACGCGCAGGATCAGGAAGTCGCGGCGGCGACGCAGCAGCTCCTCCTCGAACTCCTCCACGCGCCTGCTCTGGGCGATCTGGCGGGTGGCCTCGTGGTCGATCGGCAGCGGATAGGCGCGCACCCACACCTCGCGCTCGCCGTAGCGCACCACGCCGCCCTCGAAGTCCACCTCCAGGTCCATCAGATCGCGACAGCACTGCAGGAAGTTGTGGCGGTAGGAACGCGTGTGGAAGCCGATGATGTCGTTGGCCAGCAGGCCCGCGTAGATCTCCTCGCGGATGCGCGTGGGCAGCACCCGCCACGCGTCCGGCTGGGTCCAGGGGATGTGGATGAAGTGATGCAGGAAGACATCCGGGCGGGCGCGGCGCACGAGCGCGGGCAGCGTGTAGAGGTGGTAGTCGTGGACCATCACCACCGGCTCATCCACGCCCTCGAGCTGCTCCACCACGGCGTCGGCGAGGTCCTCGTTGACGACGTTGTAGCCGAACTCGAAGGCCTCGATCTCCTCACGGCGGATGTCCGGCGCGTTGGAGAGGTCCCACAGGTAGTGCTGGATGAACCACAGCATCGGGTTGGCGAACACGTTGTAGAAGCGGTCGTAGGCCTCGGGATCGCTGACCACGAGGCGCACCTGGTACTCGCCGCCCCCGGGCTGGTGCACCGGAAAGGCGCGCCCGCCGTGCTCGCGGGAGACCTCCGCGTCGTGCTCGCTCATGGCCGAGGCGATCCAGATCGCTTCGCGATGCGACGCCAGGCCGGTCAGGGCCGTGACGAGCCCGCCCGAGCCGCGCTGCACCTCTCCGTGGGCGTGGAAGGTGACAGGCCCACGGTTGCTCACCAGCACGAGCGGAGTCCGCTGTGCCGGCTGCAGGGTCATGCTTCTCGGAGCTCGTTGAAGATCCGCAGGTAGTCGCGCAGGTAGCGCGGCGTGAGGAAATGCTCGCGGACGTGCTCCTTGCCGCGCCTGCCCAGCGACTTGCCGAGGCCCGGGTCCTGGAGGATCTCGAGGGTGCGCTCCGCGCACTGCTCGGCGCTCGCGACCAGAAAGCCGGTCACCCCGTCCTCGATCTGCAGCGGTATCCCGCCCACGTTGCCGCCCACGAACGGTCGTGCCTTCCAGATCGCCTCGGAGACCGTCAGCCCGAAGCCCTCGCGGGTGGACTTCTGGATCAGCACGTCGGCGTGGGACTGGAACGCGTTGACCTCGATCGCGCCCACGTTGTTGAAGTTGTTGAGGATGTGTATGTCCGAGTCGCCGTCCGCGTGGGCCACGGTGGCGTTGAAGAAGTCCCAGCCCTCCGGGTCGTCGCTGGCCATCGAGCCCACGAGCGCCAGCTGGATCTCGGGCATCGACTCCTTGACCTGGCGGTAGGCGTCGATCACCCCCAGCGGGTCCTTCCAGGGGTCGAAGCGCGAGACCTGGCAGATCAGCGGGCGGTCCACGTCGATCCCGAACTGCCCGCACACGAACGCCCCGTCCTCGGGCGAGAGCGCCATGTTCTTCGGCGTCAGCGGGTCGATCGCGGGCGGCACCACGTTGACTTTGCCTCCCATCCCCGCCGGCACGTACTCCTTCATGTGGAACAGCGACTGGGGATAGTCCTCGATGTAGGGGAGCAGTTGGGCGATCGTGTCGGGGTTGGGCGTGGAGACGTCGATGTGGCAGCGCCACACCCAGCCCTTGGCCTTCTCCGGCACCAGCTTGTAGAGCCCGGCCGGCTGGGGATCGTGGACCAGGCAGACATCCCAGCCATCCGAGAGCTCCTTGGCGTTGATCTCGTTGTACTCCCGCCAGGTCGCCCACTGCTCCTCGTCCAGATCCTGCGGCGCGCCCTGGAGCGCGTTGTGCATCAGCTTGGTCGCGTTGAAGAACTCTTCGCGCCCATAGATCACCTGCCACTCGCAGTCCAGGCCCACGTCGCGCATCAGCGGCACGAGCGTGTAGAGGATCTCCGAGACCCCCCCGCCGAAGGCCGTGGCCGAGATGTGCACCACGCGCTGCCCCTGCAGCGGCTCGGCCAGCTCGCGGATCTCCGCGATCAGCTCGCGCCCGCATATGTGGGTGTAATCGGTGAGGGTCTTGGTTCCCACTGCAACGGGCTGGAGCACGCGCCGCCACGATACCCAATCGGGACGGTCAATCCGCCCGCCCGCGGGCGCGGAGGCGGGATCGCGGGCCGCGGCGGCCTACCGATGCGGGGAGCCGACGCGCGAACTAAGGTCTAGCGGATGCTGAACGGGCGTCTCTACCGAGCGGCCTTCGTGCCATTTCTGTTCGCGCTGGCCCTCGCCGCGTTCTCGCTCGGCCCCCGCCCGCTCCCGCTCACCTCGACGCTCGCCCCGGACGCCTTCGAAGGCCAGCCGGCGTTCGAAGAGCTGCGGGCGCTGGGTGCCCGCTACCCCGACCGGCGCCCCGGCGGCGCGGGCGATCGGGCGCTGGCCGCCCACATCGCCGCCACCCTCAAAGGCCTCGGCGGCACCGCCGGCGGAGGCTTCTCGGTACGCACCGTGCTCAGTGAAGGACAGACCATCGCCGGGGAAGCCTCGCTGGACACCGTGATCGCCGAACGCCCCGGTTCCACCAGCGCCGCTCCGATCCTGATCGTGGCGCACCGCGACGCCGCCGCCCGCGGCTCGCTCGCCGAGCTCTCTGGGACCGCGGCGCTGCTCGAGCTGGCCCGCGTGTTCGCCGCGCGCGAGACCAAGCGCACGATCGTCCTCGTCTCGACCAGCGGCGGCAGCGGCGGCGACGCGGGCGCGGCGGCGCTGCCCGCCGAGCTTCGCGGGCCGTTCGACGCCGCGATCGTCCTCGGCGATCTGGCGGGCGCGCGCGCGCGCACGCCGATGGTCGTGCCCTACTCCGACGCCCAGGGCTCCGCGCCATTGCAGCTGCAGCGAACCGTCGCCGACGCCATCACCCACGAGGTCGGCACCAATCCGGGGGCGCCGAGCGCGCTGGGGCAGCTCGCCCACATGGTCGTTCCGATCGCCACCGGCGAGCAGGGTGTGCTGAACGCCGCCGGACTGCCGTCCGTGCTCGTGCAGGTCTCGGGCGAACGGGGTCCTTCGCCGGGCGAGAAGGTGAGCCGTGAACGCCTGCAGGGCCTCGGACGCGGGGTGCTGAGCGCGGTGGACGCGCTGGACACCGCGCCGGACATCTCCCCAGCGATGCAGACGAGCGTCGTACTGCAGCATCAGACGCTGCCCGAGTGGGCCGTGCGGCTGCTTGCGATCACCCTGCTCCTGCCGGCCCTCCTCGCCGCCGTGGACGGGCTCGCGCGGGCGCGCCGCCGGCGCAGGCGGGCCGGGCGCTGGACGCTGTGGACGCTCAGCTGCTCGCTGCCGTTCCTGTGCTGCGCCCTGTTCGCCTACCTGCTCGGTCGACTCGGGATTCTCGACGCAAGGCCATCGGAGCCGGTGCTGGCGAGCGCCATGCCCTTCGACGGCAAGGCGGCCACGGCCGTCGTGGCGGTCCTGCTCACGTTCGCGCTGGCCTGGCTGTTGTGGAGCGTGCTCATCCGCCGTCTCGGCTGGGAGGCGCGCCCGGACCCTGACGTGGCCGGTCTCTCACTGGTTCTCGTCCTGCTCGCGATCGCCCTGGTGGTGTGGGTGGCCAACCCGTTCACAGCGCTGCTGGTGCTGCCGGCGGTGCACTTGTGGCTGGTGCTGGCTTCGCCCGAGCACTTGGAGATCGGCCAGCGCCCGCGGAGGGCCGCCGCGCTCGCGCTGGTGGCCGTCGCGCTGCTTCCGCTGGCGCTCGTGATCCTCTTCTACGCGCACGAGCTCGGCCTCGGGGTCGGGGGGGTCGCGTGGAGTGCCCTGTTGCTCGTGGCGGGCGGGCACGTGGGCCTGCCCGGTGTGATCCTCTGGAGCCTTGCCCTGGGTTGTGCCGCGGGCGCGACGATGCTCGCCGTAGCGGGCGCGCCCGAGGGGATCGGCCCGGTGAGCTCCGATGGCGTGGAGGTCACGATCCGTGGTCCGATGTCCTACGCGGGCCCGGGATCCCTTGGCGGTACGGAGTCGGCTCTGCGACGATAGGGGGCACGGTGTCCGAGCTTCCGTTCACCTCCGCCGGCTCAAGCGCGGCGATCGTCCTCGAGAAGGGCCGTCGTCGACGCCCCTCCAGGATCCTGCGCGCGCTCGCCGTGGCGCTGATCCTCGCCGGCGCCCTGGCGTTGATCGACGCCGGCATCACGCTCGTGTGGCAGGAGCCGATCTCCGCCCTGATCGCCACGCTGCGCCAGGATCATCTCAGCGGCGTACTGCGCCGCGTGGAACAGGCCGCTCCCACCCCCGCCGAGCGCCAAACGCTCGCGAGCCTCGGCGACGAGCGGCGGCGCATAGCGTTCCTCGCCGGGGAAGAGCAGCGCCACTCCGCCGACGGCAGCGCGGTCGGGCGCATCCTGATCCCGCGGATCGGAGCGGACTACGTGGTCGTCAAGGGCACCGACACCGAAGACCTCAAGAGCGGCCCCGGCATCTACTCGGGAACCAGCCTGCCCGGCCTGTCCAAGACCACGGCCATCGCCGGGCACCGGACCACCTACCTGGCTCCCTTCCGCCACGTCGATGCCCTCGCTCCGGGCAACCACATCATGCTGTACATGCCCTACGCCCACTTCACCTACACGGTCTTCGCGCAAAGGGTGGTCTCGCCCACAGACGTGCGCGCTGTGCTCGGCGAGGTCGGTTACTCGCGTCTCGTGCTGTCGGCCTGCACGCCGCTGTTCAGCGCCGAAAAACGCCTGCTGGTGTACGCGCGACTCACCCGCACGGTGCCCGTTGGCGCGGCCCGCGTGCTGCCAGGCGGCGCCAGGGCCCGCCCGATCGAACTGGCCCCAAGGCCGACCCCGGCGCGCGCGCTACCACCGGTGCTCGAATCCCTCGATCCGCACCAGATCTCCCCGCTCGTCTGACAGCGACACCCCCGGTGGGCCCGCCCGGACCTCGCCGATCCAGCTGACCTCTCCTCCCAGCGCGTCCAGCGCCTGCTCGAGGCGCTCCCGCTCGGCGACGGGGGCGCAGAAGCACAGCTCGTAGTCTTCGCCGCCGCTTGCCGCCAGCTCCCAGGCCGCCAGCCCGAGCTCGGCCGAGATCTCGCGCACGCCCTGCTCGAGTGGCAGTGCGCCCAGATCCACATGCAGGCGCACTCCGCTGGCTCTGCCCAGGTGCGCGGCGTCCGTGGCCAGGCCGTCGGAGAGGTCGATCATCGCGTGCGCCCCGGCGGCGGCCAGCGCGCGCCCCTCGCGCAGGCGAGGCATCGGCGAGCGGGCACGCCTGAGCGCCTGCTCCGCGGCGGCGCCGTGAGTGGCGCGAGCTTCCATCACGGCCAGCGCCGCGCCGGGACCCCCGAGGCGCCCGGTCACCCCGACGAGATCCCCCTCGCAGGCGCCGTCGCGTCCCACGAGCTCCTCGGAGCTCTCTGCCCATCCGACGGCCGTCACGGCCACGGTGAGCACCGGCGCCGCCACCACATCCCCGCCTGCGATCGTCGCCTCGCAGCTGCTCGCCAGCGCCGCCGCCGCCCGCACCAGCTCGAGCGCGCGCTGCTCGCTGAAGTCGTGGGGCAGCCCGAGCACCAGATAGGCCTCACCGGCCTCGGCGCCCATCGCCGCCAGGTCCGAGAGCGCCCCGGCCATCGCGCGATGCCCCACCTCTGCCGGGCTCGCCCAGCCGTCGGCGAGGCGGAAGTGCACACCCTCGATCATGGCGTCCACCGAGGTCACACACACGGGGCGAGCGCGGACCACGGCGGCGTCGTCGCCGATCGAGCGCAGGATCCGCGAGGAGCCCTGCGTGTTCGCTTCCCCTCCTCCGAGCGTGCCGGTGAGCTCGGCGGCGATGGATTCGATCAGGGAGCGCTCAGCGATGCTGTGTTCAGCGGTGCCGGTAGACGATGCGGGCGCGGTCCAGGTCGTAGGGAGAGAGCTCGCAGCGAACTCGATCGCCAGGGAGGATGCGGATCCTGAAGCGCCGCATCTTGCCGGCTACGTGCCCCAGCACCACGTGGTCGTTGTCCAGCTTCACGCGGAACATCGCGTTCGGCAGGGCCTCGATCACCTCGCCCTCGAATTCGACCTTGTCCTCCTTCGCCACGCCGCATCCAATCTGGCCGCGCACGCCTTGGCGCGGGCGACCGTTCGTTTCTGTACCGAGTCCAAACTACCAGCGCGAGGACCCTTGCGGGGCTCGGGCCACGCTCCCGCCGGCCCTCAGCCCGGTCCGGCGCCGCCCGTTTTGTTGACGTTGGGCTGGGTTTCAGGACCTCCCGGCGCCGGCGGTTCTCGCGTCTGTGGCGCAGCCGGGGTGCGTTCGCTCGCCGGGCCTGTGGGGCCCGTGGGCCTGGTCCCGCCGGGAGTCGGCTTGGGCTTCTTCTTGGTCGTTTCGTGTTCGCCTTCAGATTCGCTTCCGGCCTGCGACTGGCCGGTGGAGGCGTACTTGCCATAGAACGGCTGATAGGTGATCGGTTCCTTGGGCTGCGGGAATTCGGTGCACGGCTGGCCTTCGGTGACCGCGGCCATGTACGCGTGCCAGATTTCCGCCGGCAGGTAGCCGCCCTGCTGCGGCTCGCCGTGGACGTCGGTCATCGAGACGCGCTTGTTCGGATAGCCCATCCACACGACAGTCGAGTAGTTGGGCGTGTAGCCGTCGAGCCAGGCATCGACCAGTTCGCTCGTGGTCCCGGTCTTGGCGGCGGTCGGGCAGTTGATCGCCGAGCGTCCCGCCGTGCCGCCGAGCACGTTCTGGTGCAGGATGTTGGTCTCCTCGGCCGTGACCCCTTCGCTCAGCACCTTGGTGCGGTGAGGCTGTCCCCAGTTGCTGTCCACGTGCCCGTCCGGGAAGGTCACCTTGGTGATCGCGATCGGGGCGTTGCGCCAGCCGCCGTCGGCGAGCGTCGCGTAGACGTCGGCCATTTCCAGCGGTGTCACGCCGAGGGTGAGCCCGCCCAGGGCTTCCGCCGGGAAGCTGCTCAGGTGTGTCTTCACCCCCAGCTTGTAGGCCATCTGCGTCACCGTTTCCTCACCGAGGTCGGCTGCGAGCTGGGCATAGACCGTATTGTCGGACGCGAGCGTGGCTGCCACGAGGTTGATCGACTTGTTCAGCGAGGTGCCCTCGAACGTCTTCACTTCGTATGTGGGGTAGCCGGGCAGCCAGCCGGGCGTCAGGGTCTTCGAGACGTAGTAGGTGGAGCTCGGATCCACCCCGCGCGAGAGCGCGTCGGCGAGGTCGATCGCCTTGAACGTCGAACCGGGCTGGCGATGTCCGTCGGCCGCCAGGTTGTATTGCGATTTCTCGTAGCTCTCGGACTCGGCCATAGCCTCGATGTCGCCGTTGTGGGGGTTGATGGTGACGATCGCCGACGCCGGGTCTTCGGGCTGGTTGAGGATCCCGGCGATGGCCTTGCGCGCCAGGTACTGCATGCGCAGGTCGATCGTGGTGTGCACCTGCAGGCCGCCCTGTTCGACCGTCCTCTTCCCATAGCGGTGCACCAGGAGCTCGTGGACGTATTCGAAGAAGAAGTCCTCTTTGCGTTCCGAGTAGTAGTGACCGTGATGGGTCTCCAGCGGCGCGGCCTCCGCACTGGCGGCGGCGGCGGCGCTGATGTAGTGCAGTTCGGTCATCTTGGCGAGCACCTCGTTGCGCCGCTGGCGCGCCGCCGCCGGGTTGAGGAGCGGGTTGTACTGCGACGGCGCCTGCGGCAGCCCGGCCAGCAGCGCGGACTGCACGAGGCTCAGTTGCGAGACGGGCTTGTCGAAGAATGTGCGAGCCGCGGCCTGCACGCCGATCATCGTCTGCCCGCCGACCGTCCCGTAGGCGACGTCGTTGAGGTAGTTGTTGAGGATCGTGCGCTTGCTGTGGATTTTGTTGTATTCGATCGCGAGCTTGGCCTCGGTGATCTTCTGCTTGAGCGTGTGCTCGTCTCCGCCGAGGTAGAGGTTGCGAACGAGCTGCATCGTGATCGTGGAGGCTCCCTGGAGCGCCTGCCCGTGGGCGATGTCCTTGATGGCGGCGCGAAAGATTCCAGTGACATCGATGCCGTCGTCTTTGTAGAAGCGCTGGTCCTCGATCGCGACGGTCGCATTCTTGAGGTTCGTTGGGATTTCGCTCCATCCCACGGGCGTGCGCAGTTCGTCGGATTGGATGAAGCCCAGCGGCGTCCCATCGGCCGCGAACACTCGCGAGGTGCCGCCTCCCACCTTCGCGCGAAGGGCAGCGAGGTCGGGCGTCGTGTGCACGACGTGCGCGACGTAGCCGATCGCGGAGAGCGCGCCGATGAGCGCGGCGATCAGGACCACGGCGCCGCCGAGCAACAGGAACTTCGAGCCGCCACCCCTGCGCCGCCGCTGTCGTGCTTGTCGAGACATCTCGGGAGACCGAGATTACCGTGCAAGGCCGTGGTCTCCTGCCGGTTCCATCCCAGCTATCTCTAGGCTCGGTGTCACGCGCCATGAACTCTGACGCCGCCGAGCTCATCATCCTGGACGCACCGAGCGAGCTCGCCGCTGCCGTCGAGCCTCGATTCTCGATGCCGGGCCTCGCCGGCGGGGCGTTCGGCTGGTGGACGCGATTGCGCGCCGATCCGGCGAGGATGGCTGCCGTGCGGGTGAGCGCGCGCGCCCTGGCGGGATCGCGCGTGCTCGTGTGGAGCGCCGCTCTCGCCACGATCGCGGCCTTCGGCTTCGGACCCGTCCGCACCGCCTTCAATCCGCCCGGGGTGACCAGGGGCTTCGGCTGGCTCGGCGATCTGCTGGCCGCGCCCGCGGCGCGCTGGGACTCCGCGTGGTACCTGGTGATCGCCCACTACGGCTACCGTCCCGACCTCGGTGCGCTGACCACCTCGCGGACCGCCTTCTTCCCGCTCTATCCGCTGGGGGTGCGCGCGATCTCGTGGGTGGGCACGCCGCCGATCGTGGCCGGGGTGGCGCTCTCGTCGATCGCCCTGGCGTTGGCGCTCTACGGCATCCACCGGCTCGCCACGCTCGAGCTGGGGGCGTGCGGGCGCCCGCACGCCGGCTTTGCCGACCCGGCGCAGGCGGCGCGCCTGGCGGTGATGCTCACGGCCTTCGCGCCGATGGCCTTCTACCTTTCGGCCGTCTACTCGGAGTCTCTGTACCTGGCGCTCTCGGTCGGGGTCTTCTGGAGCGCCCGCAACGGCCGCTGGGCGTGGGTGGGGATCCTCGGTGCGCTGGCCGCGGCCACGCGCAACACGGGCGTGGTCCTGCTGCTGCCGGCCGTCCTGATCTATGCCTACGGTCCGCGCGAGGGGCGTCCCGTCGATTTCATGCGCAGCGGTCGCGCACGGCTGCTGCCGCGCTACCGCCTGCGAGCCGACGCGCTGTGGCTGGCGCTCGTGCCGCTCGGAATCGCTGCCTACTGCGCGTTCCTGGGCTTCTCGGGTGGGGATCCGCTCACGCCGCTGCACGCCCAGGGTGCCTGGGGCAGGCACTTCGCCGGGCCCTACCTCGGCGTCTGGGACGGAGCCAAGGCGGCGTTCGAGGGGGCACGCCAGCTGCTGTCCTTCCAGCGCCACCACGTCTACTTCCCGGCCGCCGGCGGCAGCTCGTTCGTGAGCGCCGGGCACAACCTGATGCTGTTCGCGTTCCTGCTGGCCGCGATCCCGGCGCTGCTCGGCGTGTTGCGCCGCCTGCCCATCGCCTACGGCGCCTACGTGCTCGCCGCGTTGGCCATGCCCCTCTCCTACCCCGTGAGCTACCAGCCGCTGATGTCCCTGCCGCGCTTTCTGGTGGTGCTCTTTCCCCTGTCCATCTGGCTCGGGGCGTGGCTCACGCGCCACCCGCGCGCACAGCGTCCGGCGCTCCTGCTCTCGGCGTTGCTCATGATGTTCTTCGCGGCCCAGTTCGCCACATGGCATTGGGTGGCCTAGCCAGTGGACGAGCAGACCCCGATCGAGAGCCCGCCCCTGCAGGCACCCTCAGCGATCCAGATCGCGAGCCCCTCGGTCCCGCCCCCGGCGAGCGACGTCGCGGACCAGCCGGCCGAGACCGACGCCAGGCGCTCGCCCACGACCGCCTGGCGGCCCTGGACGGCGCTGCTGGCGCTGATCGGTGGGCTCGTGCTCGCCGCGATCGGCGGCCTGATCGTTGATCTGCCCGCCTCCCTGTTCTTCGGGGTCAAGCTGAGCGCCTCTCACACGCCGCCCGGCCTGATCATCGCCGACACGGCCGTCCAGGACCTCGCCTTCGTGCTCGTCGCCGTCTACTGCGCCCAGCTCGGCGCGCGCGCCGTGCGCTCCTGGCAGTTCGGCCTGCGCCGTCCCGGGATCGGTTGGTCCTCGACGACGGGATTCATCGTGCTGCTGCTCGCCGTCTTCATCGTCGGAAGTGTGATCTGGTCAGGCGTGTTTCACCCCAAGGAAGAGGAACTGCTCAAAACGCTCGGCTCCAACGAAGGGACCGCGCTCCTGCTGGCGAGCGCGGTTCTGACGTGCGTGGTGGCGCCGATCTGCGAGGAGATGCTGTTCCGCGGCTACATCTTCACGGCGCTTCGCAACTGGAAGGGCACGCTCCCGGCGGCGCTCATCACCGCGATCCTGTTTGGCGGCGTTCACGCCGGCTCGGCGCCCGCGCTCGACCTCGTGCCGCTGGCCGGCCTGGGGTTCGGGCTGTGCCTGCTCTACCGCTACACCGGCTCGCTGTATCCGTGCATCATCGCCCACTCGCTCAACAACTCGCTCGCGTTCTCGAGCCTCGAGAGCTGGAGCTGGCAGACCCCTGTCCTGATGGGGACCTCGCTGCTGGCCGTCGGGGCGCTGGCCGCGCTGTTCAAACGGGTTGGCCTGATCTCACCGGTGCGTGGCTTCACCCGCGTGGAGGCATAGGATTCAGGCTATGAACAGAACACTCCGCCTCAGCGCCGTGTGCGCCGGGCTGCTCTGCATCGCAGGCGCACCTGTGTCGGCCTCGGCTGAAACCGCTGCGGTTGCGCCCACCTCGACGACTCCGCCGGCAACCGCCCCGGCGCCGGCTCCGGTGGCCGGGAGCATGAAGCTGGTGTTGCAGAAGGTCGGTGGCAGCCCTCCCTTCGCGCTCGTGGGAGGCAGGATCGTGGTGCGCGGAGTGGTCACCCCGTACGTGGGCGGCCAGAGCGTGAAGGTGAGCTTCTACAGGGAAGGTCGCAAGGTGGAGGTCAGGACCGTGAGCGTGCTCGCGATCGGAAATGGGGCGGGACAGTTCCACATCAACTTCTCGAGCCCGGACGCGGGGCTGGTGCAGGCGCGCGCGGCGCACTACGCCTCGCCCCAGCAGGGCGCCTTCGGCGCGCGCTCGCAGGGAGTCAGGTTCGTGAACGCCAATCTCGGGCTGGGTGCCAGCGGGCAGTCGGTGCGCCTGCTGCAGTCCGAGCTCGACGTGCTCCACTACGCGGTCCCGCTGACCGGAGTGCTCGACGAAGGGACAGGACGGGCGCTCGTCGCCTACCGCAAGATGACCGGGCAGGAACGCATCCCCTACGTCGGCAGGAAGGTCTTCGAATTGCTCGAGCGCGGCGCGGGGAGCTTCCACGTGCGCTACCCGCGCGACGGGCGCCACGTCGAGGCTGACCTGACCAAGCAGGTTCTCGCCGAGATCGAACCCGGCGGGCGGGTGCGCACGATCTACATGATGAGCTCGGGCAAGCCCTCCACGCCCACGGTCATAGGACGCTTCAGCGTGTACTCCAAGACGCCCGGAACCAACACCGAGGGCATGGTCGACTCCAACTACTTCATCCGCGGCTACGCCATCCACGGCTATGCCGAAGTGCCGACCTACGCGGCCAGCCACGGCTGCCTGCGCGTGCCGATCCCCGACGCCCCCGCCATCTACTCCTGGGTGCAGCAGGGCACCCCGGTGGACGTCTACAACGAGAGCGGCGGCGGGAGCGAAAAGGTCCGCGGCAACGCCGGCCCGTAGGCGGGGCCTACACGCGCACGCGCAGCACCCGCGCCAGGTAGCCCAGGCCGAAGCCGTACACGAGCAGCGCGAGCAGCAGCTTGACGCCGCGGATGGTCCATTCGCTGCTGGTGCCCGACACGACGCCGGCGAACGGCGAGGTCAGTTCGCGCGAGGCTTCGTCGAGCGCTTTGTGAACGCTGCCCTCGTGCGAGGGGGCGCCGGGATGGGCATGGGAGCCCCCGCCCGGCAGTTCTGCGTCGAGCTGTTCCTGCTGCTGGCCCGAGGCGGTTTTCGTCTGCTCGACGGCGAACGCGACGAAGGATGCGACCACGATCAGGCAGATGGCGATCGAGGCAAACCTCAGCAGTCGCACGATCGAAGCGGTCACAACGCTAGATTAGGTTGCTCGGTGGACGTCCTGGACGGACATACGACGGGACTGACGGACGCTCGCCGGCGTCTCGTGGGGGAGCTCCGCGAGCACGCCCTGGTGATCGGGAGGGTGACGCTCACCAGCGGGGCGCAGGCCGACTACTACGTGGATGCCAAGCGCGCGATCCTGCGCCCGGCCGGCTTCGCTGCGCTCGGTGCGCTCCTCGCAGCGCAGGTGTCCGAGTGGGGCGCCACGGCGGTCGGCGGGATGACGATGGGAGCCGACCCGGTCGCCTGCGCGGCACTCGCAGGTGGCGCCCAGGCGAACGCCTTCTTCGTGCGCAAGGACGCCAAGGAGCACGGGCTTCAGCGCCGTATCGAGGGTCCCCCTCTGGCCCCAGAGGATCGCTGCGTGGTCGTGGAGGACGTAGTGACCACCGGCGGCTCCACGCTGGCGGCGATCGAGGCTCTGCTCGAGGCCGGGCACGAGATCTGCGGCGTGATCAGCGTCCTGGACCGCCTGGCCGGCGGCGGCGCGGCGATCGAGCGCGAGGCCGGCGCGCCCTACGTGGCGCTCACCACCATCGACGAGATCTACCCCGATCGCCCCGACAGGACCGGCGGCTGAGGGTGATGCCCGCCGAGGAGCACCAGCGCCCCACCATCCGCCCGGCGCGCCCCGAGGACGTGGGGTTGCTGCTCAGCCTCTTCAAGGAGCTTGCCGAGTACGAGCACCTCGCCCACGAGGTGCACGCCACCGAGGCGCTCGTGCATGGAGCGCTCTTCGGCGAGCGCCCCGCCGCCGAGGCGCTGATCGCTCAGGTGGACGGCGAGACCGCCGGCTACGCCCTGTTCTACCCGACCTTCTCCACCTTCCTGGCGATCCAGGGGATCTGGCTCGAGGATCTGTTCGTGCGCCCCGAGCACCGTGGCGGCGGGGTGGGCCGCGCGCTGCTGTCAGCCGTCGCCGCAGCGGCGACCGAGCGGGGCGCCGAGCGCCTGGAATGGGCTGCCCTCGACTGGAACGAGCTCGCCCTCGGCTTCTATCGGCGCATCGGCGCCGAGCAGATGAACGAGTGGATCACCCATCGCCTCGTCGGGGACCGGCTCAGGAGCCTGGCCGCCGAAGCCGCCGCGGTCGCCGAGGCCTAGCCCTAGGCCTCGGCCGGTAGCCTTCCCCGTCCCACCTCACGCCTCTACGGACCGCGCCCTCGTAGTCCAATGGATAAGACGACCGCCTCCTAAGCGGTAGATCCAGGTTCGACTCCTGGCGGGGGCATCAGGACAAAAGCCCTGCTAACGCGCAGGATTGAGAACTGGTCGTCCGCTCGCCGAAAGCACGCTCCATGGTGCCTGAGCCTTGCTGCTGCCCATTGCTGCCCAAACGACGGCAGTGATCGCTACTGGCCGCGAAGCTGTAGAAGGACGCCGACCGGTGCGAGCCCAGGGAGCGGCGAATGCGCCCCCTGGCGTCGGGCGGGTTTCGTTCTGAAAGGCGCTTGACTCGATCAAGCATGCCGGTGGCGCGCGGCGTGTGCCAGGCTCTCGAGGTGGTGGTGTGGCGTTGTCGTTCCCAGGGTCAATCGTTCGGCCTGGGCACCGCGTCCGCGTAGCGCCTCGAGGATGCCACGAGTCGCGCCCGGGTCTCCAGGCTCGATCGAGAGCAGGGCGCCGCGCCTCGAGTCTCGTAGCTCTGTGAGCCAGGCGATGTCGGCGCGGACCTTCGGGTGCTCCAGCAAATGCCACACAACTCCCACGTGCTCGGCATCCACGATCACGAGGTCGCTGTCAGGCAGCAGCCGTCCAGTCAGTGCCCGTCTCTCGGCGTCCTTGAGCGCAGCCGACCATTCTGGGTTGAGCCGATAGTGCGTTCCGTTTGCTCCGGCCGGCCGAGCGCCGATGACCACTCCGTAGCCCTCGAGCGTCCGAACCATCTGAGAGATTGAGCCCTCCTTGTATCCGAGCCGGCCAGCGAGGTCGTAGGTCGTGCCTGGTTGGCGTGCGCACTCGAGCGCGACCTCACGTCGCCGCGGCTCTTTGTCGAAGACACGTCCACCATCACGATCCGGGTCTAACTGCGTAGTCATCCCATGAATCATGGGGCGTTGTGGCTCCGAAATCAAGAAGTCTGTCCGCCCATCGAGCTACAGTTGTGCCCATGACCCATAGGCCAGTCGGACCCAAAGCGCGCGCTGCCGGTGATGACGGACTATTTCCTTCGTCGTTTGCGAAGTCGTGCGCTGCCGGATTGCCGACCGGGGAGTACGGTCAAAACCCCCACGAACGCAAGCGACCCCAGGGAGCCACGCCCATGACAGTTCGAGACGTCGTCGCATACGAGGTCCGTCCGGAGGTCCGTCCGCGAATGTTGGAGGTCTTTTCCGACTGGGGCGGGATCTATCGCTGGCGGCTCATCGGAGCCGACGGCACCACGCTGAGCACCTCCGGGACGCTGTTTCCTACGCGAGCGAGCGCTCGCCGGAGCGCCGAAGCGGAGGCGCACCAGCTCGGCGTCGAGGAAATCGTCGACGACGAATGACGCGGCCGGGACGCCTCGTCGCGTGATAAAGCGGATACACGTCAACCAGCACATCATTCGGGCGAACAAGCGGACGGGCGCGCGCGAGGCACCGATACGAATCAAGATGTCTCGCGCGAACATCAAGTGCCATGCAATCGAGATCCACGGCCCCAGCTCAGTGGTGTACTCCCCCGACAGGCCGTTGGCGTGTGGCGCCCGACTCTGGATCGAAACCACGGCTCCGGTTACGGCGCTCGACGCAACAGAGAACGTTGAGGTTCGAATCGATTAGCCGTCGACGGGAACGGCAATGCTGCGCGGCCCGCCGCCCAGTCGTTCCATCGTCCTGGCGGTGACGTCGAGGCGGGTGGATTCCCGCCAGTTCCATTCGTCGGCGATGCCCAATGCCTCCGCGAAGCGCCGACGCAGGAGCTGAGACGGAAGCTCCGCCTCGCGTTCAGCCGCATACACGAACCAGACGCCGTCGCCGCGGCGGTAGCGAATGTACTCACGCCCACGTACGTAGTCCGGCAGCGGTCCGCGCAGCCTCGTCCATGGGAGATCGCTTGCGATCGACGGCCACAGGTCCGGCGCCGATGGGACAAAGTGCAGATGCGCATGCTCGACTGAGCAACCAACATGGCTCCCGCTTGCGCTGTCGCCGTGTTCAAACAGCTGGATCGGACCCCCGAAGCGCTTCGCCAGGATCCCCTGCAGCGACGCTTCCGCGAGGGCCATCTCGGTGGCCTCCCCGTGATCGAGCATCGCTGCGCTACGTACGTGCCGCCGCGGGCAAAGCAAGACGTGCCCAGCAACGAGCGCTCCGATACTCGGAATGACGACCAACCGGGCGGACTCGTAGGGGATCCAGCGCTCGTACGTGCGTGCACCGCGCGCGCGATGGAGCAGGTCACGATCGGGGTCGCCGGCGACCTGTCCGCATATGCAGCATTCCGGTCTCATTGCTTGGCAAGCCTCGCGCGGATGTGCGGAACGCTGTACTTGCTTGCCTGCTCCGAGAATTTAGTCATCTGGGGCCCCGTGATGGTCTTTTCGCCGAGCGAATCGACCGCCTCTTTGGCAGCTAGTCTCGCCTCGGCGCTCGAGGTGAGCTTCTGGGTCTGCAGCGATTCGACGGCCTTCAGGATCTCGCCTCGGATGAAGCCGTCCGTGCCCTTTACGAGTACTTCTACGGCCGCGTTCGTTGCCTCGTCCGTGGCGATGAGCCCCGTCCGGATAATGTTCTCGCGCTGCGCTGGATCGGGCCACGGCACGCCAACGATGTGGTCGATGCGCCCGATCCGCTTCATGGCTGGGTCCATAGTCTCGAAATAGTTCGTCACCACGACGAAGATGACCTGCCCTCGGTCATGAAGGTCTTGAAGCTTGGGAAGCATGCTGGCGGTCATGAATGCCGCGATACCCCGATTCTGGCCAGAGCCTTCGCCTTGCCCGGGGTTTCGCTCCCGGAAGAGCTCATCACACTCATCGAACAGAACCACCGCCCGCTTGAGTGCGTGCAAACGCTCGAACACCGACCTCGCCTGCTTCTCGATCGCCTCCAGCCCCTCCTCGATAAAGATCCCCGGGCTGAGCGTGACGAGCGGCCATCGCAGCCCGTGAGCGAGGGCTCGAACAATCGTGGTCTTCGTCGTTCCGGGTGGCCCGAACAGGAGTAGCCCCTTGCCCTCGGTCCGCTCCCAGGGGAGTGGATCTCGTACGGCCTTCTCAACTACTTCCTTGTCGAGATACCCCAGAATGCTGAGATCGCTGTCAGGCTCGCTCCGCTCCTTGTAGCTGTCCCACCTCAGCCACTCAGGCCAGAATTCGTCCCGAGGACTCGCCATATCGAACGTCCCCATCGCCTCAAGCCGACGTGCCTCGTTGGCCAGATCGCGTAGCCCAACCAGCGAATCAAGCACGGCCGCGGTGGCCTCGGCCTCGACGCGACGCTGACCAAATGTGTGCTCGCTGTTCCAGCCCTCTCGCACCGAAGCGCTACGCGGCACGTCGAGCTCGACGATGCTCTCGTCCGCATGCTGGGCGGCACGCAAGAGACCCTCCACGAGCTCGCGTGAGGGCGGCCGAGACCGGAACTGCTCATCCCGTGTGCCAGCGGCAAGCAGACTCTCGGCGAGGACATCGGCGACATCGTAGGTCGACAGCGACAAGCTCCCGTCACCATCGGGATGGGAGTGATCGCCAGCTCGGCGCTCGGCAACCCATCGACCGGTAGCGTCCTGTCCTTGGAGTGCGGCCTCGCACGCCGCCATTACGTAACTCCGTCGCGCGGTGCTCGGGCGCGCGAGCGCGCCTGCGCAAAATGCGAGGGCAACGTGCTCTCCCTGCTCGCCTGGTTGCAGCTCATGGAGCGCAATCAAGCGTTCCGTCAGTCGTCGCACATGTGTCGCGAGATCCTGTTGGGCGTCGGTCAACCGCTTGATTAGCTCCGAATGATCCTCGCCAGGCGGAGCCGATGCGAAGACCCGAGCCGCGAGCCAAAGCGAGCCAGCTAGGCGATAAAGAACAATCGGGTGCACGCATCCGCCGAGCCAGTCACCCTCACGCTCGGCGGCCGCAAAACGCTGACAGATGAGCGTCGATTGCTCGATCACCAGCTCGCTGGCCGCATCCACGCGACTACGCGCCTGTCTCGCATCCGCTCGAAGCTGCAGCCGGTCGATGTTCTCCGCCTTGTACTCCGAGTCGTCGATTAGCGCCGCGCGCGCCAGGGCATAGGTCAGCGTCGCGGCGGCGTAGGGAAACAGCTTCTTGCCGTCCGCACCCTCACTCAGCTCGGCCTGCGCCTTCTTGCTGAATCGTTGGACATCCATGGACGCGACGGCGGGCAGCAGATGACGGGCGATCAGGTCGCGCACGGCAGCGCTCGCCCACTCCGGAACGACATCGACGAGATTGATGAGCGCCGCTACGCAGCGAAGCGACACGACAGTTAGCGGCGGCCGATCGACGGGCTCCTCGGCGGTCTCATCGGACCTCGCGACGTCGCCGATCTCGAACTCGTGGACGTCCCCAGCGGCCTCCGTGGTGCCCTCGGCCGGCTCGGTCGGGGCTGAGATATGCCCGGCCGGGTCATCCCCGCTCGACGGCGCCGGCTCGGCATCGGCCCAGGATGGCGGCGTCGCACTGTCGGACCGGTACGCCACAAACTGCTGTCCATCCCAAAGCCCCCCAAGCGTGCGCGCCGCCTGGCGCGCGAGGCGCGCCCACGTGAGTGGCTGGTGTTCGGGCCAGCCACCCGGGATCGCTGAGTCACGCATCGGTCATGTCACTGGCGGCCGGCCGCATAAAGCCGGCCGCGACGCCAGGCTCATCTCGCATAAGCAGGTCTCTCTTAAGCAACGCCCCTGTCACCATACCCAACCTTTCGAACTTGGGACCCGGTGCGACGAAGGCGGACACGCCTCGCGACATCGCATGCAGGGCGCGGGTGTTGCGCTCATATCGTCCGATCGGTGCTCGCGAGTCTTTCGCGTCAAGCTCGAGCTGGTGGCGTAGCGCCGCGCGCGCAACGTTCTGCTCGAGCGCCTCGACACGTGCGAGCCCGTCGCTGTTGAGCACCACCAGCGGATATGACGCGCGACGCCCGCTGGAGCTGCTGTCAACGGCTGAAGCCGCGGCACCGACTGTTGTTATCAACGACGCACCCCGACCGCGTAGCACGTAGCTCGCATGCCCGAGCAGGCTCCCGTGGAAAACGATAGGGACGCCGAGTGCAGCGGAGTACTCGGCGACGGCTCTGAGAAAGGATGGGTCGCGGATCCAGGCAGCGGTTGGGAGGAGGTCGATGCCTGCCGGTTGGCTTGGGCGCGACCGAAGAGCTACGAGGTCTGCCGGCGTCGTTACGCGCGCGTAAGACGCTTCGTGAATGCGCTGGCCCTTGAGGCCCTCCGGCGTGCTCTGGACCGGGCCCGCGAAGAACGGAAGACAGGCTCGGGCACCCTGCACACCATCGATCTTGGCGAGCGCCATCAGCATCACGGGAGCGTTAGCGCGGATCGCGAGCGCCCTAGCCCAAGCTGCGATCTGCACTACCTCATCCTTCTGCAGTGTCCTTTTCCAGTCGAGCGGTGCCGCGACCGGACGAAGATTCCACCCGTCGTCATCTGCGAGTAGACACAGCGGCTTATGTCGCGGTTTGTATCCGATCTCCTCTGAGACGCCCACGGTGCAGGAGTCATGCGGAAGGTGAAGCAGGCCGTCTGGAAAGCCCCACAAGGCGTCGAGGTCTACTGGCCCGTCGCCCGGCATTGCTCGCGCGAAGGCGCTTGCTCGTGCACGAACGAGGGGGGATATGAGAAAGGCCCAGTCGGTGTCGGAAACGTCACCGACGCGAAAATGCTCAGCTGCCTCGTCCATGAACCTCCCGACAGCCCGGGGGTCGCGCGACGGAGAGCTGGTCGGCAGCAGCATCTGGTTGTGATCACCAGCGGCTAGGAGGTCGGTCCTTACAACCATGAGGTCCGCGCAGAGCTGTGTGAGCCACGCATCGAGCTCGTCGCGATCACGCCGACGTCGCCAATCGGCACCTGTCAACGCGTGGAGAGGGTAGGTCGGCCATCCGAGGCGGCGAAACGTCCGCCAGGCCTCTAGCTTTGGCGACGTCAACTGCTCAGGATTTGGCGGCGTCAACTGCTCAGGAGCCTCAATCACACGCCTCGGCGGTCTGGCATCGCGGCTAGTTAGGTAGCGCATCGCGATACCGTCAGGCTGCGGGGGCTTGAGCCTGTCCGCCTGGACGATCCACACGCGCTCTGCGTCCCACAGCCACTCGACGCGCCACTCACCGTCACGGCTCGCAAGTAGCCCGCCAACGCGTCGCAAGCACCTGAGGACCCCGGTCGTCGTCGACGCCGTGAGCGCCTCCTCCAGGTCGGGCGCCGTCGTACCTCGCAATCGAGCTACCTCAGGGCCACGCAGTCGGAGGTTACCCTCGACGAGCCACGTATCTCGTCGCGGTGTCCATGCACGCTCGTTCGACATCAGGCCGAGCACGCTCGGCTCGATCGCGATCTGTACCAGCGGGAGCGAGCCGACAAAGTCGCGAAGTGCGTCTTCGAGGGCCGCTTCGACCGCGCTGAGCTCAGCGCGCACCACCGCCGTGGCGCCCTCACCGGGATGCAGGCACTCAGCCGGTCCGTTTGAGCGGATGAGGAGACGCGCTTGCTCGCTCGACGCAGATGCTGCACACGTCACGAGCTTGATAAGCCTGGTTCGCACAGCGCTGTCCTCGGCGAGCGCCGTTCCTAGGCTGTCCCGCGCTTGCCACAGCTCGCGGAACCGAGCGTCGAGCACTACGAGCGGCGGGCACCAATCTCGCGGTAGAGACAGCAGGCCCGCCGCCTTTCCCCCAAGCTCGATATGGGCGCGCGTTTGCGCTGCCTGTATGCCGGCATGAGGCCATGCAAGTTGTCGTCGGGTAGCTTCGGATGTCATTGCACGAGAGCAAGATGGGTGGTTGGCGCGGCGCGCCCTCGGTGCATCCTAAATCGGTGGCCGCCGGAGGCCTCTGCGGCCCGCTCGTTGCAAGGCTTGGGCCTGACCCCCAAGCGGGCTCCCGTTGAATTCGAGGCGCCCCCATAGATAGTCGCCTCCTTCAGACGCCCGCCCTACCGACTGTAACCGCCGATCAACCGCAATCCGGCACCCAGGTTCGGCTCCTGGCGGGGGCATGGGACGAATGCCCTATGTTCAAGCGGCCTTCCCGTAGCTCGCCACAAGATCTGCCCGAGGCACCCGCGCCTCGCTGCTTCCCAAGCCTGCCCATTCAGCTCCCCCAACGAGCACTCGCAGGCGCTCCTTGGCGACACCGTCGCGGCGCATCCCGTGGCGGTAGACCCGCAGCGTGAATCCTGGGTCCGTGTGCCCGAGCTGATCCATCACGCTGCCCGGATCGACTCCGAGAGCGACCACGATCGACGCAAAGGTGTGGCGCAGCTTGTGCGGCGTCAGGCCCTCCGGCAGCGGAACGGTGCCGGCCTCGATCAGCTTCTCGTTGGCCTTTGCCACGGCCTTGTCGAGCACGCGCCGACGGATGTTGCCTTGGATCAGTTCGGACCCGGCCGCGGTGGCGAACACAAACTCGTTCGGGGCGGTGCTTGGAGCCTGCGCCTTGTAGGCGGTCAGCTCGTCGCGGAGTGTGGGCAGCAGGTCCACCTGGCGCATCCCCGCGTCGGTCTTTGACGCGCGCACGGTGAGCCGGTTCCCCGCTAGGTCAACGTCTCGCCACTGGAGCGCGGTCAACTCTCCGATCCGCAGGCCGGCGAACACGAGCGTCGCCAGCAACGCCCTTCGGTAGACGAGCCCGCCCTTCTGATCGTGGCCTCCCTTCGCCTCGGCGTGACGGTCGAGTTCGCCCGCAGCATCGAGCAGCGCCTCGATGTGCTCGGCGCGATCGAGCCATACCGGAGCCGCCTTCTGCGGCTTCAGTCGCCGCCTGCGGCCCTTGGCCGAGTTCGCGCCGATCAACCCGTACTCGACGGCGACCTCAAGAATCTGCCCGAGGCGGGTGATCGTCTTGTTGATCGACGTGACCGACAGCGCGCGACGTGGCCGCCGGTGTTTGCGCCCGCGCTTGTCCACGCACTCGTGGGTCAGCGGCTTGCCGTCGGATGCTGCGGCCTGGATCGCTTGGGCTTCTGTCACCTTCGCCCGGCGGTAGCGATCGACCTCGGCAATCGTGATCTGCGACAAGCGGTGGTTCTTGAAGAAGGGCAGCAGATGGCTTGAGAGCTGCCATTCGTAGTCGAGCCGCGTCTTCTCCCGCCACTCTCCCTTTGTGGCCTCGAACCACTGTGAGGCGAACTCGTGGAAGGTGGGGTCCCGGTCAATCTCCGGTGCTGGCTCGGGCGTCGGAGCGCGCCAGATGCCGCGTCGCACGTCGGCGAGGACGTTCTGTAGCTCCGTCTGCGCCTTCGCTCGTGTCCATCCTTCCGCTGCTGTCCCGAGCGCCACATACTCGCGTCGGCCGTAGGCGCGGAAGCGCAAGCCGAAGGTGGGACTGCGCCTGCGCTCGTCCACCACCACTTGTCCAGTTGCTGGGCGCGCCATCACTCATCCCCGTCCAGACCGGCGGCAGCCATGAACGTTTCGATCGTGAGCGCGCGTGCGTAGGCCCGCTGGCGCTGTTGCTCGGCTGCTGGACCTTGTTCTGCCATGAGGTAGCGCTCGGACTCCAGTTGATCGCTCAGCGCGGCGACGATCACCTGGCGGTGTTGGTCGAGGTCGATCTCTGCGCGTTGTTCGGGGTCGGGTTCGTTCCAGCCGATCTCATCGAGTAGGGCGCGTGTGCGGTCGAAACGCGCCACGGGCTCGGACCATTCGGTGTGCCGCTCGTGCCCTGGCGTGCGGACAAGCGAGGCCAGCTCCTCGGCAATGTCGCCGAGCTGGCCGTAGAGCGCTTCGCGTAGCCGTAGAACGGCGTCGGCGGGGATGGTGGTCATGGTCGGTTCCTCCTGTCGTTGGAGGCGCCGGAGGTGCTTTTGAGCGTTCGTGCAACGCTGTGGGTCCGGTAGCGTTGCCCGTGCGCCGTAGCTAATCCCTACGGGGCCACGCCCCCGGCTGCGACAACAGCGCGGGGGCACTAGTTTTGGTCCCTCGATGATAGCCCAACCTGACTAAAAGTGCTTAGATGCGTGACGCGTCTCAAGATCAAGTCGTGCTCGGCCGAGCGCTCCAAGTCCTGCGTGATCGCGCCGGCCTGACGCAAGACGAGCTGGCGGTCCGGCTCGACATTCACTCGACCTATGTCTCCCAGGTCGAGCGAGGTCGGCGCGGCGTTCGCTGGCACACCGTCTTGCGGTTCCTGGATGCACTTCGGGCAAACCTGCACCAGCTCGCCGACGCCATAGCCGAGGTCGAGAAGGAGGATCGCGCGGCGAAGCAGTAGCGCCGTCGTCACGAGCGCTCCCGGCTGGCGTCAATGACGGTTGCAGGGCCTCGTATGGGCAGCAACTCGGCTCCGCTGCCCATTCGAGGCGAGCTGGCTCGACGTGAAATCCGCCCCTGTGCAGGAGCTTTGTCCGAGTGCGATTCACCGCTCTCGGAACGGGCAAGCAACTCCCTGGCCATGTCCACGTCGAAGCGCAGGCGCGGCTTTGATCCGCCCCCGAGCTGAATGGCGCCGAGTTCGGCTCGGTGGGCGTAGACCCACGAACGCTCGACGGCCAACTCGGCGGCGAGTGTCGCCGCATCTACAAGCCGACGCTCAGGAGGGGAGTGGCTTTCGGTGTGAAGCAGCTCGACTACGCGCCGTGCGACGGCCTCCACGGATGCCGCGTCAAGAGCGGGGCCGCTGGGCGTCGGCGGGTCGTAGGTAGGTTGCGTTCGTCTGCGGTGAGTCATGGGTGTTAGTGACCCCCAAGGGCCGTGACCGGCCAACGAGTTGTCCACGAACGCTCTGGACTCCAATCTGCGGCGCCGCCCTCCGCGGCTCCTCACAACCCGGCCGATATGAGCTGTAGACCCCTCCGCCACGCTCACGGCCAGTCGCCCAGCGCTCATCGGCCCCATGCCACTGTGGCCGGCCCGAGCGCCATCGCTTCGCTCCACGACAGAACAGACCAGATGCACGAGGGTCGAGCGGGGCCCTCAAGTGGGACCAATTCCGTGGCCGGTTTCGCGCGCTGGGGGTCAGTAACCGCATGACAACCACGAGAAGCACCAACACAAACACGGCCAGCGCCCACGCTTGGGGGTACCGTCGATGAGCCGCCGCCTGAAGATCACATTGCCAGAGACACTTGCGGCGCAACTGGACGAACTCGCAGCGAACACCGGCGAGCCGGCCGCGCGTCTCGCGGGCCAGATGGTCCGCGAAGGCATCGCCGAAGCAGCGGCCAGCGGGCAGGTTCACCCGCCGCGCGCCCGCCCGGCCCCTGTTGCGCTCGAAGCACCCGAGGACGACCGGCGGCCGCCGTGGCTTGAGCCCTACGGCGGAGACCCGGAATGGCGCTCATGGATGTGGGGCGGAATCGTGGCCCTGTATGGCCGCTACCCGGCAGCGCTCGATGGGTTGAAAGACGACTGGTGGAAAAGCGAGACGCACGTCGAGACCCTTTGCGCCCTCGTCGTATGGCGCCAATGGATCGACGATGCTGGACGGGACCCACGCGAAGAGCTCGCCTTCCAGGTCCAGCTCTCCGACTACGGTCTTGCTCTGCGCCAGGAAGGCGGCGGCGTCACCCGCGCATGGAAGCCAGGCGCGGCACCAGACGGGTGGCGCTACTGACCTTGATGACTACGCGTGCGCCAGCTCGCGCATCTGGCGCACGGGATGGCGACCCAGCCGGCTGGCGGTTGCGTAGGGCGCGGCGTGTCCGTGTGCGCGATGGGTCACGTTGACGCCGACGCGCCCACGCAGCCGGTCGATCAGGCTACGTGGCAGTGGGATCAGCAGCAGCTCGATCTCGTCGCTGACGAGGACGGTCGCGCGGCCCTCTGTGAGATTCCGCCAGAGGACCTCGTCCGCCCACTCCTGATCGCCAGGAATGAACGCGACCCTGTCGGGGTACCCGAGATCGTCGTCGCTGAGCGACGCTTCCATGAACAGTTTGTGGGTCTTCTCTACGGTCTCGCTCATCGAGTGTTCTCCCAGCTACGAACGATATCGCCCCAGCCGCCGAGCAGCTTGACCTCGGCGGTGGACATCGCTTCGTTGACCGGACCCAGCGTGACTACCGGGGGCTGCTTCTCGGAGCCGACGTAGCGGTGCTCATGGTGCTCTTCGGGCGCGTGGGCATTGTCGAAGGTCCGCACCGTATGCCACGTCCCGTTGCGCTCGACCAAGAGGATGATCGCGTACTCAATCGGATGAGTGCTTGAACGCCGGATCACGACAAGCACGTCGGAGGCGAGGAGCAGTTCTCGTATCCGGTCCTTGGGCACGGCCGGATGATCCCAGGGCGCGAGGCGGCGCCGGAAAGGCAGCACCCAGGGGATGCGCGAGTCGGTGGTCGAGGGCGCGCGAGGACTACGGGCACCCCGAGCGGCTGGAGTTGTCGCGGCCGGGTGGCCGCTGCTACGTGCACCGGAGGCTTCGCCTCCGTGTCCGCGTTGCCCATTGCTGCCCAATGGCCTCCCGTCAACAAGGCTGATCGCGCCGACCGTGAGGATCACCGCGTAGGCCACGATCGTGCGGCCGGCTGGGACTCGGACTGGACGGCAGACGGCATCAGCGGAGACGGCATCCGCCAATATCGCGCCCGTCTACGGCGTCGGCTACCTTCCTGACCCGCCTACGCGCACGCCATAGTAGATCGCTATGCCGGGTGCCGCAATCAAATATGACCCGCGAGAGGACACTCTCGCCGTCAAGGGCTTCGGGCCGCTCGTGACCCACGGGTCAGGTGACTTTGTAGCGCCGGTAGCCGTCGTGGAAGGGCTGACACTCACCGAACTTAAGAGTGCTCTACGCAGGTGGGCCGAGGATTATCGAGAGGACGGTGCACGGCTCCAAGTCAGCGACGATAGCCCAGAGCATTTCGGTGAGGACAGCATCGTTCGCCCGACCGACATCGGTCTCGAAGCAGGCAGGCTCGTGATTCATGCGCGCGTCATGTTGGTCGAGCAACCACCCCCGGTAGAGGAGCTGACTGCTCCTCTACTTCCTCTCCTGGAGCGCCGGCGAGCAGCCGTGGCACACGTGGAGGCGTACGAGACGGCTGGCTATTGGGTCGCCACCGTAAGCGTCGTATGGCATCCGCCTGGCGCTCGCATTCGAGACGCGCTCGATTTCGCGGACGACGTCGAGGCGTTGCTCGGTGCTGGGCTTGGCGGCACGATCACGCTGTCAGTCGCTTTGGACCTTGTGCGTGCGTCTCGCTCCGAACTCCTCATTGGGATGCATGAGAGCGATTGGCTGGAGGTCAAAAGCGCTCCGTATCGCCTCGATGAACCCACCGAGGAGATCGAGCTTGCAAAGGATGTAGCAGCAATGGCTAACTCAGGAGGCGGAATGATCCTCCTCGGGGTCAAGGCCAAGAAGCTCCCGGAGTATGAGGAAGTCCACGCGATCAATCGATGTCGGCTCGCAGACGTGTCCCCCCGTCGCTACCGAAACCTCATCCGTCGTTGCGTCTATCCCGAGGTCCGAGGCTTCGACGTCGAACTGATCGCGGATGGCTCAGCCGGAATGGGGGTTGTGCTGCTCGCCATCCCAGCTCAAGACGAGGGGCAGAAGCCATTCGTCGTGCACGGTGCGCTCGTCGGCGGCAAGGTGCGCGGGGCGTTTATAGGGATTCCGCGCAGAGTCGGTGACAACACCGTCTTTGTCGATCCTCAGACGCTCCACGCTAGGTTGCGCGCGGGAGAGCGAGCGCTGGCAGATACTGGTGGAAGCGAGGTCAGCGCACTGCGTACTCAGGTGGTAGAGGTGCGCGACACCTCGGTTCCGGCTTGGTTGCGCACCGTGATAGCTGCCGCGCGTCACGACGGCATTGAGGTTGAGCATGGGCGTGGCTCGGTCTCATTCAGTGCTCCCGGCAGGAGCACCGTGGTGGTGTCGTCTGATCCGGGAGGTCCACTTGTCGAGGAGCTTCGACGGCAACGACTAGTCGAACAGCTTGCCTCGCTTGGCCTCCGGACCCGACGTGGGCCGCGCGGGCATCTCATTCCGGAGTTCGCAGGCTGACGTCGGCGACCCGTTGGCTCTCAGCCTGCAAGCTCGAACCAGGTCCGCACGCGAGCACATCGATCACGTGCTCGCGCTTGAACCGAACGACGGTGCCGGACGTGAGTCGCGGAATGCCACATGGTTCGTTGAAGAGCGTGCCGACGATCCAGCGGTTGGTCACTGCGGTGACGTCCACCCACATGCGCTCCCCCCAGCCATCCTTCATCTCGAACGCCAGCTTGACCTTTGTCCCCGGGCGGATGCTGGTCTTTTCGGCATCACTTGGAATCCAGAACGTCTCCGGAGCAGCCTTATGCGACTCTACGCCGGACCGAAGGTGCCAACGGTGTATCACCCGACCCGTTGCAGCCCAGACGACGCGCCCCCACACACCCTCGAAGAGCGCAACCTCTAGCTGCTCCAGGACCCAGAAAGGGCGTTCGTAGCGTGGTACGGCATACACCTCAGCGAGCAGCTCGGCTCGGCGGGGATCGTCCCGGTGAAACGCAAGCACAATTACCCGGAGGAGCGCGCCCGGAGCGAACCCAAACACGACCAGAGCAGCAACAAATGCGGGCCAGGAAACCAGGGCGTTGAGCATCTAGGCAAACCTCCCAACCAACACCTTGAATCGGTCGTCTGACCGCGCCTCCCCGATGAGTGCACCTAGTTCCTTCTTGCCAGTCGTCGTCAACTCGTAGTAGCGACGCGGTGGCCGAGTGCGGGTTGCGTGATCCACAGACTCCCATCCGTCATCGAGCCAGCCTTCATCCAGCATCCGGTGGAGGATGGGATAGAGGGCTCCAGACCGAAGACCCGCCCGCTTCGACAGGTCGTATCCCCAGTGTCGCCCATCTGGTTGTTCCATGAGCGCCAGCGAGAGCTGGATGAGCGAATGCGTTCTACGCATAGGTCTTAGTCTACATATGTAGCGGACGAATGTCGAGGCGACGTTCGGCGATCTCCTTTCGGACGCCACAGTCGTTTGGGCAGCAGCCCCATTCCGCTGCCCAAACCCCGCCAAATCGCCCCCAATCCGGCCCCATCTACCTCCCCCAGCAAAGCCCGGATCGTCAGTACCCGCCTATAGATCCGGCCTTTTCGGCTGCGGCGCGGACCAGCCTCCTAAGCGGTAGATCCAGGTTCGACTCCTGGCGGGGGCATAGGCAGGAAAGCCCTGCTAACGGGCGGGTTTGAGGAGGGAGTGGTCGCTCGCGGTTAGCTCGCTCCAGGGTGTCTGAGCCTCGTTGCTGCCCGTACTTCCTTCAGCTCGCTGACTTGAATGCCTACGCAGCGTTTCGCCGTCTGTGCCCCTCCCAGCTACCTCCTGGGCGGATTCCGATAGTTCCCCAGAAAATGTGGGATGAGTTGGGCACCGCGCTGTTCACCCGTGTACGCCGGTCCGTCTCGACCCCTGCGGCGCCGCTGCCGCGCGTCGCCGTAGCCGCGCTCCGTCGTCGTCACTATTTGACGGCCCTTCCCACGGTCGGAGAAATCGTTGACTGCGACGGTCACACCCCGATCTCGGCCCGACGTCGAAGCCCCCCGGTGTCCTCCATGCGCCTTTCTGGCCTGGGGGGATGGCCTGCCTGTACGCCGATCTGACGATTTTGGCGAAACTCGCCTCTCGGCTTGCCAGCGAGCGGGCGCTCGCCATCGCGGCGTAGAAGCAACCGAAGCGGCGGATAGGCTGCGGCCCGTGAGCGCAGAATCGCTATTGGAAGCACCCGAACTGCCGCTCGGGCTGCTGGAGGAGGACCCCGCCTACCTCACGGACCAGCTCGTCACCTACATCGGCAACAAGCGCGCCCTGTTGGGGCTGATCAGGGGCGCGGTCGAGGACGTACGGCACCGCGTCGGGCTCGACAAGCTCCGGATTCTGGACGCATTCTCGGGCTCGGGCGTCGTATCGCGGATGCTCAAGCAGTATGCGAACGAGCTGATCGTCAACGACATTGAGGAGTACGCGCGGGCGATTAGCGAGTGCTACCTGGCCAACCGCGGGGCGGCGCCGATGGAAGCAGTCGCGGCTGCCGCGGACGCGCTCAACCGAGTCGTGGACGCTGGATCAGGACCACCGGGATTCATCCGGCGGCTCTATGCGCCGCGCGACGCCGCCGCCATCGGACCTGACGATCGCGTCTTCTACACGCCTGAGAACGCCTATCGCCTTGACGCCTACCGGCAGCTCATGGAGGAGGAGTCGCCGGAGATCCGGACGCTGCTGATGGGGCCGCTCCTCTCCGAGGCGTCGATCCACGCCAACACCGCAGGCGTGTTCAAGGGCTTCTACAAGGACCGAGCTACCGGCGTGGGCAAGTTCGGCGGCAGCGGCGCCGACGCGCTCTCGCGCATCACCGGGCAGATCGCCCTCGCGCCGCCGATCCTGAGCCGGTTCGAGTGCGCCTACGCCGTGCATCAGACGGACGCAAATGTCCTTGTCCGTGAAGTGGGCGGCTTCGACGTGGCCTACTTCGACCCGCCCTACAACCAACACCCCTACGGCTCGAACTACTTCATGCTCAACCTGCTGCTCAGCTACGAGGAGCCGCGCGAGACCAGCCGAGTCTCCGGGATACCAACCTCCTGGCAACGCTCCGACTACAACGTTCGTAGCAAGGCTCTCGCCAGACTCAGCGAACTGATCGGCGCGGTCGATGCTCGGTTCGTGATTCTGTCGTTCAACGACGACGGCTACATCTCCCCGCCCGAAATGCGGGCCGTGCTCAACGAGGTCGGCACCGTGACCGAGCAGCGGCAGCCCTACGCGACGTTCCGCGGCTGCCGGAGCTTTGCGGGCCGAAGCACTCCAGGCCGGAGCACCAAGGTAACGGAGCACGTCTACCTGATCGAGAAGGACTGAATGGCGAGGAAGGCAGACCTACGCCTGCAGCGCGCGGGCACGGTCATCAACCTGACGTCCAAGAAACAGGAGACCGAGATGGGCCACGCCCTGACTGCTGTCGTGGCGCGAATCCACGAGGACTTCGGACTTCCGCTGCACCATGACAAAGCGTGGATGCTCGCGGACATCGTCCGCTCGCTGGAGGCCGACTTCTCGGACGTCGGATTCGCGCCCGTACGGAAGGACACATCGATGAAGCCCGACGGCGGCATCCTCTCGATCGTGGACCGCGACGGTGGCAGGCACGTGATCCTGATCGTCGAGGTGAAGAACCAGGGCACGAACGACGCCCGTGCCAGGGAAGGCAAACCCGAGCAGGCCAAGGGCAACGCGATCGAGCGACTCGGCAAGAACGTGATCGGTTTCCGAACGGCGATGATGATGGAGGGCATCGTGCCCTTCGTCTGCTTCGGCTATGGCTGCGACTTTGCGGACAACAGCAGCATCCTGGACCGGGTCATCACGATGGCCATGTTCGGGCCGCTGAACGAGATATCTGTGGTCAACGTCGGCGAGGGCGGCGTGTTCAACCGAGGGAGCTTCTTCTTTCGAGAGCCCGAGTGGAGTCGTGACGAGATGGAGGACGTGATGTATGAGATCGCGAACCGTGCCATCCACTACTACTTCGCAAAGCTCGGGGAGACGGCATTCCCCCGCGAGGAGGCGCCATGAGCATCCGGAGTATCGCCAATCAATTCGCCAAGCCCTGCTAGCTGCCCCGCCGAGCCTTGCCTTGGCTGACCTAGCTTGGTCATGCCGAGCCTCAGCAGACGACGATGAGGGACGGGTGTAGGTCATGCGGCGACGTTTGGGCAGCAGCGCCATTCCGCTGCCCAAACCCCGCCGGATCGCGCCCAATCCTGCCTGATCCGAGATCGGGCCAGACGGCCGAATCGCCTGTAGCGGCCCATAGATCCAGCCTTTTCGGCGGTCGCGCGAGCCAGCCTCCTAAGCGGTAGATCCAGGTTCGACTCCTGGCGGGGGCATGTGCAGGAAGGTCCTGCTCATAGAGGCTTTTTGCCGCCATCAGCCCTGAGTGAGCCGGTGATCGTGCGTTGGTCGATGTCGCTGCCACTGCCATCTACTGCCAGATCGGCACCCGCGAAACATCTAGATCGCGCCGCCGGGATGGCGCCATTGCAACCCCACTGGGTCAGCAAGAACCGTTCGGACTCGTTGCCGCTTCGGCCTTGGGTTGTATGCCGTCCCTGTTCAACAGGACGGTTTCATGCGTTTCGTTGACTCCTGCGAATGTCTTTTGCGGATGACCACCGCTCTGTATCACCCCAGTAGCGCGGGAGGTGTACGCAAGATGCACCTGGCTAGGCTTGATTGCCATCGGGACAGTTTCCGCCGAGAAGATGAGGATTTCCTCGTTCGCGTTGGGTTCGAGCGACTCCGAGCCGGCCGCAGAGTCCACCTGTTCGCCCGCCGTGCCTTCGCTGAAATGCGCGACACTCGATGAGATCTCTGATTGGCTTCGATAGCGGATTTGGAATGCGCTCGCGCACCTTTCTCCCGGTACCACCTTGTGATCGATGAAGAAAGCTAGGCCGTCTGGTTCGCCAAGCCAAGAGGTCTCCTCGGATCGGTCCCTTAGAAGGTTCGTGACCTTGAGGATCGCCTCTAGCCTTACCTGACCCTGTGGCGTTCCGCTGTTGGCATATGGTCCATTAACGACTGTATGTGAACCGACGAGTTCCACAGAAAACGTCGGACCGGACCCGTTTTGTGCCAGCTCGATCGGACCGCTGGGAGTCAACCAGTTCGCTGAGTTGCCCCCCGCGGGGGCGCTTGTGCTCGCAGGCTGGGCGCTCGTGCTCGCGTGTATCGTGGTGGCAGACGCGCTAGGCGCTGTAACAGTCACCGTGTGAGACCCTGATGACCCGCACGCACACAGACCCACCGTGGCTGCCAGGCAAGCGGCGGCCGTTCCGCTTGGGTTACGATTCCAGCCTCGCCTCCTTCCCCCGCCGAGCACGGCAGGCACTATAGCCGCAAGGTTCTGGGCTAGAACAGGTGACGCGCGGCTGGTGTGTGTGCACCCTGCAAGCGCGTCTACTGTCATCTCCTGCCAGATCGCCCCCCTCCACGAGCAGCCGCAGCCGCTCGCGGTCATCGTCGCTGGAGGTCATCGCCTGCGCGTAGATGCCGAGTGTGACTGTCGGGTCGGTATGCCCGAGCTGGGCCATTACGTAGCGCGGGTCCTTGCCGAGCGCGACCAGCACAGACGCGCAGGTGCGACGTAGGGCGTGGAGCGTCAGGCCCTCCGGTAGCGGCGTCTGCCCATCGGCGGCGAGCTGCCCGTTGGCGCGCTTGATCGCCTTGCCGAGCACTCGGGTGCGGACACGCCCCCCGTCCTGCCGTGTGCCGGCGGCGGACGGGAACACGTAGGCGTTCGGAGCGGCGTTTGCGCTCGCCGCCTTGTGGGCGCTCAGTTCGTCCCTGAGCACCGGCAGGAGGTCCACGTACCGGCTGCCGGCGTCGGTCTTTGAGTGGCGCACGCGCAGCCTGCCGGCGGCGAGGTCTACGTCGCGCCACTCCAGATCCAATAGCTCGCTGATCCGCAGGCCCGCGAAGGTGAGTGTGGCGAGCAGCGCACGACGCGCGATCGTCCCGTTGGAGCGTGCCTCGCGGTCCAGTTTGCTCGCGGCGTCGAGCAGGGCGGCGATCTGCTCCGCGCGGTCGAGGTAGACGCGTGTGGGCTTCGCGGCCTTCAACCGGCGGCGCTTGCCGCCGACCTTCACGGCGTTGCGCGGGATCAGCTCCCGCTCGCCTTGCGCTGGCGACTCGAGGAGCGATCAAGGCTTACGACTGGTTGGGACAGGTGAGAGGCGAGGAGCCCCGCGAACTGGCCTCGCCAGTGCTTAGCCGGCGATGATGGCCCTCCTGCCAGTAGGTCGATCATCTCTTGAGACGACCAGAAGATCGACCGGCGCCGGCGCAAAGCGCCGAAGCCAACTTGTCGGATGCGGTAGGCGTCGTCGGTGTCCGCGAAGAGATAGCCCAGCAGTTGCCACAGGTCAATCCGCCCCAGCACGCCCGCCATGCTCGTTGACTTCAGGTCCAGCAGCGTGCCGTCGTAGATCAGGTCGGCGTCAGCGCCGCCGAGTGGCCCGCTTTGGGCGAACGTGGGGCCGATGTATAGCGCGTCGGCATCACGGATACTCACGTGGTCCTCCACGGCGCAGCGGCCCAGAGTGGAAATGTCCCGCAGGGTTGGCCGGTCCAAGAGCGCCGTCGCCAGTTCGTTGAGGTCCCCGTGAAACTCGCGCAACGGAAGGGCGAGATAGGGCCACACGACAGGGCCAGCGCGAAAGAACTGCTCGAACCGCGCAAGGATGCCGGCAAGCCGCGCAAGCTCGTTCCACTCCTCGTCTGACAGCTCGCGCGCCCACGGTCGCAGCTCGCCGATCCTGCCAACGGTCAGCCGCTCGATCACGCTCGGGCAAGTGGGCGCGCGGCGCAACGCGCCGTCTAGCAATCGAGCGGCGCTCGTGGCGACCGTAGCGTCGATCCCGTCAGGACGCAGGTGAGCACTGAGCACGTACCCAACAGTCGTGCCGACAAGCCCACGATCCGCGCCGGGCACCGAAGGGACCACGCACGGGACGTCTGCTCCTCCGTCCCGCAACTCTCGGTTTGCGTCCGTAGAGACGCGCTGCGTCTGCGGGAAGTGCTCTGCGAACCACTCCCAAACGGGACCATGCCCGATCTTGAGCAGGCCGGTCAGGCTCATATGTCACTGCGAATCAGCACGTCGAAAGCTCACTCCGGCGTCCGGGAATCGCTTGCAGAGCGCTGTCAAAGCCGGTTCCGTGTTGGTGCCCCAACCCTTGCTGACGAGCCACGTTCGCCCGTCCTGGAGGAAGGGGTGTTCGATGTACCACCACTCAGGGTGGAACTTGCGCCCGTACTCCCGCGGATAGTCCCTCAAGAACGCTGGGGTGGGGTCCTGGTACTCACCCTGGATCGACCGAAAGCGGACGCCAAGCTCCTCGCCAATCGCGGATGCGGGGATGCCGCTTTCGATCAGCTTCGTGACCATGACGAGGATCGTTTCGCGCTTGCTCGTCGCCGGAAGTTCGGCGCCATCAACGACCACGTGGTAGCGCGTCATGTCGCGGCTCTGGCTGCGTGCTCGCTCCTGCTGCTGCTCCTTGCGCCGCACACGGACCTGGTAGTCGGCGGCCTCTGGCAGCGGCACGACCTGGCGAATGTCCAGCAGCACCCGGCCGTCGAGTCTGTAGGGGACGAGCTGGATGCAGTGGATATCCATGCCCTCGAAGCGGTTGAGCCACAGCACTGAAGTCATCAGCTCACGGCCGAACTCAGCCGCGACGAGGACGATACGCACGTCGGTCGAGATCGTCGGTTCCTCCGCCTCGCCGGTGTCGATGAACGCCGTCAGCTCAGCACGCGCATCCAGACCGGCGTCAGGCTCGGTGTTGGCGAGGTGCTGTTCGTAGGCGACGACGACATCGCCGAAGTTCATAGACGAAACCATCGCGGCGTAGCGGAGCGCCTGAAGGTCCATGTGCGCGCCGTCGTCGCGCTTCAGCTCGATCACGACGAGGCAGCCGGTCTTGTCCACGGCCAGCAGGTCGATCCGACGCCTGGCGTCCTCCCACTGGCCGAACTCCTCGGCGACCACGAGCAGGTCGTCGTCAAGGACGCCGATGTCGTCGCGGATGAGACGCTGCAAATCCTCGCGCTCGCGCAGTCCAAGATCGGCGAGCGACGCCTGCTCCCGGCGAGCCAGCCCGGATTCGGCTATCTCGTACAGCGACATAGAGTGGGCAGCCTACTTGTGCCGGCCAGCCAACGAGGCGGAGCTTGCGCCGGTAGCCGGTACGGTCTAGCGATGGCACATCAGAGCGATTCGCATGAGCAGCGGAGCGCCGAGCCGCTGATCCGCCACGCCGTGTCTGTTGCCGTTGGTGTTGAGCTGGCACCGCAGTCGTTGCGACTTGATGGCGGGGCGCGCGTGGATGTGGATGGCGTTGCGCCGGATGAGTCGGTCTTTGTGGAGATATTCGCCCATCAGGGGCGGCTGAGGGGAGCGCAGTTCCACAAGGTCGCGCGGGACGCGCTGAAGCTCATCACGCTCGGGCGCAGCCGACCCGAGAGCCGCCTCATCATCGCCTTTGGCGACACGCACGCCGCGGCGTGCGTCAGCGCAAGTAGTTGGCTCGCCGAGGCTCTACGCACCTGGCGGATCGAGGTGTTCGTTGCCAATCTCGACGCCGACGTTCGCGCCGGCCTTCGATCCGCACAGGCGCGTCAGGTCATGGTCAATCCAAGCGGCGCAGCTACATCCCAGGCCATCAGCTAACCCCCCCCGAGCGCGGCGGCGAGGAGAACGGGAGCTGGCAGTGGGAGCTTGTCTCACTGGTAGATAGCGGTCCCCTCGGGGTGGTTCCGGGGCACTCACGCGTGGCGATATGCCCTGCGTACGCGCGAAGGTCCAATGTTGGCGGGGCGCTACGGGCGCTACCGATAGTTCCTCCTAAGCGGTAGATCCAGGTTCGACTCCTGGCGGGGGCATTCATGCCAGCTGAGTACGCGGTCAGGTGCTTGCCGTAACCGTCTTCGCGGTGATGACGCGCTCGCGCCCGTCTGCGGAGACGAGCACGACGGCGTAGCCCTCATCGAATGCCCGGGTGATCTCGTGGCCGGCGCGAGGTGAGTCGGCGTCGATGAACGCGGCGTGCTCGGGATAGGGCGACTTGCCCTCGATCGCCAGATCGATAGCTCGATCCATGGCCTTCGCGGTGAGCGACTCCGAGGGATTCACATTGTGCGCCATCCGGCGATTATCTCCTTGTGTGCGGCCTCTCAGCGCGATGCCTGTGCGGCAGGCCGACCGACCGGCTCATGGTTGCCGTGAAGCACGTCGGGATCTAGGTCGTACCTCGAGCGGTCGAAGCCGGCGCCCGCCTACACCAGCCACCGAGGGCCGCTGCATGCAGCGGCCCTCGGTGGTGGGATGACCGTCAGACGCTCGCAGGCGTCGGCGCCGAGGGTGTGCTCCCGCGGTCCCGCGGCGTGAGGAACGTGAGGGCGTTCTCGCGATTGCGCAACGCTCCTCCGATTGAGAGGATCGCGAATCCGAAGCCGCTCAGCAGCAGAGCTACGCCCACCACGATCCCGAACACCGAGATCTGCTCGGCCATGTAGCTGGTGTTGAGCGCTGTCGAGAGCGCCGTCTCCTGGACCCAGACTTCGCGCGCAGAATTGGCGACCGGCTTGCCCTTGGCGTCCTTGAGCGCCTGGGCTTCTTCGTTGGTGCCGTTGCCGTTGGCCGTCGCATAGCGCGGCATCTGCGAGTAGAGCTGACCGCCCGTGGCCTCGAGCGCATGGATTTTCATGTACTGGGCGAAGCACCTCGCGGTCGAGCCGTTGTTGACGGTCTTGTTCGCCGCCGTACAGCTCGGAATGGTGATCTTCGAGGTGTCGAGCCCCGCCTTGGCCGCCTCGGCCTTGATCGCCGCTGGTGTCATGTCGGGTGTGCCCACGATCTTCTGTTCGACGAGGTTGTCCCGGACCGTGCTGCGGCCGTTTGCCCCGATCGCGATCGCAGCGACACCGAATCCGATCAACACGACCGCCGCAACCATCCCGCCGATCTCAAATGCTTTCCTCATCGTTGTGCCTCCGGTCATGAGAGTTTTCTTACTTTCACCCTTAGCCTGCCTCGGCTTGGGGGTTGGGCCATCGGTAGAGAGGCGAGCGATCCCTCGGTAGAAACCCGAACCGCGGAGGGAGGCCTGTCGGCGAGCCGGGGCGCGAACGCTCAGGCGGGCGGCGCCTGGAGCCCGCATCGGGTTCGGGACTTCGACCAGTGGGCACACTGAGTGGATGGCCCCGTCGCCGCCGGCTTCTGCAGAGAGCTCCGAGCTCACCCGTGCTCGACGCCGCCTGGTCCTCGCGATCTGCTGCATGAGCCTGCTGATCGTGGGGCTGGACAACACGATCGTGAACGTGGCCCTGCCGTCGATCGGGCGAGAGCTGCACACCACCGTCACGGGGCTGCAGTGGACCGTCGACGCATACACGCTGGTCCTCGCCAGCCTGCTGATGCTGTCGGGGTCGATGGCCGACCGCCTGGGCCGCCGGCGCGTCTTCGAGACCGGGCTCGTGCTGTTCGCGCTCGCCTCGCTGCTGTGCAGCGTCGCTCCGAGCCTCGAGTGGCTGATCGCCTTCCGCATGCTGCAGGCCGTCGGCGGGTCGATGCTCAACCCTGTCGCCATGTCGATCATCCGCAACGTCTTCACCGACGCGCGAGAGCGCGCCCAGGCGATCGGCATGTGGGGCGCCACGGTCGGCATCAGCCTCGCCCTGGGGCCGGTGGTGGGCGGTGCGCTCGTGCAGTCCGTCGGCTGGCGCTCGATCTTCTGGATCAACGTGCCCGTCGGGATCCTCGCGCTGGTGCTGGCCATGCGCTTCGTCCCCGAGTCGCGCGCTCCCCGACCTCGCCGCCTGGATCCTGTGGGCCAGGCGTTTGTGATCGTCCTGCTCGCCTCGCTCACCTACGCCATCATCGAGGGACCCTCGGCAGGCTGGACCTCGGGGCAGACCCTCGGCCTGTTCGCGCTTGCCGCCGCGACGCTCGCAGCGCTCTTCGCATACGAGCGGCGACGCATCGAACCGCTCCTCGATATGCGCTTCTTCCGCAGCGTCCCCTTCTCCAGCGCGAGCGCGATCGCCGTCCTCGCCTTCTCCGCGCTGGGGGCGTTCCTGTTCCTCAACACCCTCTACCTGCAGGAGGTCCGCGGCCTCTCCGCCCTGAGCGCCGGCCTCTACACGCTGCCGATCGCCGCCATGACGCTGATCTTCGCGCCGTTCTCCGGAAACCTCGTCGGCCGCCGCGGTCCGCGCGCCGGCCTGATCGCCGGCGGGCTGGGGATCATGCTCGGCGGCGCCCTGATGACGGGCGTCACCACCAGCACCTCGCTCGCGTCCCTGCTGCCCGCCTACTTCGTCTTCGGGATCGGCTTCGGCATGGTCAACCCGCCGATCACCAACACCGCCGTGCTCGGCATGCCCCCGGCCCAGGCCGGGGTCGCGGCCGCCGTGGCCTCGACCTCCAGGCAGGTGGGCCAGACGCTCGGTGTGGCCGTCGCCGGGGCGCTCGCCGTGGCCGGCGCCGGCTCGGTCGGGCCTGGCTTCCTGCAGGGCAGCCACAGCGGCTGGTGGCTCGTGGCCGCCTGTGGCCTGGCCACGGTGCTGCTCGGGCTTGCCAGCACCACGCCTCGGGCGAACGCCAGCGCCAGGCGCGTCGCCGAGGACCTCGAGGGGCCGCTCGTCGGACAGGCGCCCGAAGCGGAGCCGATCCGCGCTTGACGGTAGCCTTGGCCGACCTGACGCTCCGCCCGGTCCCCACGGGCCACCGGCGGACGTCCTCAAACCAAGGGGAACAGATGACCCGAAGCCGACTCTCGTGGCTCCTCGGCCTGCTCGCGTGCGGCGCGCTCATCGCCGGATGCGGCAGCAGCTCGACCACGACCAGCCAGAGCAGCTCGACCACGGCCACCACCACCTCGGCGCCGGCCGCCACCTCCTCGACCGCGGCCACCACCGCTACCGGCACCTCCTCCACTGCCGGCAAGAGCGCCGCCTCCATACAGCAGGAGATCGTGCAGTGCAAACAGGAGATCGCCGCGCAGAGCTCGCTTCCGGCCAAAGCCAAAGCGAAACTGGAAGCCGTCTGCGCCAAGGCCGCCAAAGGCGACACTGCCGCGGTCAAGCAGGCTGCCCGAGAAATCTGCGAAGAAGTGATCAACGGCTCGGCCGTGCCCGCCGGCCCGACGCGAGAAAAAGCGCTCTCCGCCTGCAAGGGCAAATAGCGGCTGGTCGGGGCTGTCCGCGTCTCACGCGAGTTGCGGCTTGAGCGCGGAGATACGGGCTGGTAGCTTGATCGCAGCAATGATGCCTCTGCGTAGTCGGCCGGGAGCCGGCCTCTTGCGACTCGCCGCGCTGTGCCTCGTGGCTGTCGCCTTCGCCGGCGTGCTGGCCGGCTGTGGCTCGAGCTCCGGCGGTGGCGGTGGCGAAGGCGGAGGCTCTGGCGCGAACGCCAAAGCGTCCTCCAGCGTGACCAAGGCGGGCGCGCCCGAAGAAGCGGCCGAAGCCGCCACCAAGAAGCACCAGGCTGAAGCCGCCAAGCGCGAAGCGGCCGAAGAAGCCGAAGTCAAGAAACGCCTGGCGGCGGCCGCAAAGGAAGCCGAAGCCGCGGCGCCGAAGTCCAAGAAGGGCAAGAAGGGAAAGAAGGGCTCGAGCAGGTCCAAGAAGGGCTCCGGCTCCGGTGGCAAGGGCTCAGGAGGAGCGAAGAGCCCCTCGAAGCCCAAGAAGCACAGCAAGAGCAAGGCGGGCTCACAGAGCAAGGCGGCCGAAGAAGCGGCGCGCAAGCAGTTCGCAAAGGAAGAAGCGGCCGAAGCCAAGACCTACAAGAAACTCGAAGGCCAGGGCAAGTAGCCGCTCGAGGTGCTTCTAGGGCCCGTTCCCGCCGCCGCCGCCGCCGTCCTCGTCCTCGCCTGCATCGTCCTCGCCCGTGTAGAGCGACTCCCGCGCGAGCTCACGGCCCTTCAGGTCGAACAGCTTGATCTCCAGGAGGTCGTGGCGGTAATCGTCTGGGGCGATCAACGTGAAGCGCTCGTCCATCAGCTCGCACTGGTCCACCGCCAGGTCGGCGAGCTCGGCGGTCACGATCCGACCGCCCGAGATCAGTGGGCGCCCCCACACGAGAGTCATCGCGGCCACCGCCCCGAACTGCCCGCGCCAGGAGCCGATCACCTCCTCGCACAGGTCCATGCGCCAGTCCGGGTTGCGCTCGGCGGTCTCCTCGGTGAAGTCGAGCAGAGCGGTGAGATCTTGCGGCTCCCCGTCCTCCTCGAGCGCGGGCACGTAGCGGACGTGGCCGAAGAGCTCGTGCCCGCTGGCCGTGCGCGAGGTTCCAGGCACGTAGGTTCGTCCGTGCCAGGTGCGATCCGGATACCAGGCGATCGCCCCCGGCTCGCCCAGGTCCACATCTCCGGTGTCGAGCCTCGCGGCCGCCGCGAGGAACTTCTCGCGCAGTCGCTCCTCCCAGCGTCCGTAGGGCAGCTCCTCCTGGGGAGGCTCAGCTGCGAAGCGGGGTACGAAGCGTTCCTCCGGGGGCATTGCTGCGCGCCAGCCTAACCGGTGAGCCCACCCACCCGGCGTGCGCTTACGCCTTGCGCAGCAGCTCGGCAGCGTGCTCGGGCGCGACGATGTTCAGGTTGACGTCCGTGGAGAGCTCGAGGCCGGCCAGGTGGGTCAGGCGCGGCAGCACGTCGATCCGCCAGCAGAAGTCCTCCGCTCCGAGCGGCGCCGTGCGCACCCACAGGTTCAGGGGCGGACTGGATCCCAGGTGACGCGCCAGGCGGCACAGGCCATCGTGCAGAAGCGCCGCGCCCGTGGGGCCGTCGTCATGGAAACGGGCACGGGGAGAGCGCGGCGCCAGCATCAGCTGGAAGGGCAGGCGCGAGGCATACGGTGCCAACAGCACGGCCTCCTCGTCGATCGCCACGATGCGCTCGCGCCGGCGCACCTCCTCGGCCACCAGGTCGCCGAGCAGGCTCTGCCCCATCGTGCGGGTCGTGTAGGCGCTCGCGCGCTCGCGCTCCCGTGCCACGGCGGCCGGGACGAAGTCCAGCGCATACAGCTGGGCGTGGGTGTGCGGCAGCGACGCGCCCGCCTCGCGCCGCTCGTTGACGATCAGTTGCAGGTAGGCACTGCCCTCGTGGGCGCGCATCCGCTCTCGCCAGACCTCGACCGCCGCAACCACCTGCTCGACCGGAAGCTCGGCCAGCGAGAGCACGGACTGCGGGCCGTTGATGATCACCTCGTGAGCGCCCGTGGCCGGCATCGAGCTGAAGAGCTCGGGACGCGCCTCGCCCGGCGATGACTCCTCGTTCTGCGGCGCCGCGGGGCTGAGAGCCGGGTAGAGGTTGGGCACCACCCGCACGCTCCAGCCGGGCGAGTCGGGGAGCGTGCCCGCATTCCGCACCGCGTGCAGCTCGGGCGGCGTGCGGTCCTCGTGGCCCTCGGCGAACGGGTCCCTCTCGGGGTCGATCGCCTCGGGAGCAGCGCATGTCGGCTCTCCGCCCGGGCGGCGCGAGCGCTCGCCCGCGACGATCGTCCTGTGCCCGCTCAGTGGGTCGATTCGCAGCTCGGGCATGCTCAGGCGTCGAGCGCGTAGCGCCGGATGTCCTGTTCGAGCTTGGCCACGCTCAGATAGGGGCCCTGGTGGATGAACTGAGAGCCACCGCGGTTGTAGAACACCGTCACCGGCGTGAACGTGGAGTCGGTTATCGCGAGCCCTGCCTGGCCGCTGTGGTCGTAGTAGCTCGGGTAGCTCACCGGGAAGGAGCGCAGGAAGGCCAGCGGGCCGGCTCGGCTCGTATCCCCCGAGTCGATGCCGATGAACGCCACCTGACGGCCCTGCGAGACGGAAACGTGCTGGAAGACCCCGAACTCGGCTCTGCACGGTTCGCACCACGAGGCCCACTTGTTCACCACGACCGGGCGCCCGCGGAGCGAGGCCAGCCGAGCACGCAGGGCGGGCAGGCCGCCCGCGAGGAGCTCGCCGGCCTGCTCGTGCAGGGCGGCGAGCGGCGCAGGGGAGCCGGCCAGGCGCAAGCGCATCTCGGCCGCGGTCAGCCGCGGGGGCGCGCTGGAGGTCGAGGAGCCGGCGAGCTGGAGCAGGCCCACGACGAGCAGCACCAGCAGAGCAAGCGCGCCGAGGGCGATGGGTAGCCGCCTGAGGGTCATCGCCGCTAAGGGTGGCAGATGACGTTCACTTCAAACGCGCCTCCGCGTGCTATATCCTCAAGGGCACGTCAGAGCCGGGGCTCTCCGAGCTTCCGGCTAACCGGCGCCATTCGGGCGCCAACCCTTTCCGAGCCGCGCCGAGACCACTTCGACAGCGGCTCAGTCTCGAAGTCCAGAGCCTCCATTGGCCGAGTCCACCTCAGTGGCCCTCGCGGCCGCGCCCATTCCGAGTTCCGCCGATATCGCTCGCGCGGAGAAGTTCGTGCGCGAGCGCTTCCTGCACGAGGGCGAGGACGCGGCCGTGGCGCTGGCGTCGGGGACGCCGCGCAGGCGCGCGCTCGACCAAGCGCTCGCCGAGCTCGAGGCCGACCCCAAGGCCAAGCACCCCTCCACGGCCTGGCGGCGTGAGTTCTCGCTGCTGCTCGGGCTGGAGCGGCTGCTCTCCGAGGAGGAGCCCACCCTCGTCGATGGGACGGTCCTCTCCGCACACCAGGTGGACGCGCTCTCGGGCACGCTCACGGCGCTGCTGGCGGAGGCTCAGCGCACCGGCAACGGCAACGGTCGTGGGGCGCCCTCGGCCTCTCCCGAGCTGCTCGCGTCGGCCGACATTCTCGGCCCCGAGGACGTCGAGTCCGACGGCGACGGCGATATCGCGCAGGCGCGCGAGCGCGAGCCGGAAGCCGCCGAGGAGGACGTCGAGAGCGAGGAGGACGAGGAGGACGAGGAGGACGACGAGGAGGACGACGACCTCGGTCCCGTCCAGCGCGCCGCCCCCGAGGAGGACGAGGACGAGGACGACGAGCTCGAGGAGGAGCTGGAGGATCAGGACGAGCCCGAGGACGAGCCCGAGCAGGAGACGGAATCCGACGAGGAGCCGCGCGACTGGGTGGACGAGGACGAGGAGGAAGCCCTCGCGGAGCAGCCCGAGGACCCCAACGCCGCCAAGCGCTTCTGGTTCGAGCACGCCACGGGTGCCGGCAAGACGGTGGCGGCCCTGGGCTTTGTCGAGGCCTCCCAGACGGGCGGGGTGCTGATCCTCACCCACCGGCGCAACCTCGTCGACCAGTTCCACGGGGAGCTGCGCGACCGCGGCTACTCCAAGCGCATCAGCCGGCCGCTGCTGATGGGCGAGGACTCGGTCAAGGGACCGGTAACCGTGGAGACCTACCAGTGGTTCGTGCGCAACGCCGGCAAGATCTCGAGCGCCTACACGATCGTGATCTGCGACGAGGCCCACACGGCCCTGGGCGAGAAGACGAGCGGGGCGATCCGCAACTGGACCGGCCCGATCTTCATCGGCATGACTGCTACCGGCGCGTTGATCGCACGCCACGTCACCGATCTCTTCCCCACCCAGACCTCTCGCTTCGATCTCGCCCAGGCCGCGCGGCGCGGCGTGATCTCACCGCTTCGCTGCGTACGCATCTCGCCCGGCGTGGGCGTGCGCACGATCGCCAAGGTGCCCCTGCGCCGCGGCGAGGTGGACACCGAGTTCGACCAGGACGAGCTCGCCAAACTGCTCGACCAGCAGCCCTTCAACATGGCCGTGGCGAACCTCTACAAGACCCGCTTCAACGGCGTTCCAGGTGTCGTCTACGCCGCCGGGGTGCGCCACGCCTACAACCTCGCCGAAGCGTTCCGTGCGGAGAACATCAAGGCCGAAGGCGTCTCCGGCGAGACGCCCAAGCGCGAGCTCGCCGAGATCCTCGCGCGCTACGAGCGCGGCGACATCGACGTGCTGATCAACGCGCAGCTGCTGGCCGAGGGCTGGAACAGCCCGCGGGCCACCGTCTGCGTGCACCTCGCGCCGACCGCCTCCAAGCGCATCTACCAGCAGCGCGTGGGACGCGTCACGCGTCGCCATCCCGGCAAGGAGGCCGGCCTTGTCGTCGACTTCGTGCACCCCGCCACCAAGCACGACGACCCCGTGGTCACGCTGCACTCGCTGCTCGATCGCGACGTATATCGCGGCGGCGCGATCGTGGTCGGCCCGGTGCGCCGCGGGCGTGGGCGGCGGATGCGTGTGGAGCGCCGCGTGCTGCCCGTCTGCGCCGAGGAGGAGCGGCGCTTCGCCGTCTTCGAGCGCGAGCTGTGGCGGATCGCGGTCGAGCACCTCGACTACGGCGAGCAGCACCTGTGGGCTGCCCTCGCCGGCGCCCGCGTGGCGCCCAACGGCTGGCGCAGGGCGCGGGCGATGCTTCACTTCGACAAGACGGGCGAGCTCAAGAGCCGCTTCCTGATCACGGCGGTCAAGCGCAACAAGAACCCGCAGCTGCGCCTGCGCGCGCTGGCCGACATCGCCGCGCTGCGCGACCCCGACTCATTCGACGAGGCGATCGACATCGTCGGCGGCTGGCCGCGCGAAGAGCGCAAGGAGGCCACCAAGATCATGCTGCGCGCGCTCGTCGAGCGTCGCATCGGGCGCCGTGATCAGGCCAACGCCTGGATCTGGCGCCTGGCCGAGTACACGCGCGACGTGCACGAGGAGTACGCCGTGCAGCGCTGGCCCGAGACCAAGCGCCTGCTGGGCCTGCTGGTCAACTCGGCCGGCGGCGCGCACGCACGCAATGCCCGCCGCCTGATCCACGCCGCGCGCAAGCAGGACCGCCGCCTCGCCGCCGCGCTGCTCGCGGCCGCGCTCGCGCACACGCCCGAGGCCGAGGAGGCGCTGCGCGGAGCACGCACGAGGATGGCGCGCAAGCCTCCCGCGCTGGCCCGCGAGCTCCTGCGCAACTTCCCCAAACGCCGCGCCCGCAACGCGCGGCGGCGGCGCAAGGGCGCAAAGGCCCCCGCCAACGGCGGGGCCCCCACGGGCGCTCAGATGGCGTCACTCGAGGGAGGCCGGGGCGCCCAGACCCAGGACGAGCTGCGCCAGGACGTGCGCGACGGGCTCGCGCGCGACGCCACGCTCAGCTGATTCGCTCCAGGTGCACCTCGCCGGAGCCGATCGCGGTGTGGCCGCCCTGCGCCAGCGCCACCACCAGCCGCCCCTCGCCGTCGATGCCCTGCGCGCGTCCCCTGCCGCCGCTCCAGGCGACCTCGCGTCCCTTCAGCGCGTCGCGCTCCCGCCACGCCTCGAGCGTCTCCGCGGGCTCCTGTGCGAGACGACCCTCCAGCGCTTGCAGCAGTCGCGTGAGCGTCGGCTCGATCTCGCTCGGCGCGGCACCCATCGTGGCGGCCGGCAGGCCTTGGCCTGCATAGGTGCCATCCGCGTTCGCGCGCAGCTCGGCGGGGAGATCCTCCAGGCGCACCGCCACGTTGAGGCCGATCCCGAGCACGGCCCAGCCCTCCTGCGGTCGCCCCTCGATCAGGATGCCCGCCAGCTTCGCCAGCTTGGCCAGCGGTGCGGCAGCGTCGCCTGCGAGCCCGACCACGATGTCGTTCGGCCACTTGATGGATGCACGCTCGCCAGCGACCTCGCACACCGCCACGGCTGCCATCAGCGGCAGCAGCCGCGGCGGCGAGCGCAGCAGCAGCGACATCAGCAGCGAGCTGTCCGGGGGAGCCGACCAGCGCCGGCCCTGGCGCCCGCGCCCGGCGCTCTGCTCGGAGGCCGTGACCAGCGTGCCGTGTGGCGCGTCCGCGCGGGCGAGCTCGCGGGCGCGCTCGTTGGTCGAGTCGGTGCTGCGCAGGTGCACGCGTGGGAACCCCAGTCGCGCGCCTGCATCCGCGGCGGCGATGCTCACGCGCGCTCCAGGACGAGCTCCGCGTCGCGCTCCACACCCAGCAGCTCCGCTGCCGAGCCCAGGTTGACCGCCAGCGCCGCCGCTCCCTGGGCGTCCGCGTAGAGCAGCAGCGCGCCGGGCTCCACCGCGGCGAACGTGCGCCCCAGGCGCGCTGTGTGCGCCAGCTCCCCGTGGCGCACCGTGACGGTGTCGCCGGGAGCGCCACCGAGGGCGACCAGCTGCTCCGGCGAGGCGTCGAGGACCACGTTGCCGAAGCCGTCGCCGTGCACAGCGTGGGCCGTCAACCGCCCTCCGCTGAAGCTGGCCGTGGGCAGCTCCAGGCGGTGGAGCTCCGCCACATCCAGCGGCTCGCCGAGCTCCCGCAACGCCGCCCCCGCCGCCAGCGCGGCGGCGACCGGCGCAAAGATGTCGCGGCCGTGGAAGGTACTCGACACCGGCTCGAGGCGCACCGGCGAGCGGCCCACGTCGACCACCTCGCTCACCCCCGCAAAGCGCTCGGCCGCGAGCATCAGCAGCCCGTTGTCCGGGCCCACCAGCAGGCGATCCTCGACGGCGGTGCGCATCGCCACCGCGCGGCGCGCCGAGCCCACGCCGGGATCGACGACCGCCAGGTGTACGCCGGCCGGCACGAACGGCAGTGCGCCGCGCAGCGCAAACGCGCCCGCGCGGACGTCCTGGGGCGCGATCGAGTGCGTGAGATCGATCACACGCGCCCGCGGGCAGCGCGAGGCGATCACCCCATGGCATACCCCGACGAACTCGTCGAGGAGCCCGTAGTCGGAGAGAAAGCTGACGATCGGCGCCGTGGGGCCGCCATGCCCCATCGCGCTAGTCGCCTCGCGCGAGGGCATCTGTTAGCAGCGCCTCGACCATGCCGTCCACGTCGTGGCGCTCGGCCTCCACGTGCGGGGCGATTCCATGCTCGATCAGCGTCTCGGTGGTGACAGGTCCGATCGACACGATGCGCGTTCCCGGCGAGAGCCCGGCCTCGCCGCCACAGGCCTGCAGGAAGAAGCGCACCGTGGAGGATGAGGTGAAGGTGATGTAGTCCGCCTGGCGCGCCGATACGAGCGCCGCCGCGTCGAGCGGCTCGGCGACCGTCTCATACAGGGCGAGCACGTCAACCTCGGCGCCGCGTGCGCTCAGCGCGTCGGGCAGCACGTCGCGCGCCTCCCGCGCGCGGGCCACGAGCGCGTGCCGAACCGGGATCTCGGCCAGCGCCTCCACCAGCGACTCCGCGACGAAGCGCTCGGGGACAACGTCGGCGCTGATCCCGTGGGCGGCGAGCGCCCTGGCTGTCCCCGGCCCGATTGCCGCCACCGTCGCGGCGGCCAGGGCGCGCGCGTCGCGACCCGTGGCCGCGAGCTGCTCGAACAGGGCCTCCACGCCGTTGGGGCTGGTCAGGCAGATGAGGTCATAGGGGGAGAGGTCGAGCTCGGTGACGGGGAGCTGGCGGATGCGGATCACGGGAGCCTGGACCACGCCCGCTCCGAGCTTCTCCAGACGGCGTGCCAGCGTGCTCGTCTGTGTGCGGGCGCGCGTGACCGCCACCGTGCGTCCGGCCAGCGGGCGCGGGCCGAGCCACGCCAGCTCGTCCGCCAGCGCGACGACCGGGCCGACCACGGTTATGGACGGCGCGCGCACCTCCTCTCGCCGGGCGATCTCGGCGATCGTCTCGAGTGTGCCCGTGACGGTGCGCTGGCTGGGCAGCGTACCCGCTTCAACGAGTGCCACCGGCTCCTTGGCCGGGCGCCCGGCGGCGATCAGGGCGGCGGCGATCTGGGGCAGGCGGCGCACGCCCATGTAGAGCACGAGCGTCCCCGGGAAGGCCGCCAGGGCGCTCCAGTCCACGCCCGCGTCATCTTCTCCGGCGCAGCCGGCGGCGTCCTCGCGGCTGTGTCCGGTGACGAGCGCGACTGCGCCGGCGAGCCCGCGGTGTGTCACCGGGATGCCCGCATATGCGCTCGCGCCGACGCCCGCGGTCACGCCGGGCACGACCTCGAAGGGAATGCCCGCGGCGCGCAGCGCCAGCGCCTCCTCGCCCCCACGCCCGAACACGAACGGGTCTCCTCCCTTCAGGCGCACCACGGTCCTGCCCGCCCGCGCGTGGGCCAGGAGATCCTGTTCGGTTCGCTCCTGGGGCACCGACGGCCCCCCGCCCTCCTTGCCCACATAGATCAGCTCGGCATCCTCGCGCGCCCCTTCGAGCGCGCTGCTCGGGATCAGCCGGTCGTAGAGGATCACGTCCGCGAGCGCGATCAGCTCGAGCGCGCGCGCTGTCAGCAGCCCGGGGTCGCCGGGCCCGGCGCCGACCAGGTAGACGATGCCCTTCATCTGCCGACTGGCCAATGGTCGACGTCGAGCTCGGGCATCGGGAAATGCTTGGGATTGCCCGTTGCCAGGCGAGCGCCGACGCTTACCGCTGCCGCCGCGATCAGGCAGTCCGCCTGGCTCAGCGTGATTCCCCTACGGGCATAGTCTCGCCGCCAACCTCCCGCGCGCTCTCCCTCCGCCCGCCCGAGCGGCGCAAGTTGAAGCCCGCTGAGGAAGCGCATGATCACCGCCTCCTTCCCGCCGGCGGCACCGCGCATCACCTCCTCGACGTTGACGGCGCATACCCATGGCACGTGCACGGCCTTGCGCAACTCGCGCACGCGCGCGGCGGCGGGACGGCCCCGCAGCGCATCGATCAGCACGGTCGTGTCGAGCAGCAGCGGCGACAACTAGCCGACGCGAGCTGGGTCGCTATAGCGTTGCGTGGTAACCCAGCCGGCAGGATCGCGATCCCAGTCCTGCTCATTTCCCGCCAGCGCGCCCAAGCCGGCTTCGATGTCCTCCCAACGACGCTCGTCCTCGAGTGCGCGACGTACCGTCTCGCTGATGAACATGCTGCGGCGCCGCCTCCCCACGCGCTGGTCGAGCTGCTCTACGAGGTCATCGTCAAGGCTTATGTGCAATCGCATGGCCACACACTAACACACAGCATCTCAGGGGGCGCACGCCATCTCCTCGGCGCGCCGCAGCATCTCAGCGGCGCCGGCTGCCAGCAGTCGCTCGGCTACATCGGCGCCGAGCTGCTCGGGCGCGGAGGCCTCCCCGCGCAGCTCATCGCACGCCCAGGCCGAGCCGTCGGGCAGCCCCACCCAGGCGCGCAGGAGCATCGCGCCCGTGCCCAGCGCCGTCGCGCAGGCGCCGAACGGCGTGTGGCAGGAGGCACCGAGCCCGTGAGCGACGGCGCGCTCGGCCAGCAGACACGTGAAGGCCTCCGCGTCGGTGATCGCGCGCACCGACTCGCGCGCGCGCGAGTCCTCCGCGCGCCCCTCCAGGGCGAGCGCGCCCTGGCCGGGCGCCGGCACGAAGCGCGCCGGATCGAGGATCCCGCCGATCTCGGCCGCGCGTCCCAGCCGCTGCAGCCCGGCGCGCGCGAGCACGATCGCCTCGAGGCCCTCGCGCTCGTCGGCGAGCTTGCGCAGGCGGGTGTCGACGTTGCCGCGCAGCGGGACCACGTCGAGGTCGCTCCGGGTCGCGCGCAGCTGGGCCACGCGACGGACGCTGCTCGTCCCAACCCGCGCGCCCGACGCCAGATCCTCGAGGCTCGAGGCCCCGCAGAGGACGTCCTCGACGGCCGCCCGCGAAGGAGCGCCGTGCAGCGCGAGGCCCTCGGCCAGCTCTCCGGGCAGATCCTTGGCCGAGTGCACCGCCAGGTCGATCTCGCCGGCGAGCAGGGCCTGCTCGAGCTCGGCGACCCAGCGCGACTTGTCGGAGTCGCCTGCGAGCGTGCCGGCATCCGTATCGCCGGTGGTCGTGAACGGGACGATCTCGCAGGCGAGGCCGTGGTCTGCCTGCAGGCGGTCGGCCACGTGGTGGGCCTGCGCCAGCGCCAGCGCGCTGCGCCGGGTGCCGATTCGCATCAGCGCCCGCGGTGGCGGCGTAGGTCGTGGACCTCCGCCAGCTCTGCCGCCGCCGCCGCCGCCGGCTCCTCGCTCGGTGCGTCCTGCTCGAGTCCGAACAGCTCGCGCACGATCTCGAGGCTCGCGTGTCCGCGCTCGGCGCTGAGGCTGCGCAGGCGGATCGTGGGCTCGTGCAGCAGGCGCGTCATCACCGCCCGCGCGATCGCCTCGACGCGCGCGATGTCCCTGGGTGAGGCCGTCTCCCAGCGCCCGGAGTTCTCGGCCAGGACGCGCTCGACGATCGTGTTGCCGTGCTCGCGCAGGGCGCTGACCGTGGGCAGCGTGTCGAGCTGTCCGAGCCAGCGCGCGAAGCGGTGGATCTCCTCCTCGACTATCGCCAGCGCCCGCGGCGCCTGCACCTCGCGCGAGCTCAGGTTGCGCGCCACCACCGACTGCAGATCGTCGATGTCGTAGAGGCTCACGCCCTCCACTTCGGCGCACGCCGGGTCGATGTCGCGCGGGACGGCGATGTCGATGAACAGCAGCGGCCGTCCGCTGCGCTCGGCCATCACCAGCTCGAGCTCCTCGCGCCCCACGATCGGGTGCGGCGAGGAGGTGGAGGAGAGCACGATGTCGGCGTGCACGAGCTGCTCTGGCAGTTTGTCCAGGCCGACGACCGAGCCGCCGAAGCGCTGCGCGAGGCTGCGCGCGCGGTCGGCATGGCGGTTGGCCACGAACATCGTCCCGGCGCCCTGGTCGACCAGGGCGCGGGCCGTCAGCTCGCTGGTCTCGCCCGCGCCGAGGATGACCACGTGGCGCTGCTCCAGGCCGCCGAGGACGCTCAGGGCGAGATCGACCGCCACCGACGGCACGCTCACGCGGCTCGACCCGATCGCGGTCTCTGAGCGCACGCGCTTGCCCGTGGTCAGCGCGGCCGCGAACAGGCGGTTTGACAGCGGGCCGGTACATTCTGCGCGCATCGCCGCTTCGTGGGCACGCCTGACCTGGCCCTGGATCTCGGCCTCTCCGACGATCATCGACTCGAGGCCGGCGGTGACCCGGTAGAGGTGGCGGGCGGTGTCGCAGTTGCGCGGCGAGTAGATCGCCTCGGCCAGCTCGGTGGGGCGGATGTCGGCGCGGCGGGCCAGCAGGCCGAGCACGTCGGACTCGGCCCTCACCGGATCGCCCACGACGAGGTAGACCTCGGTGCGGTTGCAGGTCGAGATCACGACCGCCTCGCGGACCTCGGTGGTGGAGGTGGCCTGGCGCGCGAACTCGATCGCCTCGCTCTCGGTGAAGGCCAGGCGCTCGCGCAGCGCCACCGGCGCGGTCTTGTGCGAGATCCCCAGCGCCAGCAGCTCGCTCACGTGTGCCCCTTCATGGGGTATGCCGGCGTGGACTCCCGCTCGCGCTCGGCCGGGGTCACGGGGGAGCCCTCGGTGAGCTCGAGCAGCTCCCCGAGCTCGCGCTCGATGCGGCTCAGGCGGATGCCCATGATCGCGACGTAGATCAGCACGATCGCGAACGCCACCACGTAGGCGGCGGCCACGTACTTGCCCGCCGTGTGCAGCGGCAGCGCCGGCAGCTCGGCCAAGAGCGCGCCCATCAGGCTCCCGACCCCGTCGCGGACCCAGCGCTCGCCGCCGTCGGCTGCAGGCTGGGGGCGGCGCTGCGCTGGCGGATCGGTGCGCCCGTCTCGCCGGTCAGCCGCCTGCGCAGGGCGCGCACCTGCGCGCGCGTGTGCTTGGCGGTCAGCTCGTACTTGCACAGGGTTGCGAACAGCAGCGCCATCGCCGCCAGGGAGACCACGAACGTCAGCGCCATCGGGCCCGGGAGGTTGGAGGTGGAGCCCAGCACGCGCGGGTGCAGGTAGGCGGTGGAGAGGCGCACGGCGATGAAGTTCAGGGGAACGAAGGCCCCGGCCGTGACGGCGAACACGGACGCGTAGCGGGACTGGCGCTCGGGGTCCTCGATCGCGAAGCGCAGCGGCTGGTAGGTCGCGTACAGCAGGAACACGATCAGGAAGGAGACGAGCGTGGGCTCGCTCCACACCCACCAGTGCCCCCACGAGCCCTTGGCCCAGATCGAGCCTGTGATGAGGGTGGCCACGGCGAAGATCAGGCTCATGTGGATGGCGACGTAGGAGCGCATGTCCCAGCGCGCCTCGCGCGTGCGCAGGTGCTGGATCGCGAGCAGGCCGCCGAGCACGAAGCCGCACAGCGCCACGATCGCCAGCGGCACGTGCAGGTAGAAGATCTTCTGCAGGAAGCCCTGTTCGGCTTCCAGCGGGGCGTAGAAGAAGACGAGGCCGAGCGCGATCGCCATCACGGCGACGGTGGAGATGCTCAGCGCGCGCAGGCCCTTGCCGTACATGGGTTTATTCAGTCCTCCAGGAGGAAATCGAACAGGGCGTAGGCGATCAGCCCGAACACCAGATCATAGAGGCCCAGCGTCAACAGCCAGCGCGCCGGGGCCCCCGAGGGATGCGACAGGGCCAGCAGCGGCGAGGTCGCGCGGGCCCCCCCGATCACGATCGGGACGAGCAGCGGCAGCGCCAGCAGCGGCCCCAGCAGGTCGCGCGCGCGGGTCTGCACCGCCAGCGCGGCCACGAGCGTGCCGATCACCGCCACGCCGATGTCGCCGAGGGCGAGCGTGACGAGCAGGCCCGGCATGGCCCCCCCGAGGGACGGGCCGAGCAGCAGCAGGGCGAAGGCGGGGACGGCCACGATCTCGAGCACGACCAGGTAGGCCAGCAGCGTCAGCACCTTGGCCACGAGCATCGCGCTGCGGTCCACCGGGGCGAGCAGGAAGCCGTCGAAGCCGCCCTCCTCGGCGTCGGCCACGAACAGCCGGTTGATTCCCAGGATCGCGGCGAACAGCAGCGTCACCCACAGGATGCCCGAGGCGAGGTCGCCGTCCACGCTGTTGCGGTTCAGGGCGAAGTGGAAGACCACGAAGGTGGTCACCGCGAACAGGGACATGCCGGGCACGGACTCCAGCGTGCGCAGCTCGACCAGCAGCTCCTTGCGCAGCAGCGCGCCGACGGTGCGTCTCATCGGTACAGCTCGGCGATCTCGCCCGGCTGCACGGCGGCGGCGTCGCGCAGCAGGACGGTGCGCCCGGCGCGCAGGCCCAAGACGAGGTCGGCCTCGGCCAGGCCCCCGCCGGGGTCGTGGCTGCAGACCACTCGCGTTCGCCCTGACGCAGCGCCGATCAGCGGCTCCACGAGCTCGATCGCGGCCGGGTCGAGGTTCGCGTAGGGCTCGTCCAGCAGCAGCAGCTCCGGGTCGTGGAGCACGGCGCGCGCCACGGCCACTCGCTGGACCATCCCGCGGGAGAGGTTGCGCAGCGGCTCGGAGGCGCGGGCGGAGATGGCGACGGCCTCCAGAACCTCCTCGACGCGCTCCTCGGCCACGTCGTGCAGGCGGGCGTGGAAGCGCAGGTTCTCGCGGGCGGTCAGCTCGCGGTAGAGCAGGGGCTCGTGGGCGAGCAGCCCGATGCGTCCGCGCACCGCCCAGGCGTCACCGGGCAGGCTCGAGCCGAGCACGCGCACCGCGCCCGCGTGGGGGCGCAGCAGCGTGGCGAGCACCCGCAGCAGCGTGGTCTTGCCGGCGCCGTTGGGCCCGAACACGACCAGCGTCCGCGCCGCCTCCAGCGACAGCGACACATCGCTCAGGGCCTCGCGCTCGCCGTAGTGCCGAGCCAGACCCTCGACCTCGAGTGCGGCCACGCCCAGTGCTCGCTAGACGTGCAACGCGTGCGCGCTCTGGGCCTGGGCGATCAGCTCGCGCACGCCCTCTTCGTCGCCGGCGCGCAGCAGCGCGATCGGGTCGGGATCTCCATTGACGATCCCCTCGAAGAACTCCTTGCGCTCCTGGTAGGTGGCCAGGGTGCCCTTGGCCCAGCCGCGGACCTCGTTGAGCAGCACCGCCAGCTGGGCGTAGGACTCGCCGAACTGGGCTTCGATCTCGCGCTTCATGCGCTTGGCCAGGGCCGGCGAGGCGCCGGCGGTCGAGATCGCGATCGCGAGCGGGCTCATGCGCACGATCGCCGGCAGGATGAAGTTGCAAAGCGGCGGCACGTCCACCACGTTCACGAGCATCGCCCTGCGCTCGGCATCCTCGTAGACCGCGATGTTGACGTCGGTGTCGTTGGTGGCCGCGATCGCCATGAACGCGCGCTCGAGGTCCTCGGCGCCGGCGTAGGGCCGCTGCTCCCACACGATCGAGCCCTCGCGCGCGTATTCGGCCAGAGCGGGATCGGCCTCGGGCGCGATCAGGGTCACCTCGCCGTCGCAGGCCAGCAGCCCCTCGACCTTCTCCAGCCCGATCTCCCCGCCGCCCACGACCACGCAGCGCCGGCCCGTGAGCTTCAGGCAGGCGATGTAGAAGGGGGTGTCCAGCATCCCCCGTACGCAGCTCTGGTCGCAGATCCCCCTGCGCAGCTGACAGACGCACTCCTTGCCTGCATAGGCCTGGGCCGGCATCAGCTCAAAGAGTAGTGCAGCCGCGTCCTCGCGCCTCTTGCAGCCGTGCGGGGTGAGGAGTGTCCTGAACGGAGCGGTGTATAACCATGGTTATACACCGAGCGGAAAACGACACACACCACACCGGGAGGTCAGGGTCGCATGCGACCCTGACACGGGGCCGCACATGTGCGGCCCCGCCAGACGGCGCATGCGCCGTCTGGAACGAACTTCCAAGAAACAGAGCGGGCAAGCATCGACGCGGCCTCTGATGCGACCGGCCTCTCGGCAGCCCAGTTCGGCGAGCTGTTGGAGCGTGTCTCTGCTCATAGCCGTCAGGTGCTCGATACGCTCGATGTGCCTTTCGGCGTTACTGTCGAGCAAGCCGCCGAGCGCCTCGACGTCACCGCGCCGACGATCCGCAAGCGGCTGAAGGAGGGCCTGCTCAAAGGATCAAGGGTCGCAAGCCGACCGAGGTCGATCCGCGCAGCCCCATCGAGCTCCAGCGGGCGCTGAGCGCCGTACGCGTGAACTATCCGGCGCGGCAGGCGGGGGGCACGGATCGACCTCTCAGGTCCTATCTCAAAAGGCGGCTCGGAGAGTGAGGTCTACTGTTCACTGGTTCTCCGTCACTTGTTGGCATTCTTCGGCCACTTGTCCTTGAGTGCTCCCGTGCGCTTCTCGTGCTTTTCTCAACGGCTACGGCGATAGTGCTGAATCACAGCAATAATGAACGTCCCCAGGGAAACCATCAGCGGCGCAGAGAGCAAGGTTCCTTGAATCAGATACCCGACGATGCCAAATACGATCACGCCAACTATCGAAAGCACCCAATCACGGCGTCTTTCGAGAGGCCGATGCGCGGGGGATCGGGGATTCTTCATGAGGTCTCGTCTCATTCAAGGGAACAGCAGGCCTCAGAGGATAACCCTATAGCCCGTCAGTGGCTGCGGCGATAGTGCTGGACCACGGCAGCGATGAAGATAATCAGTCCGCCTGCGAGCAACGAGGAGACTAGCCGGCCTTCAAGTAGATACCCGCCAATCCCGAGTGCGATCAGGCCAAGTATGGATAGCGCCCAGTCGCGGCGCCTTTCAAGCGGTCGATGCGCGTTTGATCGTGGCTGCTTCATTAGCCCTCGCTGCCGTGGTTTCCGTCTCATTCAAGGACTGCTCCGATGAGCCGGCGGTTGATATACAACGGGGGGAAAGTAGCCCGTTCAACCGCCCCGGCGATAGCGCTGGATCACGGCCTGAATAAACGTACCCAGCGCGATTATCAGCGGCCAAGAGAGCAACGTTCCTTGAAGCAGATACCCGCCAATCCCAAAAACGATCACGCCAAGTATCCCAAGCACCCAGTCGCGGCGTCTTCCAAGCGGCCCGTCGGCGGGAGATCGAGGACTCTTCATGAGGCTTCGCTGCCGCGTAGCTTCCGTCTCATTCGAGGACGGATTGGATACCTTCAGTAAGTACAGGGCCATATATGCCAGCCGCACAGCTTACAAGCGCACCCAGTGGGGTTATTCCCTTTGTTTTCACAACCCATGACTCGGTGCCCCGCACGGCGATCCCTCCTACACATCGCTCGATAACGTGTTCTCTCTGTTCTCCTTCGCTCTCTCCTTCGTTATGCCGTTCGTTGGCATCTTCTTCAGCCACGAGTTCCTCGAGTGCTTTCAGGTGCGCTTCCCGCGCATTTCTCACTCGTTCGTTGACCGCCGCTTCTTCTTCTTCCGTGGTCTGGCGTCTTTCTTCGCGTTCTAGCTCTCGCTTTTCGGCGGGTGTTTCGCATGCGCTTTCTAGGCCTGTCGGATCGGCTCTGTTGGCGGGGTTGTCGCTGGCGTAGTTGTACGCCGCGCGTGTGGCTTTGACCTGTGGGTCCACGGTGAGGAACTGGGCGGTTGCGGGGTCGTAGACTCGTGCCCTGAGGTAGATGAGGCCGGTGTCTGTGCTGGTGTATTGGCCGTCGTAGCCGAGCGGTGTCGTGGCGGCTCCGGTGTGGCCGGTCAGGTTGCCGTAGGGCGTGTACGTGTATGTCCCTTCGACCGCGCCGGTGGTGCCGGTGATGACTCGTGTTGAGCCTTGCTGATCATCGGCGACTTCGCATTCTTTGGGCCGTTCGACGGAGATCAGGTTCCCGGTCTGGTCGTAGCCGTAGGTCGTCGCGGAGCCGGTGCTCGGGGTGGTTTCGGTGCGCTCCCCGAGTTCGTCGTACGGCCACCATGTATACGAGATTCGCCTTCGACCCAACGTTGAATTGGCTGGGAACGCACAAGACTTCCACTAGCGTCGGGCTGTTTCGACATGGGGCTCGGTTTCACGAGATGCCGAGATGCTTCCGTACAGTACCTTCTGCGAGTGCCGCCTGACCCAGCGCAGTCGGTCGCAACGCTGCGGCTAGTGCTCCGAGGCGCGCCCATCGACGGGTGTTTTCAATTAGACCAGCCTCGTCGAGCAAGTGAAGGGCTCGCGTAACGGCGTTCCGCACACGCGGCCGTTGACGATATCCCCCCTTGTGATCCCGCATAAGCCAATCGCAGATCTGAAGCACTTCGATGCCTTGCGCTCCCCACCAGAGTTTTCGGACTGGAGGCTCATCCGGTCCAAAGACCGGCATGATTGCTGCCGCGAGCTCAGCAGGGGGCATCTCTCTAAGCCGCTTCACGTTGGCCCTCGCCACCCTTCTCTCATCACCACTAAGCAGCAAGATCACCACTCAGCATCCGAGCAGGGGGGAGAGGAAGGCGGGGTCGCCGGTGAGGAGATCCGCGAGGGTCCCGTATGCCCCCAACCCGAGGCCGAATCCGGCGAGTCCTCGGTATACGTTGGCGTCCTCGATGATTCCGTTTGCGGCGAGAAACTCGGGTCCGCTCAGGCCCACGCCCGTGATGCCGAGTCCGGCGCCGACACAGGCCGTTGTATCGCCGTTGAGACATTTAGAGGCATCCAGGGCCGAAGCTCCGGCTCCGGCCGCAATGGAGCTACCGGCTAGAACGCTGGTCGCCACGGTGCCCTCGACGGCGAGTGCGGCTCCACCAGTAGCGACTGCCACCACACCTAGCGCGATTCCGGTGGCGACGGGGTGTTCTTCGGCGAAGTGCACCCCTGCTTCGACCCCTTCAGACAGACACCCGCTTGATGAGAAGGGGTTGATGCTGCAGAGTCCGGCGGGGTCGCTTTCGTTCAGGGGATTGTCGTGGGCGTAGTTATAGGGCGCCCTGGTTAGAGGCTCCATAGGATCAGTAGTGAGGAACTGCACAGTTGCCGGATCATAGGTACGCGCCCTCAGGTAGATGAGGCCGGTGTCTTGGCTGGTGTATTGGCCGTCGTAGCCGAGCGGTGTCGTGGCGGCTCCGGTGTGGCCGGTCAGGTTGCCGTAGGAGTCGAAGGTCGTGCTGCCGGTGACGGTGCCGGTGGAGCCTGTCAGGAGGCGGTGCCACCACGACCAACAAGGCACCGCAATCGCACCCCCCGACCGGCTAGCGGCGGACATATGCGGTGGGCGATCGGTCGCCGCAGACATGCTCGGAGGGTGACGGTCGTTCAAGTCCACAGGTAGGACGGTCGATAAAGAATGGATACCATGCATATCGCGGGCTACATCGTGGCGTCTGCAGTCGGCCTTGTCTGCCTAGTGCTCTGCGCCATGAAGGGCAAGTTCGGCTTCGTCGCCTTGGGCATCATCCTTCCTATCTTCTGGATCGTCGGAGCTGTGCGGCCCGCCAAGCCAGACTCGTTTTGGGCCAGCCGCTTCTACGATGACCTCCAGCTGGCGGACGTGAGCCAGAAAATAGACGACCCAGGGTGACAGCTCGGATCGCCAGAACATCGTCCAGGAAGCGGGCACGCCGCACCACGATTCTCTCTGGCTCTGGGTGTACACTGGATTTGTGACACGCCAGCCTGGGTGGGACGATGATCTACTGAGGCGCTCGCTCATAGAACGAGCGCCTCCGCTGACGTGGAAAGGAATCGGGGGCTATACGCTAGTGTCAGCAGTAGGTTTGATCCTAGGGCTCGCCAAGGTGGGCGGGCTATGGGAGGATCTCGCCCTTGGACTGTTCATCGTTGGTGGACTCCAGGTTCTGAGAGGCATGCTACGGATGGTGTGGTTGGGGCTGGGGGGCACGGATCGACCTCTCAGGTCCTATCTCAAAAGGCGATACGGAGAGTAAGGTTACTCTTCGATCACGGTAGAGGAGGCCGGATGATCGACGCTCTCATTCCGCTGCCTCCGGCTCAACTATAGCTTCACATATACCCGCTAGGACGCCACCCTTGAAGCACGCTCCGCCGACTATGGCTGCCTTGCCCCATGCCTTGGTTATTTCTTCGTATTCTTCAATCACTAGTTTCCGTCGTTCGTTGGTATTTTCTTCGGCCACTTGTTCCTCGAGTGCCTTGAGGTGTGCTTCCCGCGCTTTTCTTACCCGTTCGCTAATCGCCGCGCGTTCCGCTGCTTCTTCTTCGTTCGTCTGGCGTCTTTCTTCGCCTTCTAGTTCTCGTTTTTCTGCGGGTGTTTCGCATGCGCTTTCTAGGCCTGTCGGATCGGCTCTGTTGGCGGGGTTGTCGCTGGCGTAGTTGTACGCCGCGCGTGTGGCTTTGACCTGTGGGTCCACGGTGAGGAACTGGGCGGTTGCGGGGTCGTAGACTCGTGCCCTGAGGTAGATGAGGCCGGTGTCTGTGCTGGTGTATTGGCCGTCGTAGCCGAGCGGTGTCGTGGCGGCTCCGGTGTGGCCGGTCAGGTTGCCGTAGGAGTCGAAGGTCGTGCTGCCGGTGACGGTGCCGGTGGAGCCTGCCAGGAGGCGGGTCGAGCCTTGTTGGTCGTGGTGTAGGTAGGTGACGGTTCCTCCGCTTGAGATCTGCTCGACGGGGTGGCCTCCTGGGCCGTAGATGTAGCTGTTCGTGCCGTCGTTGAGGAGCAGCGGGAGGGCTTGGCTGAGGTCCCAGGCGAGGTAGGTGGTGGTCCCGGAGATGGTTTGGGAGGCGCGAAGGTTGTTCCCATCGTAGGCGTAGGCGTCTTTGATTTCTGCTTTTTCGCCTTCTTTGGGCCGTTCGACGGCGGTCAGGCTCCCCGCCTGGTCATAGGCGTAGGTGGTCGCCGACCCGGTCGTGGGGCTGGTTTTGGTGCGCTGGCCCATTTCGTTGTAGGTGTATTTCAAGCTCGGGCCGGTTTCCAGCTCGCTCGCTTTGTCGTAGGCGTAGCCGCCGGTTCCTATTTTGGTCGCGTTGTCGGCTGCGTCGTATTCGTAGCCGATCGTTGCGCCTTTGACTAGACGATTGTTCGAGTCGTATTCGTAGCTGGGTTTTTCTTCGCCGGGGAGCCCTTTGCTCGTGACGGATTTGACCTGGCCGTCGTTGTCGCGGGCGTAGAGGAGCGATGCTAGCGTTTCAGCTTCTCTGCTCATCTTGACTTCGCTGAGCTGGTCCGCTTCGTTGTAGGCGTACTTATCTTCGTTTTTGCTTTCGCTGGGAAATGTCGTCGCCGTCAGGTCCGAGTCGGGATCGTAGAAGAATTTCGTGACGCGCGATGACCAGTCGGTGATCTTTTCAAGCCGACCGTCCTTGTCGAAGGCGCGCGTCACGGCTTTGGTGTTGGGGTAGGTGATCTTGGTCTGCTCGTTCCCCAGGTCGTATTCGTATTTGACTATTTCTTTGTGGCCGTTTTCCGTTTCTGTGACCCGGTCGAGTTGGTCGTAGGTGTATTTGGTCGTACCGGTGCCGTCGGTCATCTTCGTGCGGTCGCCGTCTTTGTCGTATTCGTATTTGACCGTCGCGGGTTTACCGCTTGAGCAGCTGACTTCGGTGAGTCGGTTACCCGGATCGTAGGCATATGTTGTCGTGCGTTTTTCGGGGTCCGTCAGCTTCTTCAGGTTCCCCGCGAGATCGTATTCCTTCGTCGTCTTGCGGCTCAACGGGTCGACTTCTTCGGTCACTTGCTCCAGCGGGTTGCGTTCATATTTGGTGGTGTGTTTGTTGCCGTCCGTGTGGCTCGTGACCTGTCCGGCGTTGTCATAGCCGGTTTCGATGATCTGCCCGTTGGGCTTTTCGATCTTGGTCTGCTCATTGTCCGCGTCATAGATGTAGGTCGCTTTGTGCGAGTTGCCGTCCGTCAGCGTTTCGAGGTTCCCGCTGCCGTCGTAGGTGTATTTGGTCGTGTGGCCGAGAGGGTCGGTTACCGTGAGCGCCCTGCCCTGGGCGTCGCGTTCGGTTTTCGTCGTGAATTTCCTCGGGCTCGTTTCTTCGGTCTCTTGCGAGTCTTCGTTGTATTTCCAGGTGCGCTTGTTGCCTTCGGGGTCGGTTTCGCTTTCGCGGTCTCCCGCCGCGTCGTATTCGTATTTCGCTTTGTTTCCCAGGGGGTTGGTCGTTTCGATCAAGTCGCCGTGAGTATCGTATTTGTAGGTGGTCTTCTGGGTTTTGCTGCCCGGCGCGGGTCGTTCGATCACTTCCGGGTTGCCGTGACTGTCGCGTTTGATCGTGGTTGTCTCGCCTTTGGGCGTCGTTGCTGTTTCCAGATCGTGTGTGCTGTCGTAGGTCCATTTCGTTTCGTTGCCGTTCGCGTCCGTGGCGCTCGTGCGGTTCCCGGCAGAGTCATAGCCGTATTTCGTCGTGTGTTTGCTCGGGTCGGTGACAGCTACCTGATTGTACGAGAGGTCGTATTCGTATGTGGTCGTCGCTTCAGAGACGGTTTTCGAGGCGTGTGTGACGCTGGTTGGCAGCATCGCCACGTTGAACTTCTCGACCGTTGTGGAACCGTTTGGTTCGGTTATGGTGGTTTCTGAGCCCGCTTCGGTCGTAGTGTATTTCCATGTGTGCTTGCGTTCCATCGCGTCGGTCTGGGAGATAGCGCGATGGGACCCATCGTATTCCGTGGTGACAGCGTGCCCGCGGCCGTCCGTCATTTCGGTCATCTGATGTGCGGAATCGTATTTGAACTGCCACCGAAATGCCGCTTCGGCCGGCTGCGTCACCCGGGTAAGGTTGCCTTCTTCGTAGCTGTATTTGACGGTGTGCCCCATGGGGTCTTTGACGCTTTCCACAAACCCTTCGGGGTTGTAGGCGAAGCTGAGTTTCCTACCGGCACCGTCGCTCGCCGATTCAAGGCGGCCTTCGGAGTTGCGGTTCATCGTAAGGGTGTTGCCGTTCCGGTCTGCCTCACTGGTGAGCTGGCCGGCGCCGTTAAAACGCAACGTGCTCTGGTTTGGCACCGTATAGATATAGGAGGCTCCTTCTTTCACGAGCTTGGCCTGTACCCAAGGAAGCGCGACGTACGTAGAATTTGGGGCGCCGCGAAAGGGAACGGTGCTCCCATTGTCCTGGTAAACCGTTGCGGTTTCGCTGCAGAGTTCGCACGGGTGTCCGATGACGAGATGGGCACTGTATGGACCCGTCCAGCCATATCCGAAGGGACCTGCTTCGGTCTGTTTGGCGGCCAGTTGAGAGTTATAGGTTCGCGTCAAGTGCAGCCCCGGTCCCCGTCCTCCTACCGAGAGGTCGGTCTGTGTCTCGATTTGGTTGCCCGTGGCACAGTTGATTGGGTATCCAACACAGGTCCGGTACTGACTTGGCTCGCCTTGGTTTGCTCGTCCATATTGTTCTTCTGGAGATGCGAACCCCTGGACAAACGTCCACGCCGCGCCAAGCCCTCCATTAGCGGCGGTCCCGGTTCCTCCTATCAATCCGGTTTCCCCGTCGGCGGAGAGCGCGACGCTGACGCCGAAATATTGCAGATAGCCTCCTTCCTTGTCGGTGATTCGTGAACCTTGCTGAGCCCAAGTTGCGCCCGAGCGCGTGAACTCCCACGCAGCACCGAGGTAATGTTTGACCTTTTCGTCACCGAATGCCCCGATGAGCGCCGTGTTGCCGTCGGACGACAGCGCAACGCTGGCGCCAAAGTCCCCCTTGCCGGTCTCGCCGCTGGCCGTGAGCTTCCCGCCCTGCTGCGTCCAAGCTGATTCAGAACGCGTAAACACCCATGCGGCGCCCGTCAAATTGCTGTCCCCCCCGCCGCCAATCAGCGCGGTATTTCCATCCGACGAAAGAGCCACGCTAATACCAAATCCAGCCCCTTCGCCGCTCTCGCCGCTGCCCGTGAGCTTTTCTCCCTGCTGCGTCCAGGTTGACCCCGAGCGCGTAAACACCCACGCCGCCCCCACGCCGTTGTTGTCGCTTGAGCCCCCGATCAAGGCAGTATTCCCATCTGCGGACAACGCCACACACCGGCCGAAGAAGCCCGTGCCGCTCTCCCCGCTGCCCGTGAGCTTTTCTCCCTGCTGCGTCCAGGTCGAACCAGAGCGCGTAAACACCCACGCCGCTCCATAGGCACCACCTTCGCCGTCCTGGTATCCACCAATCAGCGCCGTGCTCCCGTCGGAGGACAGGGCCACGCTACGGCCGAACTGGCCGCTGCCGCTCTCTTTTCCGCCTGTGAGCTTGGAGCCCTGCTGGGTCCAGGTCGAGCCAGAGCGCGTAAAGACCCATGCCGCTCCAAGACCTTTGCTATAGCCTGGCGCACCGACCAGCGCGGTGTTGCCATTCGAAGACAGCGCGACAGCCGTTCCCAATTGACTGCCTTCTTCCCTTTCACCCGCAGCGGGCAGGATCTTCGCCTGTTTGGTCCACGTGGTCCCTGAGCGCGTGAACACCCACGCCGCCTGGTTACCCGGTTCGCCAATCAACGCAGTATTGCCGTCGGAGGACAGCGCCACACCTTCACCAAAGTACCCGTTGCCGGCTTCGCCAGACGTGAGTTTTTCGCCCTGCTGGACCAACGGGTCGATCCGCAGCGGATAGCGCGCTCCACGCGCATCGACGCGCAGCAGCAGCTGGCGGCCGTGCAACTCGAGCCAGCTGTGGAGTGTACGGCCTGTCCCGTCATTGGCAGCGAGTCCGTCATACCTCAGCGACTGACGCCCGTTGTGATCGAACACGAGACTACGTCCATCCGGCGCCAGCGAGGCATGCGTATCACCCGACAGCACCATCGATAGCGTCAACGGACCGAGCGGATCTCCGCCCGGCTCCCGCATAACCGTAAAGCCTTGCTCAACACCAAGAGGTCCGTTCACGTACCACTCGGTAAGATCTTTATGCGAATAGATCACGCGATTGGCGCTCGCCCGCGGTGCGACGACGCTCACTGCCTGCAGCCGCGCTCCATAGCCTACGGCTTGCAAGCTCAGCCCCAGCCGCACCATCCCCGAACTGAGCAGCACACTCGAATGGCCAAAGCGCGCCCCCAGTCGCTGGATCGGATTGGCCGCCCGAAACCCGCCGCCCAACGCGCGGATCCGAAATGCGCCGTCCTGACCACCCAGCGCCGCCGAGATCGAGCCCTGCGCCACCAACGGCAAACGCGAAAGGCCCTCCGGCATAGCGCCCCGAGGGTGAGCAGCCGGTGACACCGAGTGATGCTCGCTGACCATGGTCCGTGAAAGCATCCCTCCGAGCAGCAGCAACAGCAACCCAGCCGCTACCAAAGGACGCCACCGAACGGACGCCGTGGCTAGAGACCTTGAATCAGCTCCTGGGAGCTCTATCGCCGTCTGCATAGAGTTGATCGGCATGCTGCACCCTTTCGTAACGTTTGCATCGCTTTGTCTGCGGTGCGGGGAATCCTAACTCGCATGGATGCACAAGTTCCAGGAGTCTGAACAGGTTTTCATCCCAGCTTGCGGGTTATTGGGTGTGTCGGCATGGCTACTAGCGTGCCGTTGTGGCGGTTGTCTGTGCGGCTGCAGGCCTAGACGATGCGCGCTTGCAACCGACGCCACCCTCCGAGCTCGCCGAGCCGCTCGCCCGTTTTGCTGCCAACCTTCGCCGCGCTCGTCTGAGCGCCGCACTGACTCAGGAAGAGCTCGCCGCCGAGGCAGACATGCATCGCACTGCGCTCTCTCGGCTTGAGACATGCGAGCGCGCGCCTGAGTTTCGGACGCTGGTGCGCCTAGCCCGCGCCCTGAACGTGACTCCTGCGAGCTTGCTGCGGGGCATACGCTAAAGCCGAAACGTCTTCAAGACCGCGGCAATCCGCGACCGAACGCCCGTGCCCCCACGCGGGCCAAAGCCAGGGCTCCCTCGCGCCAGGCGCGCTCGCGGTCGGCCTCGCGGGCCGAGCGCATCTTGGCGACCGCCCGCATGGCCTTGGTGCTGGTGGCGTCGTAGGGACCCCACCACTGCCCGCGGATCGCGGGGGGGTCCCAGGTGATGAGCTTCTCCTGCGCGCAGGCGCGCAGGCCGGCCTGGCCGAGCGTGCGCCCGAGGCCTCCTCCGGCCGCCGCGCCCCAGGGCCCGCGCGAGACGGTGGGTCCCGGAAGGTGGTCGTTGAGCCAGACCATGCCCGCGCGCAGCTCCCGTGCGATTCGCGTGCCCTGATAGCGATCGGCCGTCCACACGGACGCTCCGAGGCCGTAGTCGCCGTCGTTTGCCAGCGAGATGGCCTGCTCGACCGTGTCCACCGCGGTGACTGCCAGCACGGGACCGTCCACCGGCTCGCGCCCCAGGCGCATCTCGGGAGTGACGCCCGTCAGGATCGTCGGGGCATAGAAGGCGCCGGCGTCGCAACCCGGGGGGTGGACCGGCCCGCCGCAATGCAGCGTCGCGCCGCGGGCCACGGCGTCCTCGACGAGCTCGGCCACGTGCTCGGCGCGGCGGGTCGAGGCCAGCGGTCCGAGCTGCACCCCGGGGTTGCGCGGGTCACCCACCTTCAGAGCTCGAGCTCCGCCGATCAGCCCCGCGAGGAAGCGCTCGTGGACCTCGCGGGCCACGAACACGCGCTCGATCGAGCCGCGTGCCTGCCCGGCCCCCGCGCAGCCGGCCCACAGGGCCCCGCCCACCGCCCGGGCCAGGTGGGCGTCGGCGAGCACCAGCATGGCGTCCTTGCCGCCGAGCTCGACCGTGACCTCCGTCTCGCGCGAGACACACGCGCTCGCCACGGTGCGTCCCACGGCCGGGGAGCCCGTGAACAGGACCTTGTCGACCGACGCCTCTGCCAGCGCCACGCCCGTGTCAGCCGCGCCGTGCACCACACGCACGAGGCCCTCGGGCAGCCCCGCCCGAGCGAGCACCCGCGCGATGCGCTCGCCGGCCAGGCAGGCGCGGCGGGCGGGCTTGAACACGACGCCGTTGCCCGCCAGCAGAGCGCCCGCGATCTGTCCCAGGGGTTGAGCGAACGGGGCGCTGCCGGCGCCGATCACCCCCACCACGCCGTAGGGCTCGTATGCGATCCGCCCGCGCCCCAGCAGCGCCATCGAGCGGTGAATCCTCACGCGCCGCGCGCCCAGCACGTCGGCTCCGTCCTCGGCGATCCAGATCAACGCGTCGATCGCCGCCAGCAGCTCGAGCGCCGCGACCTCGGCCTCCGGGCGCCCCTGCTCCCGCGCGAGCTCCTGCACGAGCTCGTCGAAGTCGTCGATCACCGACTGGGCCATCCTGCGCATGTAGCGGGCGCGATCCTGCAGCCGCAACAGCGCCCACAGCGGCTGCACCTTGGCGACGTCCTGCACCACCTCCTCGATTCGCGCTGCCGGCGTCAGGGGGACCCGGCCAAGGATCTCGCCGGTCGCCGGACACCGCGCGAGCAGCTCCGCCGGCGCCGGCGTGGCGGTCTCGCTCGAGGAGGCGATCGTGCTCATCGGGGAGCGATTATCGCTGCTCCAGGCCACGCGCCCGGCGAATCCGCGCCAGGCGCTCGGCGAGCTCGGACTCGGCCTCGTCGGGCGCGTAGAAGCGCGCCCCGGAGACGCCCTCGGGAGCGAGCTCCTGCGAGGAGACGTGGCCGGGGTGTCCGTGCGGGTTGTCATAGCCTCCGCGCTCCTGACCGGGCCTCGGCCCGGATCTCAGCTGGCCCGGGACGGCCGCGGCGCCGTGCTCGCGCACGTGCTGAGCGGCCGCCGACAGCGCGCGCCCGGCTGCGTTGGACTTGGGTGCCAGCGCCAGGTAGATGGCTGCCTGGGCGAGCGCGTAGCGGGCCTCGGGCAGCCCCACGAGCTCGACCGCCTGAGCGGCAGCGGCGGCCAGGGACAGCGCCTGCGGATCGGCGTTGCCGATGTCCTCGGAGGCGAGGATCACCATCCGGCGGGCGATGAAGCGGGGGTCCTCGCCGCCCTCGAGCATGACCGCGAGGTAGTACAGCGAGGCGTCTGGATCGGAGCCCCGGGTGGCCTTGATCCAGGCCGAGATGTAGTCGTAGTGTCGGTCTCCGCCTTTGTCGTAGAGCACCGCCCGGCGCTGCAGGGCGTCCTCCACCCGCTCGAGGGTCACGCGCTCCTCGCCCAGCTCAGCGGCCGTGGCCGCGGCCAGGTCGAGCGCGTTGAGCGCCGTGCGGGCGTCCCCTTCGCTGCGCAGCGCGAGGAACCCCAGGGCCGTCCCCTCGACCGCGATCGCCGAGCCGGCCGCTCGCTCGAGGACCGCTTCGACCTCCTCGCCGCTCAAGGCCTGCAATGCGTACACGCGCAGGCGTGAGAGCAGCGCCCCGTTGACCTCGAAGGCGGGGTTCTCGGTGGTGGCGCCGATCAGCGTCAGCAGGCCATCCTCGACGGCCGGCAGCAGCGCGTCCTGCTGCGCCTTGTTGAAGCGGTGGATCTCGTCGAGGAACAGGACCGTCTGCTGTCCGCTCGTCTCGCGGCGGTGGGAGGCCCGCTCGATCACCCCGCGCACCTCCGCGCGTCCGGCCTGTACCGCGCTCAGCTCCTCGAAGGCAGCGCTCGAGCGCGCGGCCACGATCCGCGCGAGCGTCGTCTTGCCCGATCCGGGCGGGCCGTAGAGCACCATCGAGTGCGGATGCCCCTGCTCGATGGCCGTGCGCAGCGCCGAGCCCGAACCGAGGAGATGCGACTGACCGACGAACTCGTCCAGGCTCTGCGGCCGCATGCGCACGGCCAGCGGACGGGCTTCGACGCCCGCATGAGAGCCGACGGCCTCGCCCTGGGCGTTTGTGGTGCCTGGATCCTGGCTGAAGAGGGTATCCATACACCTGAGTATCGCGTCTGTGGGGTGCTTTGCCGCTGTCTTTACGGCAGGTTGGGGCGCATGGGATGTCGAACGTATGATTTGGATGAGCTCGTTGACGAGGCAAAACACCAGTCGTCGTAGGGAACCCGGATGAGCATCGGCGGAGCCGAGGTGCTGCCGTCGGGGGGCGGGGGGCTCGAATTCCTGGACATGGGCGGCGACATCGCCGCGCAGTCCCCCGTGCAGCTGTTCTGGCGGAGATTTCGCCAGGACCGGGTGGCACTCGCCTCGGGGGGCTTCATCATCTTCCTGATCGTCCTCGCGATCGCGGCGCCCCTGGTCGTCAAAGGGCTCGGCCTGCCGAGCCCCTATACGGAGAACCCGAACCTCACCGACTCGTTCGGGAGCCCGCTGGGCCCGACCGCCGCGCACCCGTTCGGCGTGGACCAGCTCGGCGAGGACGTGATGTCCCGTGTCATCTACGGCACCCGGGTCTCGCTCGAGGTGGGCATCCTCGGCACGGGGATCGCCGCGGTCATCGGCGTGGTCCTCGGCCTGATCGCGGGCTTCTACCGCGGGTGGGTCGACACGCTGCTCTCCCGCTTCACCGACGTGGTCCTCTCGATCCCGATCCTGGTCCTCGGCCTCGGCATCGGCGCTGCATGCGCGGTCAGGGGCTGTTTGAAAGGCTCCATCCAACCCGGGCTCGGCGAGATCCTCTTCATCATCGCGCTGGCGAACTGGACCTACATGTATAGGATCGTCCGAGGGCTCGTGCTGTCCCTGCGCGAGCGCGAGTTCGTCGATGCCTCACGCGCCCTCGGCGCATCGGACGCGCGCATCATGTTCCGCGAGATCCTGCCGAACCTGGTGGCGCCGATCATCGTGTACTCCTCGCTGCTGATCCCGTCGAACATCCTGCTCGAGGCGGCGCTGTCGTTCCTCGGCGTGGGTGTGCGCCCGCCGACGGCCAGCTGGGGCCAGATGATCGCCTCGGCCACCCCCATCTTCAACACCGCCTGGTGGTACATGACTTTCCCGGGCATCGCGCTGCTGTTGACCGTGCTGGCGTTCAACCTGCTCGGCGACGGCTTGCAGGATGCCCTGAATCCAAGGACCGCCCGGTGAGCCGGCCGGTCCAAGAACAGCAAGAGGAGGCCCCATGACGAGGTCGATAAGGACGGTTGCCCTGGTGGCGCTCGCGGGTGTGTTCGCGCTCGCGCTGGCCGCCTGCGGCTCGAGCTCGAGCAGCTCGAGCTCGAGCAGCTCTGGAAGCGCTCCAAGCGGGGTGCTGACGCCCGCGACCGAGGCGCAGAGCGGCGGCAAGAAGGGCGGCACGCTCAATGTGCTCAACCACGAGGACTTCGAACACATCGACCCGGGGCAGTCCTACTTCTCGATCGACTACGAGGCCGACTACGCGACCTCGCGGCCGCTGTACTCCTACAAGCCCGACAACTTCAAAGAACCGGTGCCGGACATGGCCTCGGGGCCGCCGCAGATCTCGGCTGACAAGAAGACGATCACGGTCCCGATCCGCCATGGCGTGCATTTCAGCCCGCCGGTGAACCGCGAAGTGACATCGGCCGATGTCGCCTATGCGCTCGATCGCGGCGCCAACCCGAACGTCGGGAACCCCTACTTCGGCGCGTACTTCAACTCGGTCGTGGGCGCAAAGGCAGCCACCGGCGGTCCGATCGCGGGCATCACCACCCCGAACAAGTACACGATCGTCTTCCATCTCACAGAACCGAAGGCCGCCACCGTCATCGGCGCGCTGGTGCTGCCGGTGAGCGCTCCCGTTCCCGAGGAATACGCCAGGAAGCTCGACGCCAAGAAGCCGAGCGAATACGGCAACTACCAGGTGGCGACGGGCCCCTACATGTGGAAGGCCGACAGCTCCGGGAAGATCCTCGGCGTCGGCTACCAGCCCGGCAAGTCGGCGACGCTCGTGCGCAACCCGAACTGGAGCGCGAGCACGGACTACCGTCCCGCCTACCTGGACCAGATCAACATCAGCATCGGCGGTGACACCAACGTGATCGGCCGCCAGGTGCTGGAAGGCTCCAACCTGGTGCAGAACGACACGCCCGCCCAGGCGATCGTCAAGCTCGCCTACGAAAAGTTCCGCTCGCAGCTGGAGATCTCACCGGGCGCCGGCGACCACTACGTGGCGCTCAACAACAAAAACGGTCCGTTCAAGAACGTGGACCTGCGCAAGGCCTACTGGGCCGTCCTCGACCGCAAGGCCATGGACAAGGCGCGCGGCGGGGAACTGGTCAGCGACGTGATGACCCACTTCATCTATCCGGAAATCCCCGGCTTCGAACAGGCGGGCGGCCCGGCCGGCCCCAAGCTCGACTTCAACGAACACCCCGAAGGTGACATGGCGGTGGCCGAAAAGTACATTAAGCTCGCCGGCTACCCGAGCGGGAAGTACACCGGGTCGGCAACCGTCCAGGTGGTGGGCTCGACGGGCAGCCCAGCCTCCGAAGACGCCCAGATCGCCAACCAGGCACTGACGAGCCTCGGCTTCAAGACGAAGCTCAACGTGGTCGACCAGTCGGTGATGTACTCGAAGTACTGCGGGGTGGTCTCCGAAAAGATCGACGTCTGTCCGAACGTGGGCTGGCTCGCCGACTTCGGTGACCCTGAAGCAGTGCTGAGCGTTCCCTTCAACGGGGAATACATCGTCAACAACGGGACCAACTCCAACTGGGGCCTGGTCGACGTGCCGAAGATCAACAAGGCGATGAAAGCCGCCGAACTGGTCGTCGGCAAACAGGCCCGCGCGGAAGCGTGGGCGAAGATCGACACGGAACTGGTCGAAGAAGCAGTGGCCGCGCCGTATGACTGGTCCAAGCAGCCCAACATCGAGTCGAAGAACGTCGCAGGTGTCGGCGACGTCGCGAACGAGGGTTCCTGGGACTACAGCTTCACCTCGCTGAAGTAGGCGAGGCGAGCAGGAGCAGCGGGGTGGGTCCGCTCGCAGGGCGAGCAGGCCCACCCCGTATCCGCATTTGCCATCAGGCCCCGCTCAGATGACGCATCCCACCGAAAAAACATGACGCAGCCGACCGCCACCTAGACATGGCCCGCTACATCATTCGCAGGCTCCTCTGGGGCGTGGGACTGCTGATCATCGTCTCGGCCGCCACGTTCGTGATGTTCCGTGTCTTTCCCACGGCAGATCCCGCGAAGCTGCGCGCCGGGCGTCTGCAGGACCCCAAGGTGATCGCGGCGATCCGTCACGACCTGGGGTTGGACAAGCCGATCCTCACCCAGTTCTGGATCTACATGAAGGGAATCTTTCTCCACTTCGACCTCGGCTACAGCTACTACAGCACCGCGCCCGTCAAGACGCTGATCCTCGATCGCCTCTCGGCGACCGTGTCGCTCGTCCTCGGCGGCGCGGTCGTTTGGCTCGGCTCGGGTCTGGCGGTGGGGATCATCTCCGCGCGCAAACCGCGCTCGCGCCTGGATCGATTCTCGATGGGCGGGGCGCTGGTGCTCGTCTCGGCGCCGGAATACTGGCTGGGCCTGCTCGTCCTGTTCGCGTTCGCCTCGGACATCGGCAAGGTGAGGATCTTTCCCGGCTCGGGCAGCTATGTGGGGTTGACGAGCGACCCCGTGAAATGGTTCACCTCGCTGATCCTGCCGTGGCTCGTCGTCGCCGCCAGCAATGCCGCTGTCTACGCGCGCCTCATGCGCAGCAGCCTGATCGAGACGATGAGCGAGGACTACATCCGTACGGCGCGTGCCAAGGGACTGTCCGAGCGGCGCGTGGTGCTGCGCCACGGGGCGCGCGGGGCGATCAACCCGATTCTCACGATCCTCGGGCTCGACATCGGCGTCCTGCTCGGGAGCGCGATCCTGGTCGAAACCGTGTTCGACATACCCGGGATCGGGCGGCTCAACTACGACGCGATCACACACTCGGACTTCCCGATCGTGCAGGGAACCGTCCTGATCGCGGCGCTGTTCATCGTCGTGGCCAACATCGTCGTGGACATCGCCTACGCCTATCTCGACCCCAGGGTCCGCTACTCATGAGCCGGGCGCCGGAACGAATGGATCACCGGTGAGCGCCGAGCCGCTGCTTCGCGTGGAGGACCTGCACGTCGAGTTCCACACCGAAGACGGGGTGGTGCACGCGGTCGACGGGATCGACTATGAGGTGCACAGGGGTGCCACGCTCGGGATCGTGGGCGAGTCGGGCTCGGGCAAGTCGGTGGCCGCGCTCACCACGCTCGGGCTCACGCGCAACCAGGGCGCGAGCATCTCCGGGCGGATCTTCTTCGAAGGCCGCGACCTGGCGGCGCTCTCCGACGAGGAGCTGCGTTCGATCAGGGGCAACGACATCGCGATGGTCTTCCAGGACCCACTGTCCTCGCTGCACCCGTTCTTCAAGGTGGGAGCGCAGCTGATCGAGGCTGTGAGAACGCATCAGGACGTCTCCAAGGCCAAGGCGCGCGAGCGGGCGATCGAACTGCTGAGCCTCGTGGGCATCCCCGATCCGTCCAGACGGGTGGACGAGTTCCCGCACGAGTACTCCGGCGGGATGCGCCAGCGCGCGATGATCGCGATGGCGCTGGCCAACGAGCCCAAGCTGCTGATCGCGGACGAGCCCACGACGGCGCTCGACGTGACCGTGCAGGCGCAGATCCTGGCGCTGCTGGAACGCCTGCAGCAGGAGCTCGGGATGGCGATCGTGATCATCACCCACGACCTCGGCGTCGTGGCCGAGCTGGCAGATGACATCGCGGTCATGTACGCGGGACGGATCGTGGAGAGGACCTCGGCCGAGCTGCTGTTCTCCAAGCCCGAGCATCCCTACACGTGGGGCCTGTTGAAGTCGCTGCCGAGGCTCGAGGGCTCGCGCGATGAGGCCCTGGTGCCGATCTCGGGCTCCCCCCCGAGCCTCATCAACCGCCCGTCCGGCTGTCACTTCCACCCCCGCTGTCCCTACTCCCAGCCCGATCACGCGCGGATCGACCCCAAGCTCGAGCCCGTCGCGGACGGGCCTCCTCACCAGGTGGCCTGCCTGCTCGAGAGCGCGGTGCGCAGGCGCCTGTGGGCGCAGCTGCAGGCCGGGCGCACGCCCGAGGAGGCGCTCGCGAGCGTCGGGGCGAATGGTGGACAGCCGTGAGCGCGCTGGTCGAAGTCCGCGACCTCGTGAAGCACTTCCCGATCACCAAGGGGATCGTGTTCCAGAAACGGGTGGGGGCCGTGCAGGCCGTGGACGGCGTGAGCTTCGACATCGAGCCGGGCGAGACGCTCGGCATCGTGGGCGAGACGGGCTGCGGCAAGAGCACGACCGCGCGGCTGATCATGCGCCTGCTCGAGCCCACCTCCGGGCGGGTCAGCTTCGAAGGCGAGGACATCACGCAACTGAAGGGCTCCCGCCTGAAGGCGGTCAGGCGGGAGATGCAGATGATCTTCCAGGACCCCTACTCCTCGCTGAACCCGCGCAAGACGATCGGCTCGATCATCGGCGAGCCGTTCGCGATCCACGGCCTGGAGAAGGGCGAGGGCGAGCGCAAACGAGCCGTGCAGGAGCTGATGGAGACAGTCGGGCTGAACCCCGAGCACTACAACCGCTACCCCCACGAGTTCTCCGGCGGACAGCGCCAGCGCATCGGAGTGGCGCGCGCGCTGGCTCTGAAGCCCAAGCTGCTGATCGCCGACGAGCCCGTATCGGCGCTCGACGTCTCGATCCAGGCCCAGGTGCTGAACCTGCTGCGCGACCTGCAGCGCGAGCTCGGCCTGACGGTCGTGTTCATCGCCCACGATCTCTCGGTCGTGCGCCACATGTGCGACCGCGTGGCCGTCATGTACCTCGGCAAGATCGTGGAGATCGGGCCGGGGGATGCGCTCTACGGCTTCCCCCGCCACCCATACACGGGCGCGCTGCTCTCGGCCGTGCCCGTGGCCGACCCCTCCCATCACGGACAGGAGCGCCGGCTGCTCAGCGGGGACGTGCCGAGCCCGGCCAACCCTCCGAGCGCCTGTCGCTTCCACACCCGCTGCCCGAAGGCGCAGGAGCTGTGCTCGACGCGAGAGCCGCTGCTGGAGGAGATGGACTCGGGCACCCGCGCCGCCTGCCACTTCCCGCTGACGCGCGAGGAGGTCGGGGAGATCGGCGTACGATCTGCCGGATGAGCGCCCGGACTCCAGAGATCGGCGAGCTCGGGGCGGAGGCCGAGGAGCTGCTGGCGGGCCTGATCCGCTTCAACACGGTCAACCCCCCCGGCAACGAGCGCCCGGCGCAGGAGTACCTGGCCGACCATCTGGCGCGAGCGGGGTTCGAGTGCGAGCTGCTGGGCGCCGAGGAGGGGCGCCCGAACCTCATCGCAAGGCTGCGGGCCGAGGACGGTAGGGACGGGCCGACCCTCTGCTACCTCGGTCACGTGGACACCGTGCTGGCGGACCCGGCCGACTGGACGCACGACCCGTGGTCCGGGGACGTGGTGGACGGCTTCCTGTGGGGCCGGGGGTCGCTCGACATGAAGTCCCAGGTGGCGGCCGAGATCGCGGCCGCCGCGTCGCTGGCGCGCTCGGGCTGGCGCCCGGCGCGGGGCGAGCTGCTGATCGTGGCTGTCGTGGACGAGGAGACCGGGGGCTCGCTGGGCGCGCAGTGGATCACGGAGACCCACCCCGAGAAGGTCCGCTGCGACCTGCTCGTCAACGAGGGCGGGGGGGCGGTGTTCGAGTACGGGGGGCGGCGCTGCTACGGCGTGTGCTGCGCCGAGAAGGGCGTCTTCCGCTTCACGGTCACCACGGACGGCGTGGCCGGGCACGCCTCGATGCCGAGCATGGGCGAGAACGCGCTGTTGAAGATGGGCCCGGTGCTCGAGCGCCTGGCGGCGCGCCAGCCCTCCCACCTGCCCACCGAGGAGCCGCTCGCGTTCCTGCGGGGAATCGGCGAGGACCCCGACGATCTCGACGGCTCGCTCGAGCGCCTGCGCGACGCGGACCCGCGGCTTGCGACCATGTTCGAGCCGATGTTCGGCGTCACGTTCACGCCCACGCGGATCAGGGCGTCGGAGAAGATCAACGTGATCCCCAACCGCGCCGAGCTCAAAGTCGACTGCCGGGTGCCCCCCGGGCTGGGCGAGGAGGAGGTGCGGCGAGGCATCGCCGAGGTGCTCGGCCCGGAAAGCACGGACACCCACCCACCCTGGCGCATCGACTTCACCGAGCGCGTGGTGGGCAACCGCTCGCCGGTGCGCTCGGAGCTGATGGACACGATCTCCGCCTGGATCGCCGAGCAGGACCCGGGGGCGGAGGTCGTGCCGGTGGTGCTCCCCGGCTTCACCGACTCCCGCCACTTCCGCCTGGCCTTTCCCGAGTGCGTGGCCTACGGCTTCTTCCCCCACCGCCACCAGACGCTGCTGCAGACCGCTCCTCTCATCCACGGCGCAGACGAGCGGATCGACGTGCGCGACCTGGCCTTCGCGACCGAGCTCTTTCGCGATCTGGCCGTGCGCGTCCTGGGCTAAAAATGTCAACCCTCGACATATCGAGGTAGAACCCGCATAATCGCTTTGACGATGCCAAGGATGGTGCAACGGAGGATGGACAGTTGAGCACGACGGCCACGCCACGGCCGAGCTCGCCGGGCGGGGCGGCCGGCTCCGCGGGCGCGCCCACCGCGGCACCGCATCACGCCGCCGTCCACACGGCCGCGGCACACACGGCCGCAGCACACACGGCCGCGCATGCGGCGGTCAAACACGCGGTGCTGACGCACGCGGCCGTGCACTCGGCGGTCCCGGTGGCCGCCGCTCCGCAGGTCTCCTTCGCCCAGGAAGTCCAGAACTTCGCCTACAACTGGGAGCCGGTCATCGCGGTCCTGTTCTTCGTGGTGATCATCTTCGTGATGTGGCGGATGCTGAAGGTGATGCCGCGGATCAAGCCGCAGCGGATCAAGCCGGCCTCCGACCAGGCGGTCACGTTCGCGGACATCGCGGGGGTGGACGAGGCCAAGGCCGAGCTGCAGGAGATCGTGGAGTTCCTGCGCGACCCCAGGGAGTTCCAGAAGCTCGGCGCGAAAGTGCCCAAGGGGATCCTCCTGCACGGCCCGCCGGGCACGGGCAAGACGCTGCTGGCCAAGGCGGTGGCCAAGGAGTCGGGCGCCCAGTTCTTCGCCCAGTCGGCGGCCTCCTTCGTGGAGATGTTCGCGGGCCTCGGCGCGGCGCGCATCCGCCGCCTGTTCGCGGTGGCGCGCAAGCACGAACCGGCGATCATCTTCATCGACGAGCTCGACGCGGTGGGGGGGCGCCGCGGCATGGACATCTCGGGCGAGAAGGACCAGACGCTCAACCAGCTGCTGGTGGAGATGGACGGCTTCGACTCGAGCGGCAGGGTGGTCGTGATCGCGGCCTCGAACCTGCTGGAGAAGCTCGACCCGGCGCTGCTGCGCCCCGGGCGCTTCGACCGCCAGGTCTTCGTGGTGCCCCCGGACGTGAAAGGCCGTCTCGGGGTGCTGCAGGTGCACACGCGGGACAAGCCCCTCGAGGACGTGGATCTGGGCCTGGTGGCCCAGCAGACCAGCGGCCTGACGGGGGCCGACCTCGCCAACATCTGCAACGAGGCGGCGATCTTCGCGACCAGGCGCGGCGCGAAGGCGATCTCGATCAAGGACTTCGACTCGGCGATCGAGCGGGTGATCGCGGGCGTGCAGTCCAAGCGCGTGCTCAACAGCCATGAGAAGCGCGTGGTCGCCTACCACGAGGCCGGGCACGCGCTCTGCGGCGAGCTGCTGCCGTCGGTGGACCGTGTGCACAGGATCTCGATCGTGCCGCGCGGGCGGGCGCTCGGCTACACGCTGAACCTGCCGGCGGAGGACCGCTACCTGAAGACCCGCGAGGAGCTCTTGGACTACATGACCGTGCTGCTCGGCGGACGCGTGGCCGAGCAGGTCGTCTTCGGCGCGATCACGACGGGCGCCTCCGACGATCTCAAGCGCGTGGCCGACATCGCCCATTCGATGGTCCACGACTTCGCGATGGTCACCTCCGGGGTGGGGCGCTCGCCTGACGGCGACGTGCGGCTGTCGGAGATCACCCTGCGCATCCGCGACGAGGAGCGCCAGGACCTGATCGACGAGTCGCGCCGTGCCGCCCAGAAGCTGATCGTGGCGCACCGCGACCAGCTGGAGGCGCTCGCCCGGGAGCTGCTGGAGAACGAGGTGCTGGACCGCGACGCGATCGACAAGATCATGAAGGGCGTGCCGCGCATGGAGCGCGCGCCCGGGGTGGGCCTGCGCGTGGTGGCGGCGAGCCCCCGGGAGCCCCTGCCGGGCCCGGCGCCGATCCCCCTGCCGGACGGTCCCCCCGAGGGCGGGGCGCGACGGCTATAGACTTCGGCTGGTGTTCAGCCGAATCGATCACATCGGAGTGGCCGTCGAGGAGATCGAGCCCGCGCTCGAGCTCTACCGGGACAGCTTCCAGCTGACCATCGCCCACCGTGAGGTCGTGCGGGAGCAGGGCGTTGAGGCGGTGCTGCTGGACGTGGGCGAGAGCCACGTCGAGCTGCTGGCTCCGCTCGGTCCGGACACCCCCGTTGGCAGGTTCCTGGCCAAGCAGGGCCCGGGCCTGCACCACGTGGCCTACCAGGTGAGCGACATCGAGGCCACGCTGCAAACGCTCAAGGATGCGGGCCTCGCGCTGATCGACCAGCAGCCGCGCACCGGCATCCGCGGCTCGCGGGTCGCCTTCATGCACCCCCGCGCCACCGTGGGCGTGCTCACCGAGATCGTGGAGCCGGCGGCAGGGACGGGTGGCCACTGATGCCCGAGGCCACACGGCGCGTGACGGTCGGCTTCCAGGGTGGCCAGGTGCTCGCGCTGCGCCTCACCGACGAGCAGCTCAAATCGCTCAACAAGACGCTCGGCACGGTCGGCTGGCACGAGATCGACAGCGAGGACGGTCCAGTCCGCATCGACCTCGGCCAGGTCGTCTACGTGAGCGCCGAGTCGGACGAGGCGCGCGTAGGCTTCGGTTAGGACGCCCGCTGGGCGTCCTAACGGCATGTCCCGAAACGAACCCAACCTCGATGAGCGGCTGCTGCGACTGGCTCGCACCGCGGGGCACACCCCGGCGCGCGAGCGGGCGGTGGCGCGGTTCTCGAAGCTGGGGGAGCACGGTGGGGTGTGGCTCGCGATCGGGATGGCGGGACAGACGCTCGATCGGCCTCGCCGGACAGGCTGGCGGCGGGCGATGGGCAGCGTGGCGGGGGCCTACGTGTTGAACACGGCGATCAAGCCGATCGTGGGGAGGCGACGCCCGAGCATGGCGGATCTCCCGGCGCTCACGGGCACCCCGACGGGGCTGAGCTTTCCGAGCGCCCACGCCTCGACGTCGTTCGCGGGCGCGCTTGCGTACTCGCGCCTGGGCCTGCCCGCGGGACCGCTGTACGCGCTGGCGGTGGGCCTGGCGCTGTCGCGGCTGTACCTGGGCGTTCACCACCCCTCTGACATCCTCGCCGGGGCGCTGCTCGGCACCGTGGTGGCGGCGGGCCTTTCCGGCGGCCCAGCCGCCGGGGGCTCACCCCCAGACGGGGCACTCGCGCGCACGCTCGCACGCGCGCGAGTCACCCCGGAGACGGAGTCGTGAGCACCCGCATCGGGATCGTCGGGATGCCCAACGCGGGCAAGTCCTCGCTGTTCAACGCGCTGACCAAAGCGGGCGCTGAGGCGGCCAACTACCCGTTCACGACGATCGAGCCGAACGTGGCGGTGGTCCCGGTGCGGGACGAGCGCATGGAGGAGGTGGCGAAGACGCTCGGCTCCTCGGAGATCGTGTGGGACACGGTCGACTTCCACGACATCGCGGGCCTGGTGGCGGGAGCACACCAGGGGGAGGGCCTCGGCAACAAGTTCCTGGCGAACATCCGGGAGACCCACGCGATCGTGCACGTGGTGCGGGCGCACAGCGACGAAAACGTGATCCACCCGGAGGGCCGGGTGGACCCGTTGGCGGACATCGAGACGATCGAGACGGAGCTCGTGATGGCGGACCTCGAGGCGGCTGAGCGTCGTCTGGAGAAAGTCGGCAAACAGGCGCGGGGGGGCGATCGCGTCGCCGTGGCGGAGGAGAGGTGGCTGGGCGAGGTTGTCGCGGCGCTGCAGGAGGGGCGCCCTGCGCGCACGGTGCCGGTGCCGGAGGAGGCGCCGAACGCGGCCCGTGACCTCGGCTCGCTGACGAGCAAGCCGGTGCTGTTCGTGGCCAACGTGGACGAGGGCTCGGAGGAGGTCCCGGCGGCGGTCGCCGAGCACGCCGCCGCGCAGGGCGCGCGGGCGGTGGCGGTCTCCTCGCGGATCGAGTCGGAGCTGGCGGAGCTCGAGGACGAGGACGCGGCGGCGATGCGCCTTGAATTGTTTTCCCGCCCACCCGGCGAGTCCGGTCTCCAGCGGGTGGTGCGCGAGGCGTTCGCTCTCCTCGACCTGATCGCCTTCTTCACCGCCGGCGAGGGCACGATCGCGCAGTCCTGGCATCTGCAGCGCGGGCTCACCGCCTGGCACGCTGCGGGCCAGATCCACACGGACATCCAGAAGGGGTTCGTGCGCGCCGAGGTGATCGGCTGGCGGGAGCTCGTGGACGCCGGCGGCTACGTCGGAGCGCGCGAGCGCGGCACGCTGCGCCTGGAGGGCCGCGACTACGTGATGGCCGACGGCGACGTGATCACGGTGAAGTTCACGCCGTAATGCCCACTCCGTCATGAGACGAGCGCCGCGAAGCTCCGGGATGGCGAGCGCGCGGCGCATGTTCGCGCTCCATGCCGAGTCCGCGCGGAGCGGCATGCCAGTCGAGGAGCTGGCAGGCGCCGACGGCCGATCGAGAGCGGGCGAGCAGGCGTCGGGCCAGACCCGCCGCGAGCTGATCGCGGGCGGAGCGGTGCTGGCCGGGAGTGCGGCGCTCGCCGCCAGTCCCGCGCTCAGCCTCGCCCGGGCGCTGAGGAGGCCGTCGAACCCGCGGATCGCGATCGTGGGCGCGGGCCTGGCGGGCCTTCGCTGCGCTCACGAGCTGTGGACGGGCAACCCGGGGGCGCCGATCGGCGCGACGGTCTACGACGCCAACCCGTCGCGCCCGGGCGGGCGCTGCTGGACGCTGCGGGACTTCTTTGCGGGAGGGCTCCAGAGCGAGCACGGAGGGGCGTTCATCAACTCCAACCAGACCTCGATCCGGCGACTTGCGGCCCGGCTCGGCCTGCAGGAGGAGCTCGTCAACGGGGGCGACCTGCCGAGCGGGGAAGAGGTGTATTGGATAGCGGGCTCGCGCTACACGTATGCGCAAGCCGATGGGGACTGGGGTCTTGTCGGCTACCGCTCCTTTCACCGCGCGATGCGCGAGCTCGCCACCCCGGCCGGCGAACAGCGCCTCGACGCGATGTCTGTGCCGGAGTGGCTGGACAGCACAGAGATCGGCTCGGGCAGCCGCTTCGGCCGCTTGATGCTGGCCAACGCGGTGACGGAGAACGGAGGCGACCCGGGTGACATGTCGGCCCTCGACCTGATCGAACTGACGGGCTCCAACAGGCGCTCCTCGCTGGCCCCGATCCCCGGCGATGACGAGCGCTTCCACATCGTGGGGGGCAACGACCAGATCGTCACGCGCATGATCGCCGAGCTCCCGCCGGGCGCGGTCGAGAGCGGGCACGAGCTGGTGGCGCTGCGCGCCAACTCCGACGCGAGCACCACCCTCGTCTTCGAAGTCGCGGGCGCGACGCTGGAAGTGCGCGCCGACGTGGTGGTGCTGGCGCTGCCCTTCAGCACGCTGCGCTTGGTCGACCTGTCGCAGTCGGGCCTCTCGCCCACCAAGCGCACGGTCATCGACACCTTCGGGATGGGCTCCAACGCCAAGATCCACGTCGAACTGGAGCGCAAGACGTGGCCGGCGCTCGGCTACAGCGGGGCGAGCTACGGCGACTGGGACCGCTTCTGCTGCGCCTGGGATGACTCGGTCGCGGGCGGCCCGGACGCCAGTCCTGCCCTGTTCCTCGGCTTTCCGGGAGGCCGCGTCGGCAGGAGCACGCTGACCGGCGAAGCCCACGGCGCTGCGCCGTCCGGCGACGTGCAATGGCTGCTGGCGCAGATCGAGCTCCTCTACCTCGGCACGGAAGCGGCGTACACGGGTCGTGCCTACGAGGACCATTGGGCGCTGGATCCGTGGGTGCTCGGCGCCTACTCCTACTGCCGGGTGGGTCAGGCCTCCAGCTACGGCGCGCTGGCGGCGGCGAGCGAGGGCGCGATCCACTTCGCCGGAGAGCACACCTCCACGGCCAACCAGGGCTTCCTCGACGGAGCGGTGCAGAGCGGCGAGCGGGCCGCCAGGGAGATCCTCAGGCGTTCGCGGCGAGCTGCTCCAGGCGCCCTGCCAACCGGCGCATCCCCAGCTCGCGCGCGGCCTCGGCGCCCGTGAGGAAGTCGGTGGCGTGATCGCCGGGGGCCTCGACCTCGAGCTGCTGCAGCGTGGCGATCTGCTTGAAGGCCCGCAGCATCCGCTCGTTCTCGAGCAGCGCGGAGCGGACGCGCGGGCGCAGGCCGCCGCCGTCCTCGCTGCGTGCCGCGGCGAGCAGCGCCTCGAGTGAGCCGTGGCTCCGCAACAGCTCGGCGGCTGTCTTGGCGCCGATCCCCGGGGCGCCGGGGAGGCCGTCGGAGGGGTCGCCGCGCAGGGCGATGAAGTCGGGCACGAGCGCGGGCTCTACGCCGTAGCGCTCGCGCACCTGCTCGGGGCCGATCTCGACATGCTCGGCGCCGCCCCTACCCAATTCGAGCACGGCCACGCGCTCGTCGACCGCGCCGTAGAGATCGCGGTCGGCGGTCAGCAGCAGCGCCCGCCCGCCACGCTCGGACTCGGCACGGGCGAACGAGTACATGACGTCGTCGGCCTCGAGATCCTCGCTGGTGGGCACCTCCCAGCCGAGGGCTTCGAGCAGCCGGGGCGCCTTGCGCCACTGCTCGGCCAGCTCGGGCGGCATCGGGTCGCGGTGGGCGTGGTAGGGCTGATAGAGAGCCACGCGGTAGTCGGCCTGCTCGGCGCCCATGCACGCGAGGACCGCCCGCGGCACCCCCGCGGCGGGTGGGGACTCGAACAGGGAGAGGATCGTGTTGACTGTTCCGAGCAGCGCGTTGACGGGCCGCCCCGACTCGTCGGCGATCGATTTGGGCAGGGCGAAGTACGAGCGGTAGAGCAGCCAGGGAACGTCTGCGATCAGGAGGGGAGCGGACACCACCTCAGCGTATGGGCTGCGGCGTGCGCGATAGCCGCTCAGGCGCCCGGCGCCGGCGGGCGGCGGCTCAGCCCTCGAGCATCCAGCAGTTTTCGGTCCACAGGAAGTGGTTCGAGCCGTTCAACAACGGCGTGCCCAGAGCGAGCGAGGCGACGTCGCCGTGGACCACGACGACAGCGGAGGCGATCGCGCGCTGCTGGGCGCGCAGGCGGGCGCGGCCACCGCGTTCGTGCAGGATCTTCGCGAGCCTCACGTCCAACCGCTGCGCGCAGGTGCGTCCGCGATGCGCGGCGCGCAGCGGAGCGTTGAGGATCCCGCAGGCGCCTTCGCCGTTGCCGGCGAGCTCGTCGGTCACGAAGCTGGTGGCCGCGCGCCGCACCCAGGCGATCTGTTCGCGAGTGCCGACCGAGTGCGCCGCGGGCGCGCTCGCCGGGAGCAGGAGCACGGCAAGGCAGACGGAGATGAGGATCGGTCGACGAAGTCTCATGGGAGCTGTCGAGGCGGCGAGGACACCATTGAACCGTCTCGATGGGGCTTGCCGCTGAATCACGGACGCATATCGTAGGTGGGGGGACGGATCGACTAACCGGCCGCGGCGCCGCCGGTGGTGGACGTATTCGCTGCGGCGGCGGGCGCCTGGGCGCCGCCCTGGGGCCCCGGCGCGGGCGCGGGGGGAGCGGGAGGGCTTGCCGGTGGGCTCGCGGGCGGGCTCGCGACGGGGGCCTTGCCGCTGTGGTCGGGCTCGCGCTTGATGGTCGCGCCGCTCTTGACGCTGAAGTAGGCCCAGGTGCTGCTCAGCCCGAACGCTTCGGCCAGCTGCGGGCCGGTGACCGGCGTGGTGCCGCGGGAGCCGAGGATCTTGGCGGAGACGATCCGCGGCGAGACGCCGCGGGCGAGGACCTCGATGCCGCGGAAGGAGCCCTTCACGAGGCCGCCCAGCCGCGACGCGGCCGCGGGGAAGCTCATGCTGAGCTTCCAGCTGGAGGCCTTGCCTTCGTAGGGGTCGGCGACCCCGCGCAGCCACGGCTCGGGCTGGGAGCCGAGGAACGAGTTCTCGATGTTCTCGGTCATGCCACCGGAGCTGGCGAAGAAGTAGGTGGCGGCGGGCAGCCCGTCGTAGAGGACGATCTGGCCCGCGGTGTCGTTGACGGCCGCGTTGGTGGCTGCGGTTTCGGCGGCGACGCCCTCGTAGACCTGCGAGCGGGTGTCGGAGTAGACGTCGAACCTGGAGCCGCCGGCGTGGGAGGTGAGGGCGTAGGTGCGACTGGCGATCGCCTGCGCCTCCAGGGCAGGGAGCGGCCAGCTCGAGGGCATCTCGGCGGACACGACGCCGCGGACGTAGCGTTCGAGCGGGACCTCGACGACCCTGGAGCCCTCGAGCACCCTGATCACGGCCTTGGCGGGCGCCTGCCCGATCGTGGTGCCGGTGTAGTAGTGGGCGAGGATCGCCTGGTAGCTCGCCCCGTGGGTGGCGAGGCCGTACGCTCCGTCCTGGCTCATGCCCACCCCGTGGCCGTCGCCGGCGCCTTCGATCACGAGCGTGGAAGCACCCGCGGGGCCGGTGCACAACGCCATCCCGGCAAGCGCTGCAGCGGTCGACGCGACACCCCGGACAAAGGCGCCCCGGCGGGCGCGGAGGCGATGATAGGTTGAGGCCGTGAGCGGCATCCGTGCCAACATCAACACGTTCAGCATGCCACGGTCGCGCTCGAGGACGGAAGCTCCCACACGTTCTCGGTCGGTTGTGAGCGGGTATGCCGTGAGGGCTGCAGGATGACTGGCGCGCAGCAGGAGCGCGCGGTGCTCGATCGGGTGCCGAAGCTGCTCTACGTGGACGGTGAGTGGCGAGCGGCGAGCGGCGAGGGGACGCTGGCGGTGGAGGACCCGGCGACGACGGAGTCGCTGGTGGAGGTGGCCGACGGACAGGTCGAGGACGCGATGGCGGCGCTCGACGCGGCCGCGTCGAAACAGCGCGAGTGGGGGCACAGCGCCCCCCGCGAGCGCGGCGAGATCCTGCGCCGCGCCTACGAGGCGATCGTCGCGCAGACGGACGGGCTCGCGCTGCTGATGACCCTCGAGATGGGCAAGGCGCTGGCGGAGTCGCGCGCCGAGATCTCCTACGCGGCCGAGTTCTTCCGCTGGTTCTCCGAGGAGGCGGTGCGCATCCACGGGCGCTACATGGTCAACACCACCGGCAAGGGCCGCATCCTCACGATGCGCCAGCCGGTCGGGCCGTGCGTGTTCGTGACCCCCTGGAACTTCCCGACGGCGATGGGCACCCGCAAGATCGCCCCGGCGATCGCGGCGGGCTGCACGATGGTCGTGAAGCCGGCCCAGCAGACGCCGCTGTCGATGCTGGCGCTCGCCAAGATCCTCGAGGAGGCGGGGCTGCCGGGGGGTGTGCTCAACGTGATCACGGCCAAGCGATCGGGCGCTGTGATCGAACCGCTGCTGAAGGATCCGCGCACGCGCAAGCTCTCGTTCACCGGCTCTACCGAGGTGGGGCGCAGGCTGATCGAACAGTCGGCCGAGCAGGTTCTGCGCGTGTCGATGGAGCTCGGGGGCAACGCGCCGTTCCTGGTCTTCGAGGACGCCGATCTCGACGCGGCGGTCGAGGGCGCGCTGCTGGCCAAGATGCGAAACGTCGGCGAGGCCTGCACGGCCGCGAACCGCTTCCACGTGCACGAGTCGCTCGCCGAGGAGTTCGCGCGGCGGATGGCCGAGCGCATGGGGGCGATGAAGGTCGGTCGCGGCACCGAGCCGGACGTTGACGTGGGGCCCCTGATCGACAGCGCCCAGCTCGCCAAGGTGAGCGAGCTCGTGGACGACGCCGTGGAGCGTGGCTCACAGGTGCTCGTGGGCGGCGGACGGGCTGAGGGCAACGGCTACTTCTACGAGCCGACGGTTCTGGCGGGGGTCCCCGACGATGCGCGGCTGCTCGGGGAGGAGATCTTCGGCCCGGTGGCCCCGGTGGCGAGCTTCTCCTCGGAGGACGAGGCGATCGAGGCGGCCAACCGCACCGAGCTCGGCCTGGTCGCCTACGTGTACACGCGCGACCTCGACCGCGCGTTCCGCGTGTGCGAGGGCATCGAGACGGGCATGGTCGGCCTGAACCAGGGCGTGGTCTCGAACCCGGCCGCTCCGTTCGGCGGGGTCAAGCAGTCGGGCTTCGGCCGCGAGGGGGGCTTCGAGGGGATCAACGAGTACCTGGAGACCAAGTACGTGGCGATGGGGGTTTGAGCTGGATAGACGGTAAGGGTGCCGCAAACCGAACAGCGACCAGCAGGCCTACCAGCCCTGGCCAACGATACCTTCGAGCTTCTCTCCGAGGGCCTCGTCACACGCACGTGCCAGGCGCGCTGCCCACTTCATCCGTAGCCGCACGTCAGCCGCCGTCCACGGCGTGGGCTCGTTACCGTGCGAGACTTCATTGCGAAACTTGACAAGGGTGTCGACGGAGATCCTAAGGTCTCGTAGATACGCCGGACCATTAACGTGCTCGATGCGCGTAAAGAGATCAACATCGCAACGCTCGAGGAGGCTCTGCACCCTTCTTGGCCACGGATTCCAGACGCTGTCCGGGAGCGAATCAGTCTTTATCGTGCCAGCCGGGAGTGTCGCCCCGACGCTCCAAAGCGAGACGTATCGACGGTGTGCTTCAGCCGTCTTCATCTCTTGTGGCCCTTGAAGGTCGATAGAGTATCGCCTGCAAAGCCAGGCTCGCAGCCTCTCCGGAATTCGATCGACGAGGACACCGCTTCCGTCAAGCCGCTCGAGAAGCTCCTGGACCTGTGACTCGACGCAACCCTGCAGCCTGCCGCTCGTGAGAAGCACGCAGCCCTTGTCAGTGCATTGGTGAGGTCGATGCGTGGCGAAGGAGGTCTTTCGCCACGCAGTTCGGCCCCCCGCAACGCGTACATGCTTGATGGATCGGCCCGAAGTAGCTGACTAGTTTCGCGAAGGTTTGCGAGAAACCGAGAACGCAGGAGCCAACGCGTCGACAAGATCCTCGCTCTGCACCCGGTCCCGGTTGACGTGCGCGTCCAGAACCGGCCGCATCAACTCGTTGATGCTCGGAATTGGCATGGCGACACGCTACACGGCTCTCGACGCTCAAGCGGGCCATCTCCGGTGCCGCCCAGGTCAAGCGACAAGAAGCCACCACCGCCGTGCATGGACTCGTCTGGTTCCGAGCTTTCGAATGCGCTAGTCTGCCCCGGTCCGCGAAGCCTGGGGGAGGGGTCATGGAGAAGTTCCGTTCTCGCACCACGCTGTTCGGCGCCGTGATGGTGGTGGCGGCGACGCTCGCCGGCTGCGGTGGCACCGGCACGACAAGCACGACCTCAGCCGGCAGCACAAGCCAAGCTGCGGCCACAGCGAAGGTCGTTCCGGTCGCGCTGCATCTGACGCGTGGCAGCTACGCCGTGTCGGCGCCGGGCACGACGATCTCAGGAACTGCATCCAAGAGCGCGTCGATCTCCGTCAACGGCACCAAGGCCACCGTCCACTCCGGGCACTGGCGCGACCGGCTTCATCTCCACATCGGGTCCAACCGGGTCGAAGTCGAAGCGACGATGAGCGGGCGTGCTCCGACGACCCGCGTCATTCACGTCGTCCGGCACCACAGCGCCGCCGAACTCGAAGCCCTCGCTCACGCACGTGTGGTCCGTGCCGAAGCCAAACGCCAGCACGAAACCGAAGCACGCGAACACAAAGAACACGAAGCCGCCGCAAAGCGGGAACACGAACAAGCTCAGCAGCAGGCCGAATGCCGCAACGGCACCTACGAGAACTCGGCCGGCAACGTCGTCTGCAAACCTTACGAAAGCCCGACTCAGCCCGCGGGAGCCACCGCACAGTGCGAGGACGGCACCTACAGCTTCAGCGAATCACGGAGCGGGACCTGCTCTCATCACGGGGGTGTGGCAGTTTGGCTCAACGAATAGCGGCGCTGCTGATTCGTGCTCAAGCTTCGCGGCCCGCTAGCGCGGCGCCGAGACTCTCGTAGACGGCCGCGACCTCAGCAGAGGCGAACACAGGGCGTTGGTGTCTGAGATAGTTCGCGAGAAGGCGTGCGGGCAGCACGACCACTCCGCGCTTTCGGGAGATCGGGACGCTCAAGTAGGCGTCGCTGAAGACAAGCAAGCAGTCCGCGTGTCGACCAGTCGCCCGTTCAAGGTGCTTTCGCTGCGCGTAGGCCTGCTTGAGCCACCGCTCCTCGATCCCGTCGACGTTGACCCGACCGCGACGGCTCTTCGTCTCGACCGTGAAGAGGCCACCAGGGCCTACGACAATGTGATCCACGTTCCCCCGACCGGTCACCACATCATGGACGGCCGACCATCCCTCAACACGTAGCTCCTCAAGGATCGCGCCGACCCGCTCCTCACCGACAGCACCCTGCACTCGCCACGTTAGGACACGGTCGACGTGCCGGTCTGCCACGAGGCTCGTCGCGATTGTCGCAAGCGCCAGCGGGGTTACCACGTAGCCGGGAGCACCCACAACGAAGAGCAGGAACGCTGGTAGCCCGCCCAGCACGGCTAGAGCGAAGAGAAAGCGAAAGAGTGTCCGGCGTACGACTTCCCGGCCGTCCCTCGCCCCCGGTTCTGACCGGACACTCGTTTAGACCGAGGAGGTCAGCATGTCGAGAGTCTCGGAGGCCGGTATGGATGAGGGAGCGCGGGAGGATGTCCAGCGCGTTGAGCAGCGAGCCGTAGGCGAGCGCGAGACGCGCTGGAGCGCGCGGCGTAAGGAGGGGGTCGTGATGCGCTTGTTGCGCGGCGAGTCTCTGGATCTGCTGGCCCGTGAGAGCGGTCAGCCTGCGGGGCGGATCAGCGCGTGGCGTGAGGAGTTCCTGTCTGCTGGCCGTGAGGGGTTGAAGGCCCGTCCGTTGCCGGTGGAGGACTTCACGTTGCGCGAGGCGCAGCGCAAGGTCGGGGAGCTCTCGATGGAGCTCGACATCCTGAAGGCCTTGTTGGAGAAGCAGGGCCACCCTCAGTCGCCGAGGCGCTCAGCGTGAGCGAGCAGCTGCCCGCACCACTTGCTGTGGTGTGCAGGTTGGCTGGCGTGTCTCGTTCGGCGGCGTGTGAGGCGTCCAGGACCCGTCGGTGTGATGAGTGACCGCGAGCTCCTCGCGGAGATCCGTGATGTGCTGGAGAAGAACCCGTTCGTGGGTGAGGGGCATCGCAAGGTGTGGGCGCGTCTGCGGCGTCGTGGCATGCGCACGAGCCGCAAGCGCGTGCTGCGCCTGACCAGAGGCGCGGGACTGCTCGCACCGACCGCCCGGGTGCGCAAGCGCGCCCAGCGGCTGCATGACGGCACGATCACCGTCACTGTGCCGGACACGCTGTGGGCGACCGACGCGACCGAGGGATGGAGCGAAGAGGGCCGCTGCGCGGTGTTCGTGATGATCGACCACGCCTCCGGTGAGGCATGGGCTGACGCAGGGCTGCGGATGGACCGCTTCGCCGCCGCCGACCTGCTGCGGGAGGTCACCAGCGAGCGCTTCGGGTCAGTCGAGCAGGCAGTCGCCTCAGGGCTCGCGCTTCGCTATGACGGCGGGTCGTGCTTTCGCTCCGAGCACTACCAGGTCGAGATCGGCCACCTCGGGATCGCCCGTTCACCGGCCTACCACTACGAGCCCGAGACCAACGGCTGCGCGGAGAAGCTCATCCAGACACTCAAGGAGCAAGTGCTATGGATCGAGCGCTTCGACACGTTCGAGACGCTCAGGGACGCCGTCAGGGCATTCACCGTCACCTACAACCACGAGTGGCTGCTCGAGCGCCACAACTACCGCACACCCATCGAAGCACGCGAGCACCTACTCATCCAGGCACTCGTGGCATGATCCGCTTGCACACCACAGTGTCCGGTAAACCGGGGCCGGGGCACCACCCACCGGTCCCCCCTTCGGGGTGGAGATCTGTTGAGCGGACAGATGACGGCTATTGGCGATCACTAAAACTCTTCAGGGTCCGAGACCAGCTGGTAGGAGGTCACCTCACTACGCCTTCACCCGCTCCATGACCGACGCCCCGCCGCTCACCTCAGCCGGCCACCGCGCCCCGACTCCCGCTCCAACCTCACCTCGCCCAGCAACTCCGCGCCGCGCCAATCCCCGTTTAGGCCAGCATCCCCGCTTCGACCAGCCACGCGCCAACCTCGCCACGCTTCACGCTGCACTTCACGCCCACCTACAGCTCATGGCTGAACCTCGTCGAGCGCTGGTTCGCCGAGCTCACGACGAAATGGATCAAGCGCAGCGCACACCGCTCGGTCCGCGACCTCGTCGCCTCGATCCGCACCTGGATCACCAACTGGAACGACGACCCCAAACCCTACGTCTGGCACAAGACCGCCGACGACATCCTCGACAACCTCGCCAACTACTGCCAACGAATCAACGACTCAGGTCACTAGGCCCTGAGGGTCGTCGTGGCGGTTCCGGTGCGGCCAGAGACGGTCAGGGCCGCCTGGACCTTCAGCTTGCGCCCGTGCCTCTTGGCGGCCCGGCCGACGGCCGTGAGGGGGACGGTTATCGTGCGGGTGCCGGCCTTCAGGCCGCGCCTGGTGGTGGGCCTCAGGCCCCTGCCGGTGATCTTGACGGTGCCCTGCTGGCCGAGTTTGACGGTCACCGCGACGGAGTTGCCCTTGACGGCCGTCTTTACGATCGCGACGGACGGCGGGCAGCCGGTCACGCCCAGCTTCGTGGCCTGGGTGACGACGAGCCCGTTCTGGGCGGTGATCGTCGTCGGCAGCGTCAGGTTCTGGCCGCAGAAGTTGTAGTGGTCCCGGCCCGCGACGTAGGCGCCGAGGACGCTGAACGGTCCGGTCGGGAGGTTCAGCTCGAACGAGCTGATCGGCGCATCCGGGACCGTGTTGAACGTGCTGGTGGTGATGCCCTTTTTGATGTCGGTGTTCCCGTCGAGGACGAGCTTGACACCTTCGCCCTGCAGCACAATCTCAAGATCCGGGAACGCCGCGCCACCATGGCTGACGAGATACGCCGGGCCCATGAGGGGCTGCGCGAGGATCGGCGTCCTGGCGGTCGCCGTGCCGACATTCGATTCTTTCGGGCAGGACGCGGGGTTCGCTTCGAAGACCGCGGCGAGACATGCCTTCTGCAGGGTCGTCAGGCGCGACGGGAGCTGTGTGGGGAGCGCGACCTTGACGGAGCGGATGTTGGCTTCGCCGCCTCCGGGCTGCGGCCCGCCGTTCGCGGCGACGTTGACATCCAGGCTCGCACCGTTCGCTTTGCTCGCTTTGCCGGCGGTGGAGACCGAGAACCTGGGGTGGAATTCGAGACCGCGGCAGCCGCCGACGTCGAACGGGCTCGACAGGGCGGCCGTCTGGGCGGGTTCGCCGGCGGCGCCGACCGGGGCCGTGCCCTGGGCGGAGCCGGTGAACGTCTGGGGGGTGCAGTTGGTGGGGTTGAACATGAACCCGGGCCGGTCGATGATCGCTTCGATCGAGCGGATGTCGGTGGGGACGCCCTTGATGATCTGCGGCAACGGGTCCGTCACGACAGTGATCTGGCCGGTGGCCGGATCCACCTCGATCCTCGCACGGGTCACGATCGTGCCGAGGTTGAACGGTCCCGCGATCGCGGGCGTCACGATCGACAGGCCGAACGGCGCGCCCCTGTACGGCCCGGTGAGGTAGATCGGGATTTCCGGCTCACCCGGCTGCGGGAGGGTGAGCGGGTTGTTGCCGGGGCCCGCCTCGACGACCGCATGGCCCAGTTTGGATCCGGCGGGGCAGGTGCCCGCGTTCGCTTCCGTTTCACCGCACTGCGGGACCCCGGCGATGATCGCGGAGATCCCCTGCGGGGACTTGAACGACACCGTGTCGATCCGCTGCTGGCCGTCGGGACGGGTCAGGTGCATGACGAACGGGGTGAAGCCGCCCGCTTCGGTGGTTGTGGTGCCGGCCGTCAGCGACGGCGAGAACGGCAGGGCACCGGACGGGCAGGCCGCGCCGCCGGGGCCTTCGGCGATCGCGAAGCTCGCGTTCGTCAGGAAATCCGGCGCCTGGGGGCTGCTCCACGGCGTCAGGTCCGCATTGGTCGTGTACGTGCTGCACCTGGTCGGAGTCGCCAGTGTGGCCTTGCTGCCGCCTTCGAAGTGGAGGTGGAAGTCGCTGAACGGCTGCTGTGCGATGCCGGAGGCGACACCCGTGACCTGGCCGGTGGTTTCGTTCAGTTTCGTCTGCAGGACTTCCTTGAGGTTGACGCCGTCGGCGGAGGCCGCGATCAGCAGCCTGATGTCGGGTGGCTGCGACGGCAGGACGTACACGTTTCCGGTGACCTGCTTTTCGGGGTCGCCGCCGAGGAGCGGCGTGTCGATCGTGACCGTCCCCACCTTCGCAGCCGGCGGGCAGGACGCCGGTCCGTCGTCCTCTTCGCCGTTCGAACGTTCGGCTTCAGTCGTGAGAGCGTCGCCGTAGCGGCCCAGACCGGGTTTCCCGGCGGGGCAGGCCTGCAGGCCTGCCGCCTGACCCGGGTTGATGACGAGACCCGCCGGGAGCGCGACTGATGCGCCCTTGACATCGGCGGTGGAGAGGCCGAGGTGGTCTTCGAGGCCGCCAAGGGGCGGCGTCAAGTCGACTGTCAGACCGGACGGGGAGTCGGCGGCAGAGGTGTCGAGCGAATCGGTGAGGGGCGGGGCAAATTCCAGCGTTTCGCAGCCCGTGAACCCCGATTCTTCGCCGACGGCGTTGTGGAGGGGTACCGTGATCGAATTGGTCGCGGCGGGTTCCGTCCACAGGCCGGTCTGACGGAACGTGACGGCAGGCTGAGGGGGCGAGCATGCGGTGGGAAGCGTCAGGAACGGCTGCTGCGGCCTGTTTTGCTGAACCGTGCAGTAGTCGATGAGCTCGCCGTTTTCGGCCTTCTCCATTTCTTCCTGTGAGCATCCGCCTTCCCGGTAACGCCAGCGGTTGTGGCTTTCTTCGTTCGGCACACCCCACAGGGTCAGGAGTGTCTGGTCGACCTCGCGGTTGGGTAGAACGGCGCGCGATACGATGCTGTTGTCGGCGCCGGTTCGAACGTAGAACTTGATGTACGCCGGGGTGTTCGCATATTCGAAGCCGAGCTCGGCGGCAGCGCCGGGTTCGGGCACCATGTTGAACACCTGTTTCTGCACGGAGCCGAAAATGGGTGTTGAGGCCCGTAGGATTCCCAGCATGCTCGCGGGCGGACATGCCTGGACGAGGAGTCGCTGTCGGTCACACTGCGGGAACGTGTGGAGGTCCCCGATCAGGCCCGGGGGGACATCCGTTTCGAGGTTCCTCGGGCCGGATCCGGGCATGTAGAATTCGTCGTTGGCGTTGGCGTTGACGGCGGTCGCGACGTCGAACGCGAACGTTGCGGTGTAGGGGTGTGAGCCGGCCTGTGTGTCGATGGTGCCGTCGGGGTTGGAGAACCAGGCGTCGGCGTGGACGAGGCCGCCCTTCGCGGGTTCGGCGCTAACAGTGACAGGGTTGGTGGTGGCCGCGGGTCCGGGTGCGCCGCCGCCTTCGATCGAGGCGTGGTTGGTGAGACCGGCCGCAGGTGTGTTCGCCTCGACGGCGATCCCGACCACCGGCTGAGGGTTGTTGTCGGAGTTGGTCGTCGGCAGGAACGTCGGGAGGCCGCCGCCGCCCTGGAATGTTATGAGGCCGACGGGGTCGCTGGTGCAGGTCACGACGTTGGCGCCTTCGACGCCGGGCGGGGGCCCCCCGCCGTTGCCGGTGCAGTCCCAGACCCCCGACTCGATCTCCGGGTCCGTGCCGAACCCATGTTCCCCTTCTTCTTCGCGGCCGGGTTGGATGAACTCGCCCGCCTTCTTGGCGGTGACGCCGGGCGGAAGGGTGTCGGTCACGATGATCGGACCCGAACCGCCTTCCTGGGTGTTGCTTTCGCGTGCTCCGACGTTGAAGACCTCGACGGCGATGGTGCCGCTGGCTGCTCCGTGGCGGACGACGGACGCGGTCGCGCCAGTCGCCGTCAACGTGGGGACTTCGACGTCGCCGAGAACCTTTTCGAACGTGATGGTGTAGCTGTTCGGTCCGCCGGCGCCTTCGGCGACGGTGATGTTGCCCGCGCCGATCTTCGGGAGCGCCTCGAGGGCGGCCTGCACGGCGGCGGGCGAGGAGCCGACCGGGATTGAGCTCGTGGCTTCTCCTTCGAACGTGGCGGTGAAGCTGGGTTCCGCGGGGTTGGCGTCGAGTTCCTGAATCTCATCGACGGCACTCGGCTGGATGTTCGTCGGGTAGCTGCTGGCAAACAGCTGCCAGCCGGGACCTTCGTGCGGCGCTTCTCCGTAGCTTTCCTCAGCGTTAGCGGTCGTGCTCGAGAGCGCCAGCAGTGAGATGGAGACAACGGCAGCCTGGAGGAGGGGTCGGGGTGTTCTCATGAGTGTGTCCTCCGGTTGTTGCGGGCTCGTCGGGCGGCCTTGGTCCTGTAGCGGGCGTGTGCGGCCCGTTCGCAGGTCACGCGCCGGCGTTTGATCCTGTCCCTGCGGCAGGCTCGCAGCGCGCTGGCGAGCTTCTGGCGGGTGGTGAGGGGTTTGGTTGCGGGTTTGTTGATTGCGGGCTGGTAGTTCCCGAGGCCGGTGATGAGGGTGCTCGCGGCCGTCTGGGGTGCGGGAGGGGGTGCGGGGCCGGTCTGGCAGGCGGCGGCCCGGCACGCTTCGGAGACGAGCGGGAACCCTCCGCGTACGCGGAGGTCGTAGAGCTCGAGATGTCCTTCGGGCGCCTGGGCCCGTCCGAGCGTGCCGACGTGCTCGACGAAAACGTTTTCGCCGCTGGCGTCGGCGTCTACGAGGAGTGAGTCATCGGTGCTGGTGGCGCCGGAGAGGAGAGACACGCACCCGCCGGTGGGGCGGGAGGGGCTCTGCACGGTGCAGGTCCCTTCGCCTTCTCGCTCCCACTCGTACACGTCTTGGCCACCGCTTTCGCCATTCGTGCTGTTCGTGTCCTGCGGGACCAAGCTCTGGCGTGTCTGGAAGAAGATGCGATTGCCGTTTTCGGACATCCAGTGCGCGGTGTAAGTCTCGGATTCGGCGCTCACTGGGACTCTTGAGATGGCGTCCGCTTCAGATTCAGGGGTGAGTCGCGGTCCTCCATCTGGCATGCACGACACGCACACCAACTGCCCATGCGTCGCAGAGTAGTCGTAGAGTTCGACACTAAACGGTGACGCTGCGGATTCGGGGTAGCCTGTGAGGTTCCGCCGAGACTCGAATGTAAGGCTTTGGCCGTTGGGCGTGACCTCCGCGATGCGTTCGCCGAGGTTCGCGACCCAGGGGCTGGATCTTTCGAGCTGGCCTTGGCCAAATCCCTTAATGCGACTGTCTTCGGGGGAGAGCGTGGCGATGAACCGCGGTGTGGTGCCCTGAATGAGGTAGATGTTGGGCTGTTCGGGCTGGGCTTCTTCGTGGTGGGTGTTCTGTTCGCTGCCGGTGAGGTCGCCTTCAGCGACGATGTAGACGTCGTGGCCGGGCTGTTCGTGTGTTTCGGCTTCGCCCGTCTGGTTGATGCCGATGACGCCGAGGACGTGCGCTTCGAGGGTGGTGGTGAGCTCGGTGCGGGTGTTGGTTTCGGTGTCGAAGCGCCAGAGCTGGCCGGCTTCGGTGTAGAAGGCGTGGCGGCCGTCGGGGGTCGCGGCCCAGTACTCGGCGGGTTCGGGCCCGGAGACGGGGATGGTTTCGGTGTCGTTCTCGCGGACGTAGACGTGTTCGAAGTCTTCGGAGCCGGACTGGGTGTCGGTCCAGAAGATGCGCGACCCGTCGCTGGAAATCGCGTTGCTGTAGTTCGTCAACGCCTGTTTGGGCCCGGCGTAGCCGCCGAACGTCGCGTTCGGGACGGATTTCGCGGTTCCGCCTTCTTCGATGATGTTGACCAGGTGGAGGTGGCCGCCGGTCGCGTCGTAGAGGTTGCAGCCAAACATGCAACCTCTGCCTTTGAGGAAGGCGCCTTTGTGTTCTTCTTCGTGGCCGGGTGGCACTTCGGTGGCTTCTTCGGATCCCGGGGTGAGCGCCGCTTCGCTCTGGAAGATGATGTGCGATTCGTCCTGCGAGCTGCCGGCGAACAGGGGGCGGCCGCAGTCAGCGGGCGTGAGACCAGCGGTGAACAATGGGGTGAACGCGCCGCTAGCGTTGTCACGGACGTAGAGCGACGCGCAGCCGGGCTGAACGGCGGCAGTCAGAGGCGTCTGTGTTCCGCTTCCCTCGTAGATGGAGGTTGCGAGGCTGTCAGAAAACGACTCGTACATCGCCTCGAGGCCTTCGGGGACCGCGATGTCGCTGTCGGTCCAGCCGGTGGTGGTCCGGGTGGCGAGCCACTGGTTTCCCTCGGAGGGGCCTTCTTCGCCGGCTCCGCCAGTGACGGGAGGCGCCCCGACGTATGCGATCGCGTGGCCGTCCGAAGCAGCCCGCCAAGGGTACCCTGAGGCAATTCCCGCATGATAAATGCCTCTTCCCCAGGGGTTCGCAGGGTAGTACGGTTCCCCGTCCTGATTGGTGGAGACAAGCTCGGGGACGCGTTCGTCAGGGAGCGGCGTGCTCGCATATGCGGGCGCATCGCCAACACCGAGCGCCACGACGAACACGAGCGCGCCCAAGCTACTCAGAGTCGCCGTCCGGGAGTGGCGGAGCATGCCGCGATCCCGAAGACACGCACGGATCGAACGCAGCACCTCAGCGGCGGCCGAGAATGGGGCCATGACTCTCGTGACTCCGCCGTCTGTTGCGACGCGCACCCGCAGATGGAGATGCGTCTCGCGCCCCTCGCTGCAATGCATGATGACCCTCCCCGGTAGAGCTAGCCTAACCGAACTATGCCGATGCTCGGACCATAACATACCTATCCATCACCGTGTTGCACTCGGTGCTTTGAAAGTTAGGGCTCTTTCAATAGTCGCGATGATCGAGGAATCCGGGACGTGCGTCCTACTTGTAAAGCTGTGTTTCTCACTCGTGAGCTTTCCCCGACAACGTTCGCCGCCGTGCGGGCGCTTTCTCATTACCACAGTGGAGACCACGCGCTGCTGAGTCGCAGCTCTACGATTCCCCAAGTGTAAGTTCTAGGTGACTTGGTGCGTTCACTGAAGTGAGGGAGGGACGGTTGGAGGCCAAGGACTGAGTGTTGTCTTGGGGCTGTGCTGGCGACCCGCGAGATGAAGCATCAGGGCTGATCCGTCGCGCTTCATGGTGCGCCCCCCTTGTAGTTCGAGGGTGCGAGGCTTGCGAGCGACGTCGGTGGGAGCCCGTAGCGTGGTCCTACCGCTTAGCGAGCGGCTGCCAGCAGAGGATCGCGACCTTCCGCGCGACGGCGACGATCGCGATCTGGGCTCAGGGCGCCCTGTCCCTTGGCGGGCCGGAAGCGGCCACGTTGTCGCGGGCAGGGTCGACGTCGAGCTGAACCGGGGTGGCTCGCTGCCTGCATCCCGATCGAGCGCGGACGCCGACGGGGGCCGCAGTCTAAGCCACGACCCCCGCGGGTCTTGCACGCCTTTCTATTAGTCCAGCATTAGGCGGTTTTGGAGATGTCTACGAGATCTTCGAGGCCCGTGAAGCTCAATGTGAGCGGCTGTTTGAGGTCGGCTTTGTCACTGAAGAGTTCGAGTTCGCTTTCTACTACGGTTTCACCCGTCTTCGTTAATTCGTGGATTTCCGGGTTTAGAATGGTTACCAGCTGCTTCCCCGTCACGTTACGAGCCCCCTTGACGGCTGTGGGGCATGTTTCGGTTCCATTGTTTTCGAAGGGGATTTCGATGAACACTGTCCCTGTTGCGGGTTCTAGTAAGAGTTCCGTCTGGGTCTGCAGTTCGCCTTTTATGGGCTTTGTTTCTCTTTCTGCGGGGACTTTGCACTTTTTGGCGAGTTCTTCCGTCGACGTAATTTTGCAGCCTTCGTATAAGATGACGCCACCAACGATCGTCGTATGCTTACCAGCGACTAAAGGTTCCAACTGAACGATCGTGCCTTTACCTGTAGATGCAGTGCATTCGATGACTATGTTAGGGCTACCTAACACCGTGAGACTGAGTAACCCGCCACTCACCGTCTCGGACTGTTCCCCGATGAGCTCGCATAACGTCGCTTTCAACGCCGGGTTGCATTCAGGTTTTGCGGCTGATTCCTGCCAGCACAGAGCGACATTGGTGCCTTCGGTGCACGGTAACGTCGATAACGTGAAGACCACAGCGGACGCCGACGATGCCGCAACCGCGCTAAACGCAGCAACGATCGACACCACCAGGAGTCCCATTAGCTTCCGTCTACTCATGTTGCATACCTCCGCCGCCCCAGCAAGCCGCCGAGGCGCATAGAACGAATAGCACGACCGCGGCGACACACAGCCACAAATCGTGCCCGTAAAGTCAACCCACGAACAACGCCAGATCCGCACAACAACGCCAGATCGGCATACACCGCAGGCTGACCACACCAGAATGCACAGCCACCCCGACGCCGTCAAGCACCCAGAACAGACCGGCTCGAGGCGCCCACGCGCTCGACCCCGGTATTCGGCTCAGACAAGCCACTTTCCCAATAGTCAGATGTTGGAAACACGATCCCCAGACGCCGATCGCCGGGAGGCCTCCCGGCAGCGCTCTCTCCCATGCCTAAGGCTAACCGCGGAACCGTGTAGCTCCCTGCGAGCTGCCGGCGCAGAGCCAAGCGCCCCCGCTCGCTGATCTGAGGCGCCCTTAGTAGTGCTTTGGTAGCTTTTTGGTAGGGGTTGTGGTGGTTGTGGCGAACTCTTTTGGCGGAGAGGGGGGTTCGACGCGGGAGGGTCATGATGGTGGCTGTGGCGGTTGCTGGCTTCTCGGAGGTGGATGGTCCCTTGGCGGTTCGCGAGCGGTTGGAGGCGTTCGGGGTCGAGGTGTTGGCTGGGGCGGTGAACCGGCCGGTGCAGTTGGTGAATGGTGGGGTGTATCTGCGTGGTTTGATCGAGCAGGGGCCGCGTAAGTCGCTTGAGCCGATGGTCGCGCGGCTGGGCGGCGAGGCTGACTATGAGAGCTTGCAGAACTTCTTGGCGGTGAGCACGTGGGACCCGGCGCTGGTGGTGCGTGCCGTGGCTGAGCGGGTCGCGCCAGCGATCAACGTGCAGGCGTGGGTGTTGGATGACACGGGGTTCCCCAAGGACGGGAAGCACTCACCTGGCGTCAAGCGCCAGTACTCCGGCACGTTGGGGAAGATCGGTAACTGCCAGATCGGTGTTTCCGTGCACGCCGTGGGTGCGAAAGGCACGCTGCCGTTGGGGTGGGCGCTATACCTGCCCGAGGAGTGGTGTGAGGATCCCGAGCGCCGCCGGGCAGCGAAGATCCCCGCCGAGGTTGAGTTTCAGAGGAAGCCCGAGCTGGGGGTGGGTCTGATCGAGCACGCCGCCGGCTGGGATGTGCCCAGGGCGCCGGTGCTCGGCGACCAAGCCTACGGTGATAACACCGTGCTGCGCGAGCGCCTGCACCACGCCGAGCTCGAGTATGTGCTGTCCGTCGGCGCCGAGACGAAGGTATTCACACCCGAGACGACTTTCACGCTCCCACAGCGCCAGGGCAGCCCCGGGCGCCCGCACAGCCGGCCGCGTCCCGACCGCGAGCCAGTGGCGATAGCCGAGCTGATCGCCACTCTCCCCGGCGATCAGTTCCAGACCGTCACGTTTCGCGACGAACCCGACGCAAAACCGGTCACCTTGCGCTTCTGCTTCGTGCGCGTCAGAACCTCCAACCGCGCTGAGAAGCGCACGCCGTGGCCACCCCGAGAAGAGTGGCTGATCGCCGAGTGGCCCGAGGGCCAGCAGAAGCCGAGTGACTACTGGATCTCAAACCTACCCGCCGACAGCGAACCCGAGCAGCTCGCGCGCCTAGCACGGCTGCGCTGGAAGATCGAGCTCGACTACAAACAGCTCAAGGGCGAACTCGGCCTCGACCACTACGAGGGCCGCTCCTACCTCGGCTGGTACCACCACACCGCCTTGGTCACCGCCGCCCACGGGTTCCTGACCCTGGAGCGGCAGAACCCAAATCACCCACGGCCGGCCTGAGCCTCCCCCAGGCAGTCCTCCTGCTCCAGCCAATCTTCAAATGCTGGACCGGCCGCTGCACCACCTGCCAACAAACGATCAACCTTGACGACCTCCCCGTCCATCGGCCACCACAAGAAGAGTGACTAGCTACCAAAGCACTACTAGCACAGCCCGAGCTCCCCTCCTTCTCATGATCGACCAAGAGGGTGGGCTCGTCCGGCGTCTCGGCGGCGCCCCGGAATACTCCGAGAAGCAAGTAGGTGCCAGTGCCAACCCGCGAGAGGGCGCGCGAGAAGCGGGTGCGGGAGCCGCAGCGAACCTACGTTCCGTAGGGCTCAACGTAAATCTGGCTCCGGTGCTCGACGTGTTCCGGCGGCCGGGCAACTTCGTCGACGGGTACGAACGCTCGTACAGCAGCACCCCAACCGTTGTGGCAGCCCTCGGCGGTTCGTTCATCAAGGCGCAGCAGGCCTCGGGCGTGGCGGCGACCGCAAAGCACTTCCCGGGGCTCGGCGCAGCAGGTCGCCTCCAAGACACAGACCAAGGTCCGGTAACGCTCAGCCAACCGTTGGGAGTGATCCGCTCGGTCGATGAGACTCCCTACAGGACAGCGATCGCCGCACACGTTCGGCTGGTGATGCTGTCCTGGGCGACGTACCCGGCTCTTGACCCCACGCTGCCTAGCTGGCCTTTCGCCCACCGTCGTCGAACAGGAGCTCCGCCACAGGCTTGGATTCAGCGGAGTAACGATCACCGACAGCATCGACGCGGGTGCATTGCGAGCATTTGGAGGCCCATCTCGGCGGGCGACGCTCGCGCTCCGCGCGGGAGACGATCTCGTCCTATGCTCTGGCCGCAGTGCTACTCAAGGCAATCCGGCGATTGGCGTACAGGCACTCAGTGGAATAGCTTCGAGCATCCTCGCGGGCGAAGCTACCCGCTCAAGTGCAGAACACGCTGCTGAGACAGTCATTGAACTCCGACGCGCCTCCTTGCACTAGCTGGAGTTAGGCGATCCGCCCGCCGAAGCTGTGCTCTCCTGCAAAACCTACGTGAGCTTGCTCCAGCCAATTGGTGCGTCGACTCCAACAACGCCTACAACTCATACTTTGGCTGACCAGATCCACGTCTGCGGAGTCAGGGCTGGATCTCGGTTGTCACGGCTAGTCCAGCTTTCTACTCTCCCCTGGGGCTTTAAGCAGGGGGCGAGCAGGGGGCGACGCTCCGCGGCCTATTCTGCGCCGTGATGAGTGCCTCGACGGAGCTGCGGCTCTGGATCTCAGTGCGAGAGCTGCCCCGTGGCGTGGCCCGCTTCTACCTGCGCGCCCGTCGCCAGGCGCGTCGAAGCGGCGAGCGCTTCAGCCTTGACTCGGCCGCGCGCCCCCAGGAGCTGGCGGAGCTGCTGTCGCTCGCGGCGGGTCGCCGGGCGGTCGTGGAGCTCGGCACGGGCACAGCCTGGAGCACGATTGCGCTCGCGCTCGCGGACCCCGCCCGCCGGGTCATCTCCTACGACCCGGAGCTCCGCCCGGAGCGTGAGGCGTATCTGGATCTGGCGGGCGCGGCGGTTCGCGAGCGGATCGAGCTGCGCGGAGAGCCGGACACGGCGGGTCCGCACGCGGGCGACCCGCCGGTGGAGTTCCTGTTCATCGACTCGCTGCACGAGCGCGAGCCCGCGGCGGCGGCCTTCCGTGCGTGGCAGGGCGCGCTCGCGGCGGGCGCGGTGGTGGTCTTCCACGACTACGGCCATCCGGCCTACCCGGGGGTGGCCCAGGCGGTGTCCGACCTGGGGTTGGACGGGCGCCGCAGCGGCGGGCAGTTCGTCTGGCGGGCCCCCGCGCGCTAGAGCACCAGGGCGATCATCGACCCGGGAGCCGACAGGCGCGTGCCCCCGGCCAGGCGGTCCGGGGGCACGGCCCTGCAGGATCTGGGGTCTCAGGTGGCGGTGATGTAGCCGGCCATGTAGCCCGCGTGCTGCATCGCCCAGCCGTTGGCCACGTCGTCACAGGGGATCACGCAGAACCAGGAGAAGCGTCCCTTTTCCTTGACGACGATCTGGTAGGTGTGCAGCCCGGGCTTGACGACGATGTTCACGCCGAGCACCGGTGAGGTGATGCTGTGTTCGCCTTCGTCGGTGTTGTCGATCTTGAGGTCGAGCGTTTGCCCCACCTTCACCGCGAATTCGGTCTTGGTGTACGCGTCGTGCTTGATTTTGTCGGGGCCGAGCTTCGAGCCGGGAATGATCTGGAGGCTGATGACCTTTGGTGGCAGCGCGGCTGCGGTCTTCGAGCTGGCGGCCGTACCGGTGGCAGCGGTGGCGATCCCCGAGGTGACCGTGACCGTGTTGTGTTCGCTGCTCTGGCTGAGCGCGATGATCGACATCAGCAGGGCCGCGAAGATCCCGAGGCCCGCGAACACCTCGATGACTGTCTTACCGGTCTTGACGACCGTGTCGTCGAACTCTGCCTGATCTCGAACCTCAGTCTCTTTGTCTGGTACCTCGACGTGCATCTCATCACCCGCCTTCTTGTTGCTGCTTCGCCTGTATGTACAGCCACAGCCAACACCGTCGCCGGACCTGCGCCATCCGCGCCCGCCCGCCGGTCGGCTGCGGGTTTACACGCAGTCGTACTAGGCAGGTAGAAACCCGCAATCCCCACGTGGTGGCACGCGGATGGCCGCTCGCGCGCAGGGCGCTTGAGTGTTCCCATGACCGATCGGGCCGACCCTCCAGCGGGGGCGCTGCTGTGCTTCGACGGCTCGAGCGACGCCGCCCACGCGATCACCGTGGCCGGCGCGCTGCTCGGCTCGCGTGCGGCCACCGTCGTGACGGTGTGGGAGCCGGTCGCCGTGTGGGCGCCCTACGATCCGGCGGCGCTGATGAGCGCCGGCGTCTCGCGCTTGGCCTCCGAGGATCTGGGCTTGGACGAGATCGCCGAAGACATCGCACGGGAGACCCTCGCGCGGGGCGTGCGCCTGGCGGGCGAGGTGGGCTTTCAGGCGAGCGGGAAGCTCGCGAGCGGCAAGGCGTGGCGTGCGATCTGCGAGGCGGCGAAGGAGATCGATGCGAGCTCGATCGTGGTGGGCGCGCGTGGGCTCTCGCGCGTGCAGTCGGCTCTGCTCGGCAGCGTCTCGGGCGCTGTGGTGAACCACGCCGGACGTCCCGTGCTCGTCGTCCCGGTCGCCGGCGATCCCTCCTGACCGGGGGCCGGCACGGTCGCGACGGGGTAGCCTTGGCGATGTGGCGGGCCAGGAGCACAACGGGAGGCCGGCGACGTTGGGCGCAAATCGCGACGCTCGCCTGAAGGCTCGCGCCTGGGACTCGCCCGAGCGGGATCTTCGCTCGCTCTACTACAAGCACTTCGGGGACCGCCGCAAGGAGCGCCAGCTGTTCTCGACGGGAGCCTTCTTCGTGACATTTGCGAGCGTGCGCGCGATCACGCACGCGATCCGCGCTCAGCGCGGGCCGTTCAAGAACATCACGGCCGACGGGCGCCACATCCATCACATGACGTTCGGCATAACGGGCCTGCTGGGCGTCGGCTATCTGTGGCTGCTCGAGGTGGGCACCAACGAGCAACGACGCTCATCGCGCGTGACCTCGTCGGTCTACGGCGCCAGCGCGGCCCTCACCCTGGACGAGTTCGCCCTGTGGCTGAACCTCGAGGACGACTACTGGACCAAGCAGGGTCGCGAGAGCATCGACGTCGTGGTGATGTTCGGCTCGCTGCTGACGCTGAGCGTGCTCGGCAAGGGCTTCTTCGCGGAGCTCCTGCGTCCGCTGGCCGGGCGCGGGCGTCGATAGCAGGCGGCGAGCGGCTGCGGCCGTGTGAGCGATCTTGCAAGGGCGACCGGGCGCATGGCTACAGTCAACGACCATGTCCCGCCCATCTCCCCATCGCGGGGTGGCCCTTCTCTCCCTCGCTCTGATCGCTCTGATCGCTCTGATCGCCCTGCTCGCCGGCTGCGGCTCGTCCTCGCCGTCAGGCAACGGCGTGGCGTCGAAGACGCCCACGCAGATCGTGGCCGCCGCGAAAGCGGCGGCGGCCGGGGCTGCCACCGTGCACGTGGCGGGCACGATCGTCGACGAAGGCAAGCCGATCTCGCTGAACATGGAACTGGAGGCGGGCAAGGGCGGCAAGGGGACGATCGCCCTCGAAGGACTCAGCATCCAGCTCGTCCAGATCAGTGGGACCGTTTACATCAATGGAAGCGATGCCTTCTATCGCCACGTCGCCGGCGCAGCGGCCGCGCAGCTGCTGCGGGGCAAATGGCTGAAGGCGCCCGCCAGCGGCGGCAACTTCTCCTCGCTTGCATCGCTGACCGACTTGAGCAAGCTGATCGACACCACCCTGGCGGCGCACGGAGCGCTGACGGGGGCGGGCACCAGGACGGTGAACGGACAGAAGGCCGTGGGCGTGACCGACAAGGCCAAGGGGGGGACTCTGTACGTTGCCAGCACCGGCGCCGCCTATCCGCTCGAGATCGCCAAAAGCGGCCCCAGCGGCGGCTCGATCGTGTTCGACCGCTGGAACAAGCCGGTCACGTTGATCGCCCCGGCCGGCGCGATCAACATCAATCAACTGCAAAGCGGTCACTGAGCCAAGCCGGCTGCTCGGCCATTTGTCCATGCGCGCTGAGACCGCGTCAAGCCAGCACCCGCAAGCGTCGAACCCCATGTTGAATCGCGACGCGAACCTGGGACCGGACAAGGATGCGAGAGTTCTCAGTGAATGGTGCAATCCAAGCAAGCCTGCTACAGAACCCTGCCGAGCGTGGGGGTGCACGTCGTCCCGTCGGCAGCGAGAAGCTCGGGCACGAGCGGACCACTGGAATCGGAGCGTACGTGCGTAAACTGGGTGACGTGGGCACAGGGCACCGCAGGCGGTCGTCCACGGGCGGCCGGCCCCCACGGGGGGGTTCGAAGCGCAGTCACTCGCCGCTGAGTCTGCTGTGGTGGGCACTGCTGTGTGTCACTGCTGCCGTAGGTGCCATCATCGCCGGCGCATCGGTGCTCGTGGTGGCCTGTGGGCTGGTGCTCGCCTGCGCCGCGGCGGGGCTCGGCTGGCGCGTCGGCGAGAACGGACGGGTGGCGCTCGAGGGTGAGATCGAGAGCAGGACCTCGGATCTCAAACGCGCGCTCTCCGAGCTCGAGATCGCCCAGGCCGAGACCGTCCAGCGCCTTTCGATGGCGGTCGAGTTCCGCGACGAGGACACCGGGGCGCACATCGAGCGCATCGGGCGCTTCTCGGTGCTGCTGGCCGAACACATCGGCATGGAACCGGAGTTCTGCGAGCGCCTGAAGCACGCCGCACCCCTTCACGACGTGGGCAAGGTGGCGATCCCCGATGCGATCCTGCTGAAGCCGGGCCCGCTCACGCGGGAGGAGCGCGCGATCGTCGAGACGCACGCCGAGGAGGGCCACAGGCTCGTGCGCGGCTCCTCCTCCTCGATCCTCGACATGGCGGCCACGATCGCGCTGAGCCATCAGGAGAAGTGGGACGGCAGCGGCTATCCGCGTGGCCTGAAGGGCGAGACGATTCCGATCGAGGGCAGGATCGTGGCCGTGGCCGACGTGTTCGACGCGCTCACCAGCGATCGCGTGTACCGCAAGGCCTTCTCGGTGGACGAGGCGGTGCAGATGATGCGCGAACAGCGCGGGCGCCACTTCGACCCGGTGCTCCTGGACGCGTTCATGGAAGTGCTGGGACGCTCCGGCCCGGATGCGCGCGAGCAGCTGCGCTCCGACCCGGCGGCGCTCGTGGAGAGCACCCTGGAGACCTTCGCCAACGCCCTGGAACGCGGCGACGCCGAGATGGCCGAGGGCGCGATCGCGACCGCGATCGAGGACGGCATAACGCCCACCATCCTGCACGCAGAGGTCATCGGCCCGACGCTCAGGCGCATCGACGTGCTCTCAGAGGCGGGACAGCTCGACGCGGATCGCGAGCACCGAGCCAACACGATCACCCGCCGCGTGCTGGCCACGCTCTACCGCTACATGACCAGCGGCACCGAGCCCACTCGCCAGCGTGTCCTGCTCGCCGGCGTGGAGGGCGATCAGCACACCCTTGGCCTGCAGATGGTCCACGACCAGCTGGCGGCGGCCGGCTTCCAGACGGTCTTCGACACGGACCTCTCGGCAGAGCGGCTGCTGGCGATGGTCGAGAGCCAATCTCCCGACCTGATCGTGATCGGCGCCACGGTGGCGCGCGAGGCCGAGCCGGTGGAGATCGCGTTGCGCGAGCTGCGCGCCAGCCACCCCCACATCCCGGTCGTGCTCAGCGGGCCGGCGGTCGGCGGGAGCCTGCCGCGGGAGCGCGAAGGCACGAGGGTGCTCGAGCGCATCGACCAATCGGTCGAGGCTGTCGAGGATCTGCTGGCGCCCGCCGCCTCGGGCGCATCGGTATAGATTTAGCCGCATGGCATCCAGCGCGATCGTGACCGGCGGCGCCGGCTTCATCGGCTCACACGTGGTCGACGCCCTGCTCTCGGACGGCTACTCGGTGACCGTCGTCGACGACCTCTCCGCAGGCGATCCTGCGCGCGTGGCCAAGCAGGCCGACCTGCGCGTGCTCGACATCGTCGACCTGCCCGCGCTGAAAGCCCTCGTCGCCGAGATCCAGCCGCGGGCCATCTTCCACCTGGCGGCCCAGGCGAGCGTAGTGGCCTCGGTGGAGGATCCGGGACGCGACTGCGAAGTCAACGTCAGGGGCACGCTCAACGTGGTGGAGGCCGCGGGCGAATGCGGCGCCTCGGTCGTGTTCACGTCGACCGGCGGCGCGCTCTACGGCGATGAGGCCCAGATGCCCACCCCAGAGGACCGGATCCCGGCGCCGCTGTCTCCCTACGGCGCATCGAAGTGGGCGGCTGAGGCGTACGTCAAGACATGGTCGCTGTCCTCTGGCATCCCGCATGCGGTGTGCAGGCTGGGCAACGTGTACGGTCCGCGCCAGAGCCCCCACGGCGAGGCGGGGGTGGTGGCGATCTTCACCCACCACCTGTACACGGACAAGGCGCCCAAGCTCTACGGTCACGGCAAGCCCACGCGCGACTACGTGTACGTGGGCGACGTGGTCAACGCGCTGCTCTCGGCGTCTGGACGCTCGGGCACGTACAACATCGCCACCCAGGTGGAGACGGACGTGGCCACCGTGTGGAGCGAGCTGAGCAAGGCGGCTGGCAAGCAGATCGAGCCCGAGCTGGCCGACCTGCGCCCGGGCGAGCTCGAGCACAGCTGCCTGGACGCGAGCCTCGCCGAGCGCGAGCTGGGGTGGCGCGCGGAGGTTCCGATCGGCGAGGGCCTGCGCCGGACCTACGAGGCGCTCGTGGCCGAATTCGAGATGTAAGTAGGGCCCGCCCGCCCGCCGCCATCGGCGGTCTGCAGCAGACAGCGCAAGCGCATCGGACAAGCGTGCAATTAGCGCGGCAGGGCTCCCGCGACGGCGCCGGTCGGTCGAGGGATTCCAATGAGCCTCTCTCGCTCCCGCGGGATCCTGCCTCCCATCCTGGCCGTGTTGGCGCTCTGCGGCTCGGCCTCGTCGGCGCTCGCGATCGCGAGCGCGCCCGGGGGCGTGCAGGCGCCTTCCGCGTCCGCGGCTGGAGGCAGCGAGTACGGCGTGGTCACGCGCGTCGCGCCGACGTCGCATCCCGTGCTCAGTGCTCTCACCGCGCCGTCCAGCGCGATCGCCGGGCCACCCCCGAAGGTGATGCTTCGGCTCGACGAGAAGGGCGTGGGCACGGTCTATCTGCAGGTAAAAATCATCAGCCTCGCCACCCACCACTCCGTGGTGGTGGCCACCATGGGCTGGTCGCACACGGCCCGCACGCTCGCCGTAGCCTGGCCTGTCGGCGCACAGCTCTCGCCTGGAAGCTATGAGATAACGGTGAGCGCGCACGATCACCGCGGCGCCACCCTGCCGCGCCTGGCCCACAGCTCGGGCCAAGCCACGCTGACCGTAAAGGCGCCGCCGGCTCCGAGTGCGCCGGTTTCGCCGGCCCCGCTCGCGACAAGCGAACCGGGCGTTCCCACGCCCGCCCAGACCGTGGCCGACGGAGCCGTCTTCCCCGTGGCCGGAGCCCACAGCTTCGGCGGTCCCGAAAACCGCTTCGGGGCGGCCCGCGAAGGGCATGTCCACCAGGGCCAGGACGTGCTCACGGCCGAAGGCACGCCCGTGCTGGCCCCGATGGCTGGGACGATCGAATCCACCAGCTACCAGCCTGGCGGTGCCGGCTACTACGCCGTGGAGCACACGAGCGTGGGTCTGGACTTCATGTTCGCGCACTGCGAGGCAAACTCGTTCGCGGTGGGCGCCGGGCAGGCCGTAACGGCGGGGCAGGCGCTCTGCAAGGCGGGCCAGACGGGCGACGCCACGGCCCCGCACCTGCACTTCGAGATGTGGGTGGGAGGCTGGCAGGCCAGCGGCGGTCACCCGATCGACCCGCTGCCCTACCTCGAAGCCTGGGAACACGGCTAATCGAGCCGCAGCCCGCCGGCGGGGTCTCCCGGCGGGGCCGGAGAGCAGGTAGGATCGACCGTTGCGGCGAGATAGCTCAGTTGGTAGAGCACACGACTGAAAATCGTGGTGTCCCCGGTTCGAGTCCGGGTCTCGCCATGCGAAAGCCGCTGGAAATCGAGACCTTTTCAAATAGCGGTCGCTATCTGCAGGTTGTTCATTGGGCCACGAACCGCGATCTCGTGGCCCAATGGCAGCTGATTTCGGCCGCTTTGGCTCAAATCCGCGCCTAAGAACAGTGATCCGCAGGGATCTAGACCATGCCGACCATGAGGCCGAATCGCGGTGTCCTTGGTTCGATTTCTGTTAGCCGCACTCGAGTTCGTGGATGGCTTTGTTGATGTCGTTGGCCGCTGAGCCACCATGCTCGACATACGCTTCACCGTCCGAGCAGCCGGCCGATCTCGGCGTAGGACAGCCCTTGATGCGCGTCTGCGATGTGCGGGACGGCGGAAGTCGCTCACGCCTGCGGAGCCAAGGATCAGCGCGGCGTCTCGATCCACCGAGACGCTCTCGTTCAAAAGGGGCTGATCTGGTCGCCGCGCCGAGGCCAGCTCGACTTCACCGCGTCCCTGTTCGCCGAGTTCGTGAGCGAGAACCATCCGCTGGCGGCGTTCGACGCGGAGTGAGCAAGGACCATCACCACGGCCGCTGGACTATTCGCCTGCGAGCGTGCCGTCGAGCGTATAGCCAGTGGCGTCGTTACGGCCCGAGCAGTGCTGCGGGTACGACGGCGATACCGTCGGGCCGTCGGTAGGCGGCCTGTCCGGTTGTGATGATGATCGCGTCTGCCAGGTCCTCGCCGAGCTCGTTGCGGAGCCAGAGGAGATGACGCAGGTCTCGCTCTTCGGGAGTCTGGCCGAGCTTGACCTCGATCGCCACGGTGCGCTGTCCGCGCTCGACGATGAGGTCGACCTCGCGGTCGCCGCTCCACGTGCGCAGGTGGAACGTACGCGCCTCAGCGGCTTGGGCGTAGACGCGGACGCTAAGCGTGACCAGCGACTCGAAGAGCGCTCCGAGCAGTGTCCCTTCGCGAGTGATTGGAGGGCCGGCCGGCTGGGGGTGCAGCAGGGTTGACGCGTCGGCGCCGAGCAGCCGGGCCGCGAGCGCCGGGTCGGCGAGGTGATGCTTGGGTGGCGCGGAGAGGCGTGCGAGGCGGCTGCGCGTGGGTAGCCAGGCGGGGACTGGATCGAGAATCCACAGTCGCTCGAGGACATCGCGGTAGGGCTGCGTCGTGGCTCTGGCGGGCTTCTCGCCGTGGCCGCTCGTTGCGGCATCGCGGATCTTCTCGTAGGAGGTCGTCGTTGCGGTCGCGGCCGCATACGCCTGCATCCACCTCCGCAACGTCCCCGGTCGCCGCACCTGACGGCCCAGTTCCTCGAAGTCGCGGTCGATGATGCGGTCGATGTAGCCGTCGAGCTGTGCGCGCGCCAGGCGGTCAGCAAGGCCACGAAGACCCGGAAATCCGGATGCGAGGATCTCGTGCACATAGCGCTCCAGGTTGACGTCCGTAACCCCGGTGACCGGACCGCCCTCACCCTGTAGAAGCTTTCTGAGGCTCACCGTCGGAGTGCCGATGTCGCGCTCGGCGAGCGTCATTGGCCGCAGGCGCACCTGCACGATCCGACCTGCGCCCGAATGCGTCGGTGGCTCCGTTGGGGATGCCGAGCCGGTGAGCAGGAAGCTCCCAGCCCGAGCGCCATCATCGACCGCGCGGCGTATGCGGTCGAATGACTCGGGCAGGCGCTGCCACTCGTCGATCAACACAGGCGGCTCGCCCTCCAGCAGGCGTGACGTGTCGGCCTGTGCGATGGAACGCTCAGCCTCGTCGTCGAGGCGGTGGATAGTCGCCGCACGCTGCAGCGCGGTAGCAGTCTTGCCAACGGCCTTCGGACCCTCGAGCGCTATCGCGGGTAGACCGGCGATTAGCTCGTCGAGCTCGTCATCAGCGATGCGTCGCCGATAGCTGTTCGCAGCGTCTAGGTTGCCCTGCACGTCGTCGACCACGACGCTACTATACCATTTCGCAGGCCTTTACAGGACAGTTTCGCGGATATCTACGGTACATATTCGCTTGCTTATCTCGCGCCGCGATTGTCTGCGGTCGCTTCCGCTGGCTTGGCGGCTGGCGGGCCTCATCTGGGCCATGGGACTGGCGCTCGTGGCCCAAAGGCCCAGTAATCCGCGTCAATGCGCGAGTATCCAAGCTAGCCACGAGTTTGCAGACTTGCTGCAGCCAGACACTTTATGCCGTGTCTTCTGAGTCCTCTGAAAATCGTGGTGTCCCCGGTTCGAGTCCGGGTCTCGCCATCCGAGAACTTCCTGCAACTCGGGGTATTTTGAGGTCGCATCGAGGGCTGATCGAGCCGAGAGTGTGAGCCGCCTCCGCCGAGGCGCCGACTTTCCCGCCCAAACCGGCAGCGTGGGGTCTGGGTTGGCTACGCGTTGGTTGCCGCGAGGGCCGCGTGGCACTCGGCGACTTCCCGAGTGATGAGCCCTCCGCCAAGACGCTCGGCCGTCTCCTCGGCCTGCTCTAGCATGTCCGGTGCGCGGTCGAGGTCCTCGGCCGGCCGCGGGCGATGAGCGCGCGGGCCCAGCCGGCGTGGGTGCGGGCGAGGAGCAGCGGCGCACCGCCGTCGAAGAAGCTCAGTGCCGCGCGGCGCAGTGAAGAAGCGCCACGGCACGCGACGGCCGCCGCCAGCCACGCCCCGGCCCTGGTACTTTCCGGCTATCTTGCAGCCGGGCCTGAGCCTGGAAACGATGAAGACCTAGGGGGAAGACGTGCGCAACGTGAGCACCAAACGATGGGATGCCCGCAGGTCACGCACTTCATGCAGATCTCGAACGGCGGCTGGTGTCGTGGCTGCCGTCGTGCTGGCGCTCACCGTCGCGGCGCCTGCATGGGCGAACCCCAGCGCGACCGTGGCCGCCACGCTTGCTCCCATCGGCACTGGTTCCCACCTCCTGACCATCACGAACACCGGCTCTGCGCCGATCACCGGCTTTGTCGTGGGCGCGGGTGTGGAACCCGTCCCCACCAACATCGTTCCCAGTCCGGCCTGCCAGTTCGGTAACACACCCTTCACCGGATCGATCAAATGCAGCATCACGGTATTGCCGGGGGCTTCGACACAGATGTGTTACACCGGTCGTGCGCTAGCGGAACTGGTCCCTGGCAGCGCATTGCTCGTCCAGACCACGGCCAGCGAAAACTTCGCACCTGTCGCCACTTCACCAGCTGTGGCCTCGTGCCCACTGCCGGGCTTCAACGCAGGGTCGGGCAGCACGGGCGGCGTGACAAAATGCGTGGTGCCGAATCTCAAGGGCAAGAGGCTCGCGATAGCCGAGAAATCGATCGTGCAGGCTCATTGTGGGGTTGGCAAAATCAAGAAAGCCAAATCCAGCCATATCAAGAAGGGGAGCGTGATCTCGCAGAGTTCAGGCGCTGGCAAGTCGCTGCCCAAGGGCACAAAGGTGAACCTCGTCGTCAGCAAGGGCAAGTAAAGGCCCTACTCAAGAAGACCATCAGCCGCCGGCTTTAGTGGCTAGTCGTTGCCAAGTCATCCAGGACGATGGTCGCGCTCGCTGTTCAAGACGTCGAGGCACTCCCCTAGGCTCACAGCGATCCGTTCCAAGTCCGTCACATGCTGCCGGCACGGCTCACTGTAGCTCGGGGGCGCGCCGATCTTTCCATGGCATCGCGTCTTCTAGCTGGCGCGCGACTGCCAGCAGCTCGCCCTCGGTGAACAGCGCGCCGGCGAGCTGGACTCCGATCGGCAGGCCGTCGGTTGTGAGCCCAAGTGGAAGGCTGATCGCGGGTTGGCCGGTGATGTTGGCGAGTGCGGTGAACGCGCCAAGCTGTGCGGCGTCGGCGAACGCCTCGGCTGGGGGCAGATCGCGGACGGAGCCGATCAACGGTGGCGGTTGCGCCACCGTCGGCGTGACCCACAGCTCGGCCTGAGCGAGCAGCGGCTGGAAGCGCGCTTCGAGTCTGGCATGCAGCGCATCCATATCGCGTGCATGCAGTTTCCGGCCGGGCTCGACAAGCCAGCCGGTGATCGGCTGCAGACGGCTTCTGTGCGTCAATGGAATCTGCGCCGTCAGGTGCTGGAACAGCGGCAGGAACTCCTCGAGCGTGCCGTCGTGGGGCGGGCCTTCCTCGACTCCGTGGCCGAGCTCGCCGAGCACCCGCGCCGCGCGCTCGACCGCGACGGCGATCTCGGGATGGGTCGGGCCAAGCGGCGAGCATGTGGTGAACCGGATCTTCATAGGGTGAGGCTGCTCACCGGCCAACTCGCGAAACGGGCGCGGCGGTCGCGGCGCCCAGTGGGGACGGCCCTCCTCCAGGCCGGCCATCACGTCCAGCATGGCTGCCGCGTCATCGACGGTGCGCGTCAGTGCCCCTGAGGTGTAGAGGACGCGGCGATCTTTCAGCCCGAACTGATTCTTCAGCCGCCCGCGGGAGGGCTTCAGACCAACGAGGTGGCAAAACGCCGCGGGAATGCGAATCGAGCCGGCGCCGTCGGAGCCCTGCGCGACCGGTAGCATCGCGGCGGCCACTGCGGCCCCTGAGCCGCCGCTCGATCCGCCCGCACTGTGCTCTGGCGCCCAGGGGTTGCGCGTGGGTGGATGAATGTCCGGCTCGGTCACCGGCATCGCGCCGAGCTCGGAGGTGGCGAGCTTGCCGAGGATCACGAAGCCGGCGCGTCGCAGGGTGGCGACGGTCCGATCGTCGATCGGGAGGATCGGATGTGGCGTGGCCCGCGTGCCGAAGCGGGTCGGCATCCAGCGCACCACGTTGAGGTCCTTGATCGCGATCGGCACGCCGTGAAATACAGGGAGCTCGCCACGCCCGCGCCGGCGCTTGCTGTCCTTCGAGCGCGCAGCCGCAAGCGCACGCTTCGGAAACACCTGAACAAAAGCCGACAGGCGCGGGTTCAAGATGGCGATGCGCTCGAGATAAAGCTGCACGAGCTCCTCGCTGGAGAGCTGTCCCTCGCGCACGAGCTCGGCCTGCTCCACCGCGCTGGCGCCGAACACCTCGCTCCAACTCATCGAACCATCCTAGAGACTTGATGTGCGTTGACACCAGCGAGGTCTTCTCAGGGGCAGGGCTCGCTTCAGAAGACGGCAACCGATGAACCACGCGCCGCGACGACCTCTCCCCGCATTTGTTCGGTGCAATTTGCCTTGGCATCGGCCGCACACTTAAGAAGATGTTCGGTACAATTAGATAATGCCTCAGCCGCACAAAATCACGGTGGGCAGCCGCGGCCGGCCTACGCGAGCTGCCGTCTACGAGCGCCTGCGTGTTGAGATCGGCGAACTGCGTGAGCGGCTCGGCGGCCTGCCCTCGCCTGGTGAAGCAGACGTCATCTGGCGCGGAATATGGCTCGAGGAGGCTCACCACTCGACTGCCATCGAGGGCAACACGCTCGTGCTCAAGCAGGTCGAGCAGCTCCTCGAGGAGGGTCGAGCGGTGGGCAACAAGGAGCTCAGGGAGTACATGGAGGTGCGTGGGTACGCCGATGCCGCCAACTGGGTCTACGGTCAGGCGCTCAACCCCGGCGCATGGGCGAGCGGCGAGCTGCTCTCGCTGACCGAGCTTCGGCACATCCACCGCCTCGCGCTCGCACCCGCCTGGGATGTTGCGCCTCACCCAAGCGCCGGCCATAGCGAGCGTCCAGGCTCATTCCGCGAACATGACATCCGGCCGTTTCCAGGCGGCATGTGCCCACCGCCATGGCCCGAGGTCTCCGCCATGGTCATCGACTGGATTAGCGAGGTGCAAGCGCTGGGCCGGGAGGGTGAGGGCATCGAGCCCGCAGCGCTGGCCAAGGTGCATGCGCGCTTCGAGCAGATCCACCCATTTCTCGACGGTAACGGGCGCACCGGCCGGCTCGTCCTCAATCTCCTCCTAGTCAGGCTCGGTTATCCCCCCGCGATCATCTTCAAGGGCGACCGCCGGCGATACCTGGCGGCACTCCAGAGCGCCGATCAGGGCGACCATGGCCCCCTCGGAGAGCTGCTCGCCCGCGCCATCCTCGACAACCTCCACAAGTTCGTCGTCCCCGCCATCGCCGGCCCATCGCGCCTGGTCCCGTTGCCCGCTCTGGCCACCGAACGGATCTCCGCAAACGCGCTACGCGTGGCCGCGACGCGGGGCCGCCTCAAGGCATCCAAGGTCGCCGATGGTACGTGGCGCAGCACGCGCGTCTGGGTCGACGAATACCTGGCTGGGCGCTACGAGCGCGAGCCTCGCGACAGAAGCCGGTAACCGCGACGGCGGCGCCCTTGCAGACGATTATCTATGGAGCCAAGATGCGACCGGGCGGGCAGAGCCACCATGCTTTTTGGACTGTGGCGGGCGTCTTAGGTAGCTCGCATTTTGTGTCGTCGGGTCCACACCAGCCTCTCCTCGTGGTCAACTACCGGCACTGAGTCGGTGGTGGCTGCGGTTGCGGCTCCCCCGCGATTGCAGCAAGCTCACGTGGGATGGTCCCCGACGTGGATCTCTACAACCTGAAGCGCGGTTTCGAGCGGGCGAACGAGCTGCTCGACCTCGGGCGGGTGAGCACGGGCTTCTCGTTCCTGCGCCACGCCCGTCGCGCATTCATGCCGGTGCCCTTGATCGATCGGCCCGAGCCTGTGTTGAGCGACGTCTTCCCGCCCCTGCGGGAGCGGCCGATCGCGTCGCTGAAGGGCAAGCGGATCGGCGTCATCGCCTCAGGCGGCGGCGGTGGGTGCGTCTCGATGGTGGGTGTCGCACGGGCCTTCGAGGAGGCGGGGGTCCGCCCCGCGTTGTACTCCGCGTGCTCGGGCGGCGCCATCTGGGGCGCGATGTGGGCGGCCGGGATGAGCGCGCAGGAGATGTCCGACTTCTCCCTGTCGTGGCGGGCCGAGGACTACCTCGACATCCAGTGGGCGCGGATTCCCAGCTTCGCGCTGAGCGCCTTGAAGGGGTTCACGGGGCTGATGAAGGGCCAAGCGCTCGAGCATCTGTTCAACGAGCGGCTGTGGAGCATGCGCGTCGGCGACACCGGCTTCCCGATCACCTCGATTGTCTACAACATGGACCTCGGTCGTGTCGAGTACTTCGGCACCGAGCACACGCCCGAGCTGACGATCGGCGAGCTGGTGCGCATAGCGGTGGCGTTGCCGCTCTTCATCGAGTCGGTATCGGTCGGTGGTCACCTCTACGTGGACGGCGGGGTCATCGAGCTGTTCCCAGCGCAGCCGGTCCTTGAGGACGGCGGGTTCGATCATGTCTTCGGGTTGAACTTCATGCTGCCGCCGGGCTTCGAGGCGCAGGACATCACTGGCTGGAACGAGCGCCGCTTGGGAGTTCTGCAGGCCAGCCGCCAGTTGCAGCAGGGCTACCACCTCGAGATGGCAAAGCGAGCTCGGCGCGAGCTCGGCGAGCGCTTCACCCTGATTGACCCGATCGATCCCTCGCTCTTGCGTGGCGTCTCCTTCTATGACCTGTTCATCGATCGCCGTCAGTGGCCAGCGCTGATCCGCGAGGGCCACGCGGCGGCGACGCGCGCGCTGGACACGTTGCGAACCTCCCGTGCCGCTCCCGCGGCGCGCCGAGCCAGGGGTCCGTCGCCTGCACCTCGCGCTGGCGGCGGTCGTCCTCGGCCTGGGGCTGGCGGCCACTGAGGACGGCGACTGCACCCCGCCCCCTGTCGCGGAGACGGCGGCATGCTCCCACGGGGATGCCGGCACGGGCTCGCTCGCGCTGGTCGCTGGCTCGCGCTGGTCGCTGGCGCCAGCCGGTGGGTCTAGGCTCGGTTGCGACCGAGCTGGTCGTGTGCCTTGACCCACTCCTCGGCGACGATCGCTGAGCCGAGTGAGAGCTCGCCGCAGAGCACGGTGGCCGCGACGATCTCGGCGAGCTTGCGGACCTTCCCGGCTCCATAGCAATCGATCAGCTCGAGGCACTCGCGCTGCGTGGCCAGGCCCGTGCCGCCGCCGTAGGTGGCGACGATCAGCGAGGGGATCGTGATCGAGGCATAGTAGTCGCCGTTGGGGAGCAGCTCGCTGAAGCCGAGGGCCGCCGAGGACTCGGCGACGTTGGCCGCGTCCTGCCCCGTGGCAATGAACAGGGCGGCGATTCCGTTTGCAGAGTGGGCGCCGTTGTTGTTGACCCCGGACATAAAGCCGCCGAGGTTCGACACCTGGCGAGCCCGGAACAGCCTCTCGCCGCTGGTATGCATGTGCGTCTCGATCAGCGCACCCGGGATCGTCGCCTCGGCGACCACGCGCTTGCCACGGGTGCGCAGGATGTTGACCTGCGAGCTCTTCTTGTCGGTCGCGAAGTTCGACTCAAGGTAGAAGTTTGTGATGCCGGCGTAGTTGGCGGTGATCCAAGCGCAGGCCGCGGCGGTCGCCTTGCTCGTGAGGTTCTGGCCAGCGGCGTCGCCGGTCGTGTAGTCAAAGCGCGTGAACAGGATTCGGCTGGCGGAGTACTGCTCGACGCCGCGCAGCCGGCCGCTGCGGGTGGTGCTCTCAGCTGCCTGCTTGATCTCGCCGAAGTGCTCGCTCAGCCATTCTCCGAAGGCGCGCGCCTCGCGTGCGCTCTCGAACATGAACGCGGGAGCGCGCTGCATGGCGTCGTCGAGGATGGTGGTCTTCACGCCGCCCGCCTCGTAGAGCATCTTCATCCCGCGGTTGTAACTCGCGACAAGGGTGCCCTCGCTGGTCGCCAGCGGCACGTAGAACTCGCCCTGAGCGTGCTCCCCGTCGACAAGCAGCGGACCGGCGATGCCGATCGGCACCTGCGCGACGCCGACGAAGTGCTCGATGTTGCCCGGCAGAATCGCCGGATCGAACGACCCCCGGGAGACGTGCTCGAGCGCCACCCCCGTGTGCTCGCGCAGAAACGCACGCCTCGCCGCGGCTGCCGCGGGCGTGTAGTCGTCGTCTCGATCACGCGGAATCGTCTCTCTCTCGCGCCGTGGCGCGCCGTCTTGAGCCTCGGCTTCGGTGGACCGGGTCCGCTCACGTAGGCCTCGCATAGTCGCGAGAGTAGACAGCGCCGGGATGCGCGCCATCCGCAAAAACGCGCAGGCACCGGGCGTAGAAGTCACAAGCAGCCACAGACCCACATGAGCGTGTCGGTGAGATGTAATGTCGAGCTGAGATGTCGGAACGACTGCCCCTTGCTGGTCCGGTCGTCGAGGGCCGAGCCGCACAGATGATCGTCGCGGGCTCCGGCAACGTCTTTCCGCAGCGGGGCGAGGTCCTCAGGCGCGAGTTGGGCTACTCGTGACTCCGCCTCCCCGCTCGCTCCAGACGCTGACTGGCCGCTACGACCGCGAGGTGTTCGAGCCAGAGGGCGGGCGGGCGCGCGTCCGTCTGGCGGTCGTGGGCAGCGAAGCGTGGGACGTATCCCTCGATGGTGGAACGGCGCGCCTTGTGCCCGCCGAGGGTGACGCCGACGCGACGCTCACCGCCGACAGGCAGGCGTGGACAGCCATCGCTGAAGACCTCCGCGGTGGAATGGACGTCTACCGCGCCGGGCGCCTGACGGTGCGGCGCAACCTGCATCTCGGCGTCGGATTCCTGGCGGCGACGAGCGGGCTGACCGGTCCCGGGCGGGTGCGTTTTCGGATGGTCACCACTCGCCGCGCGCGACTGTCGACCTTGGAGGCCGGGAGCGGCCCACCGGTCGTGGCTCTGCACGGCCTGGGCGGCACCAAGGGATCGTTTCTCCCCACCGCGGCCGAACTGGGCGGACGCTTTCGCGTGATCGCGGTCGACCTCCCCGGGTTTGGCGACTCCGACAAGCCAATCGGCGCGAGCTACGACGCCCGCTTCTTCGCTCGCGCCGTCATCGACCTGCTCGATGCACTCGAGCTCGATCGGGCTCATCTCATCGGCAACAGCCTCGGCGGGCGTGTCGCGCTGGAGGTCGGGCTCCTGCACCCCGACCGGGTCGAGCGCCTCGCTCTACTCTGTCCCTCGCTGGCTTGGCGACGGGCGCGTCCGTGGGCGCCGCTGCTCAGGCTCACGCGGCCGGAGCTCGGGCTGGTTCAGATCGCTCCGCGGCCGCTCGTCGATGCGATCGTACGCCGCCTTGTCCCCGACGCGGATGAAGGCTGGACCGCAGCCGGCGTCGATGAGTTCCTGCGCGCATACCTGACGCCGGCCGGTCGGGCCGCCTTCTATGCCGCCGCTCGCCACATCTACTTGGAGGAGCCTCACGGCGAGGCAGGCTTCTGGCCCCGGCTGCGTGGGCTGCAGCCCGATGCGCTCTTCATCTGGGGTCAGCGCGATCGGCTGGTCCCCATCGCCTTCGAGCGGCACGTCACCGACGCGCTGCCCCACGCTCGTCACGTCGAGCTCGACTGCGGACACGTGCCCCAAGTCGAGCATCCACGCCAGACTCACGATGCAGTTGGCGCCTTCCTCGAGGCGCCCGCCGCCCGCTGCGACTAGCGCTCAGGCGGAAGCCGCGAGTGTCTCGGGCGCTGTTGCTAGCCAGTCGTGGAGGCGTTCGTAGACCTCGGGGTGGTTGAGCAGCGCGATGTGGTGGGTGCCTCCGACGTGATGTCCGTGCTCCTCGCGGAAGGGGATTCGCCGGGTCTTGCTCTGGCCGCTGGCGCTGGGTGCCAGTACCAGGATGTCGCCGAGCAGACGCCCGAGCGGGTGCTTCGGGTCGCGGGTGATGGTTGCTGAGACGAAGCAGTGGGTTGCCCACGGCAACAGGGGAACCTCCTGGCAGGCGACCGCCCGCAGCGCCTCAGGATCACGACCCCGCCAGTCCTCGTCGACCAGCGATCCGTGGCGCAGGTCACGAATGCCGGCGCTGCGCCGCCGCAGGAAGCTGCTGAGCATCCGCGTCTCGGGCAGCTTGTCGAGTGCCGCCGCAGCTCGGTGCGCCCCCTGCTCCAGGGGAGCACCATGGTGGGGGGTCCCCAGCGAGACGACATGCCGGACATGCCCGACCCACTTCTGATCCCGCTCATCCGCCTGATGGGCGGCGCTGCGCGCCACCAGACCGCCCATCGAGTGGCCGACCAGCGCGATCTGCTGCACCTCGACCGGCCACGCCTCCACGAGCTCCTCGAGCAGCGCCGCCACCGTGCGGCCGTTCTCGGAGATGTGCAGTCCGCTGTTGTAGCGCAGGTAGACCGCCGTGCAGTCGAGGTCCGAGACCAGCCGTTCGCCGTACGCGTCTTCGGCGCCCCAAGACCAGCAGAACTCATCCCCGGTCAGCCCGTGTATGAAGACGGCCAGGCGAGGAGTGGCCTGCGGGAACGCGTCGCGCAGCGAGGACTCATCCAGCCCGATCCGCTCTCCGTGCATCCGCGCCGAGGTGGGCTGGTGAAGCGCGCTCCCATCGCGCTCCAGCCGGTCCCCGATGAGACCGCTGAGCACAGCGAGCCCGAAACTGCCCTTCTGGGTGGTGGACAGCGAAATCTGCTCACCGATGCCGCGCCGCTCCATCGCCGCGTCGGTGGCCTTCCCGAGTATCGAGGCGCCCGCCCCGATCGCACCATAGGCGCGGCTCGAGAGCGCGTCGTGGATGAGCTGCACCGGGCGACTCGCCGGGCCGACACCGCGGAAGGCGCGCTGAGCGATGCCCAGGTGCATGTCGCGGATCGCCCCCGGAAAACTGCGCAGCTCCTCAAAAGCCAAGGCGCTCAGCGCCCGAACCTCGTTGGGCGCCGAGCTCTCGACGCCCCCGCCGGTGCTGGTCGAATCCATGCCGGCCGTTGCAGTGCCCGTGCTGGCCATTCCTGTCTCCCATCCGTTTGGTCGCTGCCGATCGCGTGAGGCTAACCCCCGGTGCAGACTACCCTCCTTCTATCACTTTGTTACGTTCGTTACAAGAGCAGACGTGTCGCTCCGCTCTCGGTGGTCCCGCGGTCGGCCCCGTCGCGATCAGGGCGGGCTCGCGCGCCGGTTCGCGGGCGGCGGCTTGCACGGTCGCGGCCGATGGGATCCCGGGCCTATCCTCGCCCGATGCGCAGTGGGGTGGACGCAGCGATCGACAGTTGGCTGGAACGGCTGATCGTTACACGGGTGCGCCGGCAACGGCGAGTCTTGCGACTGGTCCCCGCTCGATGGATCCGGCCAGTGATCAGGCCGACGGTGCTGCGGCTGCGACGCTCACTCTCCCGGGGCGCTCTCGCATTGGCGGTGCCCGTCGGCATCATCCTCACGCTGCTCATTCTCAAGCCGTAGTGGAGCCGTTTCCGCCGGGGCGGATCGATCAGGAAGGACATGGCACCCGCCGATCCCCGTTGGTGTGTCCGCTCCCGATGTCCCTCCCCAGCAGCCGGAAGGCGAGCCGTGTGGCGAGCGCCATGATCGTCAACTGGGGGTTGACGCCAAGCGAGCTCGGCACCGCCGAGCCGTCCGCGACGTAGACGCCCTGCACGCCGTGCACCGCCAGATCGCCGTCGATCACCCCGTGCGTGGACCGCGCGTCGGCTCGCGCTGTCCCCAACGGATGAAACGCCATCAGCTTCAGGTCGCGAAGACGCGCGTGCTCGGGACTCACTCCGTGAGGGAGCGGCAGGTGGACCTCGCGCGCGCCGGCCGCATCGAACAGCTCGCGCATCCGCGCAAGGCCCTTGCGGAATCGCATCAGGTCGTCCTGCACGAGGTCGTAGCGGATCAGCGGGCGTCCAGCCAGCGTCCTGACGCTCCCGCGCGAGCTGTCCGAGACCATCAGCCCAAACAGAGCCAGCCTGCGGTAGTCGGCCATCGCCGCAGCGTGCCGCCGACCTGTCAGTGGCAGCGCCATCGCCGCGTACGCGGGCGGCCCCGCGGCCCCCTCGAACATGATTCCCTCCGGCGCGAACTCATCGACGTAGAAGCTCTGTGGCACGCCACGGCTCATGTCGACGATCTCCTCCATGCGCGCGAAGATCGCCGTGGCCGGATGCAGCGAGAGGTTGCGTCCGAGCTGCCCCGACTGAGAGCCGATGCCGCTGCGCCCGAGCAGCAGTGGTGTGTGGATCGTGCCCGCCGCCACCACCACGATCGGCGAACGCACCTCGATCGACGCACCGCCTGCCATCTGCGCCCGCACGCCGCGCGCTCGACCGCGCTCGAGGATCACCCGCTGCACGTGCGCTCCCGTGACGATGCGCGCGCCGGCCTGTTGCGCCCGCGGGACATACGTGATGCCCGTGTGCTGCTTGGCCGAGGTCGGGCAGCCGAGCGTGCAAACGCCCGAGCCCACGCAACCGCGTGCGTTGCGCCGCAGGTAGCCATGCGACCAGCCCAGGCGCTCGGCGCCGCGGCGGGCGACCTCCGCGTTGCCTCCCGCCAGCTCGGGCGTCACCTCGCTCACCGACAACGCCTGCTCGACGCGCTCGAAGCAGGGTTGTAGCGACTGCTTGCTCACGTCCATGCCGAACTCGCGCTGCCAGCGCTCCAGCACATGGGCGGGAGTGCGAAAGCACGTCCCCGAATTGATCAGCGTCGTGCCCCCCACGCCACGTCCCAGGGGCAGCATGATCGGCGGCTTGCCGAGCGTCGCGATCTGACCGCCGTCGCGGTACAGGTGCGCCAGCATCTCCGGCATGCTCGCCGTGAAGCTGTCCGGGTCATGCCACTGCCCCTCCTCGAGCACCACCACGTTCATGCCGCCCTCGGCCAGCTCGGCCGCGACCACCGCGCCGCCCGCGCCCGCACCGATCACGCACACGTCCGCGTCGAGCCGGCCCGGTTTGTCCCCCTTCACGGACGTCCCTCCGCGCGCCGCAGCTCCCGCCCGCGGGCGACCACCGCGTCCGCGTCCCAACCCAGCGAGCGGCTGACCTGAGGGTCGTCGTAGTGTCCGACCGTGAGCAGTCCGCGTACGAGCTGGTCCCAAGGGGCCGCGCGAGCGAGCAGCGCCACTCCGCGTGGACGCCGCGCAATGGCCAGCAGCGCGCGCAGTCCCGTGCGCTGTGGCCACGGGGCGGCGGCGATCAACGCGTCGAGCGAGCCGGTTCCTGGTCTTGCGCTGGACGTGGTCGCGTCACCGTATCAGCGGGTCGATGCCCACCGGCGCAGCGTCGGCCAGCTTGTAGGGTGCCAAGACGCCGTGCGCGTCAGCTGCGCTTGCGGGCGGAGACGAACTGCGCCAGGCCGGCTACGCGCTGATCGATGCCGGTTAGGCCGCGATCCCGCAGCGCTCGTGTCAGCTCGTCGCGGGCGAAGATCCGCACGCCGCTCAGGCCCTGCACGACCGGGTTGGTCACCCTCGCGGGCAGTGGGCTGCGGTTGCAGCTTGACAGCAGCGCCACTCGACCGCCTGGCGCAAGGACGCGGGCGATCTCGTCGAGTGCCCGCATCGGCTCCTGGATCAGGTACAGCGCAGCGAAGCAGCAGACGGCATCGAAGCTGCCGTCTCGAAAGGGCAGCTCGCAGGCGTCGCCCCGCACGTAGGCGAGGTTGGCGCTGTCGGTCTTCCGCACGGCGACCGCGAGCATCGTCTTTGAGGCATCGATTCCCACCACCAGGCCCTCGCCTGTGGCGCGGGCGAAGCCGCGGGTGAAGTTGCCCGGCCCGCAGGCGACGTCCAGCACCCGCTCGTTGGGTGACAGGTCCAGCATGCTCAGGGCCAGGCGGCGCTCCTCGCGTACCCCGGGACCCGTCGCCCCCATCAACAGCCGTCCACCGAGCGGGCGCCACAGGCGCTCGTAGATCAGCGCCAGCGCGCTGCTGAGCATCAGCCTTTGCCCGGGATGCGCTCCAGTGGGATCCTCCTCGCCGAGCAGATCGAGGTAGCCCTCCTCGACGTGCGCCACCGGCGGCCGGCGGGCCGGCTCGAACAACGCCAGCGTCTGCTCGACCGCGGGCACGGGCAGGGTCGTCGTAGATCTCATTGAACGGGATCCATCGCAGGCAGCCGATCCTTTCATACCGAACGCGCGCTCGTTGAGAGGGGAGTGCCACACCCGAGCCCGAGCGCGGTCCGCGTCAGCCCCCGGCGCGGCGGCGCAGCTGCTTGCGCTGGCGGGCGTTGAGGTGATCGCGCAGGTCGAGCGCCTCTTCGCCCAGCCCCATCGATTCGGCGCCGTCGAGGATGCGCTGGGTGCGCTCGAGGCCGACCAGCTCGAAGACCTCGTCGAGTCGCTCCTTGCCCTCGAGCACGAACGCGATCCGTAGTAGGTCCTCGTCGGTGAGCTCCTCGATGCAGCCCGCGAGCGTGCCCTCGTCGAGGTGGGCGACGAAGCGGCCCATCGCGACGTGCTCCCCGGCAGCGGCCATGGCGACGGCGATCTCCAGCACCCGGTCGCCCGGCATCGACGTGACGACGTCGACGGCGCGGCGCGGATCGAGCTCGGCCGAGAGCTGGGCGAGGAAGTCGATCGGGAAGTGCCCCGAGATCTCCACCGCGCGGTCCGGATCGAGCAGGCCTGTTAGGCGCGCGCAGATGAGCGGTCCGAGCGCATGCTCGCCCATCGTTGCAAGTGTGTGCGCGGGCAGCAGCCGCGCGGCATCGGCAGTTCGCTGCAGCAGGGCTTGGTCGTCGTCGTAGAGCAGTTCGGTGACCGCCTCCCGGTAGGCACGCAGCTCAGACGCGGGAACCTGATGGACATACGTGAGCGACTCGGGCCCGTCGAGCCCGAGCAGGCGGGCCAGCTTGGCGGCCTCGGCGCGGCTTTCGGTGGCGGCGCTCATGCGCCCAGGGCTCGGCGCACGGCGCCACGCAGCGGCCACGGGATGTGCTTGAACGCCTTGTCGACCGACGTCGCCAGTTCACGCCGCTGACGCCGCAGCGCCGCCTTGGTGTGGACGGTGAGCTCAGCGGCACGCTCGCTGTCAAGCGATGCCGGCGGATCGGGAAGGTGGTCTGCGGGACGCGGCATCGGATTGGACGGCTCAGCCTCGAGCCGCCGCCCCGCTCGCGATCCCGATCAGGGCCATCTTGCGCTCGACCACCTCGCGCTGCTCCGCGAGCGGGTGACCGCACGCTCCCGGCTCGCTGCCGTCGAGCTCGATCACGCGGCCGCTGCGCAGTCGCAGTGTCAGCCGGCATGGGAACGTCATGCGCAGCGAGCGCGTGTCGAGCGTGCTGGTGCCACCCTCGCCGGGACCGAGCGCCGCGCGGCGCAGCTGTCCGAGCAGGCGCGGCTCGCGTGCGAGCGCGCCCAGATCGCGCATGCCGAGCGACACATCGGTCATGTGCAGCTCGCGCATCCTGCGCCCCACCCTGGGCCACGCCTTCAAGGGCACCTCGCGCAGCGTGGCCCCTCCCCTGGCAGCGCCGTCGAGCGTGGCGAGTGTCAGCTCCCAGTCGTGGCGCACCGTCGTGCGTGCCGCCAGCTCGCCGATCGCGCTCTCGTTGTCCGTCAACCACGCCTCGGTCAGCTCGTCGTGGGTGAGCCTTCCGGCCAAGAGCGCCACGGCGACGCTCAGCTTCGCCGAGAACGTCACGCCCACGGGGCGCAAGCCCGCGCGCTCGCCGAGTGTCTCCATCCCGGCCGTCAGGTAGCCGCCGGCTATCTCCACGTCTCTCACCTCCGCGGGATGCACCTCGGCGGAGACGGCGGCGTCGACCGCTGCCTGCAGGTAGGCGCAGCCGGGATACGGCTTGAACGCGAGCGTGTCACTCAGCCACACCTCGCCCAGACCTCCAAACGCGCTCGGGCGCGGCACGAACGAGAAGTGGGTGAGCAGTCCACGATCATCCTCGATGATCTCGAGCGCCCCCTCCACGCCCCTGGCTGCCAAGAGCGCCGCGCGGGCGCCTTGCACCGCCGGCTCGGCGGCCGTGAGCAGCTTCGTCGCCGGCCCCATGAACCCCGGCCACAACCCGTAGGGAGGCTGGTAGAGCGCGATCGCGAGCGCATGCGCCTGTCGCTGCGCGTCGAGACCGAGTCCGACCCCGGCGGCCACGGCGCCGGCGGCGCAATGAATCGACGTCCAGAATTGGCCGTTGTGGGGGCCGAGGAACAGAGCGAGCCCAAGACGCCCGGCGACCTCGTTGGCGGCCACCTGCGCAACGAGCGCACGAGAGGGCTCATCCGCAGCAAACGCCCGTGACACGGCCACCGCCGAATGACCGGTGTGGCCCATGTAGAGATAGTCGTCCCAGTCATGCGCGATCGACGCGGCGGCGCTAGCGAACACCTCGCCGAGTGGTCCCTTCCCGGCGACGTCGGCGAACGGCGCCGCCTCGCGCTCTCCGGCTCGGGCCGCAGCCATGATCGAGGCCCTTTGCAGCTCGCAGCGCTCGCGAACGCCCTCCGGTATGTCGGCCTCGGTCAGGCTCGCCGCCCAGCTACCGATCCGCTCGCAGGTCGTCGTCATCGTCGCTTCATACCAGAAGGCTGATTGCACGACCCCACGATGCGGATGACGCACGGTGTCGCCCGCGGGTCTTCGGGGGAAACTACGCGCGCGGGTCGAGCAAGCGCAAACGCCCACATACGCCGGCTGGCGCCTCCAAAGGAGCTCTCCGAGGCGCAGACGGCGTATGAGCTCAGAGGAGGACCGCTAATGCGCTTGCTTCGGCCTGACGATCAGATGGGGAGACATGTCGCCCGCCATCAACCCCGAGTCGATGAATGGCGATGGACGCGGATCGCTGCACGTCGACCCGGTGATGGCATCGCGCTTCGCGAAGGTGAGCCGACTCAGTGCTCTGTCGGTCGGGGGCATCGGGTTGGTGGTGCTCCTCGGTTGGCTGACGGGATCCCGGGCTCTGACCAGCCTGGGCCTGCACACCGAGACGATGAAGGTCAACACCTCGCTGGCCATGTTGGTGGCCGCGGTGTGTCTGCTCGCGCTGACGCGCCCAGGCCGGCGGGCGCAACAGGTAGCCTCGCTCGCCGCGCTGCTCGTTCTGCTCGACGGCGCGGCGGTGCTGGCCGAGTACGTGCTCGGAGTTGATCTCGGCATCGATCAGGCGCTGTTCGCTGACCACTCCTCGATGCTCAATCCGGGTCGGATGGCGCCCAACACGGCGCTTGCCCTCACGCTGTTCGGCTTCGCGGCGCTGCTCTCCCGTCGCCAGTTGGGCCGCGTGTGGCCGAGGAACCCGCTGGGCGTCGCGGTCTTCGCCATCGGGCTGGTCGCCCTGATCGGTGATCTGATCGGCGCCTCGGCGCTGTCGGGTGTTGGAACCGCGGCCCGCATGTCGGTCCCCGCGGCTCTCGGGTGCGCGCTCGTGGGCAGCGGCCTGCTCGCCGGCGGCCCCGTTCGAGGGTCGATGAGGCTCCTGGTCTCGAGCGGTCCAGGTGGACAGCTTGCGCGGAGGCTCTTGCCCGCGGCGGTGATCGTGCCGTCCGTGCTCGGCGTGCTCAGCCGGGTCGGAGAGACGCTTGGACTCTACGGCTCGCAGGTCGGGCTGCTGCTGATCGTCCTGGTGATGGTCGGCGCGGTGGCGACGCTCGCCTGGGTGCTGGCCCGGGAGCTGGACCGGAAAGCCGTCGTGCGTCAGGTCGCGCTGCGCGACCTGCGCGAGAGCGAGATGCGTTTTCGTGACACCTTCGAGACCGCGACCGTGGGAATGGCCCTGGAGGACATCGACGGCAGAGTCATCGATGCCAACCAGGCTCTCTGCGACATGCTCGGCTACACCAAAGACCGACTGGTGGGGATGGCGTTCACCGAGCTCACCCACCCCGACGACGTCACGCGCGATCTCGAGCACATGCACAGAATGCTCAGCGGCGGGATAGACAACTACCACGCAGAGAAGCGATACCTGCACGCCGATGGTCACGTGGTGTTGGCAATCTTGAGCGTCTCGAGGGCCCGGGTCGCTGCCGGGGACCCGCTGCGCTTCATCGTCCAGATGCAGGACATCACCGCGCGCAAGCGCTCAGAGGAGCGCTTCGCCTATCTCGCCTACCACGACGAACTGACCGATCTACCCAACCGGGCGATGTTCCGCCATCACCTGGACCTGGCGCTGGCTCGCGCCCAGCGACACGACGCTGGCCTCGCCGTCGCCTACGTCGACATCGACCGCTTCAAGGTCGTCAACGACAGCCTTGGACACACCGCGGGGGACGCGGCGCTGCGCGAGATCGCTGCACGGCTACGCCGCGCCGTGCGGGCCGAGGACCTCGTCGCCCGCAACAGCGGAGACGAATTCCTGGTCCTGATCGCCGACCTGAAGCGCCCCGTCGAGCGCCTTCCGAGCGCTGGCTGGCTGGACCTCTCACCCGAGGTCTCGATGGTCATGCGCCAGCTCCATGACGCTCTGCGTGAGCCGTTCGTGATCGGCGGGCCAGACTTCGGGCTCGACGCGAGCATCGGGGTCAGCGTCTTCCCAGACGATGCCGAGAGCGCCGAAGAGCTGATCCGACACGCGGACGTGGCGATGAGCGACGGCAAGCAGGCGGGTCCTGGCCTGAGCCGGCTCTACTCGCCCGCGGGCTCAGACCCCGGTGGTGAGCTGACGCTCACCAGCCGGCTGCGCCTCGCCATCGAGCGTGGCGAGCTCGTGCTCCACTTCCAGCCGATCGTCAAGCTCGCCCCGGGGTTGGAGTCGCTGGACGCCGGCCACTACAGACTGGGCGATCACACGTCCATGGTCGAGGCGTTGCTCCGCTGGGAGGATCCCGACCGCGGCCTGATTGCGCCCGGGGCGTTCATCCCCCTGGCCGAGCAGTCCGGTCTGATCGAGCCGATCGGCGACTGGGTGATCGAGGAGGTCAGTCGCCAGGCATGCCGCTGGAGAAAGCTCGGTATCGATGTGACGATCGCGTTCAACCTGTCGCCCCGCCAGATGCGTCGGCCAACGATCATGCGACGGGTGCTTGACAAGATCATCGCGCAGGGCGCCAACCCGGAGCACCTGGTAGTCGAGCTCACTGAGACGGTCGCCGTGGAGTCGCCTGCCCACACGCAGCTCCAATTCCGCGAGGCACGGGCGAGCGGACTGCGCTCGGCCGTCGATGACTTCGGCTCCGGGTACTCCTCGCTCGGTCGCCTGCTCGAAATCCATCCCGACTTCATCAAGATCGACCGCTCCCTCACCGAAGGGATTCCCACCAACGCCGGGGCCAACGCGATAGTCGAAGGCGCCATCAGAATGAGCCTGGGCCTTGGAGCCACGCCGATCCTCGAGGGCATCGAGACCGAGGAGCAGTGGCGCTTCGCCGTCGCACGTGGCTGCATCCTCGGCCAGGGCTTCATCCTCGGCCGCCCCCAGTCCGCCGAGGATCTCACTCCGCAGCTGATGTCAGGGAGCCCGGTGCACCCATAGCCCCTCCACGTGCATGCGCCGCGCACCCGAGGGGTCGATCGACGCCGGCTCGCAATCATTCGTCCAGCAGCGGTGGAAGTTCGCCTGAAGGGTGATCGAGAGCCCGACTCCAATAGTGGTTGCGTTCGCGCAGCCGCGCGTGCGAACGAGTGACCCTGTGTCAGAAAGCGAACCCCTCAGCCAAACCCAGCCTCTGCATCCGACGCCGTCGCTCGATAGGCCACGCGCGACAGCGGGCCCATCGTCGTGAGCTTCCTAATCGGTCGCAGAGGCCCCTGGATGGCGGGCGTCGTGCTGATACTCGCGGGGGCGCTCGCGGCCCTGCTGGGGGCTCAAGCGGTCGCCCAGTCCGACGCGGAAAGGGAACGACTCGCGTCGCACCTGGCCTCGGCCGAGATCGCCTCGACCCTCAAGCTGGCCATCCGGCGCGAGGAAGACCTCACGGTTGACACGAGCGCGTTCGTTGCGAACAACCCGGACGTGACCGCGGTGAAGTTCGACCAGTGGGTCGAATCGATGCACGCGGCACAGCGATACCCCGAGCTGCAGAACCTTGGCCTGGTGATGTTGGTGAGAGCGTCCAAGCTGCCGGCATTCGAAGCCCGCATGGCGGCCGACCCGCTTCGACCCCAGGGGTCGCGCTCCACGGCATCGGCGGGCGACTTCCAGATCGTGCCGGAAGGCAAGCGGGCCTACTACTGCCTTGCCGTCGCCGGGATCGCAAGGAACCTCGCCAGCGATCTGCCTCCGGGGCTGGACTACTGTCAGCTCGTAAAGACGATGATCAAGGCGCGCAGCCTGGGGGTGAGCGGCTACGCGCCGGTCGCAGACGCAGGTGCCACAGCGCTCGGAGTGGAGACTCCCGTGTACCGTGGTGGGGCGACGCCGAGGACCGTGAAGGCGCGCATACAGGCGTTCCAGGGATGGCTTGGGGAGCGGATCGAGCCGAAGATACTGCTGGAAACAGCGCTCGCGGGTCACCCCGGCGCCGCTGTGGTGTTCAGATTCAACTCACGCTACTCCCATGTGGCGTTCACCAGTGGCAAGCCGTCCCCCGGAGCGCAGAGCACGACTGTTGCCCTCGCGGTCGGGCGAGAAGCAGGCTTGCCCAGCGCACACGAAGGCTGGACGGTCCAGAGCTTCAGCGCGGGTGTCGTGGGCGGGGTGCTCGCTGACAGCCGTGCGCTCGCTCTGCTCGTTGGGGGCATCCTGCTGAGCGTGTTGCTGGGCCTGCTCGTGACGGTCCTCGGCACCGGTCGCGTGCGGGCGTGGTCGCTCGTGCGCGAGAAGACGCGAGAGCTCTCAGAGAAGAACCGCGAGCTCTTCCACATGACCCTGCACGACCCGCTCACGGGGCTGCCGAACCGCCTACTCGTGGTCGACCGCGCCGAGCGCATGCTGGCGCGATCCGCCCGCGATCCGCAGATCGTCGCGGGCGCGCTGTTCGTCGACGTCGACGACTTCAAGCACGTCAACGACAGCCTCGGGCACGCGACTGGGGACCAGCTGCTGAGAGTCGTGGGCGCACGGCTTCAGAGCGCGGTGCGTGACCAGGACACCGTGGGGCGCCTCGGAGGAGATGAGTTCGTCGTGCTGGTCGAATCCCGCACCGGCGATACGGAGCTGGTGTCGCTCGCCGATCGCATCACCGGATCCCTGGGCGAGCCGGTCGAGCTCGACGACGGGAGCGGGAGCTTCTCGGTGACCGTGAGCATCGGTGTCGCAGGTGGACACCACGACACCGCAGATGCCCTGCTGCGCGACGCCGACCGGGCACTTTACGTCGCCAAGGCAGCCGGGAAGGACCGCTACACGCTGTTCAACGCGGGCTTTGAGGTTGACACCGGGCTCGAGACGGACCACATGGCGCAACGGAGCGCTTCCGGAGCGCCCGCGGCGATATCGGTGGGTGTTCCGGCTGTGTCCCCTGAGCGAGCTCACTGACCGACGAGCCCTCGGTGAAGATCGTGGTGTCCCCGGGTCTGAGTCCGGATCTCGCCATCACGAAATGCCCGCTCCCTCACCGCCTCCTCTTCTTGCTCCTGGCGGGACGGACGAAGGCGGCGCCGGTGCCGAGCTCCTTGAAGCCGAGCAGTCGTGTCCGTTCCTTGCCCGTCGCCTTGAACCTCGCCTTGCCGGCGCCGCTGCGGTCGCCGAGCGGCCCGAAGGCGAAGACTTCGACCCTGCCGGACTCGGTGGCGGGTATGTCCTGCAGACGGACGCCGTGATCCTTGCTCTTGACGCGTACCGTCCGCACCCCCCCGCCCCGCTGTGTGACGAGCACCAGGTAGCTCCGCGCGTATGGGACCTTTCGCCAGGAGAGAGTCAGGACGGTCCCCCTGCGGGTGAGCCGAACGTGGGTGACCCTGCCCGCCCGGCGCGGCGGTGGGGCCGAGAAGCGGGCGATCGTCTGCGGGTGGGCGGGAAGCCCGCCGACTTCGACATCGGCCACGATTTCCCGGCGCCCGGCCTTGCCGAGCTCGGGTTCGAAGGCGATTGTGCCCCTGCCGCCGCTGACGGTCCGCAACGGGCGCATGGTGTCCTTGCCCTTCTCGATGAAGGTGACCTTCTGATCTGCCGCGTGGCCGGCGTTGTAGCGAAGGACGTAGCGGCGCCCGGAGTGGGTCAGCTTCCCGCTCACCCCCGCGTCCGGTTCGTAGCGGGTTTCGGCCATGCTCGTGATGGCGGGCGAGCCGGGCTGGGAGATGATCTGGTAGGTCCCCGGCTTCGCGTATTCGACCCCGAGCCACGTCGCCTTGTACTTCTCGCCGACGATGGCGCTGAGGTGGCCGCTGTGAAGCATCTTGTTGGCCTGGGAGACGATCGTTTCTCCGCCGGGCGTGCGGAGGCTCACCTCGGGCGCCCCGCCGGCGCCCGTCAGCCTGATGCTCTTGGCCTTCTCGCCGCGCTTTACGGTGAAGGTGATCGGGGCGAGAGCCGAGGCGCGCGCGGCGCGGACTTCCTTCTCCCAGAAGTGGGAGGGCTTGCAGCCGTCACCGGGCAGCCCCGTGAAGAATTCGGGCAAGGATTCGCCGTAGACGTATCCCACGCCCGGCGTCCAGCCGGCGATGTCGAAGCAGACCGATATCCCCCTGCTGCTCACCCGCGCTTCCCCTCCCGCGCAGGCACTGAGGCCCGCGATTTCGATCCCTCCCACCAGGCAGATTTCGCCTTTGGCCAGGGCGTTGAAGCGCCGCGTGCGGGTGGAGAGTTCCAGCGAGCCTTCGGCTTTGATCGTGAAGAGGAAGGTCTGCAGGTGGGCATAGCCCTTGGCGGCGATGAAGTCGGGGTAGCTGTAGAGGAGGTAGGCCCCGCCGAGCTCGAGGCCGACTTCCTTGGCGGGTTCGACGGTGACCGTCCCGCCGAGGGCGACCGTGGGCGAGTAGTAGGTCTGGCCGGTGAGCTGCTTGAGCGTGCCCCCGGCGTCGCCCGCCTGGAACGTGTAGGGGTGGCTCGGCGAGGCGAAGACCGTTATGAAGCCCCCTGTCGCGGTGACGAGTTCGGCCGATTTGATCGTCGCGCTGCCATCGAACAGTGCGGGGTCGGCGAGGCGGATGTCGAAGCCGATATCGGTGAGGATCACGCCGGGGAAGATCTCGGGCCCGGCGTCGCCGAATTCCAGGACGGCTCCCGCGCTGTGGAATTTGCCCGCGCAGAAGGCGACACCGTTTCGCTGCGGTTCGGGCGCCATTTTGACGCCCGCTCCTTCATCGCCGGTGTCGGGCACGAAGAAGACTTCGGCCGTCGCCTTCCACCACTTTCTCGGGCAGCCTTCGGCTTCGTCGCCTCCGTCGTTATAGGTGAAGTCGACGTTGGCCAGCCTGATCGGGCCGAGGAACGCTTCATTCATGTGGATGTTCAGGTGGTTGAGGTAGGTTCCCCGGGCGTTTTCCGCGTTCACTTCGACCTGCGCCGTCGGGTCGGCCTGGATGGAGGTCGTGATCTCTTCGGGCAGGGAGACGTTGACGATCAGGGCTGTGTAGCGCCGTTCGCCGGTCTTCTTGAAGAGGACCTGGACTTCGCCGTTGATCGGGAAGCCCCCGATGTCTTTGAACGTTTCGGAGGTGTCGAAGTGGAAGAGGGGCAGTTCGGCGTCGCCGCTCGTGAAGCGCTTGACTTCGCTGTTCAGGTCGAGGTTGAGCGCCCCGGTTTTCACCGGGATGCTCCCGAAGACGCTGCCGTCGTAGCTGACCCGGGCGTTCGAGGAGATGATCCTGCCGATCGCGGGGAAGACGACCACGGAGGCTCCCGGGCGGGGTGTGATCGTCATTCCATCGAGGAGGACCGGCTGGGTCGAGACGAAGGGCTGCTCCGCTGGTTCCAGCGTCCGCAGCGTTTCCGCTCCGCCGCGGTGAAGCAGGGGGTAGGCGTTCGCCGTGGCGTGTTCGACGAAGAAGCTCATCGCGGAGTACTCCCCAGCCACGGGCCGCTCCGCTGCCGGGATGTCCGTTTCCTTCTCGATGCGCTTGAAGCAGCCGGTCGCTTCGGCGACCCCGAAGACGACGGTCGAGTTGGGCACGCATTCGTTGCTCACCGCGATCGTTTCGCCGGCCGTGATCAGCGCCGCTCTCGCCGCGGCCACGGCTACGTCGGGGAGGAAGCCGGGCTGTTTCAGTCCTCCCGATCCCGATGAGAGCACCACGTGCGTCGAGGAGCTGACGCTCGTCCCGCCCGCCCCGATCGATGTCGCCGTGATCGTGTGGGCCCCGGCTTCGGCGAGGCGCAGGCCGACGTAGGGGGTCAAGATCGGATTGACGTTCATGATCGGCTTGCCCCCGTCGATCGAGATCGTCGTTTTGCTCGCGAGACCGGTCGAGTTGAGTTTCACCACTGTGTAGCGGGGGCTCAACGTCGTCTGCACCGGGCTCACCGTGACCCCGAGCGGTTCGACCAGGGGGGCGCCGGGGCCCGGGGAGGGCGAGGGCCCGGTCGAGCTGCCTGGTTCGTCCGGGACGAGGACGGGGGGCTGCGGCCCTGGGGCGGCCGCGAGGCGCCCGAGCTCGCTCGCCGAGAGCGCTCGGTTGTAGACGCGGACCTCGTCGATCTCGCCGGGGAAGTCCGAAGAGCCCGCGCACCCGGCAGCCGGCGGATAGCCGTCGACGTAGAAGGTCGGGTCTGTGATCGCCCCCGTGTAGGTGATCCCGGCCGCCGGCTTTGCCGGCCCGACCTGGGAGCCGTCGACGTACAGGCGGACGTCCGCGCCGTCGTAGGTGCCCGCGACCAGGTGCCAGTTGCCGTCGAAGACCGAGGAATCCGGTGGTGCGTCCGTGAGGACGTTCGATTCCTGCGAGCGGACGTAGAAGTGCAGGCCGGGACTGCCCGAGTAGCCCGTGTAGAGGGCGTAGGAGGAGCCGCCGCAGTTGCCGCCGTCATCACCGCGGCCGGCGATGTATCGGAGCGTTCCTGGATAGCCGCTCTGCTTGACCCATGCCAGGAGCGTGACCTGCTGGGGCGCGAGCAGTGGGGAGTTGACCTCGAGCGTGGTCGTGTTCGTGCCCGCCAGGTACCCGCCGAACTTGCCCGATTCGGTTCCGAACCGCATCGTGTTCGCAGGGCTCGTCAGAGCCAGGTCGTTGCCCGACACGTCTTCCGTGTAGTCGCTCCCGCCGGAGGTGTGGGCTTCATCGAGCGGCCATTGGGCGACGAGCGGGGGGGCGGCCTGGGCGACGGCGGCCATCGCCAGCACCGCCGCGAACGCTGCGGCCGCGGACGCCATTCGCGAAAGGCGCGTCTGTCTCAATCCCTGCCTCTTTCCCGTTTGCGTGTCCCGGCCGGCCAACGACTGTCCGGATGATCTGAGGACGGCCGCTTCTTCGCAACGTGGTCGCACCGAAGGGTTTTGGAAGTTCGCAATACCGCGGGCTCGTCGCGAAAACTAGGATTGGGCGGGTGTCCGGGGGGAACGCCATCCAGATGGACGACCATGCGGTCCTGCTCGAGCGCGAGGCGGAGCTCGCCGCGATCGCCGATGCGCTCGCGGGGACGAGCAATGGAGCGGGCGGCCGGACCCTCCTCATAGAGGGCCCGGCCGGCATCGGCAAGACCTCGCTCATGGTCGAGCTGGGAGGGATGGCGGGCAGGGCCGGTCACCGGGTGCTCCGCGGGCGGGGCTCGGAGATCGAGCGCGACTTCGCCTTCGGGGTCGTCCGCCAGCTCTTCGGCCCCGTGCTCCGGACGGCGGGCGAGGCCGAGAGGGCGCGCATCCTCTCCGGCCCGGCCGCTCTCGCAGCCTCGATCTTCGGGCTGGCCGATGGGCCGACGATCGAAGCGGGACCGGCCGAGGCCTCGCTCTACGGGCTCTACTGGCTCGTCGCGGCCCTGGCCGAAGCGGGACCGGTCGCGATCGCGCTCGACGACGCTCACTGGTGCGATACGGCGTCTCTGCGCTTCATCGAGTATCTCGGACGGCGTCTCGCGGGTGTGCCCCTGCTGATCGCCCTCGCCGCCCGGCCGGCGGAGCCCGGGGTGCAGGCGGAGATGCTCCGCCGGATGCGCTCGGAGCTCGAGCTCGGGGCGATCGCGCCGTCGCTGCTCAGCGAGGACGCCACCGCAGCCATTGTCCGGAGGAGGCTCGGCGAGGGGACGCCCGCGCAGGTCCTCGGCGCCTTCCACCTCGCGACCGGCGGCAACCCCCTGCTGATCGAGGAGCTCCTCGCCGAGCTCGAAGGGCACGATGCCCCCATCTCTGCCGAGGAGATCGCCGCGATGGGCCCGAAGCGGATCGCCGAGGGCCTGATCGGCCGCGCGGGCTCACTCGGTACGGACGGACCGGCGATCCTCCACGCGCTGGCCGTCCTCGGCGGCGGAAGCGAGCTGCGCGCCATCGGCCCCCTCGCCCAGGTGGACCCCGGCCGCGCGGCGGAGATCCTCGACGGTCTCGCCGCCGCGTCGATCCTCGACGGCGGATCTGAGCACCGCTTCGCCCACCCGCTTCTGGGCACCTCGATCTACGAGGCGATCCCGACGGCGAGAAGGGGCGCCTTGCACGCACAGGCGGCCGCGCTGCTGGGCGAGCTGGGCGCGCCGGCCGAGGAGATCGCCGCGCACCTGCTCCGCTGCGAGCCCGGCAGCGTGGCCGGAGCCTTGGACTTGCTCGAGCTGGCGGCGGCCAGGGCGAGCGAGAGCGGCGCCCCGGACAGCGCGGCGACGTATCTGCGTCGTGCCCTCGGTGAGGCGATGGAGCCGGCCCGCCGCGGCGAGCTCGTCCACAGGCTCGCCCGGGCGGAGGTCGCCCTGCGCGACCCGGCGTCGATCGGCCATCTCCAGGAGGCCGTCCGGCTCGCGGCCGATCCCGGCCGGGCCCTCGAGATCTTCCTCGAGCTAGCCGACGTCCTCGCCCTCGCCGGCCAGTGGGAGGCCGTGGCGGGAGTGATCGACGCGGCCCTCGCCCAGCTTGGCGAGAGCGGGCTCCCGGGCCTGCTCGACCTCGAGGCGCTACGGGCGGCCTACTGGGGCTATGACCCGGCCATGCACGCCCGCTACCAGGCCGAGCGCCCGCGCCTGCTCGAGCTTGTCCGGGGCCGCACCGAGGTCGAGTCCAGGCATCTCCGCTGGGTGCTGGGGGCTCTCGGGGCGATCGACGACATGCCGCGCACGCAGGTCCTCGAGCTGATCGGGCCGTTCTCGCGGGACTGGGCACAGCGGAGCGGCGGGCGGGAGAGCTCGCTCGTGGCCCAGGCGATGCTCTCGCTGCTGATCCTCGACGCCACCGACGCAGGGGAGGGCATCGCCGATGCGCTTCGCGAGGCCGGGCGCAGCGGGGGGTCGCTGTTCGCGATGCTCGCCGGGGTCGGCTACGCGGCCTCCCTCGACGCCCGTAAGGGCCGGCTCGACGCCTCCGAGGTCAACGTCAACGTCGCCTTCGAGCTTATGCGGGAGAACGAGCTCAGCCTGATGGCCCTGACGACCTTCCTGCACTTCTGCCTCGACACGATCGTCGAGCGTGCCGCCCTCGAGGAGATCGCCGGGCTCGTCGAGGCCCTCGAGATGCCACCGGCGTTTGGGCGGACGATGAGCGGGGCGATGGTCCTCGAGGTCCGGGCGGCCGCCCGGATCGCCCGGGGGGAGCGGGCCGGTGCGCTGGCCGACCTGCGCGAGGCCGAGGCGATCTACCGCGCCATAGAGGCCGGCCCGCGGGTCAGCTCGTGGCGCTCGCGCCTGGCCCTCTGCCTCCCCGCCGAGGAGCCGATCGAGGCGCTCGAGCTCGCCCGGGAGGAGCTCGACCTGGCGCGGGAGGTCGAGGCCCCGCGCGCCGAAGGTGTGGCCCTGCGGACGCTCGGCCTGGTCTCGGAGGGGGAGGAGGGGCTCGAGCACCTGCGCGCGTCGGTCGAGATCCTGCGCACGGCCGGCGCGTCGCTCGAGCTCGCCCGCTCGCTCGCCGAGCTGGGCAGCGCGCTGCGCAGGGCCAACAGCCGCAGTGCCGCCAGGGATGAGCTGCGGGAGGCTCTCGAGCTCGCTCAACGCTGCGGGGCCGAGCGGCTCGAGGAGAGGGTGCGGGAGGAGCTGCGGGTGGCTGGCGCGAAGTTGCGCCGCCGTGCCCTCTCGGGCCCCGACTCCCTCACCCCGGCGGAGCGACGCGTGGCGCTGGCGGCGGCCGGCGGAGCGACGAACCGTGAGATCGCCCAGACGCTCTTCGTCTCGCTGCGGACCGTCGAGATGCACCTGACCAACACCTACAGGAAGCTCGGAGACTGCTCACGCGGAGATCTGGGCGCAACGTTTGGCGGGGAACCCTGGGAAAGCTCCTCCGACGTTGGTACAGAGAACGCGTAGAGCTCGGGAAGCGATTGATCCGCCAACGCTCCACACCTTTAGAGCAGCAGGCCCAAGCGCGAAGTGATCTGGCGCCCGGCTTGACTACCTGCGTTTGGCCTGGTGCTCGATCATTTTTCCGAAGGTGTCCTCCAGTTGTGTGGTCATTCTCTGCTTGAACAGCGCGAGCAGCGCCTCGGAGGCCAGCGGCCTGAGCGAGTTGACGGCGTCGATGACCTCATCCCAGCGATCATCGGGTTGCCCGGCCCGCTCGAAGGGTTCCCATAGCTCTTTGAGGTAGAGCCTCGTGAACGCTCGTGAGATTGACTCGCAGTTGCGGCTGACCCGTTCGACGAGGGCCAGCGCGGCGTGCAGCGAGATCCCGAGGTCCGTGACCTGCTCGGCGGCTCTGAGGAGCGCTGGGCTCGGGACTTCGAAACGGCCTTCGCCCAGTGGGACGAGCAGCTTCATCTTGCGGACTCGCGCGATGTCCTTTGCGTCGATCTCGCCGAACTTGTTGGCCAGTTCCTCGCTGGTGATGAGCTCTGGAGACTCGGGCTCGAAGGGTGCGGTCACCGCGTTGCGCAGACCGAGCAGACGTTCGGCCAGTCCGTCCGATCCATTCAGGAGTCGCTCGATGGCAGCGAGGTTGAAGCCGTCTGCCTGCAGGTCGAGGATCAGGCGCAGCCTCGCCACGTGGTCCGAGTTGTAATAGCCCACCCGCGCCCTCACCTGCGGCGGGGGCAGCAGCCCGCGCGTGTGGTGGTTGCGGATGTTGCGCACCGACATCCTGACCTCGGCGGCGAGCTGCTCGATGGTGAGGTCGTAGCCGGATGAGGAGCCCCCCGGCATCCGGTCCGGCCCAGCAATCGTCTCGGAGCCCGCATTCGCCATACGAAATTCAGAGTACCACAAGCTATGTCACCTCAGTTGAGGTATCCTCGTCTCCCGTCATGATGAACCCCGTGCTCCGATCCAGTCAGATCCGCCCTCGTGGCCTCGGCCGCCGTCTCCTGCGCTCGCGGCTGCTCGGCGCGCTCACATACCCGCACGGTGTGGACCGCTACGTCGAGCTCATCCACCCGCTGCTGCTCGCACGCGATGTGCGCGCCGAGGTGACGGCGGTCCGCCATCAGACGTCAAGGAGCGTCACGCTCGCGTTGCGCCCGAATGAGAACTGGCGAGGCTTTCGCGCCGGGCAGTTCGTCGGCGTGAGCGTCGAGGTCGACGGGGTCCGGCTGACCCGGCCCTACTCACCGGCCGGCTCCGAGCAGGCCGCGGACGGTGCGCTCGAGCTGACCGTCTCCACCCACCCGGACGGCCGGGTTTCGCGCCATCTGCGCGATCACGCGCAGCCGGGGATGGTCGTCGACCTGACGCAGGCTCAGGGGGAGTTCATTCTTCCCAGCCCCCGCCCTCAGCGGGTGCTGCTGATCAGCGGCGGCAGTGGCATCACGCCGGTGATGGCGATGCTGCGCACGCTCTGCCATGAGGGCTTCGCAGGCGAGATCGGCTTCCTGAACTATGCGCGCTCGCCCACGCTCGCACTCTACGACGCTGAGCTGGCAACGCTCGCCCTGCGCCACGAGGGGCTGCGGGTCGTACGCGGCTTCACCCGCGTACGCCGGTCGGAGCTGGCCGGGCGCTTCGATCGCGAGCACCTGGCCGCGGTGATATCCGACCACGCGGCCGCGGCGACGTTCGTCTGCGGCCCGCCGGCGTTGATCGACTCGGTCTGCACCGTCTGGGCCAAGGACGGCCTGCCCGAACCGGCGGTCGAGACGTTCACGGCGCCCGCGCTGCGCTTCGATACCGACGGCGCCGAGGGCCGCGTGAGCTTCACGGCCAGCGGGCGTCAGGCGGCCAACAGCGGTCTGCCACTGCTCGAGCAGGCCGAGGACGCCGGGCTCGCACCGGAGCATGGCTGCCGTATGGGCATCTGCAACACGTGCAGCACCCGCAAGAGAACCGGGACCGTTCGCAACGTCATCTCCGGCGGACTCTCGAGCGCCGGGGAGGAGCAGATTCGTATCTGCGTCTCAGTACCGGTCGGCGATGTAGCGCTCGACCTCTAGAAACCAACCGTCAAGGAGCAAGCCATGCCCAGCGCACCACCAGTCCTCTCGCCCGAGCAGCTTCACGCGTTTGGCGAGGAGCTCGACGCAATACGCGCCCGCGTCGTCGCGGACCTCGGCGAGCGCGACGTCGACTACATCAACCGTCTCATCCGCGTCCAGCGCGGCCTCGAGGTCGCGGGCCGCGGCCTCCTGTTCGCCGGCTTCCTGCCGCCCGCATGGATCGGCGGCACGGCCGCCCTCTCACTCTCGAAGATTCTGGACAACATGGAGATCGGCCACAACGTCATGCACGGGCAGTACGACTGGACGGGCGATGAGCGCCTGAACGGCAAGACGTTCGAGTGGGACACCGCGTGCCCCGGCGACCAGTGGCGCCACTCGCACAACTACATGCACCACACCCACACGAACATCGTCGGCAAGGATCGCGACATCGGCTACGGCATCCTGCGCATGTCCGAGGATGAGCCGTGGCGCCCGTACTATCTCGGCAACCCGCTCTACGCGGCGCTGCTCGCGACCTTCTTCCAGTACGGGGTCGCGATGCACGACGTCGAAGCCGAGCAGATCGTCGCCGGCGAGAGCGCCCTGGACGACGAGAAGCGCGACAAGCTCCAGGCCATCTGGCGCAAGGTGCGTGGCCAGACGCTGAAGGACTACGTCCTATTCCCCCTCCTTTCCGGTCCCTCGCTGCCGTTCGTGCTCGCCGGCAACGCGACGGCGAACCTCACCCGCAACCTTTGGGCGTTCACGATCATCTTCTGCGGCCACTTCCCCGACGGCACAGAGCAGTTCACCCAAGAGGAGACCGACAACGAGACGCGGGGGCAGTGGTACTACCGCCAGATGCTCGGCTCGGCCAACCTAACCGGCGGCAAGCTCTTCCACATCCTCGCGGGCAACCTCAGCTACCAGATCGAGCACCACCTCTTCCCTGATCTGCCCGCCCACCGCTATGGCGAGATCTCCGAGGAGGTCCGCGAGATCCGCGAGCGCTACGGCATCCCATACAACACCGGCCCGCTGCACAAGCAGTTCGGCAGCGTCGTGCGCAAGATCGTCAAGCTCGCGCTGCCGCCGCTGCCGGCGCTGCCCGGCCTCAGGGGCTCCGAGCCGGGCCTGAACAAGCCCGCTGCGCAGGCGCGGCCGCCGAAGCGGGCCGCCGCCAAGGCGGGCTCGCGCACGCTGCCCGCTCCGAGGACGGGCGCGCGCAAGCTGACCGCTGCCAAGACCGGCCCGCGCAAGCGGGCCGCGGTGGCCTGAGCGTATGGCACACACCCTCGACGCGCTCCAAGTCGCTGCACTGATCGTACTGACCGGGAGCGCGTCGCGTCTGTGATCTCGCTGGAGGACATTCCGGTCCCGCCGATCCCGCGCCTTCCACTGGTGCCCGACCCGCTGCGCCGCATCCGGGTGCCCCGCGACCTCGGTTCTGTCACCGCGCGCTCATCCGAGGCGGGCGACCTCCGGGCGGTGGGCATGACGGCGAGTGGCGTCGAGCACATCTGGGCGGGGGTTGAGCGCCTCTACCGCAGCGGCTTCTATCCGGCGATCGCGCTGTGTGTGCGCCGCGAGGGCGAGGTCGTGCTCGATCGTGCCATCGGGCACGCGCGCGGCAACGGGCCGGCGGATCGCAAGGACGCCGTGCTCACGCCGGCCACACCCCAGACGCCGTTCGTGATCTTCTCGGCATCCAAGGTGATGACGACCGTGGTGACCCACCTGCTCGAGGAGCGCGGGCTGCTGCACGTCGGCGACCGTGTGTGCGAGTACATCCCCGAGTACGCCGCCAACGGCAAGCAGGTCATAACGATCGAACAGCTGCTCTCCCACCGCGCCGGCGTGCCCAACCTGCCCGCCGACGCGTTCGACCTCGACCGCTTCAGCGACAGAGAGCTCATGCTGGAGATGCTGTGCGCGGCCAAACCGAGCTCGCGACCCGGGAAGCTGCTCTCCTACCACGCGGTCTCAGGCGGCTTCATCGTTGCCGAGATCGTCCGCCGGGTGACGGGCAGGGACATTCGCACGGTGCTCCGGCAGGAGATCCTCAAACCGCTCGGCTTTCGCTGGGGCAACTACGGCGTCAGCCACAGGGACGTGGGGCGGGTCGCCCTAAGCTACCCGACCGGACCGCCCGCGCTGCCGCCGCTCTCCACCGTGCTGGAGCGCGCGCTCGGACTCCCGCCTGATGAGGTCACCGTCCGCTCCAACGACCGGCGCTTCCTGACCGGCGTCGTGCCGTCGGGCAATGTCGTCACGACCGCGAATGAGCTCTCGCGCTTCTTCGAGCTGCTGCTCGGCGGCGGCGAGCTCGGCGGCGTGCGCATCCTGGAGCCGCGCACGATCCGCCGCGCGATCTCCGAGCGGGCGTTTCGCGAGATCGACTTCTCCCTGGTGGCTCCGCTGCGTCACGCCAGCGGGTTCATGCTGGGCGCCAGCGCGTTCAGCCTGTTCGGTCCGGACACCGACGAGGCGTTTGGCCACCTCGGCTTCACCAATGTGCTCGGCTGGGCCGACCCCGAGCGAGCGCTTTCGGTCGGCCTGATGACCAGTGGCAAGCCCATGCTCCATCCGGCCCTGGGCGATCTGTGGCTGCTCACCCGAGCGATCGGCCAAGAGGCGCCCAAGGTACCGCGCAAGGGAGTCTGGTTCACGGAGAGCTAGCGCGCTTCCCGAGCATACGCGGATGAACCGGGCGTCGGTCGCTGCGTTGCCGTGCTGGCCTGAGCGATCAGCCCACGCCGTTCGCATCGCGAGCCGCGCGTGCTCGGCGGCGGCGCGAGTCGCCAGGAGCGCCGTCGGCTGGGACCCCTCCGTCCGCGCGGGCCGCAGACAGAAGGTCCTGGACCGACGCACCCAGGGAGCGCACCAGCACCTCGAGGTCTGGCACGGCGTCGCGGTCGGCGACCACGCCGAAGAACACGTTGCCGTCATAGCTCGCCGCGGCAACTCCGACGGCGTGCTCGGCGGCGAGCGGCACAAGCGGATAGACCTCGCGCATTGGCGCCCCCAAGGCGTACAGCGTCTGCTGAGGACCGGGCACGTTGGTGATGGTCACGTTGAACAGGCGCGTGGCGTAGATGGCCTGCGCCATGGTGGCATGGATTACCGGTGGCGCCAGTCCCGCCAGCTCGATCACCGCAGTGGTGCCCAGCGCCTGTCGTCCCTCGGACTTCAGCGACTCCGAGCGGGCCACGGTTTCGCGATAGCGCAGCACTGGATCCGCCTCCGCCACAGGCAGCTCCACATACAGCGACGAGACTCGGTTGCCCAGCGCGAGATGCTCACCGGCAGCGCGGACGCTTACCGGGACCATTGCGCGCAGCCCCCCCGCGGGCAGTGCCTCGCCGCGCGACTGGAGCAGCGCCCTGAGGCCGCTCGCGGTGACCGCGAGTACGACATCGTTGATCGTGCCGCCGAGAGAGCTCTTGATCTCCTTCAGGTCCGCGAGCGGGACGCGCACAACCTCGAAACGGCGAAGCGTGCCGATCGGCCGATTGAGACTCGTACGCGGCGCCGCGCGCAGCTCCTCGCGCACGATCACGGCGACCGCCGCTTTGGCGCTGCGCAGCGCATCACGCGGGTGAAGCACGCCATGGGCTCCCATCTCGGCGGCGTGGAGCATGGTGTCGACCGGTAGCAGCCCAGCCCACGCGTGCGCCAGACGCGCCAGCGAGCCGGGAGCGGCCGGGCCGCCGCTCGCGAAGGACGGCGACGATGGAGCGACCGGCGCCGCGTCCGGGGTGGTGTCGAGCAGCAGGTGGCCGACATCGGCCGAGCCGACACCGTCGACCATGCAATGGTGCGTCTTGGTCGCGATCGCCCATCTGCCGTTGGCGAGCCCCTCGACGAGCGCCATCTCCCACAGTGGCCGATGGCGATCCAGGCGCTGCGAGAAGAAGCCCGATGCCCACTCCGCGAGCTCCTCATCGCCTCCGGGGGCGGGGAGTGCCGCGCGGGCGACGTGCCTGCCGATGTCAAATGCGGGATCGTCCTGCCATGCGGGCCACGACATCCCGCCCGTGTGCGGCTCCGACAGGCGCTGCCGGTAGCGCGGCAGCTGCCCAAGCCGGCTCACAAGGTACTGGCACACTTCCTCGCGCGACGGCGAGCCGCCGTCCGGTTGAGGATCGAAGACCATGATCACGCCGGTATGCATGTGTGCGCTCTCGTCGGCCTCCTCAAGCTCGAGGAACGTCGCGTCCAGGGGTGTCAGGTGCTCGCTCATGGCAAAGGGACGACCCCGCCGCGTCGACCGCTTGGAGCCTTGCGGGGCCGACGGGGCGCTGGCCGCGCAAGAAGCGCCCTACTACTTCCCGTCACCCGGTCCGCCTAGCGCCTTGCCTGCACTGTGCGCGACCTTGCGAAGGAAGTCGTACTCCGTGTGGACCAGCTGGTCGGCCATCTCCAAGGCGGCGTCGATGATGTCTTGCCGCCTGGACGGATGCTCATCGCCAAGCGACGGCAGCTTCTCGTCGACGGTGTCGACGAATTTGCGCACCGCCCCGATCGCAGCCCGCTGCCCTGACTCGGCTGACGCGAACACCTCCTCGGAGAGCTCGGTAGTCCGGTCGACTGCGCCGCCCCCAGCCTCGGTCTTGGTCTCTGGCATTGGGATCTGTCTCCCTCCCGGGACGTGCGTCCCGCCACCACTGCATTCACGGAAGCCTGTCGACGAGCACTCGGGGCTCGCGCGCCTGCTACCGCCTCGGACAGGACCATAGGCCGGCCCACCGGCGGTGCCATCCGTAGAGAATTCGGACGTGGCCATGCCCAAGCTACGCAACAGATCACCCGGCGTCCTGCTCACCTGCGCCCGGACGATCAACGAGCGTTCGCCGGGTCTTGCTCTGGCCGCTGGCGCTGGGTGCCAGTACGAAGCGCCTCGGGATCTCAGCCCGGCTGGCGGTCCTCGACACGGCGCTTGAGCTCAGCCGGGCGCCCGCTGACGAAGATCGCGCGCGTGGCCGCCTCGACGGGGCCGCGGATGAGCAGTCCCAGCACTCGTCCCGGATCGGCGTCGAGACGGAAGGTGGCACGCGTGCGCCCACCGTCCAGGTCCTCGAGCTCCCACGAGCCCTCCACCGACTTCATGTCTCCACGCTCCTGTATCCAGCTCAGCCGCGTCGGGGGCTCATAGGTGAAGCGGACCTGCGCCTTGATGCGCCTGACCTTGATGTCGTTCTCGGTCTCCACCAGCGTCGGGCGGCCCTCGCCGTCGTGCTCGAGGGCCGTCATGGCATCCAGTCCTCCCTGCCAGTCCGGCGCCGTGAGCACGTCCTCGACGACGGCCCACACCTCATCCAGGGGCGCGTCGATCTCGCTGCTCGCACTGCCGCCCAGGTGGCCCATAGCATTGCCTCCCTTTCTGTTGCTGAGAGTGTCCAGACCCTACTAGCTCGTCTGGCTTGCCTCACCGGCTGCCGGATTCGATCTGCGCGCGTCTGTCCGCCGAGAGCACCGGCCAGTCGGACTGGTAGCCGAACACGTCCACCAGTGGCGCCGATCCGAAGCGCTCGGAGACGATCTCGATGTGTTCGGGTCGGACCAGCGCCGGGTGCTCCGCGCCGCAGGAGCGGGCCAGGGCGAGGATCTCAGAACGGAGCGCCACCACGTAGTTGGCTGCCCGGGAAGACCCCAGCTCCGGATCGAGTCCATGCATCAGCCAGCGCGACTGGGTCGCCACGCCGGCCGGGCAGCGTCCGGTGTGGCAGCGCTGCGCCTGGATGCAGCCGATGGCCATCATCGCCTCCCGGCCCACGTTGACGAGGTCGCACCCCAGCGCGAAGGCGAACAGCGCCGAATCGGGGAACCCGAGCCGGCCGGATCCGATGAACACGACCTGCTCGGCCAGGCCGGCTCGCGCGAAGCTCCCGTACACGCGTGCGAAGCCGAGCTTGAAGGGCAGCGCCACATGGTCGGCAAACGAAAGCGGCGCCGCGCCCGTGCCGCCCTCGCTGCCGTCGATGGTGACGAAGTCGGGTCCCCCGCCCGTCTGGGCCATGCGCTCCGTGAGCGTCTCCCAGAATCCGCTCTCGCCGACCGCCGACTTGATGCCAACCGGCAGGCCCGTGTCGGCCGCGATCGCCTCGACCAGCTCGATCAAGCCATCGACGTCCGAGAACGCCGAATGCGCCGGCGGGCTGACGCAGTCAATCCCGGCCGGCACGCCGCGGATGGCGGCGATCGCCGGTGTCACCTTGACGGCCGGCAGCAGGCCGCCGAGCCCGGGCTTCGCGCCCTGCGAGAGCTTGATCTCGATCGCCCTCACCGGGGCTTCCCCGACGCGCTCGCGCAGCTGCTCGAGGCTGAAGCGCCCGCGGGCATCCCTGCAGCCGAAGTACCCGGTCCCGATCTGGAAGACGAGCTCTCCGCCGTGGCCGTGCGCCGGGGCCAATCCGCCCTCGCCCGTGTTCTGGAGACAGCCTGCCATCTGCGCGCCACGATTGAGAGCCTCGATGGCCGGCGGGGAGAGCGAGCCGTAGCTCATCGCCGACAGGTTCACGACCGAGGCGGGGCGAAATGCGCCGCGTCGTCCGTGGGCGCCCCCGAGCAGCTTGCCTGCTGGCAGCTCGTACATCGGCGCACCGCCGGGCTCGCCCGCAGCCGGCGCGGGTGCGGGAAACGGCGAGTGCTTGATGATCAAGAGGCTCTCGACGGCCTCCATCTCATCGTCTGTCCCGAACCCGAACACATTCGGTCTGCCCTTCGATGACGCGTAGATCCAGCGTCGTTGGTCGCGTGAGAACGGACGCTCCTCGTTGTTGGAGGTGACGATGTACTGGCGCAGCTCCGGCCCGAACGCCTCGAGCACGTAGCGGAGATGTCCGAGCACCGGGAAGTTGCGCAGGATCGCGTGCCTGCGTTGGGCGAGGTCATAGCCGACCACACCCGCGAGCGCGGCCGCGGTGACACGAGAGCGAGATCTTGCGAGCATCGGCTCCTGCCAGTAAAGCCCGGGCGCGGTGGGCCGGCATCGGCGATACGCACCGTCGCCGACACGGCGTACTACGGAGGCGATGGGCGCGCAGGCTCTAGGACTGGGCGCGAAAGCGCGAGAAGTCGGGCTCGCGCTTCTCGGCGAAGGCGTTGACGCCCTCGCGCGCCTCCTCGGAGTCGCTGAACTCACGCAGGCCGCTGAAGGCCAGTTGGCCGACGCCTGCAAGATGCTCGGTCTCGGCGTTGAAGGAGGCCTTCAGGAAGCGCAGCGCCGTCGGCGCCAGCGCCAGGATCTCATCGGCGTAGCGACGCACCTCGGCGCGCAGCTCAGCCGCCGGTACGACGCGGTTGACGAGGCCCCAGCGCTCGGCCGTAGCCGCGTCGTAGCGGCGGCACAGGAACCAGATCTCGCGTGCGCGCTTCTCACCCACCACGCGCGCCAGGTAGCCGGTGCCGAAGCCTGCGTCGAAGGAGCCCACACGTGGGCCCGTCTGGCCGAACTCGGCGTGCTCGGCGGCGATCGAGATGTCGCAGAGCAGATGCAGGACGTGCCCCCCACCGATCGCGTAGCCGTTGACAGCCGCGATCACCGGCTTTGGCAGCTCGCGGATCGTTCGATGCAGCGTCTCCACCTCGAACAGGCCGCTCTCCGACGGCCCATAGTCGCCGCTCTCGGCCCGCTGCTTCTGGTCGCCGCCCACACAGAACGCGCGCTCGCCCGCGCCGGTCAGTGCCACGACGCCGACCGTCCGGTCCGCCCAGGCCCGCTTCAGCGAGGCGATCAGCTCATCGACGGTACGGGCGCGAAAGGCGTTCAGCCGCTCCGGGCGGTCGATCGTGATCCAGGCCAGCCCGTCCTCGACCTCGTATGTCACATCCTCCACGCGGCCGAAGGTTCTCAGCCCTGCCGGACACCAGGGCGACCGGCCGCGGGTCGATTCCGGCTGACCCGGTCGGCCGCGGCGCCCGGGTCAGGCCATCGTCAGCCCGCCGCTCACCGACAGCGTCTGACCGGTGATGAAGCCGGCGCGCTCGGAGGCGAAGAACGCCACGGCGGCCGCGATCTCCTCGGGCTTGGCCAGGCGCCGCATGGGCACGGCCCGCGTCATCGCTTCGATCACGCGGTCGGCATCCTCCCCCGCTGCGGCAATCCCCGCGAGCATCGGCGTATCGGTTGGACCGGGGCAGACCGTGTTGGCGGTCACGCCGTGGCGCGCCGTCTCGCGGGCGATCGTCTTCGTGAAGGCGATCAGGCCCCCCTTTGCGCCCGAGTAGACCGACTCCAGCGAGGAGCCGACCCGGCCCGCATCCGAGCCGATCGACACGATCCGCCCGAACCCGCCCGCGACCATCGTGGGAAGCAGCGCGTGGATCATGCGCAGCGCCCCCTTGAAGTTGACGTCGAGCACGCGCTCCCAAAATTGCTCGTCGGTGTCCGTGAACGGCTTCAGCTCATCCCATCCGGCGTTGTTGACCAGGATCTCCAGCGGGCCGAGCGCGCTGACCGCTGCATCGATTCCCGCCCGTACCGAGTCCTGATCGGTGACGTCGAGCTCCACGGCCACTGCTCGACCACCAGCCGTGACGATCTCCGCCGCCACCGCGTGAGCCCCATCGGCGAGCAGATCCGCAACGGCGACCGAGCGTCCCTCCTCGGCGAGCGCGAGCCCTATCGCTCGCCCGATACCGCGCCCTCCCCCTGTAACGATCGCCGCCCGCGCCTGCGCCATCCGATCACTCTACGTGGAGGCGGGCACGCGCTGTAGATCGCCTCAGAACGCCCGCAACCCGGCATCGCCGGGCTGCATAGCTCCGTCTTTGGGGATCGGCGTCCTGCCGTCGGGCGTCAGCGGCATCTTGGGGAGCGCCGCTGCGGCCGTGACCATAGGCGGCCGTGGGGGCGAGGTTGTTACGAGGCTGCGCCCAACCCTCGCAGCTAGACTCCCAAAGCGATGACCGACTCCGACGATGACCTCTTTGGCGCAGAGCATGTGCGTGTGTATCGCGAGACCGACGGCGAGCGCGGCTATCGCTGGCGCGGCACCACGATCCTGCTCCTGACCACCGAGGGGCGCACGTCGGGCGAGCCCAGGACCACACCACTGATCCATCGCACCGACGGTGAGCGCTGGGTGGTGGTCGCCTCGAAGGGCGGCGCCCCGGCCAATCCCAGTTGGTATGAGAATCTGCAGGCCAATCCTGAGGCCACCATCCAAGTCCGCGGCGAGCAGGTGCCCGTGCGAGCGAGCACCGCGGCGGGCGAGGAGCGCGAGCGGCTGTGGGCGCTGATGGCGGAGGTGTGGCCGGCCTACGAGGACTACCGGGCCAGGACGGATCGGGAGATCCCCGTCGTCGTGCTCACCCGCCGCTAGCCTGGCCGCTCAGGGGCGCCGCTCGAACACGAGGCGATGGTGATCGAGCAGCTCGCGTTCGAAGCAGACCCTGTTGGCGCTCACCCCTGATGTGAACGCCAGGCGGAAGTCGGCGCTCGTGAGCCAGCGGGGGACGAGCTGGAGCTTGAGCAGCGCCTTCCTGAGGCTGCGCCTGCCCACGCGCCGGTTCCACTGGTTGATCGTCTCGATGTAGTCCAGGCGTCCGCTGCTGCTCGCAACCAGCGTGAAGGCATGTTCGGCGCAGCCCACGATCTGCTCTTGGCCGAGCGGGAGCCAGGAGCCGGGAAACTGGCGCGCCAGCAGCGCCAGGATCCACGCATCTGAATCGCGTGGAGCCTCGATGTCGACCTCATCGAGCGGGATCATGTTGCGCCCGAAGACCATCGTCTGCAGGTAGAAGCGACCGCCCTCGGGCAGGAGGCCCGCCACCCGCTCGAAGAAGTCCCGGTAGATCCGCTCCTGACGCCCGGCGCGGTGCTCCTCGGGCGAGCAGAGGTGCTCGAAGGCGCCGAGGCTCGCCGCGGCGTCGAATCGGCCGAAGGTCTCAGGGTTGACCTCGCGCGCGTCCGCGAGGTGGACATCGAGGCCATGCCTGCGGCAGGCCTCGTACTGTGCTCGCGAGAGGGTCACGCCGACGCCGCTGGCACCGCGGGCGCGGATGAAGTTGAGCAGCGGCCCCCACCCGCATCCCAGGTCCAGCACGCGCGCGCCGGGCTTGATCCCGATCTGCTCGGCCACGTACTCGTGCTTGCGCCGTTGTGCCTCCTCGAGGGTGAGTGAGAAGTCGCCGTCGTACTTGGCTCCGCTGAAATCCGCGAGCTCCCCCAGGCTGAGGCGAAAGACGCGGTCGGTCAGCGAGTAGGTGAAGTCGATGTCCGCGCGGTCGGCTATGCGCTCACCGTGCCCGCGAACGGTGGCGCCGAGCAGGGAACCTCTGCATCAAAGAGCGCTGGGATAGGTCTCGGGCGGCTCGCCCAGCTCCCAGCCGGACGTGCGCTCGAGCGGCTCCACCGCGCGGGTCTCGTCGAGGTGCACGAGCGCGTCGAATTGACGCGCGGCGCTCGCGCCGAAGAAGTGACTCTGGCGCTCGGTCTGCGGGCGGTAGATCACGCCGATCGCACGCTCGAGGCGCGGCTCGAGCAGCGCACGACCGCTCTCTCCGCCCGCCAGTGGGCAGAGGATGAAAGCCGGCAGATCGCTCGCGTGCAGGAGCGCCTCGAGGCTGTCTGCGAGCGCCGGGCGAACGCGCTTGCGCTCTGCCGCACCGCCCCAGTCGGAGCTGGCGGTCACGGACCCCGTGTAGGTGGTGAAGCCGACGTTGACCGCGTCGCTTCCATGACGCTCGCGCATGAGCTGGCCGATGTTGACTTCGCCGCGCCCCGCCATCTCGGTGGCGCGGGCGTCGCCCACGTGTGAGTTGTGCTCCCACACGACCACACGCGTGTTCGCGCCGTGGCGGTCGAGGTGAGCGATGAGGTGATCGAGCGTGTCCGCCATGTGGCGGTCGCGAAGGTTCCAAGATCCGGCCCGGTCGCCGAACATCGTCCGGTAGTACTCCTCCGCGTTGGCCACCACCGACGCGTTCTGCTCGGCGAAGAAGTACTCGTCCTCGGCCGCCGCGCCGTCGCGCAGGAGGTACTCGCCGGCGCGCCGTCGCAGCTCCACGAGCTGCTCGATCACGCGTCGCCGGCAGGGCTCGTCCACGCCGAGCAGGACGGCCTGGCCGTATGCCGAGCTGTCGCCTGCGTATGGCCGCAGGCACTCGTAGCGCGCACGGGCGCGCGCGGCGGCGCTGGGATCCTCGCGATCGAGGTATCCGATCACGGCCTCCATGGACGCGGCGAGGCTGTAGAGGTCGAGTCCATAGAAGCCGACCTTTCCGGTGGCGCCGGCGAGGCCGTCGTTGTGGCTTCGCAGCCAGCCGACGAGGTCGAGCACCTCGGCGTTGCGCCACATCCACGTCGGGAAGCGGCGAAAGCCCCCCAGCGCCTCCTCGGCGTCGCGATCCTGGGGTGCTCCGCAGATGTATCGGTTGACGCGGTATGCGTCCGGCCAGTCACCCTCGATCGCGAGCGCCGTGAACCCTTGCTCGGTGATCAGGCGCTTGGTGATGCGAGCCCGCTCGCGATAGAACTCGTGGGTGCCGTGGCTCGCCTCTCCGAGCAGGACGATCCGGGCGTCGCCGATCAGCGCCACCAGCCCGTCGTAGTCGCTGCGCTCGCCCGTGAGGGGATGAGCCTCCCGGCGGATGGCCTCGAGCACGGCTCGTTCCCCGAGCGGCAGTGCGAGCGGGGCGGCCATCCTCAACCGGCTCCCGCTCCCGCAAGCGGCGAAACGCCGACCGCGTGCAGGTGCTCCTCGAACCACCCGAGCGCCAGCCGAGCCACCGTCGCCAACGTCCCGGGCTCCTCGAACAGATGCCCGGCTCCCTCCACCAGCTCGAGGCGGTGAGGGCAGCGCAGCAGGCTCGCTGCCCGGCGGTTGAGCTCGAGCACCTCGGGGTCGCGGCTGCCCACGATCAGCAGGGTCGGCGCAGCCACCTCTGGCAGTCGGTCGCCCGCCAGGTCCGGACGCCCCCCGCGGGAGACGACCGCGCCCACGAGCGCGCCCAAATCGGCCGCTGCGAGCAGCGCCGCGGCCGCGCCCGTGGAGGCGCCGAAGTAGCCGATCGGCAAGCCGTGCGTCTGCGGCGCAGCGGAGGCCCAGCGCGTCACGAGCTCGAGGCGGTCGGCCAGCAGCGGAATATCGAAGACGAGCTCGCGCCGGCCCTCCTCTCCCTCGCTCAGGAGATCGAACAGGAGCGTTGCCAGCCCGCCCGCCTGGAGCGTGGCAGCCACGGCCCGGTTGCGGGTGCTGTGGCGGCTGCTGCCACTCCCGTGCGCAAAGATCACGAGCGCGCTGGCGCCTCTGGGCACGGTCAGATCGCCATGGAGCTGTCTCCCGTCGCCGAGCTCGAGAGCCAGATCGCGCGCCGTGAACGATTCGTCGGGGATGCGTGTGCCGGCCTGCGCCAGGAGTGCGAGCACCTCCTCGTCCGAGACCGCCGCGAAGTCCTCATACCACTGCCCGACCCCCAGCAGCTCGCGCGGGATCGTGTGACAGACGACCTCATCGGCCTCTCGCCCGAGCCTCGCCACCGCCTCGCGCGAGCCCACAGGGACTGCGACCACGATGCGCGCGGCGCCACGGGCTCGCAGTGCTCGCACCGCAGCCAGGTCGGTGAGCCCTGTGGCCAGCCCGTCGTCTACCACGATCGCCGTGCGTCCTCGCACGTCGACCGGCTCCCAGCCGTCGCGGTAGCGCTCGATCCGGCGGCGCAGCTCGCGCGCCTCGCGATCGACGATCTCGTGCAACTGGGTCTGTGACACGCCGACTCTGCGCGCCATCTCGCCGTCGAGCACCGCAGTGCCGTCTTCGGCAACCGCTCCCACGGCGAGCTCCGGGTTGCGTGGCGCGCCCAGCTTGCGCACGGTCAGCACATCCAACGGGGCATTGAGCGCGCGCGCCACCTCGAACGCCACCGGAACTCCCCCGCGGGGCAGCGCGAAGACGATCGGCCGCTCCGCCGCAAAGCCCGTCAGGCGCTCCGCCAGGGCCCGCCCCGCGTGTACACGGTCCTCGAAGACCATGATGCGATTATCTTCCGCGCCCGAGCTCCTGGCCTCCGCAATCTCCCGCAGCGATTGAGCAGCGCAACCGCTTCACATGGCTGAATCGGTGTAGCTTCGGCATGGCGATGGAGCGTGCCACCCTCTATGCGATCCCCGGCTCGCACGCCTGCATGTCAGCTGTGCTGATGCTCGAGCACGAGGGCGTCGACTTTCGGCGCGTCGATCTGTTCACCGGGTTGCACCCCCTGCTCGTACGCGCCAAGGGCTTCGCCGGTCACAGGACCCCCATCCGCCAGGTCGACGGCCGCACCCACCGCATGCTCGCCATGCTCGACCGCGGCGGGACCGTGCCCGCGCTGCTGATGAGCGGCGAGCGCATCCAGACGAACCACGACATAGCTCGCTTTCTCGATCGCATGAGCGCGCAGCCGGCCCTGTTCCCGGCGAATCCAGATGCGCGCATCGAGGTAGAAGCCGCAGAGGCGTGGGGGGATGAGATATTCCAGATGGCGGCCCGCCGGATCGCGCTCGCAGCCGCCGCGCACGGGCTCGACGCGTTTCACGATCGCGGCAACCACGGCCGGCTCGGACCGCTGCTGGCCCCGCGAGAGAGGGTGCGCATGATGGCCTCGCTCGGGGCGCGCGTCAGCTTCAGGGCGCATCCGAGCAACGAGGGCGAGATGCTGGGAGCGCTGCCCGCGATGCTCGACCGCATCGACGCCTGGATCGCCGATGGCGTCCTCGGCGGCGAGCAGCTGAACGTCGCCGACTTCATGATCGTCCCGAGCCTTGCGCTGATCAGCTACCGGCTGGACCTTCGCTCAGGGATCGAATCGCGTCCGGCCGGTGCGCTGCTCGAACGCCTCCTGCCAGAACGGCCGGCGCACGACCGAGGGTCCCGCTAATCGTCCGACGACGACGCGGCCTCGGCGGGCCGGAGCCGTTGCGAGGAGCCGCCTGACGCTCCACGCCGCGCGAGCTCCTCGCGCACCACCGGCGCGACCTCGGTCCCGAACAGCTCCATCGAGCGCAGGACGTCCCGGTGCGCGACCGCGCCCACGCTCATCTGCGCGATGTAGCGGTCATGGCCGAATAGCTCGTGCTCGAAGAGGAGCTTCTCGGCGACCTGCTCGGGAGCGCCAACCGCCAGCGCACCGTCGGGGGCGCGCAGGGCCTCGTATTGCGCCGCGCCCGCCGGCGGCCACCCGCGCTCGCGCCCGATGCGGTTCATCATCGCCAGGTAGGGGGCGGCGAATGCGGCGTCGGCCTGCGCCGTGTTGGCGCCGAGAAAGGCGTGCGTGTTGATCGCCAGGCGGGTCGTCGAGGGATCGTGCCCGGCCCGGCGCACTGCCTCCCGGTAGAGCTCCACCAGTGGCTTGAATCGCGCTGGCTGTCCGCCGATGATCGCAATCGTGAGCGGGAGCCCGAGGGTTCCCGCGCGGATCACGGACTCCGGGGAGCCGCCCACCGCGACCCACACGGGCAGGCGCTCCTGCACCGGGCGTGGCCACACGCCCGCGTCGGAGAGCGCAGAACGGTGGCGACCCGACCACGTCACGTGGGCCTGCTCGCGGATCGCGAGCAACAGCTCGAGCTTCTCGGCGTAGAGCTCGTCGTAGTCGTCGAGGTCATAGCCGAACAGGGGGAACGACTCGATGAACGAGCCGCGACCCGCCATGATCTCGGCACGGCCATCCGAGAGCAGGTCGACCTCGGCGAAATCCTGGAACACGCGCACAGGATCGTCGGAGCTGAGCACCGTGACGGCGCTGGAGAGACGGATGTGCTCGGTCTTGACAGCTGCCGCGCCCAGGGCCACGGCGGGCGAGGAGACGAGGAAGTCCGGGCGGTGGTGCTCCCCGACCGCGAACACGTCGAGTCCGAGCTGGTCGGCGAGCTCGACCTCCTCCATCAGCTCGCGCATGCGCTGGCGGGGACTCACGCCGCTTGCAAGGTCCGCGAAGGTGGCCAGTCCCAGTTCCATGGGCGCAGCATAGCCGAGACTAGTTGCACGCACAACTACAGTTGGTGCCGCGCGGCTTCGCCCCGGCGATGCGCATATCGTGGGCGCCTACAGCGCCGCGCGGCGGGCTCGGCGCCCGAGCCAGGGAGGGATCGAGATCAGCGACGGCGGGCCGAACCCCTGGGTGATGGACTTTGCGGACGGCTCGCGTGAGCTGCGCGATCTGCTCGGCGGCAAGGGCGCGAACGTCGCCGAGATGACCCGCGTGCTCGGCGCAGATCGGGTTCCCGCAGGCTTCACCATCACGACCGAGGCCTGCGTGGCCTACATGCAGGGCGAGGGCGATTTCCCGGATGGACTGGAAGAGCAGGTGGCGAGCGCGCTGGAGCGCCTCGAGGAGAGCGCCGGTCGTTCGCTGGGAGACCCGCAGGACCCGCTGCTCGTGTCCGTTCGCTCGGGCGCTCGCCAGTCGATGCCGGGCATGCTCGACACGGTCCTCAACCTCGGGCTCAACGACGAGACCGTCGTCGGCCTGGCGAGGCGTTCGGGCACCGAGCGCTTCGCCTGGGACTCCTACAGGCGCTTCGCGCAGATGTACGGCAACGTCGTCCTGGGCGTGGCCGGCCAGCACTTCGAGCAGGCCATAGCCGCGGCCAAGGCCGCGCGCGGGGTGACGCTTGACACGGAGCTCGACGCCGAGGCGCTGCGCGAGCTCACCGCCCAGTTCCAGAGCTTCTGTGAGCTTCCGCAGGATCCACGCGAGCAGCTCTCCGGCGCCATCCGCGCCGTGTTCGACTCCTGGCAGGGGGAGCGGGCCGTGGCCTACAGGCGCATCAACCGGATCCCCGACCACTGGGGCACGGCGGTCAACGTCCAGCAGATGGTGTTCGGCAATCTCGGCGAGAGCAGTGGCAGCGGCGTGGCCTTCTCGCGCGACGAGCTGACCGGTGCGCCCGAGCCCTCGGGCGACTTCCTGGCAAACGCCCAGGGCGAGGACGTGGTCTCGGGGGTGCGCACGCCGCGTGACATCCGCGAGCTGCGCTCCTGGCTGCCCGAGGTGCACGATCAGCTGATGGCGATCCTCGCCACGCTCGAGCGCCACTACGGCGACATGCAGGACACCGAGTTCACGGTGCAGGAGGGCCGGCTGTACATGCTGCAGACGCGCGACGCCAAGCGCCCCGCCCAGGCGGCCGTGCGCTTTGCCGTGGACGCCGTCACCGAGGGCCTGCTCGACAGGCGCGAGGCGATCGCCACGATCGACCCCGCCACCCTGGATGCGCTCCTGCACCCCACGTTCGATCCGGGCGTGGACTACGAGGTGCTCGCCCACGGCGTGGCCGCCTCGCCGGGCGCCGCCAAGGGCGAGATCGTCCTGAGCGCCGCCGAGGCCGTGCAGGCCGCGGCCGAGGGTCGCGAGGTGATCCTCGTGCGCTCCTTCACCGAGGCCGACGACGTGGCCGGCTTCGATGCCGCGTGCGGCATTCTCACCAGCGAGGGCGGCAAGGCCAGCCACGCCGCCCTCGTGGCGCGCGGGATGGGTCGCCCCGCGGTGACGGGCGCCGGCGAGATCGAGGTGGATCTGGCCGCTCGTGAGATCCGGGTGGGCGATCGCACCCTGCACCCGGGCGATCGCATCGCGATCGACGGCAGCCTCGGGCGGATCACGCTCGAGGACGTGCCGCTCGTGGAGCCGCAGGTCTCAGAGCAGTTCCAGACGGTGCTCGCCTGGTGCGACGAGCTGCGCTCGCTCGGCGTGCGCGCCAACGCCGACACCCCCGCCGATGCGGTCAAGGCGATCGAGCTGGGCGCCGAGGGCATCGGCCTGTGCCGCACCGAGCACATGTTCCTCGGTGAGCGCCAGCCGCTGATGGCCGCGGTGATCATGGCCGAAGACGACGACTCGCGCGCGCGTGCGATCGAGCAGCTGCGGCCCCTGCAGGAGGCCGACTTCGAGCAGATCCTCCGCGCCGTGGACGGCAGGCCGGTGACGGTGCGGCTGCTCGATCCGCCGCTGCACGAGTTCCTGCCTCATCCGTCGGATCTGCCGGAGGGCTCGGCCGCACGACGGCGGGTGGAGCAGCTGCAGGAGACCAACCCGATGCTCGGCACGCGCGGCGTGCGCCTGGGCATCCTCTTCCCGGCGCTGTACGAGATGCAGGCTCGGGCTCTGTTCGCGGCTGCGGAGCGGGTGCCCGGCTCGCGCGTCGAGGTGATGGTGCCGCTCGTCGCATACGAGCGCGAGCTCGAGCTCATGCGCGGGCTGATCGAACGCGTGGCCGAGGAGCAGGGGCACACCGGGCATCTGATCGGGACGATGATCGAGCTCCCGCGCGCATGTTTCCAAGCCGATCAGATCGCGCGCGACGCCGACTTCTTCTCATTTGGAACGAATGATCTAACTCAAACCGCGCTCGGCTTCAGCCGCGACGACATCGAGGGTCGCGTGCTCGCCCGCTACATCGACGTGAAGATCCTCGACCGCTCGCCCTTCGAGACGCTCGACACTCCCGGCGTCGGGCAGATGGTGCGGATGGGAGCGTGGCTCGGGCGCACCACGAGGCCCGAGCTCAAGCTCGGCGTCTGCGGCGAGCACGGGGGCGATCCGGACTCGATCGACTTCCTGCACCACTCCGGCATCGACTATGTGTCCTGCTCGCCCTACCGCGTGCCGATCGCTCGCGTGGCGGCGGCCCAGGCGGTCATCCGCGCGCAGCCGCCGGCTGCAAGCTGATCTAAGCCTGTAGCGGCTCGCCCGACAGCGTGGCGATCAGCGACCGCGGCCCGCCAGAGTCGCGGTGCTCGCACAGGTAGATCCCCTGCCAGGTTCCCAGCGCGAGGCGCCCACGGGAGACGGGCATTGACAGCGAAGGCCCCAGCAGCGAGGCCTTGACGTGCGCGGGCATGTCGTCGGCGCCCTCGAGCGTGTGCGTCCAGTAGGGCGCGTCCTCGGGCACCGCGCGGTCGAAGTAGGCGCCGAAGTCGCGGCGCACGTCGGGGCTCGCGTTCTCGTTGAGCGTGAGCGAGGCCGAGGTGTGGCGCAGGAACAGGTGCAGCATTCCCACAGCGAGCTGGTCGAGTTGCGGCACACCTTCGAGAACCTCGCGAGTGATCAGGTGAAACCCGCGCGGCCGCGGGTCAAGCATGATCGCGCACTGCGCCCACATCGACACAACGGTAGCGGCGGTGTCCGGGCAGCGCCCAGGCGGCGCTGCCCTGCTGGCGGAAGCGCCCTGCTTCGGCGCGGGGCGAGGTCTCTAGGCCAGCGATTGCGCCGAGCGGGCGCGCACCGCCGGGCGATCCGCGGAGGCGGCAAGCACGGCGGTGCCCAGGGCCGCGGCCGCGGCCAGCAGAAACACGGCTGGATAGCCGGCAAGCGAGGCCGTGACTCCAGCTATCGGTCCACCGAGGCCGACGCCGATGTCGAAGAAGGCCGTGAAGGCTCCGAGCGCTGAGCCGCGCCGATCGGCAGCGACGTCGCCGACGACCATCAGCGCGAGCGAGGGGAACAGCATCGAGAAGCCCACTCCCACCACGACTGCGCCGGCGAGCGCAAACGGCAGCGAGTGCGCCAGTGCGATCAGCGCGAGGCCCAGCGCCTCGAGCAGGCCGGCCGCGACTGCCGTCGGGCGCGCTCCGGCGCGGTCCGGGACGCGGCTGAGCAGCAGCCGGCTCCCGAATACCGCCACGGCGAACACGGTGAACACGGCGGCGCCGCCACCGATGCCCCGCGCGCGCAGGTGCAGCACCACAAAGCCCGCCAGCGCCGCGTAGCCGATGTTGGCGAGCGCGAGCGCCAGGCCGGGGCGCCGAGCCGCGGCCGGGAACATGACGAATGCACCCGCAGGGCGCTCGGCAAACGCGCGTGTGGGCTCGGGCAGGCGCGAGGCGATGGCGGCGGCCGCCAGCGGCAGGGCGGCCGTCAGCAGCCACACCGCCTGATAGCCCACACCCGCCCGCAACAGCTCACCTGCGACCGGTCCCAGCGCGAGACCGCCCCAGACGGCCAGCCCGAAGAGACCCAGCGCCATCCCGCGGCGATGCGCCGGCGCGAGATCGACCGCCCAGGTCGCACCCGCCGTGTACACGGCGCCCTCGCCCGCACCGAGGACCAAGCGCGCGAGCACCAGCGTCAGCACGCTGTGAGAGACCAGATACAGCGCGCCCCCGATCGCCATCGCTAGCGCGCCCGTGACGAGCACGACGCGCCGCCCACGTCGGTCGGCCACGCGTCCGGCCAGCGGGCGACAGACCACCGAGGTGACGGCGAACGCGCCCACGACGATGCCCACGGCCAAATCGCTCGAGCGAAGGGGTCCGCGGACATACGCCGGAAGAACTGGCAGGGCCGCCCCGATCGCGACAAACGCGCACAGCGCAGCCAGGAAGACGCCGGTGGATGCGGCGAGTCCCGGGTTGGTCCGGGCGAGCCTGGCGCGCGCTGGGCGCCAGGCGGCGAGCTTGGGTGGGAGGGCGCTCACGCGAATCTACTGCGGCGCTTTGAGCTTCGACCACTCCGCCTTGTGCACGCGCTTGGCCGCCTGGTAGTCGAGCAGCGCCTGGGGAGAGTCGACGTCGCCAAGGGTGGGATGCGGTGGCACTAGCTCGGCCGCGGCCTTGACGCCGTAGCGCTTGGCGAGCACGGCGCCGAGCGACTTGACCTTCATCTCGCCGAACCCAGGAAGCGCGGCCAGGTTGGCGCGGAGCGTCGCGGAGTCCTTGGCATCGCTCCAGACTCGTGCGGCGTCGCCGCCGTATTCGTCGCGCACATGCACCGCGAGATCGTAAACGCGCTTGGCCATCGCGCCGGGGTAGCGGTGCAGAGCCGGCTTCTCGCGGAACACCGGCTCCAGGTCGACCGTGGCCAGGGTCTCGGCGTCGAGCGCACCGAGACGCTCGCGCAGCACGAGCGGCCCCGAGAACGCCTTTTGAACAGAGACCTGCTGGTCAAGGGAAAACCCGACCAGCAGCGCCATCGGATCGCTGGCGATCAGCGCGTTGGCCTCGTCGGAGTCGGTGAAGTGGAGACGGTCGGGCAACTCAGCCTCGGGTTAGCGTGGAACCAGCTGAAAGATCGGGATGACGCGTCCGGCCTTCCCGGCCTGCTCACGGTAGTCGGCGTACTCAGGGAAGACGCGGTCGGCAAGATCCCAAAGTCGTTGCCGCTCGGTCTCGTCCTCCACGACCTCGGCGTGGAACGGCAGGTTGCCGAAGACGATGTCCGGATGCTTGCGGAGGTTGTAGTACCAGGCCGGGTTCTTGGGCCACCCTCGCTTCGACGCGATGATCGTAACCCGGTCACCGTCGTGGAAATACAGCGTGGCATTCCGACGCGGCTGACCTGTCCGTGCGCCTCGCGACTCCAGCAGCGCCGTGGCGAGCGGCCCCGCGGTGCTGAACCGCCCTTTCGTGAGCTTCAGTAGATGCGGGTCGAGCTTCCACGCGACGTTGACGGAGAACCAAGCGCCCGCCTTGGTGGCCGAGAGCCGGGTCATCGCGAGATACAGGCGACCGCGTCGCTTGTACGGATCCACGTAGCGAAGCTCCTCGGGCACCTCCAAATCGTATCTGTGGCCGCTCACGTGGGCTCGCGGGAGAGCGCGGCCGCGAGATACAGGACCGCCTGCACGCGCGCGATCGCTGCGACGGCCTCATCCGGTGGCAGCAGCTCAGGGTGGTGAAGCGGCCGTGACACGAAGCCCTCGGCTCCGTCCAACCCAACGAAGGCCATAGCCAACGGTGCGATCTCTCCGAAGAAGGCGAAGTCGTCGGAGCCGCATGAGCGCCACTCCGAGGCCGGCTGGAGCTCGGCGGTGGGCAGAAGACAGCGTGCGGCGCTGACGATCGCGGTGTCGTTCTCCAGCGCCGGCTCGCCGGCGGTCACCGCGACATGGGCCACGCAGCCGTTTGCGGCTGCCACCCCCGCGGCGACCTCTGCGACGAGAGTGCGCAGCGTCTCGCGGTCCTCGGTGTGGTGAGCGCGCAGGGCCAGGCGCGCGCGCGCCTGGGAGGGGATGACGTTCTCCGCGCTGCCCCCCTCGATCGTCCCGACCGTGAGGACGGCCGGTCTCAGCGGGTCGATCCTTCGCGCCACCTGAGCGTGGAGGGCCACCACGATCTGGGCGAGCGCCAGGATCGGGTCGCGGCCGTGGTGCGGGTAGGCGCCGTGCGTGGAGGAGCCCTCGACGGTGATCTCCACCGAGTCACAGGAGGCATTCACCAGGCCGGGATCCAGCGCCACGCTCCCCCAGGGCATCTCGGGATGGACGTGCGCGCTGACCACCGCCGCCGGCGAGAGCGCGGCGAGCTCGCCCTCGGCAAGCTGCTGGGCGCCCGAGGGGTATGCCTCCTCGCTCGGCTGAAAGACCGCCAGCAACGGGGCCGGCAGCGCATCCGCGAGCCGGTGGGCGGCCCGCGTCAGGGCAATCAGGGCGGCCATGTGGACGTCGTGCCCGCAGGCGTGCATCCTCGCCCCGGTCGCGCTGAAGGCGACACCGGTGCGCTCGTGCACGGGCAGGCCGTCGAGCTCAGCGCGAACGGCCACCGCGCCGGTGCGGCCCGGGCCCACGAACGCCAGTCGTCCCGTCCCCGCGGCGACGGTGGCCTCGACCGGCAGCTCGGCTGTGATGGTCGCTGCCGTCCGCTCCTCGGCGTGGGCGAGCTCGGGAAGTGAGTGCAGCGTCCTGCGCAGGGCGATCGCGCGTGGGAGCTCCTGCTCGATCCCGGCCAGCAGCCGCTTCAAGAGCTGCTCAGTAGATGGCGGCATAGCGCCGGCAGTTCTCCTCGATATGCACGCCCTCAGCGGCCGCCAGCTCGGCGCGCTTGACGCTCGTGTAGGCGTCATAGAGCAGCGAACCCATCCACTCGCGCACCAAGTCATCCTGTTCGAGCGCTTCGAGCGCATCGGCCAGAGACTCCGGCAGCGCGCCCACGCCAAAGCGCTCGGCTCCCGCGTCGTCCAGCTCGGCGGGGTCGCGTTCGAGGATGGGAGGCGCGGGCAGTCGCTCGCTGACCCCGGCGAGGCCCGCCCGCAGGATCGCCCCGAGGGCCAGATATGGGTTGGCCGATGCGTCCGCGCCGCGGTACTCCAGATGCAGCTGGCTGGCCGGATCGCCGCCTCCCAAGGACACCAGCGGCGGGATTCGCAGCAGCGCCTCGCGACTCTGCTGCGCCAGGCAGACCGCGCCGGCGCTCCAGCGGTGAGGTCGAAGGCGCGCGCCCGATACGGGGCTGGGCGCCGTGAGGGCGCTGAGCGCGCGGGCATGGCGCAGGATCCCCGCGGCGAAGCTCCCGCCCAGCTCGCTCAGTCCGGCCGGCCGGGCATCGTCGTAGAGCAGCGAGCGCCCGCCCGCGTCGAGCAGGTTGAGATGGATGTGCACGCCGTTGCCGGCCTCGCCGGGATCGCGCAGTGGCACGAAGCTCGCGCGCATGTCCAGGCCGCGGGCGATCTCGCGAACGACCTCGCGCAGCACGACGCTGCGGTCGGCGCTCGCGAGGCCCTCGGCAGCGGCGACCGGGATCTCGAACTGGTGGGGGGCGTACTCGGGAAAGAACCGCTCGGGCTCGACTCCGGCCTCGACCAGCGCGTTCATGACGCGGGTCGCAAAGGGCTCGCTGCGCCGCTGGGCCTCGAGCGAGAAGGGCAGCGCGGCAGGCGCGTCGAGCAGCAGCTGAAACTCGTGCTCGAAGCTGGCCATCACGCGTCCGCCCAGAAGCGACTCGACCGCGGCCAGCGCGTCGCGCAGGAAGCTCCTCGGGCAGCAGCTCCACGGCTTGCCATCGATCTCGACGATGTCGCAGAGGAGGAGCTCGAGCGCGCTCTCTCCGGTGCTCCCTCCGACGCGGACCCGTGTGGCCGGGTCTGGTAGCAGGCGCAGATCGCCTGTGGCGCCGAACGGGTTGGGCTCGGCAACGGGACCGAGGGGTGTGAGCGCGTGGTTGGCAGGCGCCCACCCAACGCCGGTCTCCAGATGCTCCTCCAGCTCGGAGGAGAACACCGAGCGCCCGCGGACGATCGAGCCGAGGTCGCAGCAGACGAGCGCGACCAGCTCGCCGCTGCTCACCGCAGTGCCTCGGCGGTGACTGTGCCGTTGTCCCACATGGCCTCTCGCAGTCCGAGCCCGCGCACGCCCTCGCGCAGATATGGGGCGTCCTCGGCAAAGCCCACCACGAGCATTCCCCCGGCCGGCATGTCCCTGCGCTCGAGCGCCGCGGTGAGGCGCTCCTGGGGCTGCATGTGCACACCGCGGCTGCCCAGCGCGGGATAGGTGTCGGCGATCGCGTACAGGTTGCCGCCCGGACCCTGGACGCGCCCGACCACGCACGCGAAGTGGCCCACGTGCCAGTCGGGCTCCGGCCCCTCGAGCTCGCCGTCGAGAAGGTAGTCGAGCAGCTGGCTGACGCTGGCCCTCGAGCCCCACAGATGGTGGGTGGCGAAGTTGGCGATCAGGGTGACCGGTCGCTCACGCGACTCGGCGAGCTCGTACAGGCCGGACAGAGCGTCCACAGTCCACGGTCCCGCCACCGGGATGACGGCGAGCGCTCCCTCGGAGAGCTGCTCGATCGCACGCAGCACTCCGGCCGCTGTCGTGCCCGACACGGCTGAGTCCTCGATCGAGGGGATCGCCAGGCGATAGTCCCGCCGCCCGGGTTCGCCGTGGGGGAGGGTGCCCGGCTCGCGCATGCCCGAGACGACGCTCCCGGCGGCCAGCGCCACGGCGTCCTGGTCGAGCGGCTCGCCCGCGTGCGCGGCGAGCTCGGCCGCCTGCAGCGCCAGCGCCCCGCAGAAGGCTCCGCACAGGTCATCGCGCTGGGGAAGCTCGCGTGCGTGAGCCTTCAGCAGCCGCCGCGCCCCGGGCAACAGCGTCAGAGCGAACGTCGCAGGTCTTTCCATGACCCAAATATACGGGCGCTCGCCTCGCCCCCGGGGGCGTCACGCCTGCGGCGTGCGCGGTGCATAGCGGTGGTGGAGCATGAGCGCGTTACCGTCGGGATCCGCGAAGAACGCCATGTGACACACGCCCGTGTCGAAGGTGTCGCCTCCGAAGCTCACGCCGCGTGCCTCCAGCGTCGAACGTGCCTGCTCGATGTCCTCCACGTGCAGCGCGATCGCGTTCGGGTTGAGCTTGTATGGCAGGCCCATCTTCTCGGAGTCGATCACGCTGAGCGTGAGGTTGCCGGTCTCGAACTCCGCGTATCCGCGGTCCTTGAGATATGCCGATCGCGGCAGGCCGAGCGTCTGGCCGTAGAAATCCACCGCCGTATCGAAGTCTCGGGTCGGCATCGAGACGAAGTCGACGCCCGTCACCAGCTGTGAGTCAGTGGTCATCATCGGTCTTGGCTCCTGTCTTGGGTAACGACCTGTGCCCCAAGAGTAGTGCCGGCGAGCGCCCGTCGATATCCCAACTTTTGCCAGACTACGCACTACCGCAAGACAGAGACAAGCCCCCGAGCTTTCTTGACAAGCCCCGTAGCCGCTGCGATAGTCGATCGTCTGGAGCTCGTCGAGTGGCTCTCCAACCGACGGGTGGAGGACTTAAAAGCCGGACCGGCACGTCGCCGACCAGGCGCTGAGGGGCTGCCCGGGACCGTCATCATTTGATGCAGAGAGGTCGAGCTATGACATTTTTCAGGAGGATGGCGCTGACGGTCGTTGCAGCGATTGGGGGTGTCTCGCTCGTGCCTGCGATTGCGGATGCGTTTGTCTATAACGCCAAAACCACGCCCATAACAGCGTCAGGCACAAACCACACCTTCACGGCCGGAGAAGCCATCATCAAATGCGGCAAAGCTAAATTTGAATATACGGGCTCTTCTGGCAAATTCGCAAGCATCACCGTCATTCCCTCGTACAAAGAATGCTTTGTAAAAGAAAAAGAAGCGGTGGTTACCGTAGAAAAAGCAAAATTTGAATTTGGGGCCCCAAAAGAAGTCAAAACCAACGAATTCTCGGTCCCCGATTCGATCGTGGGGGAAACCGGCGCCCAGATCAAGGTCACCACCACGATCGAAAAACAGACATGTGAAGTTCTATTTCCGGCGCAAACGATTGCCGGAGAAGCCACCAAATTTCTCGACAACACCGGCAAAACCGGCGGAGAAGTCAAAGCCAAACTGGAAGGGCTGGAATACAAAAGCAATAGCAAATGCTCCGGCATCGTCGGAAAAGAAGGCAAAAACGGAAAGTACGAAGGCAACGCTGCCGAGACCGGTCTCATAGTCGAATAGCGTGACCTCGGACCGATGGCTCGCGCGCCGCAAGCGCATCGAGACACTCCAACGCCGCGAATCGGTTCTCGCTCGCAGTTCGAGCAGGTGATTCCTTGCTTGGCGTCGGGCCTCCGGAGGGTGTCGGCGCACGGATTGCCGTCGGCGCTTAGACTCACGGCCTGTGGCATCGGTCTCGACAGCTGACCTGGGAGGGGAAGGCGTTGCCCAAGGAATGCCGCGGCGTATCTCGTGCGCCGCGCCGCGATTGCTTCTCTGCGTTGCGAGGGCTTAGACACGCGGCGCTACTCGCGGCGGTGACGGTCGCCCAGCTCCTATGCGGGCCGGCCGCAGCCGTCCATGCAGCCATTCTCGAAGTGGGGCCGACCCCCGGCCCCGCCGGGCTTCCCGATGGGCGCGTCTATGAGCAGGTCTCGCCGGCCGCTAAGAACGGCAACCAGGCGGCCCCTCCCGTGGCTGGTGGACATGCCTATGGCGTGGCCTCGCCCGACGGCAGCCGGATCCTCTACTCGAGCACCGGGCCGATCGGGGAAGCGACCAGTGGCGTGGACAACTTCTCGATCTCGACACGCTCTCCCTCCGGCTGGAGGACGAGGGCGGCGCTGCCTCAGCCACCTCCGGCACCGCGCGACCCGATCTCATCCGGCGACCCGGTCTGGCTGCTGCCGTCGTCGGATCGCTCGAGCGTGGCCTTCACCGCTCGTAATCCGTTCACGCTGAGCACCATTAACTTTGCAAATCCCAACTTCTCGTTTGCCAGTACATATCTGTCCGCGGAAGGGGGGCCAGCTCTCTGGCTCGGGCATCCGACCGTGGAAGCGCCCGTCCCGGCGCTCGAAGAAGTGGAGAGCCCCTCGAACCTCGTGCTGGCGGGCGCAGCTGGCGATCTGAGCAGCGTCTACTACGAGTATTACGGAACACTGGTGCCAGAAGATGCTCCCCGCCGGGCCGCCGTAGAAGGCAAAAACAACCAGGCATGGGGCCTCTACGAATGGCGTGGAGACAGACTCAAAGCCGCCAACCTGCTGCCCCCGCCGTCAGGCACCGAGGATCCGGATGGCGCCGTGGCGGCGGCTGTCGGCGTGCAGACGCTGGGTGCGCTTCCATCTGACTTCGACAACCAGGTGTCCCGCAGCGGAAACACGGCGCTGTTCGTCAGTCCGAACCCGGAAGCCGGGAGCGGGCGACCCCCGCAGCTGTATGCGCGCGTTGACGGCAGCAGAACCGTGCTCGTCTCTCGGTCGGAACTGACCCATTCGGAATCGCTGAACGGCGCCGACGCCATCACCGGGCTCAGCCAGTCGCACATTCCGTCATACGCGTTCGGCTCACCCGACGGCTCGCACGTGTTCTTCACGAGTCAGGAGCAGCTCACGAGTGACGCGCCTGCTGACAGCTCATTCAAGGGATACCAGTTCGATCTCACGAGCGAAACCATGAGCTACCTCCCGGGTGTCACAGCTCCGATCCTTGCTGCATCCGAAGACGGCAGCACACTGGTGTTCGATGACAATCACTCCAGCGAGGAACAGCTCGCTGTCTGGTCTGGTGGCCACGTAACCGACATAACGCCACTTCCGCCGCCCTCCGAAGAACAGCTCTACGTGGCGCCAGTGACCCTCGCGGCCGGCGGCACCGTTGTCGTCTTCCAGACCGACTCTCCGATCCCCGGCTTCAACAATGGCGGAGGGTATGGCGAGGTCTACAGATATGACCTGACCACCAACGGGCTGAGCTGCGTGTCCTGCCCGCCGGAAGGCCAATCGCCCGAAGGCACAGCAAACCTGTCCAACGACGACCTCCCTCACGCCACCCTCTTGACTGCGGACAGTCGCGGCGTCTCGGAAGACGGCAGCGAGATCTTCTTCGACACGCCTGACGCGCTGGTGAACGGAGACACGAACGAAAAGCGAGACGTGTACGAGTGGCACGTTGGGCGTATATCGCTCATCTCATCTGGGACAGGAACGGCCGACTCGGTCTTCCTCGACAACAGCGCTTCGGGCAACGAGGTGTTCTTCGCCACCCGTGATGACCTGTCTGGCACGGATACCGATGGAAGCTACGATGTCTATGACGCGCGCGTCGGCGGAGGCTTTCGGTCCTCGGCGCCGTCGTCCAGCCAGAGTGGTGCGGGGCGCCCGCCTCAGGCTACGCCGAGCCTCGCGAGCACGGCCTTGCTTGGCGCTGGAGAACAGGTGCCAACTTTGGCCCTGGCGTACCCTGGCATCGCGAAACCGACTGTGACGCGCGCGCAGAAGCTTGCCAAGAGCCTGAAGGCCTGCAGGCGGAAACGGGGACGGTCACGGCGTGTCTGCGAAGCGCGGGCGAGACAGCGCTATGGAAAGCACCGGGCGAGAAGCCGCGGCTGATGCGCTGCACCGTGCCCGCCAGCGCCAGGGGATGGCTGCTCGTGCTTGCCTCTTCGGCCCTACTGCTCGCACTCGTCACTGCGCCCGCGGATGCGGCTCAGTTTGGGGTCGAATCGGGTTCCTTTGGCACGGTCCTAGCAGGTAACCACGCGGGAGAACACGCCGACCTGAGGACGACATTCACATTCAACCAGGAACCTGCTGGTGTTCCCACCGGCTATGTGAAGGACCTCAACCTGCGCCTGCCGGCAGGCTTGATCGCCGACCCGGCGGCAACGCCCCGTTGTCTCATGGGCGTCGTCTTGAAGGAAAACTGCCCCCCTGAAGACGCCGTCGGTGTGGCCGAAGTCCGGACCGTCACCCCGCCGGCATTCGAAGTGCACGAATCTATTGTGTTCGTATACAACGTCGTGCCTTACCCGAACGAGCCGGCGGCATTTGCTTTCTTTGCGTCTGAATCGCCGGTGCGGCTCGACGCCAGCCTGCCCGCGAAGCACGCATATGGGCTCACGATGAGCGCCACTGACCTCTCAGATGCCAATCCTCTGATCTCGGCCACGGTCACGCTCTGGGGGGTGCCCGCGGATCACAACGGACCTTCTTGCCATATCAATGAAGCAAAAGAAGAAGAATGTGTGAAATTTGGAGGTCCCGGCGCCGGCCCCAGGCTGCCCTTCCTCAGCAATCCCGTGAAGTGCGGGTCGCTACCTGAAAGCAACCTCTCGCTCGAGTCCTGGCAGGAACCAAGTGCTCCTCCGGCAGAAGCCTCCGGGAAACTCGCACCGATCACGAGTTGCGAAGGACTGCGGTTCGAACCGGCGATCAAGATCGCACCGGAAAGCAAAGTGGAACACGAACCTACAGCCTATGAAATCGCCGTGCAGATGCCGAGCGATCAGAGCCCAGATGGGCGCGCCGCCGTCGAGCTGAAGAACGCTCGCATCACGCTCCCGACCGGCACGGTCATCTCGCCGTCTGCGACCACCGGCCTGCAGGCCTGCTCCGACGCTCAATTCGAACCGCCGGTCGCCGGCGACCCAGAATCCGCGGAAGAAGGGCCGGCCGAATGTCCATCCGCCTCGCTGATCGGCTCGGTGGCGCTCAAGACTCCAGTGCTTGCTGAAGCGATGAAAGGCGAGCTGTTCCTCGGCACCCCCGAATGCGGTCCATGCACGGGCCAGGACGCCGAAGCCGGAAGGATGATCCGCGTGCTCGTGCAGGCGGCCGGCTCCGGCGTGCTGGTCAAGCTGCATGGCTCCATATCGGTGGACCAGAGCACCGGACGGCTGATGCTGGCCATCGACGAAAGCCCGCAGCTGCCCCTCGAAGAACTGAAGCTCACGCTCAACGGTGGATCCACGGCTCTGCTGGCCAACCCTTCCGACTGTGGCGTCTCGTTGAAGGGCATCGCGCACTTGACCCCCTACAGCAGCGAAACAGCGACCGAAGTGTCCGGTGCTCCAATCTCGCTCACCGGCTGCCAGGCTCCCCAGTTCGCCCCCGGATTCACCGCGGGCACCGTGAGCAACCGGGCCGCCGGCTTCAGCCCTGCCGTCGTCTCGATCTCCCGCACCGATCAGGATCAAGCCCTGGAACGCTTCACCGTGAAGCTCCCGCCCGGGCTCCTCGGCCTGCTGTCCAAGGTGCCCGCCTGCCCTCAGGCCGCGGCACAGGCCGGGGCATGCCCCGCGCAGAGCCAGGTTGGCGCCGTCAACGTGGCCGCCGGTCCCGGGGAAGCTCCGCTCCAGCTCAAAGGGAGCGTCTTCCTGACCGGCCCCTACGCAGGCGCCCCGTTCGGCCTGTCGATCGTGGTGCCGGCTCTCGCCGGACCGATTGACCTGGGATCCATAAACATCCAGGCGGGGATCGAGATAGATCCCCATACCGCCGCGCTGAGGATCGTGAGCGGCCCGGTGCCGCAGTCGCTTGCCGGCATTCCGCTGCAGATCAGGGCGCTGACTCTCGACATCGACCGCGAAGGCTTCATCGTCAACCCCACCGACTGCCGTCCCCAGGCGATCGACGCGACGCTCGCGAGCGCGCAGGGCGCCTCTGCGGCGGTGGCCACGCATTTCCAGGTGGCTGGCTGCGCGAAGCTCGCGTTCAAGCCGAGGCTGACCGCGCTCGCCGATGCCAAGACGACGAGGCTGGGGGGGGCCTATGTCCACGTCAAGGTGGTTTCAGGGCCGGGACAGGCAAACGTGGGCAAGGTCAAGCTCGACCTCCCGAGGGCGCTGCCCTCGAGGCTGACCACGCTTCAGGGGGCATGCCTCGAGGGCACCTTCAAGGCTGATCCAGCTCACTGCCCAACGGGCTCGATCCTCGGCACCGGCGCGGTCACCACACCGTTCCTGCGAGGACTGCTCACCGGTCCCATCTACCTTGTCTCCCACGGCGGGAGGGCGTTCCCGGACCTCGACGCGGTCCTGCAGGGCGAAGGCGTGACCCTGATCCTCACAGGCACGGCCGGGTTCGCCCGAGGCGGCAGCTACGAGGCGTTCCGAACGCTCCCCGACGCGCCCATCTCGACGCTCGATCTGATGTTCCCCCGCAGCGCACACTCGGCGTTCGCGGCCAACGTGAACCTCTGCAAGCGGGCCCTGCGGATGCCAGTTGAGATCACGGGGCAGAACGGCGCCGTGGTCAAACAGACGAACACCATCGCGGTCGCGGGCTGCCCAGGGCACGGTCGCTCGAGCTCCGCCCGGCGGGCGCGGGCGCGACGGTAGGTCCCCGGCGTGGGATCCGGCGTACGCTTGAGCACGACGCACAGGCGTGTTCCCCGACATAAGGACGCGATGGCATGAGCTGGGACTTCTCGACCGACCCCGACTACCAGGAACAGCTCGAGTGGATGGCCGACTTCGTCCGCCGCGAGATCTGGCCGTTGGAGGCCATCTGGCACGAGCTCGGGCTCGACGGGTTGACGGCTGCGATCGCTCCCCTGCAGGAGCAGGTCAAGGCGCGCGGCCTGTGGGCCACGCATCTGCCTCCCGAGCTCGGCGGTCAGGGCATGGGGCAGGTCAAGCTCGGGCTGATGCACGAGATCCTCGGGACCTCGCCGATCGCCCCGCTGGCCTTCGGCAACGCTGCCCCCGACTCCGGCAACTCCGAGATCCTCGCCATGGCCGGCACGCCCGAGCAGAAGGACCGCTGGCTTCACCCGCTGCTGGCAGGCGACCTGCGCAGCGCCTTCAGCATGACCGAGCCGAACAGCCGGGCTCCGACCCCACCCAGCTGCGCACCCGCGCGGTCCGCGACGGCGAGGACTGGGTGATCGACGGGCTCAAGTGGTTCTCCTCCAACGGCTCGATCGCTGACTTCCTGATCGTCATGGCCGTGACCAGCCCGGACGCCCGCCCCTCCCAGCGCGCGTCCATGTTGATCGTGCCGACGGACACCCCCGGCGTGGAGATCCTCAGGGACGTGCCCACCATGGAGCACCCCTGGGAGCAGTTCGGCGGCTATGGCGGGCACTCGGAAATCCTCTACAACGGCGTCCGCGTCCCCGGCGAGGCGCTCCTCGGCGCCGAGGGCGAGGGCTTCATCCTCGCCCAGCAGCGGCTCGGACCAGGGCGCATCCACCACTGCATGCGCTGGCTGGGCGTGGCCCGGCGGGCCTTCGACATGATGTGCGAGCGTGCCACCTACCGCCACGCGCACGGGTCGCTGCTGGCCCAGAAGCAGACCGTTCAGAACTGGATCGCAGACAGCGCCGCCGAGATGCAGGCGGCGCGTCTGATGACGCTGCACGCAGCCTGGGTGATGGACACGCAGGGCGCCCGCGCCGCTCGCACAGACGTGGCGCTGATCAAGTTCTACGGTGCCAAGGTCCTGCACGACGTGGTCGACCGGGCCCTGCAGGTGCACGGCTCGCTCGGCTACTCGACCGACCTGCCACTCGAGCAGATGTACCGCTTCGCCCGCGCCGCCCGCATCTATGACGGCCCCGACGAGGTCCACCGCCAGACAGTCGCGCGCCACGTCCTGGGCGGTTATGAACCCCCCGCCGACGAGGTCCCCAGCGAGCATCTGCCCACCCGTCGCGAGCAGGCGCGCGAGCGCTTCGCCCACCTGCTCGACGCGGTCACGGCCAACGACTGAGTCATCTCCCGGGTCCTTTGGGGGGGCGGAGGCCAACGAGGTGGTTAGTGTCTCCGACCGATTTCGGCTTAAATCCAAATCTGGAACATCGTGATTTCCAGGCAAAACGAGGATTGATTGCACCGACCCGTCGGCGCTCTGCGGGGGGATCCCCTTGATATTTGCGGGGCCCCCTGCCAAGTTCGGCTTCAGCCGCAATTGCGATCCGCACCCCCGATTTCGAGCGAGGTGGAGGGCCCTTGACCGGATCATGCACCAATCGAACAGCCGGGCGGGACGTCTAGATGCGCTCGGGTGCGCTGCAGGTCTGCCCCGACCCCGATGTCGCGCCACCTGAGCGACATCCCCCAGCACAAGCTGCCGGGCTCTCGGTGGCCAGATCGCGGGTCGCATGGACTCCCGGGCGGGATCTCGGGATCGTCGAGTGGTCGGCGATCGGCAGGCGTTTTGGCGAGATTGGTCGCTGCAGCCAATGGTGGCTGGGTGACTGGATCCACTACGGCAACTCGCGCTTCGGCGAACGTTACTCGCGTGCGGTGAAGCTCACCGGCTACGACGCTCAGTCACTGATGAACATGGTCCACGTGGCATCCCGCTTCGGGATCTACCGACGTCGGGAGAACCTCTCGTGGAGTCACCACGCGACGCTCGCCGCACTTGACATCGACAGCCAGGAGCATTGGCTCACCCGTGCTGCCGCCGAGCGCATGTCGGTAGCCGACCTGCGTGTCGAGCTGCGCGGCAGGCGCCGGGCCCTCGAGGCGGTGGAGGTAGCCACCTCCTCGGACTCCGCCGAGGTCGAGGAGGGCACGCTCGTGTGCCCTACCTGCGGCACCGCCGTGCCCGTCTCTCACTGAGCGCTGCCCTGAGCACGCTTCGCCGCGCGGCGAAGCTCCGGCGAGGTCGCTACTAGGCGGCCGGCGAGGGGATCGGTCGGGGTGAGGGAGCGTCGGAGACGCCGCCGCCCACTGCGCGCGTCCAGGGCCTGCGCCGCGTCACCACCACGCGCGCCTGATCACCGGGCGCGAACGCCACAGAGCTCCGTGCCGGGCGCTCCGAATCGGAGCCCACTGCGCTCAGCTCCACCTCTTGGAGGACGGTGTGCATCACCAGCCTCATCTCCAGCTGGGCGAAGCTGGCAGCCACGCAGCGGCGCACGCCACTGCCGAAGGGAATCCACGTATAGGTGTCTGGCGTGCGATCGAGGAAGCGCTCCGGCATGAAGCTGTAAGGATGCGGATAGATGTCCTCGCGATGGTGCACCAGGTAGATGCACGGCGCGACCGTGGTGCCCGCCGCGATCGTGTAATCGCCCAGCTCCATCGGCTGGACGAGCTTGCGCATGACCAGCGGAACTGCTGGGCACAGGCGCAGGATCTCTTTGACGACCGCGTCGGCGTAGGCGTCCTCCTCGCCGGCCAGTGCCTCCTCGCGCAGGCGGGCCAGCTTGTCGGGATGGCGCAGCAGGCGCTCGAACGCCCACGCCAGGGAGGTCGCGGTGGGGCCGTCGGATAGGAGCGTGATCAGTTCGTCGCGCAGCTCCTGGTCGGTCATCGGGGTGCCATTCTCGTCGTACGCTTCTTCCAGCAGCGAGAGGATTCCTTCGTCCTCGGCCCGTCGTGGCGCAGCGCGGCGGCGGCGCACCTCCTCCATCAGTGCCGCTTCGACCGATGCCATCGCCTCGCGGAACTGGGCGTTGCGGGCGAGCCAGCCCGAACCGAATACGCTCACCCACGTCAGGCGAGTCGAGTCGTTGAGCCAGTCCGTCAGGTGTCTGAGCAGTACGCGCAGGCGCTCCATGTGCTCGCCTTCGGTCCTCCCGAAGACCGCGCGCATGACCACCTCGTTGCTGATCGACTGCATGCGGGGCCACAGCGCCAGCGGCTCGCCTATGGGCCAGCGGGCTATCTCCTCGCGGGCGACCTCCACCATCATCTCGCCATAGCCGCGCATCCGCGCACCGTGGAAGGACGGCAGGATGAACTTGCGATGGGTCATGTGCTCGGGCTCGTCCAGGAGCATCACCGACCGCGGTCCGAGCAGCGGCTCGAGCAGTGGGTTCGCTTCGGCCGCGCCGGCGCGCACGAGCTCCGGGGTGATCGTGAGCACCTTCCCCACGTCTGCTGGGTCACTCAGAAACACCCACGGGCGCCCACGAACCCGGAGGGTGAAAAGGTCGCCGTAGCGCTCGCGGCAGCGTTCCATGAACGGCAACGGTCGCAATGCCCAGCCCACCGCCTGCATGCGGCTCGGCATTCGCGGTCCCGGAGGCAGCGAAGCCTGTCCTGAACTGGCTGCGCCATTCCGATGGTGCGTGTTTGCAAAAGATGCGGTACTCATGACCAAGGGTATGATGGTGCCTCCGGCCCGACTACGCAAATAGTGCCGAGAGACTGGCATGAACGCGGTCGGTCGGGGAGGAAGAGCGGTTAGCGAGCACCAGTGCCTTAATCGGTTCAAAGGGCCGGCCTTAAACGCCGGAGATCCGGGTTCGAGCCCCGGCTGGTGCATCCGAAACGCGATCAAGCCATGCCATGCCGATTACGACCAATCTCTTCGACTACTTCGAGCAGATCGAAGGGCACGAGCAAACGCACGCCCCCTGGGCGGCGCGGGCGCCCAGACGCCCGAGCCCTCACTTCGACCTGATGCTCGTGCCGCGCTCGCGGGCGTGGCAGCAGGACGCCGACTCGCTGCAGGTACTGGAGGAGCTCGAGGCGGAGCCGTGGGTGGACTCGGTGATGCGTCACGGGGATCGCGTCAACGTGCGTTTGGCCGATCGCTGGATCGAGTCGACCGGCGCGGCGCTCGAGGCCGGCGGAGGCGCCGAAGCCGCGCTCGCCGACCTGGCGCGAGCCCAGCGCTTCGCCGTGCAGTTCTGGGATGCCAACGCCACCAAGGCGCTGCACGTCGGTCACCTGCGCAACCTGGCGCTCGGCAACGCGCTCGCTGCCGCACTCGCGCAGGGCGGCGGTGAGATCGAGCGCCGCAGCCTGATCTCCGACGCCGGGCGCAGCATGGGCGAGGCGATGGCCGGCGTGATGCGCAGCGGCCGTCACGCGCAGTCGTGGCCCGACGGCGATCAGAAGAGCGATCACTTCGTGGGCGTCTGCTACGCCGACTACGTTGCCGCCGGGGGCATGTTCGCAGGCGAGATCGAGGAGCCCGGCGACTCGCTGACGCGCGAGATTCGCCTGCAGCACGACGCCGCCGATGACCTGCTGAACCGCGTCATGCAGGGTGACAGCGAGGCGCTCGAGCTCTGGTTCAAGACCCGCGCATGGGTCATCTCCGGTCAGCGCAAGACCCTCGCGCGGCTCGGGATCGCCTTCGACCGTGTCTTCTTCGAGTCTGACTTCCTCTCCGACGCCGCCGAGCTGACCGCCGCCGGCCTGCGCGATGGGCGCCTGCGGCGGCGCGAGGACGGAGTGATCATCTACGAGACCGCGGTGGAGGACCTCGAGGAGATGCCGCTCGTACGACCCGACGGCCTGACCACCCAGCACATGCGCGCGGTGGCCTACTGGATGTCGGCGCCGGGCCTGGAGAACGTGACCACGCTCCAGATCTGCGGAACCGAGTGGGTCTCGCACGCCACCTGCATCAACAAATTGATGACCGAGCTCAAACTGCCCGGCAACGGTCGCGTGCACCCCATGCACGACATCTTCCACGGCATGGTCTCCCGCCAGAAGCGGGCAGTCACCTCGAGTGCCGGCGACGGTGCGCTGCTGATCGACGACCTGGTCGAGTGGATCGACCAGCGGATCGACGCCGATCCCGCCTCAGCTGAGATTCGCGCAGCCCATCCCTCTCCCGAACGGGTGCCGGCACAGGTGGCGCTCGGATACTTCCTGCCCTACCCCGCGATTCCGGCCGTCGACTTCGACCCGGAGAAGCTGCTGCGCGAGGGCGAGAGCCTCGGCTGGGACCTGGTGCGAGCACGTGCGAGCCGCGGCGCTCAGGGCGCCCGCAGCGGCACGAGGCCCGCCGAGGATCCCGATTACCGCTTCGCCGTCGTGCAGTCCGAGCTCTACCGTCGCCACCTGCGACTCGCGGTCGAGCGCTACGACCTCACGCCGCTCGCCCTCTACCTGCGCCACCTCGCGCGCTGGCACCTGGAGCGGGGCCGCAGCAGCCATGTCGAGCACGTCGTGCACACGCTGCTCGATCGCAGCGCGCGGGGGCTGGGGCTGGAGGGCGGGCGATGAGCACGCTGCTCGTCGACAACTACGACTCCTACACCTACAACGTCTTTCACCTGCTTGCGGCCGTCACCGGCGAGGAGCCGATCGTGGTCCACAACGACACGGTCTCCTGGCGCGCGCTCTCGCGCTGGGACTTCGACGCGATCGTGCTCTCGCCCGGTCCGGGTCGCCCCGACCGCTGGCACGACTTCGGCGTCTGCTCGGACATCCTGCGATCGAGCGAGATTCCGGTTCTTGGGATCTGTCTCGGCCACCAGGGTCTTGGCCACGCGCTCAAAGGCTGGGTGACCTCGGCGCCCGTGGCGATGCACGGGCGCCTGAGCGATGTCAAGCACGTCGGCAGCGGGCTGTTCGAGGGCATTCCCCAGGACTTCTCGGTCGTGCGCTATCACTCGCTCGCGGTCAAAGGCCCGATCGGGCCCGATGGGCGGGTGACCGCCTGGACCGACGACGGGGTCGTGATGGGGATCGAGCATCGCGAGCGCCCGCTGTGGGGCGTGCAGTTCCACCCCGAGTCGATCTCCACCCAGTACGGCCACAGGCTCGTGGAGAACTTCTACGAGCTCGCCCGGGAACGCAGGGTCCCGCCGCCGCGCCGGTTGCACAAGCCGCTCGTGCCGCCGCGACGCTGCCGCAAGCGCACCGCCGGCGGATCGAGCGTGAGCCTGAAGGTGCGCACGGTCGAGGGCGAGCCTTCGACAGAGGCCATCTTCGAACGGCTCTTCGGCACGGCCGAGCACGCCTTCTGGCTCGACAGCGCCGATGCGCCCACACCGCTCGCGCAGAGCTCCTACCTCGGCGCCACGATCGGCCCCAACGCCGCCGTGCTCGAATACGACGTCGAGACGGGCGTCGTGACCTCGACCCGCGACGGGCAGAGCACGACCGAGAGCGCCTCGATCTTCGACGTGCTCGACCGCGAGCTCCAGGCCCGCGCGGTGGAGGCGCCGGGCGATGTTGCGCAGGGCCTGCTGGGCGGCTTCGTCGGCTACCTCGGCTACGAGTGCAAGGCCGACTGTGGCTCCCCCAACGTGCACCGCTCCGATCTTCCCGATGCGATCATGATGCTCGCCAACAGGGTCGTGGCCGTCGACCACGTCGGCAGGCGCACACGGCTGTTCGCGGTCTGCTGCGGCGACGAGACCGACGCTGATCTGTGGCTCGACGCCGCCGAGGCCGTCGTGCACGAGGTGCTCCTCGAGCCGCCTCCCGCGCCGCCGCAGCCGGCCGGCGATGCCGCTGCAAGCGATGGCGAGGACGCCCCGCTCGCGCCGGTGATATTCGAGTGCGGGCGCGGGCGGCGCAGGTACCTCGCCGACATCGCTCGTTGCCAGGCCGCGCTAGCCGCAGGGGAGTCCTACGAGGTCTGCCTGACCGACCAGATCTCGACGGCCGAGAGCCCGGATCCCTTCCACCTGTATCGAATCCTGCGCCACAGCAACCCGGCTCCGTTCGCGGCCTACCTCAAGCTGGGTGAGGCGGCCGTGATCAGCTCATCTCCTGAGCGCTTCCTGTCGGTCGATCGCCAGCGTCGCGTGCAGGCGCGTCCGATCAAGGGGACAGCGCCGCGCTCCGAGGACCCGGCTCTCGATCGCGCGCTGCGCACGGAGCTCCTCCAGGACGAGAAGACCTTCGCCGAGCACCTGATGATCGTGGACCTGCTGCGCAACGACCTGGGACGGGTCTGCGAGGTCGACAGCGTGCGCGTGCCCGACTTCATGGTCGTGGAGAGCTACGCCACCGTTCACCAGCTGATCTCCAACGTCACCGGCGTGCTCGAGCCCGGGCGCAGCCCGGTCGACTGCGTGCGCGCCTGCTTCCCCGGTGGCTCGATGACGGGTGCGCCCAAGCTGCGCACGATGGAGATCATCGACGACATCGAGCGCGAGGCGAGGGGCGTCTACTCGGGCGCCCTCGGCTACTTCGGGCTCGATGGGAGCGTCGATCTGTCGATCGTCATCAGGACGATCGTGATGCGTCCCGGTGCCACTACCATCGGCGCTGGTGGAGCGATCGTGATGCAGTCTGATCCCGAGGCCGAGTTCGAGGAGCGCCTGTTGAAGGCGCGCGCTCCGATGTCGGCAATTGCCCAGGCCATGACGGGCAGCGATGCCCTGGACGCGTGGACGATCGAGCTCGAGCCCTCACTCGCGGTGGCGGCAGCGCGATGAGCGAGGCGGCGCAGACGGGACCGCGGCTCGAGCCCGCAGCGAGCGCTCCCGGCCATCGGATTCGGGCCGCCGGTCACGAGGACGTGGATGTCGTAGTCGAGTCTGTGCGGGAGTTGCTGGCCGAGCTGGGCGGCACCCCGGCCGGAGTCCCGGCCATGCGTGCGGCGGTTCGCGCCATCCTCGACTCTCCCGCGGCCGGCATCGTCCTCTTGGCGGAAGCCGAAGCCGAGGACGCGGTCGTGGGCGTGCTCGCCGCGAGCTGGCAGATCGCGATCCACGTGCCCGGCAGCTACGCGCTGATTCAGGACCTCTGGGTGCATCCCGCCTGGCGCAGCCGCAGCCTCGGCGCTGAGCTCGTGACAGCGCTCGTCGAGGCGGCGCGTGCCAGGGACATGGAGCGCGTGGAGGTCGGCCTCCCGCGCGAGCGCTTCGCCGGCTTCGCGGCAACGGAGGCGTTCTACCTGAGCAACGACTTTCAGCCGCTCGGTCCGCGCATGCGCAGGGTCCTGGGGTGAGCGTGATGCTCGTCATCGAGCAACGCCCAGGCCCACGCGCCGTGCAGCCGTGGGTGCTCGATCGTGGCGGACGCCGGATGCAGGCGCACGACCACACCCGCAGGCTCTCGGCGCTGCGCGAAGGGCTGGTGCGTCATCCGGGGGTGCGGGCCGCCACCGCGACTGCTAGCAGCCGCGAGGTCGAGCGGACGCTGCTCGCCCTGCACGAGCCCGGCTACCTGCGCGCGCTCAGGCAGTGCAAATCGGACACGCCCGTGCTGATGGCGGAGTTCGCGGCGCCGGGTATGGCGCCCGACACGCCCGTATGCGCCGAGGTCGCCGCAGCCGCGATCGAGGGGGTTCGTGCGGCGATCGGGGCGGGCAGGGAGATCCTCGAGGGCGCACGGTTCGCCTACGCGCTGTGTGGACCGCCAGGTCACCACGCCGGTCCCGACTGGCTGGGGGGCTGCTGCTATCTCAACAATGCCGCTGCCGCCGTACAGACGCTGCGCGACGGAGGCCTGGGCCCCGTGGGGATCCTCGACCTCGACATCCACTACCCCAACGGAACTGCCGCGATCGCCGCGCGCATGGCGGACACGCGTCTTCACTCGCTCCACGCCTGGCCCGTGGTCAACGTCCCGTCGCAGACCGCCCAGCCATGCACAGAGCGCGAGCAGGTCGTCGAGTTCGGGGAGTCACCCAGTGAGAGCGACTATCTCGAGGCTGCGGCGAGCTCAATCGACGCCCTGGCCGCATCCGCCGCAGTGCTCGTCGTGTCCCTTGGCTACGACACCGTGGCGGGCGACCCGCACGGCGAGTGGAGCTTCTCGCCACAGATCTTCGCCGGACTGGGGCGGCTGCTGGCCGCATCCGGTCTACCGGTGTGCGTCGTCCAGGAGGGGGGCTATGCGCTGGACTCGCTGGCCGAGTGCAGCTATGCCTTCGCCAGCGGCCTGCTCGAGGAGGAGAGCTCGTGAGCGGTCTCGAGCCGTTTCGAGCGCGCCTGGACGAGCTCGACGAGGAGATCCTCCGGCTGTTGGGCGCCCGCTTCGAGGTCTGCCGCGAAGTCGCGGAACACAAGCGGGAGCACGACATCGCGATGATGCAGCCCGACCGGGTACAGGAGGTCCGCGCGCGCTATCTGTCGCGTGGCGCCGAGCGCGGCCTGCCCGAAGGCTTCACGGTCGCGCTGTTCGACCTGCTGATCGGCGCCACCTGCAAGGTGGAGGATGAGCTGATCGAGGCCGGCTCAGCCGGGGAGCACGAGCCCGCCAGATGACGCGCCCGACCTTCATCACGCTTGGGCCCAGCGGCACCTGCCACGAGAACGCGCTGCATCACTACCTGGAGTTCCAGGGCATCGGCTCGCCGCAGATCGATCTCGTCGAAGACCTGCTGGGCGCAATCGACCGTGTGCGCGATGAGCCCAACACGTTCCTCGTTCAGTGCAGCGCGCATCTGCACGTGCACCTCGTGACCGAGCGCCACTATGGCGAGGTGTTCGTCATCGACACGTTCCTGTATCCGACCAAGGAGCTCGCTCTGCTCGTCCGCCACGACGCGATCCGGCCGAGCAGCCTCGGGATCGTCTCGGCGACCCGCGGCTACCTGGACCTGTCGCACTGGGAGACCATCATCGACGAGCCGTCCAAGCCGGTCGTCGCCCGCCATCTCCTGGCCGGTGACTACGACGCCGGCTTGACACATCTGCACTATGCCGAGGAACACCCTGACGTGCTGAGGGTGCAGGAGGTCTACGGCGCGGTCGACACCACCTGGGTCGTCTACGGCCCGCGCAAGCGCTTCCGCGGCGAGGTGATCGGCCAGAAGGTGCCCTGGCTGTTCACGGGCGAGCCCGAGCCGCGGCTCGAGCGCGTCTGAGCGCCGCGTCCGCGCCTCCAGGGGGCCGCCTTCTAGGCTTCAGGGCATGGCGGCCGACGCCAAGCCGCTGCCGAGCGTGTTCGATCCCGCGGCCTTTCGCACCTTTCGCTTCCTCTCCCGGGAGCTGGATGCGCACGGCCATGTGACGTTGCGCTACGCGCTCGACGAGGAGATCTCCTTCGTGGAGCGATTCGAGCTTCCGATCGACGGTCCGCTGAGCGAGCGGGAGCGCGAGCGCGTCGATGGGCTGCTCTCGCTGCTGCACTGGGTGGCCGGCGTCAGCTACTTCAAGAGCGCGGCCCCGCTGGAGGTGTCGTGCGAGTCGGGTGCTCCGACTGCTGCCGTGGCCACGCTGCTCGAGGCGCTCTACTCCGAGGGCCTGGGAGAGCTCGCCTACACCAATGCGCTGAGCGAGCTGCCCCGTCCCGCCTTTCCAAGGGCGCAGCGGCCGACCGCAGCGGCCGGCGAGCGCCGAGCAGACCCGCTCGAGCGCATCCTCGTGCCGGTCGGCGGCGGCAAGGACTCGGCTGTGGCCCTCGAGATCATCCGGCGCTCCGGGCGCGAGCTGAGCCTCTTCTCGGTCGGCAACGCCCCCCCGATCGCTCGCACGGTCGCTGCCGCCGGCCTTCCCCACCTGATCGCCCGCCGCCATCTCGATCCGGGGCTCGCCCAGCTGAACCGGGCCGGCGCGCTCAACGGCCATGTCCCCATCACCGCCATCGTCTCGTGCGTGGCCCTGATCACCGCGGCCTTGGGCGGATTCGACGCTGTGGCCATGGCCAACGAGCGCTCGGCCTCCGCCGGCAACCTCAGCTGGGATGGCATCGAGGTCAACCACCAGTTCAGCAAGGGGCTTTCGGCCGAGCGGCTGCTCGCGGCCGCGGCCGCCGAGGTTGGGACCGGTGTGCGGCTGTTCTCGATCCTGCGGCCCGCATCCGAGCTGGCCATCGCCCGGGCGTTCGCGCGCATGCAGGCCTACCACGGCGCGTTCACCAGCTGCAACGCCATCTTTCGCATCGACCCGGAGCTGCGTGCGACGTCGTGGTGCTGTGACTGTCCCAAGTGTCGCTTCGTGTTCCTGGCGCTTGCGCCGTTCCTCTCCCCGGAGCAACTGTGCGAGGTGTTCGGGTGCGACCTGCTCGACGACGAGAGCCAGTTCGCCGGATTCGCGCTGCTCACCGCCACGGGCGGGCACAAGCCGTTCGAGTGCGTGGGCGAGGAGCAGGAGAGCATCGCCGCCATTCGCCTGCTCGCCGAAGACGAGCGCTGGAATGGGCGGGCGGTGGTGCGCAGGCTCATCGCCGAGGTCCTTCCACAGCAGGCTCCTGACGCCGGGCGACCCGAGACGGTGCTCGCGCTCAGCGACGAGCATGAGGTGCCGGACGCGCTGATGGGGGATGTACGTGCGCTTCTCGGAGCTTGACGGGGCGCGGATCGGGGTCTGGGGGGCCGGGCGTGAGGTCGGCTCCTTCGCCGCCCAGCTGGCGCGCCGGCTGCCCTCCGCGCGAATCGCGGTAGCGGCCTTTGACGATCCTCCCGCCCGTGACGAGGTCCGCCAGGCGCTGAGGTCGCCCGACGTGCGTGTGCTGAGCGCCGAGGAGGCTGTCGCCGGCCTGGCCGACTGCGAGGTGATCGTGCGCTCGCCCGGCGTATCCGCTCATCGACCCGAGCTGCGGGAGCTCCGTGCTGGCGGTGTCCCCGTCACGACCCCAACCGCGCTGTGGCTGGCAGAGCACGGAGGCGAGGGCGTGATCGGTGTGACCGGCACCAAGGGCAAGAGCACCACCGCGGCGCTCGTCCATCATCTCGCACGCGCAGCCGGGCGCACCGTGGAGCTGGCCGGCAACATCGGCGTGCCGGCGCTCGATCTGCTCGATCGGGAGCCGCCCGAGCTGGTCGTGCTGGAGCTCTCCAGCTACCAGATCGCCGATCTGCACAGCGGCCCCGAGGTGGCGCTCTTCACCAACCTGTTCCGGGAGCACGCCGATTGGCACGGCTCCGAGGAGGCCTATCGCGCGGACAAGCTGCGCCTGCTCGATCTCCCCGGCGTGCGCGTGGCGGTGCTCAACGGCCGCGATGCGGCGCTGCAGGCGGTGGCTCCGGCGGCCGAGGTAAGGCGCTACGGGGTGCCGGGCGGATGGGACCTCGGCGCCCAGGGGATCGTGCGCGACGGCGTGCCGACTCTCGACTTCGCCGAGCTGCCGCTGCTCGGCGCGCACAACGCGCTGAACCTGTGCGGGGCGCTCGCCGCGCTCGAAGCGATCGGCATCCCCCTGCCGCCGCTGGGCGAGGCGCTCGCCGGCTTCGGCCCGCTGCCCCATCGCCTGGAGACGGTCGCCGAGCTGGACGGGGTCCTCTGGGTGAACGACAGCATCTCCACGACGCCCGAGTCGGCGATCGCCGCCCTCTCGAGCTTCCCCGGCCGCGAGATCATCCTCCTCGGCGGCGGCCAGGACAGGGGCCAGGACTACGGCGAGCTGGGGCGTGCGCTTCTCGACAGGGGCGCCACGGTCATCGGGATCCCCTCGACGGGCTCGCGCCTGGTCGCGGCGGCGAAGGCCGCGGGCGTACCCGCCGCCCGTGCCATCGAAGCCCCCGACATGGCCGCGGCGGTGACGCTTGCCCGTGGCCTCGGGCGCCCGGGCGCGGTCGTCCTGCTATCGCCGGCCGCTCCCAGCTTCGACAGCTACCGCGACTTCGAGGAGCGTGGCGAGCGCTTTCGCGAGCTCGCCACCGCCCCCTGAGCGACGCTGCCGCTCCCCTCGAGGGGGAGCGGCAGCAACCGTCACCCGTGTCCCTGCGGCGGCCGTCAGCGCGAGCTCACGGGCACAGCGGGTTCTTCGGGACTTCCTTGCATGGTTCGGGCATGGTTTCCTGCGGCGGCGGGGCCGGCTGGCCTTCCACTTTCATGCCTTTCGCATTGAGTATTTCTTCTCGGTGTTCGGATACGTACTGCAGTTCGAGCAGGTATTCGATCGCCTGGAACGGTTCTGCATAGGCCGTATCGGGGTTGGGGGTGGTCTTGTGCTGGCAGCCCCAGGTTTCTTCGATCTTCGCCGGGTAGGTTGCGTCGGCGAACGTGTTGGCGCTGAGGCAGTTGTTCGTGGATGTCTGGGTTCCGAACAGTCCGCCCGTGAGCATCACGTCACCGGCGAATGCGCCGCCGGCAGAGCCGTTGCCGGAGAACGTGTTCGCGCTGATCTTGTTTCCAGCGAGCTGGAAGTAGAGCGTGGTTTCGGTTGGCGGGAACGGGTTGGGGTACTCGAATCCCAGCACTCCGTTGGTCGGGTTGTTGGTGATCGTGTTGCCTTCGAGCAGATCCGCGTAGACGCCTGGGAGCTCGACCCCGGTGCCCCAGGGGGCGGCCGCGGCGGATGAGTTCGCCGGAACGGTGAGGTTGGCGTTTTCGGTGATGAGGTTGTCGCGGAAGACCGTGCACCGTTTGACCTTGGTGCTCTTCACTTCCGGGGTGGGATTGGGAGCTTCGATGTTTTCCCGGTGGCATTCCCCGTCCTGCGGCGGCGGCCCGTCGCCGGGGTTTTCCGAGTTCGGCGCGATGCCGTCCGTGTTGTCCTTGAAGGTCGACTTTTCGATCACCAGCTTGCCGCCCGAGTTCGAGCCCGAGTAGCCGAGCGCGTTGTCTTCCATCACGGCTTCGCTGATGCGCGCTTTACATTCCTGACACGCGCCCAGGTACATACCTGAATCGTTGAACCCCGAGGCGTAGATCTTTTCCCACCAACCCTTCACCTCGTTGTTCGTGAAGATCCCGTAGCCGCCGTTGAAGCCGGTGTCATACGCGGTCAGGTAGCGGCCGTACCAGCCGGAAGCCCCGATTTTTTTCGACCCGGCGCCACCGTTCCACCAGATCTCGTTGCCGCCGGACCCGTCGAGCGTCGCCCGGTCGAAGTTCGCCACCGAGAGGTTTTCGACGTACACGTTGCTCGCCTTGTTGATTTCGATGCCATTGCTCCCTTCCGGGCACGGCGAGTGTTTGCACGATTCGTGTTTACCGTCGAGGACCACCGTGTTGCGGTTCATGCCCCTGATCCAGATTCCGGAATGCGCAGGTTCGACCTTGACTTCTTCGTCGTACACGCCAGGTTCGATCAGCACCCAGTCGCCGGTCGTGGCGTCGTTGACAGCCGCCTGAATGGTCGTGAAGTACGCCGTGTTCCTGGGGATCTTCCCGACCGGCGGCGGACCTTGGCGGACGATGTTCACTCGGGCCGCGAGCGCGTTTGCGGCGGTTGCGGCGAGCGCCACCGCCGCGAGCGCCAGCACGACCAGATGCCGCTTGCGCACCGACGCGCTCATCGAATGACTTCGCAAAGACGACATACCTGAAGCCTCCCTCCCTCGTATGGACGGCGGTGGGCGATCCCAGGGAGGTGATCGGGTCTCGAGCCGCGTCTTCCGTGCAGAGACCGAATCCGCCCCGCCCGGCGAGGCGCACTGCCATAGAGCTCAGGTTGCCCCCTGAGCCGCCGCCAGCCTATACGAGCAGATGCCTTAAGATCAACCCTCCAGGCCCCCGCAGGGGAGGGGCGGCTTGCAGGCCCGGCACGTCGTGCAAGCTGCGCTCAGGAGTCCGCGGGCCGCTCCGCCTCGGGCCGGTCCTGTGCGGGCGCCTGCGGAGGCGGGGGCGCAGCCTGCGCAGGCGGGGGTACTGGCGGAAGCGCGTCCGCATCGACCGCCGCGGCCGCGCGGTTCTCCTCCTTGACGGCCAGCCAGATCTCCTCGCGGTAGATCGGCACCCCCTCTGGGGCGGCGATGCCGAGACGGACCGTGTGGCCGCTCACGCCCATCACGGTCACGAGAATCTCATCGCCGATGACGACGCGCTCTCCGGGACGACGCGTCAGGATCAGCATCGCATCCGATTATGAAGCAATCTCGCGGCGATCGCCGCTGCGCCCTGCGTGAGCGTCAATCATCTAAGCCGCGTCGACCGACGGCGCGTGCTCGGCGGTCGGTTGCGTGGGCATCGTGAACAGCGGTGCCTGCAGCGGCGCCGTCTCGTCGAGGTTGATCAGCTGGTAGCCGCGGCCCCCATGGACCACAAGCGGGGCACGGAGATTGGCCGTTATGTCGAGCGGATCGGTGGCGGCGCGCACGGTCACATAGACGCTGGCCGCGCCCGTGTCCTCGATGCCGATGAGCTCCAGGTCCTCGGGCGCCAGCTGCAGCGAGAACGTGGAGAAGAACTGGGTCGGGCTCACCACCGGCAGGGCCAGTGCGGGATCGTCGAGGGCATGCAGCCACAGGAAGCCGGTGCCGGGGTTGCGGTCGATGAGCGCGTAGCGACGGCCTCCCAGGCCGATCAGGCCGGAGGGAAACTCGATCACGTCGTCCTCCGGGATCTCGACCTGGCCGAAGCGGATGCTCTCGAATGTCACGGACATGGTCTCTCCTGTTCGCCTAATGGAGGAAGTTGAGCAGGGATTCCTGGACGATGCTCGCGCCCGCACGGAGCGCCGCCTGGTAGGCCGCCTGCTGGTTGGAGAACGCGATCGACGTCTTGGCGATGTCCGCGTCCTGGGTGTTGGAAAGCGCCTTGGTGATCGACGCCTGCAGCCCTTCGATGCGACTCGAGGCCGTCTGCAGCTGATCGATGGCGCTGCCGGCCGTGGCCTGCAGCTGACTCAGCACTTCGGCGTTTGCATCGAGCGCTTTGAGGTCGGTGGAGCTCAGCGCGCCCCTGCTTTCGGTCGTGCCTTCGCGCAGGTTCTGGACGACGGTGCGCAGCGTGTCGAGCAGCTTGCCGTCGGCTGCGCCTTTGCCGCTGCCGAGCAGCGAGGAGATGTTGGTGTTCACCGTGACCGACGCTCCCGGGCCGATCGCGCGCGCAACAGCGCCCCCGTTGCCGTTGTATGTGTCGCTTTCGCCCGGCTGGTAGGGGGCTGTCGTGGTGAGCGTGCCGGCGAACACATACTGCCCCGCGTACTGGGTGTTGGCGTCCTGCTTGATCGTTTCGGTGAGCTGTTCGACCTCGGTCGCGATGTTGTTGAGATCGCCCTGGTTGTTGGTGCCATTCGAGGCCTGAAGCGTCAGTTCGCGCACGCGCTGAAGCACGCTGCCCATGTTCGCCATCGCGCTTTCCGACGTGGTCGCCCACGAGATGCCGTCCTGTACGTTGCTGGCATAGGAGCTCAGCCCGTCGAGCTGGCTCTGCAGGTCGATCGCATGGCTCGCGCCGTAGGGGTTGTCCGACGGCGCCAGGATCGACTTGCCCGAGGAGAGTTCGTTGGAGCTGCGCTCCAGCGAGGAGAGCGCCGAGTTGATGTCGTTGAGGGTCGAGCCCGTGACCATCGCGGCCGTGATGCGATCGCTCATGGCTAGAGCCCCACCATTCCTGTGTGCTCGATCAGGAGTTCGAGCATGCTGTCCATCGCCGTGAGCGTGCGCGCCGAGGCCTGATAGCCGCGCTGGAAGCTGATGAGGTTGGTCATTTCTTCGTCGAGCGAGACGCCCGAGACGCTCTGGCGCTGGTTGTTGACCGTGGTCACGATCGTCTGCAGGTTCGTCTGCTCGGTTTGCGCGGTTCTCACAGTGCTTCCCACCCGCTCCACAAGGGCCGAGTAGCTCGAGTCGGCGCTGCCGCCGCGCAGCCCGGCAAGCGCGAGCGCAACGTCGTTGCCGCCGGCTCCGCCGCCGGAGGATGATTGAACCTGGGCAGAGGTGACCGCGACGCTCAGGGTGGCCGCCGTGGTGCCGCTGAAGAAGGGCGTCGAGGTGTGCAGGGCGTTGACCGTGCTCGCCAGCGTGGCCGCAACGCCGTCCAGGGCGGAGGCGTAGGAGCTCAGGGTGCCCGTGGGGCTGGTCAGGCCGAGCAGCGCCCCCAGCTGACCGCCGGCCGCCGAGGTGAGCGACTGTGGCCAATTGACCGTCGTGCCTTCCACGAGCGGTTTGGCGGCGTCGCCAAAGGTCACGGTGTCCGTCCCGTCGGCCTGCTTGACCACGCTTATCTGAGCCAGGGAGGAGAGCTTGTCGAGCAGCAGGTCGCGCCGGTCGAGCATGTCGTTGGGCTGCTGCCCGGCTCCTTCGGCGAGCTTGATCTGGCCGTTGAGCTCGGCTATCTGGTGGGCATAGCCCTGGACTTCACCGGTCGGTGCCGTGAGCGCCGAGTACTGTTCGTTGGCCTGGGTGGCAACCGTCGAGAGCTGGGTGCTCAGCTGGTTGAAGGTGCTGGTGAGCCGTTCGGCGGCCGCCACGACCCCCTGTTTGGCGGCTTCGCTCGTGGGCGAGTTGGCGAGCGCGCTCCAGGCGCTCCAGAAGGCCGACAGCTGAGCGGAGATCCCCGAGCTGGACGGCTCGTTGAACGCGCTCTGCGCCTGGGTGAGCTCTTCGGATTCGGTCGTCGCCCCGCTCAGCGAGCTGTTCTGTGCGCGGTACTGCGCATCGAGGTAGGCGTTGCGGATACGCGTGTATGTCGCGACGTTGACGCCCGTGCCGAGCTGCCCGCCTTCACCGGTCTTGGTCGACAGCGCCGGTATGACGATCGGCGGGTTTGGCTGCATCACAGCCGTCTCGCGCGAATAGCCTTCGGTGTTCGCGTTGGCGATGTTGTGCCCGGTGATGTCCATCGCCTGCTGCTCGGCGAGCAGTCCGCTCAGCGCCGTCTGCAGTCCCTGGAGCGTCGGTATCGACATCGCTCAGGCGCGCAGGTCGAGGACGTGCAGCCCGCCGTGGGGGCGGGGCCGCGTGATCGAGGTCGACGAGCCACGCGTGTCATAGCCGTTGACGCCATCGAGCGCGAGCATCCCCATCAGCTGATCGAGGAAGCCGAGCTCTATCTGCATCAGGGCGCGGTTACAGGTGTGCTCGCGTTGCAGCTCGTGCAGGAGTCCCTTGAGCTGGGCGCTGCGCGCTCCCGCCCGCTCACTGTCGGCGCGATCCATCAGCGTGCTCAGCTGCGTCAGCGTCACGGCCTCCGCAGGTACTCCCAGGCGCTCGCCGCTTCGGCTCAGCAGGCGTGAGCGCTCCTCCTCGAGCAGCTGCCGGCGACCCATCTCGCCGCGCAGGATTCCCGCCAGGCGCACCACCGTGTTCACGTCGCGCGCGCGGATCGCCGCGCCCTGCTCGAGGACGACCTCCAACAGGCTGCGCGCCGATTCGATCTGAGCCTCCAGATGCGCCAGCACCTCGGCGGCGAGTGCACGATCCTGGGGCGCGACGAGCGTGGCCTGGCTCATGCGGCGGTCCCGCCCGTCGACGCTGGCGCCTTGGTGGCGATCGAGCTCGAGAGGCCGCCCTGCAGCTCCCGGGTCAGCTGTGCCGCCATGCCGAGGCCGCCGGCGCTCATCACGCCGGCTGACAGCGCCTGGGGCAGCATCGAGGAGAGCTCGCTGCTCCCGGCGTCAGATTCGCCGCCCGGGCTCGAGCCGCCTTCGCCTCCTCCTTCGCCTGCGCCTCCTCCTTCGCCTGCGACCCCGCTGGTCGCGCTCAGCGACTGCGTGAGCTGCTGCACGAGGATCTCTTCGAAGGCCAGGGCCGTCGAGTAGGCCTTCTGGGTGCTCGCCGAGCCGCCCCGCACCCACGCCGGCTCCTGTGCCTGATTGACGACCGGCAGCCCAGGAGCGGATGAGGCGTCGATGGTCACGGCCGCAGCTGGTTGGCGATCGACATCATCTGGCTCTCCGTCTGGATCGCGTTGCTGGTCAGCTGATAGCTGCGCTGCGTGCTCACCATCGCGGCCATCTCCTTCGCCACGTCCACGTTCGACTCCTCCAGCGCGCCCTGGTTGATCTTGGCCGCGGTGGCCGCGTGCGGTGTGCCGCTTTCGGAGGTGGGCGTGAGCTCGTTGGCGCCGTCGGAGTGAAGATGATCCGGCGAGGTGACGGTCACGAGCTTGATCTGCCCGAGCGTGCGCTTGCCTGCGGTCACGGTCCCGTCGGAGGCGATGCGAAGCTCGCTTGCCGAGACCCCCGCGGGCAGCTTGATCGGCGGCACCAGCTGGTTGCCTTCGGCGTTGGTTATCGAGCCGCTGGCGTCTACCGCGAAGGCTCCGTCGCGGGTGAGCGCCAGCTGGCCGTTCGCGCGGGTGATCTGGAAGTAGCCGTCGCCTTCGATTGCGAGGTCGAGCGGGTTGCCCGTCTCCTTGATCGCTCCCTGCGTCTTGCTGTGCCCGATGAACTGTGCGCTGGCCCCGGCGCCGGTCGTGCTCGCGGTCCCGGCCTGTTCGACCGTGTTGTAGAGCAGGTCGCTGAAGGCCACCCGCTCTGACTTGTAGCCATCGGTCGATACGTTCGCCAGATCGTTGCTGATCGCGTCCAGCTGCTGTTCCTGAGCCGCCATACCTGCTGCTGCGGAATAGAGTCCTTCGAGCATCAGCCCGCCCTTGAATCGTGGTCGCCGAGCCGGGCTCTCCGCAAGGCGGTCCAGCCGAGCGGCTCGATGCTTCGTCACCCCGGTGATCGGCCGCTCTCAGACGGACTTGAGCGCCGGGGCCTCGGACTCCTCAGGCGGCGCCTGTCAGCCGTTGAGGGAGCCGACCTGGGAGGCTGACTCCTGCAGGGTCTGGGCGATCGCCTGGACGGCCTGCTGTCCAGACTGGAAGGTGCGCAGCGAGGTGACCATGTCGACCATCACCTTGGCCGCGTTCACACCCGAGCCCTCGAGCGCGCCCTGGCGCACCGTGCCGGGCGCTTTGCCCGCGGCGGTCCCCGTATAGAGGTTTTCGCCCTGCTTGCTCGCTCCGGGCACTTCGAAGATCCCCACGCTGCTCGCGGGGACCGCTCCGCTCGCCGACACCTTGATCTGGGCGCCGCTCTGGCCGAGAACAGGGTTGCCGCTCGCATCGGTGAGGATGCCGGCGGCCGTGCTCGTGAACTGCCCGTCGCGCGTGTAGCGCACGCCCTGAGGGGTCTGGACCGCGAAGAAGCCGCCGCCCTGGATCGCGAAGTCGAGCGGTTCGCCGGTTTCCTGGATCGCGGCTGGCGTCATGTCCGTATAGGTCTTGCCGAGGGCCACGCCCGCGCTCAGCGGGCCCACGGCCGCGGCTCCCTGCGTGCTCGACACGAGCAGTTCCCCGAAGCTGTGCTGAGGGGCCTGGTCGGACTTGTACCCGGGCGTCGAGGCGTTGGCGAGGTCGTTGGAGAGCTGACCCTCACGGACCTGCTCGGCGACCATTCCCGTGGCGGCGATGGAGAGACCTAGATCCATTTCGCCCGAGGTGTTCGACCGCTCGCCTCGATTCTTTAGCATCCTCCCCGCCTGGAGGTGGCGGATCAGCCGACCGAGGAGAACAGCGCCAGCTCTCCCGAGAGCTGTTCGTACAGTCTGCGGCGCAGCTGGCTGTGGATCTGCGAGACGCGACTCTCCGACACTCCGAGGCGCTCGCCGATGTCGCGCAGCGTCCAGTCCTCGACGTACAGCAGCACCGCGACCTCGCGCTCCTGGCGGCTCAGCCGAGCAAACGCCGTGCGGAAGCGCTCCTTGGCTTCGCGTCGCTCGGCGCCCAAGGTCGGGTCGCAGTCCTCGTCGGGACTCTCGAGCGTGTCGATGCGCTCGATCGTGGCGCTCTCATCCGAGCGTACGATCCGGTTGAGCGAGCCGACCTCCGCGAGCACGACCTGGTCGAGGCGCTCGGTCAGCTCGATCGGCGACATGCCCACCTTTGCCGCCAGCTCCTCGCGGCTGGGCTGGCGTTCGTGCGCTGAGATGAAACCCTCGCGTGCCGTGTTGATCGCACGCTCGTCTCGGCGCAGCGAGCGCGGCGCCCAATCGTGGCGACGCAGCTCGTCGAGCACCGCGCCGTGGATCCGCGTCCACGCGTACTGCTCGAGCGTCGCGCCCTTCTCCGGGTCATAGCGATCGATCGATCGGATCAGGGCCTCGAGGCCGCAGGACAGGAAGTCCTCGACGTCGCACTGGGCAGGGACCTCGCGAACCTTGCGGTAGACGATGTAGCGGACCATCGGCATGAACATGAAGATCAGCCGGTCGCGCAGCTCGCGCTCGCCGGTGCGCCGATACTCCTCCCAGGTCGCCAGCACCTCAGCCGTCGGTGCCCGAACCCCACGCTTTCCGATTATGTCCATTCTCCTGGTCTGTTATCGAGGGAACTGACAGGGGGATGGCCCGCCTGCTGTGACACTCTGCTCGCGTCCGAGCGTGATTTGCAGCGGTTTAACCGGCAGATGGTTTCGCGGCGGGGACCATATTCCCTGCTTCGGTCGTAACTGGGCAGCGGGAGCACGCGCTCGGGCCCGTTCCCCCGACGTCCAGTGGACGTCCTCCAGGGGAAGGCTCCGCCTGCTCAGAAATCCCCGCTGGCTGTCGATCACCGGATCGGGACATGACCCTCCGCAACTCAGGATCAGCCGTGCCGGAGGGCTCGGTCGCGGCCATCGAGCTGCCGGCGCTCGCCGAGACGCTGCTCGTCGCCGGGCAGCTAGCCCGCTACGGCGAGCTGTTTGCCCGGCTGGCCTCGATCGAGGATCCCCACCGGCGCTACCAGGTCACCGTGAAGCTCCTCGAGCTGGGTCTCGCGGCAGGCGCCCACACCCCGCCGGCCCGCACGCCGGTGCTGTTCGGGGCGATGGCCGCAGGTGTCTTGGAGGCGCTCGAGCGCGCGCCCAGCGAGCCCCGCCTGCTCGGCTACGCCGCCGCCATCCTGACCGAGCTCTCGAGCTTCGACGCGGCCGAGGCGCTGCTCGAGGCTGCCCGACGGCTCGACCCGCGGCTGGCGGACGTGGATCGCGGGCTGGCAAGGCTCGCCGCGCGCAGGCGCGAGGCGGCCGCGGCCGCGGGCCCTGCCCGCCGTCCTGCGATCGCTGAGCTCGCACGCCTGGACGCCCGCGCGCGCGAGCTGGCATCCCGCGCCGGCCCGGCAGAGGGGCTGCGGCTGAGCCTGTGCATGATCGTGCGCGACGAGCAGGAGATGCTCCCACGCTGCCTCTCAGCGGCAGCAGCAGCCGTCGATGAGATCGTGATCGTGGATACCGGATCGAGCGATGCCACGGTCGAGATCGCGCGCTCGTTCGGCGCGCGGGTGATCGAGCACCCCTGGCGCGGCTCCTTTGCGGAGGCTCGAAACGTCTCCTTCGACGCCGCCGAAGGCGACTGGCTGGTGTACCTGGACGCCGACGAGGTCCTCGTCGAGGAGGACTGCCCCCTGCTGCGCTCGCTGACCGGGCGTACATGGCGCGAGGGGTTCTACCTGTGCGAGACCAATCACACGGGCGAGCTCGGCGACGGAACAGCCGTCGTCCACAACGCCCTGCGCGTGCTTCGCAACCGACCCGAGTACCGCTTCCACGGCCGGGTGCACGAGCAGATCGCGGGCTCTCTGCCCACATATCTACCCGAGCGCCTGGAGGTGAGCGGGGTGCGGGTCGAGCACTTCGGCTACCTGGGCTCCGTGCGCTCCGCGCGCGCGAAGTCCGCTCGCAACATCGAGCTGTTGCGAGCGGAGCAGGCCGAGCGCCCGCCGAGCGCCTTCCTGCACTTCAACCTCGGATCGGAGCACGCCGCCGCCGGCAACAGCCTCGCGGCGATGGCGGAGCTCGAACGTGCGTGGGAGCTGCTCGATGACGGCATCGATCGCGCCGGCGAGGAGCTCGTTGCCCCGCTCGCGAGCCGGCTGGTCCGCGCGCTGCGCGACTGTGGGCGTGCCGAGGACGCGATCGCCCGCGCCGAGGAGGCGCTCGAGTGGCTGCCTGGGTTCACCGATCTGGTCTACGAGCAGGCGCTGGCCCGTCTCGAGCTCGGACAGCGTGAGCGCGCGCTGGCGCTGTTTCGGCGCTGCGTCGAGATGGGCGAGCCTCCCCGGCGCTACGCCCCGCGCGTCGGGACGGGGACCCACCTTCCGAGGTTCTGCCTCGCCGAGATCCTGTGTGAGGAAGGCGACGTCGGCGAGGCGATCGAGCTGCTCGAGGCGGTGCTGGCCGAACAGCCGCAGTCGAGCCGCGCGCGTGTGGCGCTGGGCGAGGTCCTGCTCAGCCAGCGGCGCTACGCCGAGGCGGCCGAGGTCCTGGCCGAGCTTGGGGGCTCAGATCCCCTCGCGCTGAGAGCGTCTCGCACCGAGCTGTGCGCGCGCATCGCAGGCGGCGACGGCGCCGGGGCGGGGGCGGCGCTCGAGCGGGCTCGTGCGGCGGGGATGCCCGCGGCCGAGCTCGAGCTGATGCTTGCCTGGCAGCAGATCTCCAGCAACGGCCATAGCTCGATCTCGATCGCGCGGGAGGCTGTGGAGCGGTTGGCGCACACGCTCGAGACCCTCCTGCGGGTGCAGGACTTCGCGGCCTTCGAGGCGATGCTCGGCCTGCTCGAGCTGGCGCCGCTATCCGCCCGCGAGCGCCGCGAGCTGATCGCCGGCATGTACCTTCGCCGGGGCTTCCTCGCCTCCGCGGCCGACGAGTGGATGGCGGTCTGTCGCGAGCAGCCCGATTCCCGGGCGCTGCTCGGCCTCGCCAGGGTGGCCCTGGCCAGGGGGATGGCGCGCGAGGCCGCGGAGTTCGCGGATGCCGCGCACGCGCGAGATCCGGCTGACGAGGAGGCCGCAAGGCTGCTCGCCGAGCTTCAGCCGGCGACCGCCGCGAGCACCACTGGCCTCTGAAGAGTCGAGAGGTCTCAGACGAATGATGGTTCGAGGATCGGAATCGAGGGTATCCCGCGGTGAAGGCCCCATACGGTGCCCACGAATCATCGTTGCCGCAACATCAGTCCCACTCTGCGGGATTCTTAAAGGTTTTTTGGAGGACGCCGATCACCATGAGCGAACATGATGATGCGCGAGGCGGCCCAGGGACCGGACCGCGTCACACGTTTTCAGGGAGAAAACGAAACATGAGCTCGCCGATCTTGCCTATATCGGATTCACCGCGTCCGTCCGCCGCCGGGCCCCCCGGCGAGACCGGCGACGTGGCCGCGTTCATGTCCGAGCTCACGGCCGGCGAGCGTGCCCTCGCAATCGAGGCGTCCCGGGGCGGGCCGCCGCCGGAGGTCCTCGAGAGCATGGCCGCTGCCGGCAGGATCCACGAGGAGCTGCGCCAGAGTGGATACGAGCTCGCGTTCACCGGTCCTATCCACGGACGGCCGGTCGAGGTCGAGCTGCGTGACGGCGCGGGCAGGACCGTGCGCAAGCCGAGCCTCGCAGAGGCGCTCGAGATCGCCGCCGGCAAGCCGGTGGAGTAGCGGCATGTCCACCCTTTCCGTCGGCAGCACAGGCGCCAACTCGCCGATCACCGTGTCCGGCCTTGCGTCCGGTCTCGATACCAGCACGATCATCTCTGCCCTGCTGGCCGCCGAACGCGAGCCGATCACGCGCCTGACCACCCAGCAGGAAAAGCTGCAATCCCAGCAGCAGCAGATCCAGGGCATCCAGACCAGCCTTCAGCAACTCGAATTCGCCGTCTCCGAATTTGGCCTCCCCGGCCTCTTCGAAACCGCCCAGACGGTCACCTCGAGCGAACCGCTTCGGGTCAGCGCCACCACGAGCAGCGGTGCCGGCGTCGGCGGCTATGAGGTCGAAGTGAAACAGCTCGCCAACTCGGCCCAGCGCACCTACGCGTTCACCGCCCCCGCTGCTGAAGACACGGTCACGATCGACGGGCGCGGATACACGCTCAAGGCCGGCGCGAGCGCGAAGGAACTTGCCACCAAGATCAACTCCGACAGCAACGCGACCGTCTACGCGGCGGTGCTCGGCAGCGGCGAGCTCGTGCTCTCGAACCGGGCGACCGGTGCCACTGAAAGCGAATTCATCAAAGTCAGCGATCCGGGTGGGGCGCTCACCGAAAAGGCCGGCACTGCCAAGGAAGGCAAGAACGCCGAATTCAGCGTCGACGGCGTCGCTGGCACCTCCACCTCCAACACCGTGACCAACGCCATCGCCGGTGTCACGCTCAACCTGGCTGGACTGACGAGCACGGGACCGGTGACGATCGACGTGCAGGCTCCCGCGGTCAGCGTGAGCTCCGTCGAAGCCAAGGTTCAGGCCTTCGTCACCCTTTACAACTCGACGGTCGAAGCGATCCAGAAGCAGCTCACCACCAAGCCTCCCACCGCGGGCGCCTCCGCCAGCGCGACCGGGTCCCTGTTCGGCGACCCCGACCTCTCGAGCCTGCTGAGCCGCATGCGCCAGACGATGTATGAACCGATCGCCGGCCTCGCCGCTGAAATGTCGAGCCCCTACGACATCGGGCTGGGAACCGGGGCGGCCACCGGTGGAACGAGCTCGCAAGCGGCGATAGAAGGCCAGCTGAAGCTCGAACCCACCAAGCTCGCGGGCGCGCTGCAGACCAATCCCGAAGGCGTCAAGCTGATGCTCCGGCACTGGTCGCAGGGACTCCAGAGCACGATCAGGGCCGCAGCCGAGCCGGGCGGCACGCTCGATGCCAGGGTGACGGGCGACGGCACCGAAATCACCGAGCTGAAAACCCGCATCACCACCATGAACGAAATGCTGGCCGTGCGCCAGAAAGCCCTGGTGGCCACCTACGCTGCGCTCGAAGGCGTCATCTCCAAGAACAGCGCCCAGAGCTCGTGGCTGGTTGGCCAGACCGAACAGCTCAACAAATCCGGACTGTAGGCGCCGCGTCTCAACTATGGCCCACTCGGGCCGATGACTGACTAGAAGATGAGCAACCTCGCCGCATCACCGCAGGCCTACCGCCAGGGGGCGGTGCTTGCCGCTACTCCGACTCAGCTCGTGGTGATGCTCTACGACGGCGCGCGGCGCTTCTTGCGCCAGGGTGCGGTGGCGATGCGCGACGGGGAGATCGAGCGGGCACACAACACGCTTCGCCGTGCCGAGATGATCATCGCCCACCTCGATGGGACCCTGGATTTCGAGCAGGGTCAGGTATCCGAGCGCCTGCACGCGATCTATCGCTTCTGCCTTGCCCACCTCAACAGCGCCCGCTTCGCTCAGGACGCGACCAAGGTCGAGGAGGTCAGCGAGCTGCTCGGGGAGCTGCGTGAGGCGTGGGCCCAGGTCGCCTCCGAGGCAACCCAGGCATGACACCCCCTGCGCTCGGCTCCAGCGTCGATGCTCCGCCGCGGGCCTATGCGGCCCTGCTCGAGCACGCCGAGCTCGAGCTGGAGCTCGCCGGCAGCGGCCAAGTCGACCGGCTCGCGGCTCTCGGCGCGCGCTGGGACGAGCTGACTCGCGGGCTGCCCGCCACGCCACCGGCCGCCGCCGCCTCGCTGCTGGAGCGCGCCCTGCTGATTCACGAGCGTACGCGGATCGAGCTGATACGGCTGCGCGAGGCGCTGCTCGCGGACCTCGCGAGCGCAGGGCGCGCCAAGCGGGCGGCCGAGGGCTACGGCGCCCAGCTGTCGCGCCGCTCGCGCCTCGAGCGCAGCGCCTAGCGCGCCTAAAGATCTGCGCACAGCGGTCGATCACGGGGGCGGCCCTCGATGGCCAGAGCCCGCGACCTCATGGAGAGCGTCGGTTTCAGCCCAGGGAGGGCGGAACGGGAAAGGCAGCCGCTTCAACCATGGCTCTTGTGGATTCGACCCAGCAGCTGCTCGAGGCAGCCATGCGCGGCTCCTGGCAGCGTCAGACCGCCCTGACCAACAACGTCGCCAATGCCGACACCCCCGGCTATCAGCGCCAGGACGTCAACTTCGAGTCGGCCCTGCAGAGCGCGATGAGCACCGGCACCTCGCCCGCCCAGATGGAATTCCAGGCCGAAGCCCAGCCCGCCGAAGCTGGACCCAACGGCTCGGCTGTCAGCATCGATCAGGAATCGGCCCGGCTGGCCGAAAACGGCCTCGACTATCAGGCGCTCACCCAGGTCCTCGGCGCTCGCAACGGGATCATCCGCTCGGCGATCGGAATCCTCTGATGGGGCTCTTCGACGCGATCGGGATCGCCGGCTCGGGCCTGAGCGCCGAGCGCATCCGCATGGACGTCACCGCCGAGAACCTCGCCAACGCCGATACGACCAAGGCCGCCAACGGCCAGCCCTACAAACGCCAGGAGGTGGCGCTCTCCCAACTCGGCTCGGGCGGCTTCGGCGGAGCGCTCTCGGGCGCGATCCAGCAGAGTCAGGGCGGCCTGCCCGCCGGTGGCGTGGAGGTGACGGGCATCGTCAGCGACGCCACCCCAGACCAGCAGGTCTATGACCCGAGCAGCCCCGAAGCAAACGCGCAGGGCTACGTGAAGATGCCCAACATCAGCACGGTCACCGAAATGACCGACCTGATCTCCGAGCAGCAGTCCTATCAGTCCGACGTGACCGCCATGCAGACGGCCAAGTCGATGTTCAACTCGACCCTGACGCTGCTCAAATGATCATCCCGGCAGTCGGTGGCGTCGGCGGCGGATTGGCGCTCGGCCAGACCGAAGCGCTCGCACAGGGCGCGAAGGCCACCCCGGCGACGGCGGCCAACGGCGGAGCCCCGGCTCTCGGGGGTCCAGAACCGGTTGGCGGCGGTCCCGAACCGGTTGGCGGCTCGGAACCCAGCGGGTTCGGCGGGACGCTGAGCGAAGCGATCTCCTCGCTCGAGAAGACCCAGCAGAGCTCCGACAGCGCGGCGCAGGCTCTTGCCAGCGGCACGGTCAAGGATCCAGAGAGCGCCGTGGTGACCGTCGAGGACGCTCAGATGGCGATGGAGCTCGCGGCACAGATCCGCAGCAAGGCGACCGAAGCGGCGCAGACGATCTTCCAGACACAGGTCTGATTGATGCCCGTCGCCCAGCTCGCCTCCAGGATCACGCCCCGCGGATGGCTGATCGGCGGCGGCTTTGGGGTGGCGGCCGTGCTGTTCATCTACATCTTCCTGCACACGGTCTCGGCGCCGAGCTACTCGACGCTGGCAAGCGGGCTCGATCCCTCCCAGACGGGCAAGATGACCAGCACCCTCAGCGCCGACGGGGTCAGCTACCAGCTGCAGAACAACGGGACGGCAATCGCCGTCCAGGCCAACCAGACCGCGCAAGCCCGCGTGGCGCTCGCGGGTGCGGGACTGCTCGGCAACACCCAGCCCGACTTCAAGCTGTTCGAAAAAACGAGCCTCGGCGAAAGCAACTTCCAGCAGCAGGTCACCTACCAGCGAGCGCTCCAGGGCCAGCTCGCGGAGACGATCGACAGCGTCCAGGGCGTCTCCGGAGCACAGGTCGAGCTGGTGATGCCGAGCTCCCAGAACCAGGTCTTCGGCGAAGGCGGCGGCGCATCCTCGGCCGCGGTGCTGCTGTCCGGCACGACCTCGCTCGATCCCAGCTCGGTGCGCGGGATCGCCCAGCTGGTCTCCTCGAGCGTGCCCGGCCTGACCCTCAGCAAGGTCACGATCACCGACGCCACCGGCCAGCTGCTCTGGCCCGAGGCCTCGGGAGCGGGAGGCGCGGGGGGCACGAGCGTGCAGGAAGCCGAGCAGCATTACGACCAGAACATGGCGGCGAGCCTCGACGCGATGCTCGCCCAGACCCTCGGCCAGGGCAAGGCCCAGGTGCTGGTCTACGCCAACATGAACGTCAACCAGACCACCCAGGAATCGCTCACCTACGGCAAGGCGGGAGTCCCGCTGCAGCAGACCAAGGAGCTCGAGACGCTGACCGGAACCGGAACCGGCACCGGCGGCGTGACCGGCACCGCCAACCTCACGGCGGCCGCTGGCGCATCGGGCGGCAAGTCCAACTACAAGCGCGAAAGCACGGACTCCTCCCTGGGCGTGAGCAAGACCGTCACGCATTCGACGATCGCGCCGGGAACGGTCGAATCCCAGCACGTCTCGGTGCTCCTCGATCATTCCGTGCCCGCCGCCGCGCTGCCGGCGGTTCGCGAAGCGATCACCAACGCCGCCGGGATCCAGGCCAAGCGCGGCGACACGATCTCGATCGGACAGGTGGCATTCGCCAAGCCCGTGGCCGCGGCGGCCAGCTCCAGCAGCTCGATGATGAGCTATGCCAAGTACGCGCTGCTCGCGATCGCAGCGGCCATCTTCCTGTTCCTGACCACCAAATCGCTGCGCCGGCGTGAACACGAGCCCCTGGGCGAGCCCGTGTGGCTACGCGAGCTGGAGGCTCCGATGCGCCTGTCAGAGCTCCAGCGCGAGACCTCGCCGCGGCCATCTCCGGCGCTCGCCGGAGTGGGATCCCCGGGGTCGCCCGCTGGCGCGGGCGCTCAGGGGGCGAGCAACGGCAACGGACACCTGAGCGACGATCCGATCCGCCGCCAGGTCGAGCAGCTGGCCGACAGCGACCCCGACCGGGTCGCCCAGCAGCTGCGCACCTGGATGCAGGAGGGGTAGGTCCACTTGGCGGCAGAGTCTGCGCGAGAGGCCATGCTGGCACTCGCGGCGGGGCCCGGGCCCGGGGACATGCTCCCGGCAGCGCCCCCGCGGCTGGGCGGGACTCGCAAGGCGGCCGTGTTGATGGCGGCGCTCGGCTCCGAGCGCGCGGCCAACGTGCTGCAACGCCTGGGCGAGGAGGAGATCGAGAGCCTCTCCGTGGAGATGGCCAGGCTGAGCTCGGTCGGCGCCCAGACGACCGACTCGATCCTCGGTGAGCTGGCCGCCGTCACGAGCAGGGGGGGCGCGAGCGTGGAAGGCGGCGTCGACTTCGCGCGGGAGGTGATCGAGCGGGCGCTCGGAGCGGAGCGTGCGGCCGAGCTTCTCGGCCGTCTCTCCAGCGGCGCCGAGGTGCGGCCCTTCGAGTTCCTGCGTCGCGTCCCCCCTGAGCGCATAGTCGGCCTGCTGCGCAACGAGTCCCCGCAGACGATCGCACTGGTGCTCGCCAGCCTGCATACCAACCTCGCGGCCGGCGTGCTCTCGCACCTGCCTGAGCGCCAGCAGCCCGAGGTGGCGCTGCGCATAGCCCGCATGGGGGAGACCAGCTCGCGCGTGATCCAGCAGGTCGAGGAGGTCCTGCGACACAAGCTGACGGCGGTCGCCGAGCAGCAATACGCCTCGGCCGGCGGGGCCAGGGCTCTCGCCGGGATCCTCAACCACGCCGACCGCTCGCTCGAGCGCAACGTGCTCGAGAACCTCGCGAGCACCGACAAGGGCCTCGCCGAGGAGGTGCGCGGCATGCTCTTCGTCTTCGAGGACATCGTCAAGCTCGACGAGCGCGCCATCCAGCAGGTGCTGCGCGAGGTCGATCAGAAGGATCTCGTGCTGGCGCTGCGCGGCGCCGAGGAGAGCGTCAAGGAGGTGCTGCTCGCGAACATGTCCGAGCGCGGGGCCGCGATGCTCAAGGAGGAGATGGAGATCCAGCCGCCTCAGCGCAAACGTGACATCGATCAGGCGCAGAGCCGGGTCGTGGCGGTCGTGCGCAAGCTCGAGGAGGCCGGCACGATCGTGATCGCCGGCGAGGAGGACGGGGAGGAGGGCGAAGGCGTTGTCTGAGGCCGCCGTCAGCTACGACTTCGAGCAGCTCGAGCCGTCTGAGCCTCCGCCCCGGGACGGGCCGGCCCGGGTGCTGGCCGAGGCCAACGCCGCCGCTGAGCGCATCCGCGAGCAGGCGCGCGCGGAGGGCCTGGCCGAGGGTCGGGCCGCCGGGCTCGCCGACGGGCAGGCCGAGAGAACCGCCGCAGCGGCCGCCCTGCGCGACGCGCTCGCCGGCGTGCAGTCGCTGCGCGCCGAGATTGCCGAAGCGGTCGAGCGCGACGCGATCGAGCTCGCCCTGTCGCTGGCCGAGAAGATCCTCGCGGGCGCTCTGCAGGCGCGGCCCGAGCTCGTGATCGACGTGGTGCAGGGCACGCTACGCCGCGTCAGCGACAGGCGCGGGATCGCCGTGCTCGTCAACCCGCGCGATCTCGAGACGGTCTCGGCGGCGATCGGCGATCTCCACGCTCAGGCCGCTGGCATCGAGCTGCGCGATATCCAGGGCGATCAGCGCGTCGGTGTGGGCGGAGCGGTCGTGCGCACCGTCGAGGGCGAGATCGACGCCGGCGTGCAGACCCAGCTCGAGCGCGCCCGCGAGGTGATCGCGACCGAGCTCGCCGGCGGCGAGCACAGCGGATGAGCGATCCGCCGAGGACGGGCGCGCTGCTTGCGCGGGCCGGGCAGGCGGCTCACGAGGCCGATCTCGCCAGGCGCCACGGCTTCGTCAGCAATCTCATCGGCTTGATCATCGAGGCGACGGGGCTGCAGGCCGAGGTGGGCGAGGTGTGCCTGGTGGGCACCGACCGCAACCGCGCGGGCGGGCGGGCGGGTGGGCGGGCGCCCGTCCCTTCGGAGGTTGTCGGCTTCCGCGAAGGGCGCACGCTGCTGATGCCACTCGGGGAGCTGCACGGGATCGGCCCGGGGACACGGGTGCTCGCCACGGGCGCCCCCTTTCGGATCTCGGTCGGCGACGCTCTGCTCGGTCGCGTCGTCGACGGACTGGGCATCCCCGACGACGGCGGCGTGATTCCAGGCGGCATCGCCCGCTCGACGGTCGCTGCTCCCCCGAGCGCGCTCTCACGCCCGCGCATCAGCGAGCGCGTCGGGCTGGGCGTGCGCGCGCTCGACGGCCTCGTGCCCTGCGGACGCGGGCAGCGTCTCGGCATCTTTGCGGGCTCGGGCGTCGGCAAGTCCTCGCTGCTGGGGATGATCGCTCGCTCGACCAGCGCCTCCATCAACGTGATCGCGCTCGTCGGCGAGCGCGGTCGCGAGGTGCGCGAGTTCATCGAGCGCGATCTCGGCGACGCGCTCGAGCGCTCGGTTGTGATCGTCGCGACCTCCGACCAGCCGGCCCTCGTGCGGATCAAGGCGGCATTCACCGCCACGACCATTGCCGAGTACTTCCGCGACCAGGGCCACGACGTGATGCTGATGATGGACTCGGTGACCCGCTTCGCGATGGCCCAGCGCGAGGTGGGGCTCGCAATCGGTGAGCCACCGGCGACACGTGGCTACACCCCCAGCGTGTTCGCGCTGCTCCCACGGCTGCTCGAGCGCGCGGGCACCAGCACGAGCGGATCGATCACCGCGCTGTACACCGTGCTGGTCGACGGCGATGACATGAATGAGCCGATCGCCGATGCCGTTCGCTCGATCCTCGACGGCCACGTGGTGCTCACGCGCTCGCTGGCCCACGCCGGCCATTACCCAGCGATCGACGTCCTGCACAGCGTCTCGCGACTGGTCGGTGAGATCGTCTCCCCCGAGGTCGCCGCGGCCGGCCAGCGCCTGCGCGGCGCCCTGGCCGTGCTGCGTGAGAAGGAAGACCTGGTCGCGATCGGCGCCTATCAGCAGGGCAGCGACCCGGCGCTGGACACTGCGCTCGCCTGCCGTGGGGCGATCGAGGACTTCCTGCGCCAGCCCGTGGAGGAGCGCAGCGATCCGGTGGTCACCGATGCGCGACTGCTCGAGCTCGCCGGCTCGCTCGCGGGCGCCGGGGAGCTGAGCGGCGCAGAGCATCCTCCGGACGCCGAGGAGGTCATCCCCGGGCAATCGCAGGGGCTCGGAGCGCTGGGTGGCCTCGCGGCGGGCGGTGCACCGGCGATACCGGCGCTCGGGCTGAGCATCTGAGTCCGCCCCCCGTGGACTTCGACCACCGGCTAAAGAACCCGAGACCCCGTCCGATAAACAGGCAATGACTGGGCCCTCGTTTCGATTTCGCCTGGAGCGCGTCCGGGCGGTGCGCGAGCGCAAGGAGAAGCTCGCCCAGCAGGAGCTCGCCAAAGCGGTCTCACGCCGCGCGAGCACCGAGGAGGAGCTGCGCGGCGCCGAAGCCGATCTCGAGCACGCGCGCACCGAGCAGCGCAGCGTCACAGCCGGCGCGGCGACCGTGAGCGCCACCGAGCTGCAGGCGCGCCAGGCGTTCCTCGAGCGGATCGAGACCCAGCGCGGGCTGCACGCCCAAGAGCTCCAACGGTGTGAGACCGACGTGGCCAACCGCGACGCCGAGCTTGCCAGCGCCGCCAGCGAGCACGAGATGCTCAACCGCCTGCGCGAGCGCCACCGCGGCGAGCACGACCGCGAGATGGAGCGCCGCGAGCGCAACGCGCTCGATGAGATCGCCACCATTCGCTTCCGCCGGAGCCCGGCGTGAGCACCGAAGCGCTGACGGCAGCCTCTGCGCCGGCGGGGGAGCTCGCCGTCTCCCAGCGAGTCGCGCAGCTGCAGGCCCTGATCGAACAGACGCGCCAGGCCGCCACCGGAGCGGTGCCCGCGCCGCCCACGACCGCTGGCGCCGCGCCGGCCTCCTCCGGCTCACCCGCCTTCGCCCAGGCGTTGCAGAGCGCCACCGCCGCTGCTGCGACTCCTGCCGCCGCCCAGGGCTCGAGCGGCTCCTCGCAGTCGAGCCCCTACGACGCCCTGATCGCCCAAGCCGCTCAGCGCTACGGGCTGGACCCCGCCGTGCTGCACGGCCTGATCCAGCAGGAGTCGGGCTTCGATCCCAACTCACAGAGCAGCGCGGGCGCGAGTGGCCTGACCCAGCTGATGCCGGGCACGGCCTCCTCGATGGGGGTCGCCAACCCCTTGAACCCGGCTGAATCGATCGAAGGGGGTGCCCGCTACCTGAGCCAGATGATGAGCAAGTTCGGCGGAAACACGACCGATGCGCTGGCCGCGTACAACGCGGGCCCGGGGGCGGTCCAGCAGTACGGCGGCGTGCCGCCCTATGCCGAAACGCAGAGCTACGTCTCCAAAGTGCTCGGCTACGCCGAAAGCTACCGTCAGGCGAACCCAGCGACGAGCGCAGGGAGCCTGCCATGATCGTCGTGTCCACGCCCGTGCCACCGCCGAGCGCCCCGCCGCCGAGCGCCGGGCCCGCGCCGCCCGGCGGGCCGCCGGGAGCGCCGCTCTTCCAGAGCGCGCTCGCCGAACATTGGGCCCGGACCGCAGACGCGGAAGGCCATCAGCAAGGCGACACAGAACGGCACGGCGCCAGGATGGCGCCAGCTCACCGCGAGCAAGACGGTGAAGCCGCCACACAAGCCGCCGCCGGCGACAGCTCTGCCTCGACGCCGACCGCAGCCCCGGCCGCAGAATCCGAAGCCAAGCCGCCATCAGCCGCCGCTGACGCTCACGGGCAGCTCGCCTCGCCGTCCGCCCTCTCGGGAGCCGCTGCCACCCCGACGCCGTCATCCACACCCACCGCGTTCTCGACACCCAGCGCGTCCGGCTCGTCCCCGGTCGTCAGCCCGGGCGCTGCTCAGGCGCCGGTACTCCTCGACCCCGCGCCCGCTCCCACGGTTGTCGTGGCGGCGCCCGCCCCGCCGCCGCTCGCCGCCGCGCCCGCCACTGACCAGGGCGGCGCCCAGCCAGCTGCCGCATCCCCCACGCCACCTTCCGAAATCGATCCTCGGGCGACCGGCGGACAGGTCCTCGAAGCAGGTGCCACCTCGAGCGCCACGAGCGACCAGGCTGCCGCGAACCCCACGGCCGCCGCGATCCCCACGGCGCCCGCAAGCCTCGCGGCGTCTGGCAGCACGGACGCCTCCGTGGCCCTAGCGCCGCCTGCAACGTCTGCCAGCTCTGACACCATCCCGCTGCAGGCGCCGGTCAGCCCCACCTCCCGACCGGCCGAAGCGGCGCCGGGGCACGCTGAACCGGCGCCGGGGCCCACCGAAGCGGCGCCAGGCTCCACGACTCCCACGCCCACACAGGCTGCGGCGAGTCCCGCAGCGGGGGGCCGGGCGCTGGAAGGGGCAGCGTCGCCAACGCCGTCCATGCTCGAACCTGTCGTGCAAACAGCGGCGCCGAGCGACGTCCCAGAACAGCCGGTCGGCTCCCCTGCCACGCCGGCGCAGGCAGAAGCCGCTCCGCCGCAGAGCTCCCCGGCCCAGGCACAGCTCGCGAGCAGCGCTGTGACGGCGGACGCAGTCGCCGGTCAGCTGGCTCACGCCGCGAGATCGGCATCCGGTCCCGCTGGCACGGCCGCCCCTGGAGTGAGCGCCCCCGCGGCCCAGCAGCCCGGCGGACAGGCAGCGGGCGGCGACTCCAGCGGTCCCGGTCGCGGTCAAGAACGTCCGGCCGCCCTCGTGGCTGTGGCGTCGGCGAGCGAGACGGGTTCCACGGCCCAGGCCGGTGGCGCGAGCCTGGTGGCGACATCAGGCATCGAAGGGCCCGCCACGCCATCGCCAACCAGCGCTTCGGACGCACCCGTGCTGGGCACAGGGGTCGGCATGCAGGACATGATCGACGCGATCCGGGCCACGATCGACCTGGCCGCGCGGCAGGGGCTCACGCAGGCGCGGATCGCGTTGCAGCCCGCCGAGCTCGGCGAAATACGCATCCATCTCTCCCAGACCGCCGACGGCCTGACCGCGCGAGTCACCGCGGATACGCCCGCCGCCGCACAGGCGCTCGCCCAGGGACGCGCCGATCTCCACCAGTCGCTCAGCTCGCTCGGGGTCTCGCTGCTGCGCCTCGACGTATCCACCTTCGGGCAGTCCCAGTCGGGCGAGCACGAAGGGCGCTTCGCCGGAGCCGGCGAACAGTCCGCCTCGACCACCTCGACCTCTCCCGATGAGGGAGAGAGCACCCAGTCACTCGGCCTCGACGGCACATCTGCGCCTGTCGGGTCGCCGGCCGGCCGTCTCGTGGACGTGCTCGCCTGAGATGAAAGGACAAGCAACATGAGCGCCAGCCCAGTCCCCACCGCCCAGGCCGCCGCTGCGGCCTCACCGAAGTCCTCCCCGGCCCCGGAAAACCCCAGCAGCGTCCTGGGCCAGAACGACTTCCTCAAACTGATGATCGCCCAGCTGCAGTCGCAGGATCCCCTGCAGCCGGCCAACACCAACGAATACGTCAGCGAGCTCGCGCAGTTCACGCAGGTCGAGCAGACGACCAACCTCGCAAACGCCAGCGAGCTCTCGGGTGCGGTCGCCCTGATCGGGCGAACGGTCTCCTACACCAACACCTCCGGCGAAAAGGCCACCGGCGCGGTCCAGGCGGTCCAGTCCACCGCATCGGGCACCACGGTCACGATCGAAGGCGTCCCCGGCGTCAAGCTCTCGAGCATCACGGAAGTCCATTGAGCACCATCTCGAATCCCGCTCTGGTTCCGCCCGGAGGGCTCACCGGTCCGTCCGCCCCCGCGCCCGGGCAGGCCGCCAAACCCAGCTCGACACCGGGCGCCGCGGGCACCCCGAGCTTCGCCGAGGCCCTCGAGCAGGCCGGGGGCGCCCAGCCGCTTCAGTTCTCGCGCCACGCGCTGGCGCGCGTCGAACGCCGCGGGATCGAGCTGGACGCCTCCACGCTCTCCAGGCTCTCCGACGGGGTGGGACGCGCCGCGAGCAAGGGCTCGCGCGACTCCCTGGTTCTTGTCGACGGCACCGCATTCGTGGTGTCCGTCAGCAACCGCACGGTGATAACCGCCGTGGGAACGCAGCAGATGAAAGACAACGTGTTCACCAACATCGACAGCGCCGTGATCGCCTGAGAGAGGGCGAAACGGCTCAAACTGCGGCTGGACCTCGACGAGGAGGCCGCGAAAGGAAGGGCAGTCAGGATGATGGCAGGAATGTATGCCGCGATCAGCGGCCTCGACGCGAACCAGGCGATGCTCAACGACACCGCCTCGGACCTGGCGAACGTGAACACCGTGGGCTACAAGGCCTCGAGTGTCACATTCGCCGATGAGCTCACACAGGTGATCCGCGGCGCCTCTGGGCCGACGAGCACCAACGGAGGGTCGAACCCCGTGCAGATAGGCCTCGGCGTGCAGGTCAACGCGACCCACAACGAAATGACCGAGGGCTCCTTCCAGTCCACCAACAACCCGCTCGACGTCGCGATCGAGGGTTCGGGCTTCCTGCGCGTGGGAGCCGGCACCCCGCCCGCCAAAGAACCGTATACGAGCGGCCTGCCGGCGAACGTCGACTACACGCGCGCCGGAGACCTCACCACGAATACGCAGGGGTTCCTCACGACCTCGGCCGGCGAATACGTGATCGGCCGCAACGCGGTGGCGACCGTGGGCGAAGCCGGTACGACCTACGCACCCGGCAAAGAAGACAGCTTCCTGCGGATTCCGCCGGGATCGACCAACATCACGATCGGACAGGACGGATCGGTCAGCTACACCGACAACAACCCCGAATCGAAAACCTACCAGCAGCGCGTCACGGCGGGATTCGTGTCACTCGCCACGTTCGCCAACGAATCCGGGCTCGAACGGCTCGGTGGATCGCTGTGGGCGCAGACCGCCAACTCGGGTACCCCGATAGTCGGCACCCCCGACACGCCCGGGTTCGGCTCCACGATCGGCGGGGTGCTCGAGATGTCCAACGTCGACCTTGCCACCGAGATGACCAACATGATCACCGCCGAGCGCGGCTATCAGGCCAACTCGCGCGTGATCACCACTGCGGCCGAAATGCTGCAGACGGTGGTGACGATGGCGTAGGAGCCGCCGGCACGGCAGCTTCTGCGATCAGATCTGAAGACGAGGCAAAAGGGGGTATCAGTCGAGAGACACTCCGAGGAGCCCGAGGTGGGGCGGCGCGCTCGTCGCCGTCCCACCCCGCGGCTATGTAATCGCAACGAGGGAGCAGCGATGATCACGCTCAACCGGCTCGGACACAGCGACGAGCCATTCCAACTGAACCCCGACATGATCGTGACCGTGGAATCGACGCCGGACACGGTGATCGCACTCGCCACCGGGGCGAAGGTCGTGGTGGCCGAGACGCCCGAGGAGGTCGTGGCGGCGGTGCATGCCAACCGCGCCGCTGTCCTCAGCGACGCTCTGCGCCGTCGTGGCACCCCGCGCCAGCCGGCGCCCGGGCCGGCGGGACTTCGCCGCGAGTCGCCGCGGCTCTCCGCGGTCGAGGACACGCCGAGCTGAGAGCTGAGCCCCACGCTGGGGCGCATTCGTCAGTTTGTGCAGCTCGGCCGTGCAGGACTGAAGGATTGCGTGCACCAGCCGATGAAGGGGGGCAATGAAGGCTGCAACGGCCATTGGAATAGGGCTGGCCTTTGGCTCCCTGATCATGAGCTCGATGATGGACGGGACCAGTCCGGCCTCGTTCATAAACATCCCTGCGCTCATGATCATCCTGGGTGGCACCGCGGGCGTGACGCTCGCGAGCGTCGGCATGGACTCGATGAAGCGCGTGCCCAGCCTCTACAAGATGGTGTTCTCGGCCGAACCGCCCGACATGCGCGGCCAGCTGGACCGGCTCGTCGCGCTCGCCGACAAGGCCCGTCGTGAGGGGCTGCTGGCGCTCGACGCCCAGCTCGGCGAGATCGAGGACCGCTTCACCCGCAACGCCCTGCAACTGGTCGTCGACGGGACCGACCCCGAGATGGTCCACACGATCCTCGAGGCCGAGGTCGACGGGATGGCCGCCCGCCACGAGGCCTCCGCGGCGCCGTTCGAGAAGGCCGGGGGATTCGCCCCGACGATGGGGATCATCGGCACGGTGCTCGGCCTCGTGCACGTGCTGCAGAACCTCGCCGCGCCCGCCACGCTCGGCCCGTCCATCTCGGCCGCCTTCATCGCCACGCTGATGGGCGTGGGCGCCGCCAACGTGATCTTCCTACCGATCGCAAACCGCCTGAAGGCGATCTCGGCCGAAGAGATCGAGCTGCGCATGATGACGCTCGAGGGCATTCTCTCGATCCAGGCGGGCGACAACCCGCGGCTGGTCTCCGAAAAGCTGATGTCCTATCTGCCCCCCGTCGAGCGGGCCGACGGCGAGGACAACGTGGCTCCCCTCAACGTCGAGGCGCAGGCAGCCTGAGATGTCCCGGGGGCGCAGTCGCGGCCGCCGCCACGGCGGCGGTAAGGAGGAGGAGAGCAGCGAGCGCTGGCTGTTGACCTACGCGGACATGATCACGCTCCTGATGGCGCTGTTCATGGTGCTGTTCTCGATCTCCTCGGTCAACATCTCCAAGTACCAGACGCTGCAGCAGTCCCTCAAGGCTGCGTTCTCGGGCAACATCCTGCCCGGCGGCAAAGCGATATCCCAGCAGGGCTCCACGGCCAACTCCAGCCACGTTCCCGCGAGCGTCGAACTGCAGGCGATCGAGCCGGTGACCACGATGGGTGCGAGCCGCCTGCAGAACAGCACCGCACACGCCTCCCAGAGCGCCACCGCCTCCCAGCAGGTGGCCGTCGCGGCGCAGCACGAGTCGGCGGTGTTCGCGCACATCAAGGCCCAGCTCGACGCCTATGCCCGCGCCCACGGCTTCGCCAAGAGCGTGCAAACGTCGATCGAAGCTCGCGGCCTGGTGATCAAGGTGCTCACCGACGACCTCCTCTTCGAATCCGGCCAGGCCACGCTCGAGGGCCGCTCACATGCTCTGCTCGGTGAGATCGGCCAGCTGCTCAACGTCGATGAGACACACCCGATCGACGTCGAAGGCAACACCGACAGCGTGCCCATCCACGGTGGGGTGTACCCGAGCAACTGGGAGCTATCCACCGCGCGTGCGAGCACCGTGGTGCGCTTCCTGGCCGAACGAGGCGTGAGCCCCCACCGTCTCACCGCCACCGGCTACGCCGAACAGCACCCGCTGGCAAGCAACGCCACGGCCGCCGGCCGTGCGCGCAACCGCCGTGTGGAAATCGTCATGAAGCGGATCTACCGCTCCGAAAGCGAACCATAGTCAGGGAAGACAATGTTCAAGAACAAGAAGATCATGCTCGCCGTCGCGCTTCCGATCCTGTTGTTCGGCGGTTACACCATGACCAAGCCCAAGCCCGTGGTCAAGGAGAAGATCAAGGGCACCATCTATGTGATGCCGCAGTCGTTCCTGCTCAACCTCTCCGACGGTCGCTACGCAAAGCTCACCGTGGCGCTGCAGCTGGCGCCCGGGCAGAGCGATGGCGCGACCGCCGGGGCGAGCTCCTCGAGCTCGGAATCGGCAGGGACCCTGCCCGAGGAACCGCTCGTTCGTGAAATCGTGACCAACGCCGTGACCAACCAGAGCGGTGAAGCGCTCGTGGACGCTCACAGTAGGCTCGCAATCCGCCACCAGATACTGGCTGCCATCACGAAGCAGACGGACGTCAAAGTCGAATCGGTGCTGTTCCCAGACCTCACCGTCCAATAGGAGAGAGCGTGACCGAGACAATCGAGTACGAGCAGTTCGACCAGGCTGAGCAGTCAAACGGCGCCGGGTCGCCCGAAGCGGACCTGAGTCGTCTCAGCGACATCCCGATGGAGCTCAGCGTCGAGATCGGGCGCGCGCATATCACGGTCGGCGAGACCCTCGACCTACATCCGGGGTCGGTCGTGAGCCTCGAGCGCCAGGCGGGAGAGCCCGCGGATCTGCTCGTCAACGGCACGCCGATCGCGCGAGGCGAGGTGATCGTCGTGGACGAGCAGTACGGTCTGCGCATCACTGAGATCCTCGACGGGCGCCAGGACGCCGACTCCGCTGATGCGCAGATGCAGTCCGCCGCCGACGCCGTGGCGACCACCGAGAGTGCCTCCGCGGAGGACCCCGACCCGGTGCAGGGCTGATCGAGCCATGGCGGTGAGTGAGAGCGCCAAGCGGGACAAGGAGTCAAAGGCCAGGAAGCCGAAGGCCAAGAAGGGGCCCGCGGCCGACGAGGGCGAGCAGCCCGACGGGCAGGGCCGCTCGGCGGAGCCGCAGGGAGAGCGCGTACGGGCGCTCGACTTCTCCCAGCCGACGAAGTTCACAACCGAGATCAGGCATCGCATCGCGGGCGCGTTGGAGCCGTTCTGCGAGGAGCTCTCCGGGCGCCTGAGCAGCGAGCTGAAAGCCGAGGTCCAGATCGGCGTATCCGAGATAGCCCAGCACACATGGGCCGCGGCCAAGGCGCAGCTACCCGCGGACTCGCTCGCCGTGGCCGTGCAGGAGAGCTCGATCGAGCGTCAGATGCTGCTGAGCGTCGAGCTTCCGTTGATCCTGCAGGCGCTCGAATGCCTGCTCGGAGGCGAGGCCGCGCAGGCGCCGCCGCAGCGCCATCTCAGCGAGATCGACTGGGTGCTCACCAGAGGCCTGCTCGATGCAACGGTCAACGAGCTATCGCTGGCGTGGTGCGATCTCGGCGGCCCCGAGCTCGACCGCGGAGAAGTCGATCTCGAGGGTGACGCCGGCGTGCTGAGCGCGGTCGCCGAGCCCACCCTGGCGGTCAAGCTGCACAGCAGCATCGACGGAGCGTCCGCCGCGATGTCCCTGCTGATCCCGTGGGCGGCCGTGGAGCCGATCGCCGAGAGCATCCGCGCGGCGGGAGCGCCGACGCAAGACGGGGGCGCCCACGGATCGGAGGCCCTGCGCCGCGGCCTGGCCGGCGCGCAGGTGCTGCTGCGGGCCGAGGTCGGCTCGGCGCAGATGGGGCTCGAGCGGGTGCTCGAGCTCGTCCCCGGCACACTCGTGGCGCTGCAGGAGCGCTCCGGGGACGGTGTCCTGCTGTACGCCGAGGGCGTCACGCTCGGTCGCGGACGCCCCGGACGCAGCGGGACCCGCAGGGCGATCAAGCTCGAGGCCACCGGCGAGCCGCCACGCCGCGCCGACACCTTTGCGACGCTCGGGCGCGCCGAGCTCGAACGCGCGCGTGCCCACCTCGCCGGCGGCGAGCCGACGCTCGCGAAACCCGCGATCCTGAGCAGCATCTTCGTGCGTGTCTGGGCCGAGCTCGGGAGGACCCACCTTCCGCTCGGTCGCGCACTGGAGCTGAGCCCCGGAGCGGTGGTCGAGCTCGACCAGGACGCTCAGGCGCCGGTCGAGCTATTTGCCAACGGGCTGTGCTTCGCGAGCGGCAGCCTCGTCGTCACCGGCGACGGCGCCTGGGGCGTGCAGATCGAGCAGCTGACCTAGCGTCCTCATCTGAGGGCTCAATGGCTTCTGCGGCGCCGGCCCGCCTCCGTCGCTCGGCGTCGGGATGGGCACCTCAAGCCCCGCCAACTCGGGCCGATAACCGGGGACGACTCTTCCTCGGAGTCGTCCCTCGATGACCAAGCTGATCCTCTACCGTGCGGCCGCGCAGGCGGCCGCAGTGCTAGGCGCCTGCCTGCTCGCGTTCGCCTGCCCGGTCACGGCGCTAGCACAAGCGAGCAGCAAAGCGGGCGGCGAAAACACGCCCCTGAACCTCAGCCCCTCCTCGACCGTGCCGCAGACGAGCTCAGGTGGGGCCAGCATCGTGCGCACGATCGTCGGTCTCGCGATCGTCATCGCCGTGATCTGGGGGCTCTACTGGATCCTGCGCCAGGTCAAGGCGGGGCGCGACCCGCAGATCTCCACCGCCGGGCTGGCCAGTGTGGCCGCGCTCACGCTCGGCTCGGGACGCTCGGTGCATCTGGTGCGAGCCGGAAGCGACTATGTGCTGCTCGGGGCCGGCGAGCACGGCCTGGTCCCGATCCACCGCTACACCGAGGAGCAGGCGCACGCGGCCGGCCTGCCGCTGCTCGATCCGCCGCCCCCCCGCCCACGACGCTCGCTGCTGAGCGCCACCAAGGCATCCGAGCCGCGGCTCGGTCCGATGAGCTCCGAGCAGCATTGGGGCGCCGGCGCCGCCGGAGGACACCGTCCCGATCCGATGCGCATGCCCTCGCCGTCCTCGGGTCTGATCGAGCGTGTGCGTGAATGGACGGTGCGCCGTTGAACCTCAACTCCTCCAACGCCGTCCAGGTCCTGCTGCTGATCGGCGGCCTCACGCTCGTCCCGGCGGTGCTCTTCACCGTGACCGGGTTCAGCCGGATCCTGATCGTGCTCGGCTTCATCCGCACCGCCGTCGGCACGGCCAGCGCCCCGCCCAACCAGGTGCTGGTCGGCATCGCCCTGTTCCTGACGATCTTCGTGATGGCGCCGACCATCAACACGATCAAGAAAGACGCGGTCGAACCGCTCACACACCACCAGATCAGCACGACCACGGCGATCAAACGCGCCGAGGAGCCGCTGCGCGAATTCATGTTCCGCCAGACGCGCACCCAGGACATCTCGCTGTTCGTCAGCCTGGCCCACGACAAGGCGCCGCACAAGCGTGCCGAAGTGCCCACCGAGGTGCTGATCCCGGCCTTCATCATCTCGGAGCTCAAGACCGCGTTTCAGATCGGCTTCTTGATCTTCCTGCCATTCCTGATCATCGACCTGATCGTCTCTTCGACGCTGATGAGCATGGGCATGATCATGCTGCCGCCCACCTTCATCTCGCTGCCGTTCAAGATCCTCCTGTTCGTCCTGGTCGACGGCTGGGACCTGGTCATCAAAGCCCTCGTGCAGAGCTTCCACTGATGAGAAACCCGCTCCCGATCCCCGCCATCTCGTGAACCAGGACACGGTCGTGAACCTCGCCTCGCAGGCCATGAGCCTCGCGCTGAAGATCGCCGGGCCGCTGCTGCTGGTCGGCCTGGTGATCGGTCTGGTCATCAGCATCTTCCAGGCCGTCACCCAGATCCAGGAGCAGAGCCTCACGCTGATCCCCAAGATCGTCGGCATGGCAGTGGTCGTGGTGCTGCTGGGTCCGTGGATGCTCGGACAGCTGGTCTCCTACACGACCGCGCTGTACACCTCGATCCCGACGATGGTCGGCTCGTGAGCGCCCTGCTCAGCCGGCTGGCCGGTAACGAGCTCGCCGGCTTCATCCTCGTGCTTGCCCGCGTCACGCCGCTGTTCTTCATCGCGCCGCTGTTCTCCTCAGCGCTGATCCCGCCGCGGGTGCGCTCGGTCATCGCGGTGGCCATCGCGATCGGCCTGACCCCGATCGCCATGCACGGTCAGCATGTGCCCAGCGATCCGCTCGCGCTCGGTGGACTGGTGATCGTGGGCCTGCTCACGGGGCTCGGCTTCGCCTTCACGCTCGCCGTCCTGCTGGCGGCGGTCGAATCGGCCGGCGCGATGATCGACGTGATCTCAGGCTTTTCCTACGGGGCCCTGATCAACCCCATGAACGGCGAGCAGAGCGCGGTCATCTCCCGCATCTACTCGCTCGTCGGCACCCTCATCTTCCTGGTGATCGGCGGCGATGCCTGGACGCTGCGCGGGCTCGACCGCACCTTCCAGCTCGTTCCCCTGACGAAGGGCCCGCGCCTGTCCTCGCTTGTGGGCGGCGCCGAGCATGTCTTCAGTGGCGTGTTCACAGCCGCTCTCGAGATCGCAGCACCGGTGCTGGTGGCGCTGCTGATCACCGACGTTGCCTTCGGTGTGGTCTCACGGGTGGTTCCCCAGCTGAACGTGTTCGCGGTCGGCTTTCCCACGAAGGTGGCGGTCACGATGCTGGTGGTCGCCGCGTCGCTGCCCTTCTTCTCCAACTGGCTCTCCGAACAGCTCTCGGTGAGCGTGGGCGCGGCGCTCGGCGCGCTGCACGTGGCCTAGATCCAGATGGCAAGCGACGACCGCACAGAGAAGGCGACACCCAAGCACCGCAAGCGAGCGCGAGAGAAGGGGCAGGTGGCGCGCAGCAGCGACCTGGGCGGCTCGGTCGTGCTGATCGCGGGGCTGCTGGCGATCAGCATGACGGGCTCGAGGATCGCCGCCGCAGGCGCCGCGACCTTCCGCGAGATGCTCGGCGACATCAGCCATCCTGGCCGCGCCACCACGGCGGCCGGCCTCAACGGGCTGATGCACTCCACGCTCTCCACGATCGCGCTGACCGTCGGGCCGATCGCCGGCACGTGCATGGTCGCGGGGGTGCTCGCGGGCGTCGCACAGGTCGGCTTTCGGCCGAGCGCCCACGGGCTGAAACCGGACTTCCGCCGGATCAACCCCGCGTCCGGATTGAAGAACCTGCTCGGGCCGAACCTCCCGTTCGAGGTGCTCAAGGCGAGCGCGAAGGTCGCGGTGGTCGGCGTCGTCGCGGGTCTGGCGCTGCTACCCGGATTGACGAGCCTGGCCTCTGTGGTCGGCATCCAGCCGGCCGCCCTCGGCGTGCTCTTCGGCCAGCGCGCCTTGGGGATCGCCCAACGCGCGGCCTTCGCCTATGTGGCGATCGGGCTGTTGGACTACGGGTGGAAGCGCTATCGCCACGAGCAGCAGCTGAAGATGACCAAGCAGCAGGTCAAGGACGAGACGCGCCAGTACGGGGTCTCGGCCGAGGTCAAAGCGGCCCTGCGCCGACGTCAGATGCAGGCCGCCCGCGCGCGCATGATGGCCGCTGTCCCCGAAGCCGACGTGGTCGTCACCAACCCCACGCACTTCGCCGTGGCCCTGCGTTACGACGGCTCGCGCACCGCCCCCGAGGTGATCGCCAAGGGCCAGGACCTGATCGCCGCGCAGATCAGGCGCGTGGCCGAAGAGAACGAGGTGCCGGTCGTGGCCGACCCGCCACTGGCGCGGGCGCTGCACCAGTCCGTCGAGATCGGCCAGGTGATTCCCGAGGAGCTCTACGCGGCGGTCGCGCGCGTGCTCGCATTCATATACCGCCTGGCCGGGCGCAGGAGGCTGGCCTCGTGAACAGCGCCTCCCTGCGGAGGCTCGTGCCGCACGCCGACATGCTCGCGGCGGTCGCGGTGGTGCTAGTGGTCACGATGCTCGTGGTGCCGCTGCCGTCGGCCCTGCTCAGCCTGCTGATCACGGTCAACATCGCCGCTGCGCTCACCGTGGTGGCGACAACCATGTATCTCGGCAAGGCGTTGGACTTCGCCTCCTTCCCGAGCCTTCTGCTCCTGACCACGATGTTCCGCCTCGCGATCAACGTGTCGGTCACGCGTCTGATCCTCACCAGCGGCGACGCGGGCAGCGTGGTGAAGTCCTTCGGCGAATTCGTCGTCGGCGGCAACGTGGTCGTCGGCCTCGTCATCTTCCTGATCCTCGTGGTGATCCAGTTCGTGGTCGTCACCAACGGCGCCGGACGCGTGGCCGAGGTGGGCGCGCGCTTCACGCTCGACGCGATGCCCGGCAAGCAGATGGCGATCGACGCCGACCTCAACGCGGGGCTGATCACAGACGAACAGGCACGCGCGCGCCGCGCGGACATCGCCCGCGAGGCGGACTTCTACGGCGCCATGGACGGGGCGTCCAAGTTCGTCAAAGGCGACGCCATGGCCGCGGTGATCATCACCGCGATCAACCTGATCGGCGGGATCATCGTCGGCATGGCCCAGCGCCACCTCGGCTTCAGCGAAGCCACCCACCAGTACTCGCTGTTGACGGTCGGCGATGGCCTGGCCGCGCAGATTCCGGCGCTGTTGATCTCGGTCGCCACCGGCATCATCGTCACCCGCGCCGCCTCCGACAGGGATCTCGGGTCCGACATCGCCGGGCAGATACTGGCCCAGCGCAAGGCGCCCCTGGTGGCCGCCGGCGCGATTGGCGGCTTCGCCTTGATCCCCGGGCTGCCCAAGCTTCCGTTCATCATCATCGCCGCGATCTTCGGCGCCGTCGGCTGGGCCGTGCGCGACGGGCTGCCGGGAGTCAAGGCCAAGGAGGCCGAGGACGCGGCCGCCGCCAAGGCGGCGCTGCCGGCTCCCGGCCAGGAGCCGATGGGCGAGGTGGGAATCGACGCGCTGGAGCTCGCCATCGGCTTTGGCCTCGTCCCGCTCGTCGACGGTGGCTCCGGTGGTTCGCTGCTGCGGCGGGTCAGCATGATCCGCCGCCAGATCGCCAGCGAGCTCGGCCTGGTGATACCGCCGGTGCGCATCCACGACGAGCTCGGCATGGAGTCCCACGAGTACGTCCTGAAGGTCCGCGGCTCGGAGGTCACGCGCGGGCGGATCATGCCGGGCCACCTGCTCGCGATGGACCCGGGCGATGCCAGTGGCACGCTGCAGGGAATCCCCACGCGCGAGCCCGCCTTCGGCCTGGAGGCCATGTGGGTGCACGAGTCCGGCCGCGCCGAGGCCGAGTCGCTCGGCTACACGGTCGTGGACGCCGAGTCGGTGATCGTGACCCACCTCACCGAGACGATTCGCACGCACGCCGCCGAGCTGCTCACCCGCCAGGATGTGCGCGCCCTGCTCGACAGGCTCAAGGAGACGAACGCGGCCGTCGTCGATGAGGTCGTTCCCGAGGCGCTCTCGCTCGGAGAGATCCAGCGGGTGCTGCAGTCGCTGCTCGGCGAGGGCGTGCCGATCCGCGATCTCGGCACGATCCTGGAGGCGATCGGCGACAAGGCGCGAACAACACGGGACACGAGTCTCCTATCGGAGTACGCTCGCCAGGCGTTGGGCCGGGCGATCACGGCTCCGCACCTGGACGAGCAGTTGCGCCTCCAAGCGATCACACTAGACCCCTCAATCGAGCAGGAGGTCTCCACATCGATCACCCAGACCACCGATGGCGAGTACCTCGCCATGGACCCGCCGCGGGCGCAGGCGATCGTGACCGCGCTGCGGGCACAGGTCGAGCACGCCACGGGGCTCGGCGCCAAGCCCGTGCTGCTGTGCTCGGCGCGCGTACGCCGGCACCTGCGCCGGCTGATCGCACAGGCCCAGCCACACCTGGCGGTCTGCTCCTACAACGAGATCTCCCCAGGCATAAACGTTGAAACCATCGGGGTGATACACGCGTGAGCACTCCCACGCGCACCTACCGCGGCCGGGCGGTCGACGAGCTGATCCCCCGCATCCAGAGCGAGCTGGGCTCCGAGGCGATCATCGTGCGCCGCCGCGAGGGTCTGACGGGGGGGATCCTCGGCTTCTTCCAACATCCGTTCGTGGAGCTCGAGGCGATGCCGGGCTCTCCGCGGATCGACGTCTACGACGAAGAGCACAGCGCCGTACCGCCCGCACCGCCGCCACCACCGTCGCGCCCGTCCGCGCTCGCGCCTCGGCCGTCGCAAGCGCCTCCTCCTCCTCCTCCTCCTCCTCCTCCCGCCGCGCCGCCTCCGCCCTTCTTCACGCGCGAGCCGCCAGCCCGCCCGGCCCACGGCAGCGCCTATGTGACAGCTCACCTCGCCGCTCTCGCGCGCGCCGAGCGTCCGCAGTTCGTCCCTCGTCCCCCCGCATCGCAGCGGCCCCGCGAGTCGGCCGACTTCGGCGTCGACTTCCAGGAGATGATCCCGCGCGAGCAGCTGCCGCCCCCACCTGGGAGCGCCCGCCGGGAGCATGCCTCCGCGCCCCCGCTGCAACCGGAACGTCGCACGGTCGCCCCGGGCTCACACGCGCGCGCCCGCGCGGGCGTGGAGCGCAGCCTGCGCCGCCTTGGCATCAGCGAGGAGCTGGCGGGCGAGCTGATCGACGCCGCCACAGCTCACACGCTGCCGCTGGCGCCGCGCCTGGGGCTCGCCCAGGCTGTTCGCAGCGTGCTCGTGCAGCGCATCCCGGTGGCGCCCGCGTTGCCGAGCAAGGGCGCGGCGATCGTGCTGGTCGGCGCCGGGGGCGCGGGCAAGACGACCACGTGTGCGGCCCTGCTCGGGGCATACCGCACAGGCTCCACGCTTCCAGCGAGCTGCGCCACGCTACTGCGGTCCTCCGAGCGCGGGGAGCTCGAGCTGATCCTCAGCCCGCAGATCATGAAGCCCACGCCCGCAAGCGCGCCGCGAGCGCTGCGCGCGCTGCGCAGCGCCAGGGCGGGCGGACTGGCCGTCGTTGACACGCCGGGCCTCTCGCCGGACGATCGGACGAGCATCCGCGAGCTGGCGCGGCTCCTCGGCGCTCTGAAGCCCGAGCGGGTCGTGATCGCCCTGCCCGCCACGCTCGGCACAACCGCCGCCGCGCAGCTGCTCGAGGCGCTGAAGCCGCTCGGGGCCAACGCGCTGGCTGTGACCCACGCCGAGGAGACCGATCAGATCGGCGTGGTGGTCGAGCTGGCGTGCATGTTCGGCCTCGCCCCCGAGTACATGCTCGACCGGTCCCGCTCCCGCGCCGGCGGATGGCGGCTGACGCGAATCGATCCGACGGGCCTGGCCGCGAAACTGCTGCCATGAGACTGCGACGGGACAAGCGCCAGGCCTCGACGCCCATGCAGCTGCCCGGGCGCGCGGAGACGGTGATCCTCAGCACTCCTGCCGGCGGGCGGATACCCGCGCGCGTGATCTCCCGTGAGCCCAACGCGCTGCTCGTCGCCGTGCTCGTGCCGTCCAAGCCGTTCAGCGCGAGCGATCTCGATGGCATGGTGCTCGAGTACGCGGGCCCGCGTGGGCGCGTGCGCCTGTGCGGCACCGCCGTCATCGATGATCCGAGCGAGCCCGACGTGCTGCGCATCGAGGGGCCGCGCTCGATCGAGGTGCTCCAGGAACGCGAGTACGTTCGCATTCAGTCCGCCCGGCCCGTGGTGGTCTACACGGGCGGAGATCGCCAGGAGGTCCAGAGCTACACGGTCGATCTCAGCGGAGGCGGTTTCCTGCTCGCGGGCCCCGACACCCTGAAGGTCGGCGAGGAGGTCAAGTTCCAGCTCACGATCACCCAGGGAGTGCTGCCGATAACGGGACGGGGCAAGGTGGTGCGCATCGACGGCATGGGACGCCTCGCGGTCGCCTTCCAGGACATCAGCGATCTCGACCGTCGGCGCCTCGTCCGCTTCATCTTCGAGTGTCAGCGCAACGAACGCCGCCGCGGGCTGCAGACCGAGGAGCGCGATGGCAGCTGAAGCGCAGGCACCCGCCGCCGCCCCCACGCTCGCCGCCGAGCTCGCCACGGCTGCGCCGGTGAAAGCTCCCGCGGTGGAGGCCCCCGCCGATCCGCCCGCGGAGGTCAAGGCCGAGAAGTCCGAGAAGGGCAAGAAGGACAAGGGCAAGAAGGGCAAGAAGGCCAGCGCACCCGCCGAGGAGGCCGGCGGCGAGCCGAGCATCTCCGCTCACCCTCGGGCCGCCCGCGCGGTGGCCCGCGCCAAGAGCTGGGGTGGGCTGGGGGGCTTTCTGATCGGGGGCTACCTGTCGCTGCCGACCGCCACGCCCGTGGATGCAGGACTACGCGCCCTGCTCGCGGGGATCGTCTGCTACGTCGCGGCCTGGGCGGGCGCGGTGTTCGCGTGGCGCCGCCTCGTGGTGATCGAGATAAAGGCCCGCGAGCAGCAGCTGCTCGCGGCCACGCAGGGAGCCCAGGGGCAGCCTGACGCGCTCGCCTCGTCAGGGCCCGGGCGCGCCGGCGCGAGAGCAGGCAGCTAGGCCGGGGACGCGATGGACCCGATCCACCCGATCGCCCCCGGCCCGCCCGCGCTGCCACGGGCGGGCGTGCCGCCGGTGCAGCGGCTGCAGCGGATATCGCGCGAGCGCGACCGCCCCTCGCACGAGGACGAGGACGAGCAGCGTAAGCGCCGGGAGCAGGCCGCCAAGACGCCGCCGGAGGATCGAGAGGATGGGGAGGACGGGCCGCGCCACATCGACGTGCGCGTCTGAGCAGGGCGCCCGCGCCTTGCAGGAGATCGGCGGCCGACATGGAATCTCGTCCATATGGGGAAGGCCTCCCCTCAAGTTTCCCGGTGCGCTGACGATAAACGGCGTGAGTTGACACGGAGTCGGCTCGGGACCCACCACAACAACGTCATCAAGGAGATGAACGCATGTCCCTAACAGTGAACACCAACATCGCGGCGCTGAACGCGAGCAGGAACCTCAACAACACCGAGAGCATGCTGGCATCTTCGATGCAGCGCCTGTCCTCGGGCCTGCGCGTCAACTCGGCCGCCGACGACGTCGCCGGCTACGCGATCAGCGAACGGCTGCAGGCGCAGGTCAACGGCCTCAACCAGGCGACGCAGAACAGCCAGGACGCCATCTCGCTCGCGCAGACGGCTCAGGGCTCGATCAACGACGTCGTCGGGATGCTCCAGCGCATCCGCGAGCTCGCCGTGCAGTTCGCCAACGGCACGACCTCGGCAACGGACAAGGAAGCGATCGAATCCGAGGCCACGCAGCTCAAAGAAGAGATCAAGCGCGTCGGTGAAACGACCAAGTTCAACGGAGTGGCGCTGCTCTCCGAAGAAGCCACGATCTCCTTCCAGGTCGGCGCGAACGACAAAGAAGTGATCGCCGTCAAAACTCTCAACCTGGAAAAAGCCACCGAAAAAGCCGAACTCAAAGAAATCAAGAGCATCGACGAAGCCATCAGCAAGGTCACGACGGCCGCCGGTGAATTCGGCTCGGTGCAGAACCGCGTTCAGTACACGATCTCCAACCTGGAAGTCTACAGCCAGAACCTCGCCTCCGCGGTGAGCGGGATCAAGGACGTCAACATGGCTGCGGAAATGACCAACTTCACCAAGGAGCAGGTTCTCCAGCAGGCCGGCGTGTCGATCCTCGCGCAGGCCAACCAGCTGCCGAACGCCGTTCTGAAGCTCCTGCAGTAGTCACACATCTTCCTCAGCGGTGGCGTTTAGAGGACGCCACCGCTGCAGCGAAGCCGTCTGATCGCCGGCCGGTCTTCGATCGGTCGCCGCCAGGGGGTCATAACGCTTCGGACGGCCATGAGAGTGGCCGGCAGAAGCCATATACCGCCGCTTCATCGAGGGAACGGTGGTCGAGGCGGGCGGCGACGGTCGCCCGTCTCTCTTTTTCCTCGGAGCTTCATCGGGCGATCCCACTCAACGCCGGCGCCTCGCTGCCGATTACACGGGGCGGTGTCCATCGAATCGACGCTCGCGCGCGTCAGCGCGATCAGGCAGGCCGTCGCCGACCCGTCGGCGCTGCTCAGCGCGCGCAGCTCGCTCACCGGCGGTGTCGAAGCCCCCGCAGAAGGCGGGGGCGGCAGCGGATCGTCTTTCGCGGTTGCGCTCAATCAGGCCAGCTCTACCACCCCCACCGCTGCATCCTCCGCCACTGTGGCGCTGCCGGCTGCGCCCGGGCAATCGGGCATCTCGAGCTATGCACCCTTGCCCGGCAGTGGCAGTGCTGCCTATGGACTCCAGAGCGTCCAGGGCCTCCAGGGGGTGGCCGGCTCCTCCGCGCCCGGCTCGAGCGGGAGTGTGGGCAGCCGCATCGTGGCCGTGGCCGAAAGCCAGATCGGCCAGAGCGAGCAGCCGCCTGGATCCAACGAATCGCCGGCCATCGCGCAGTACCGCACCGCGACCGCCGGTGCGATGCCGGGGGAGCCGTGGTGCGCGTACTTCGCCTCGTGGGCTGCAAACCAGGCGGGAGAGCCGCTCGGAGCGCAGGGCCAGGGACTGGGCTCGGTCTCGGAGATCTGGTCGTGGGCGCAGAGCAGCGGCCGCGCGGTCGCGAACGGTCCCGGGGTGGTGCCCAAGCCGGGTGATCTGATCGTGTTCGGCGGCGAGCACGTGGGGATCGTGCGCGGCGTGCTGCCCAACGGGCAGATCGCCACGATCGAGGGCAACTACGAAAACAAGGTCTCCGCGAACGTGCGTAATCCCGGCGAAGCCACCGGCTATGTGAGCATGAGCTGACCGCTCCGCACGCGCGCTCGGCAGCAATCTCCGACGCCCTACGTTCTTATTGGAGGTTATATATTAAGCGCCAATAAGGAGATTTCATGTCGAAGCTTTTGAAGCGGCGTTGGCGAAGCGAGATGGGCGGGACCGGATTGTCGCGTCGAGACAGTCGCTCCTGCGATTACACGGCCTACATGCCGGATCAACTCGTCGGTCGTCGATTTGTGCTCGACGGGGACGTGGCCGCCGATGTTGCCGACGCCGAGGCCGCGATCACCCGCTTGAACGCTGAGGCCAGGGCGCTCGTCGACACGGAGGCGCTCGCGCGGATTCTGCTGCGCGCCGAGTCCGTGGCGTCCTCACGGATCGAGGGGCTTGAGATCGGTGCGCGGCGCCTCCTACGCGCCGAGGCTGTCCGCCGGATGCGCGAGCCACCGCCTGACGTGACCGCCACGGAGGTGCTTGGGAACATCGACGCAATGCTCTACGGCGTAGAACGCATCGGATCGAAAGATGAGATCACGGTTGACGTGCTCTTGGAGATTCATCGACGACTGCTCGCCGGCACGCGTCTCGAATCGCACGGAGGCAGCTTCAGGCAAGTCCAGAACTGGATCGGCGGCAGCGACTACAACCCATGCTCGGCGGACTACGTTCCTCCACCTCCGGAGGCCGTGTCCGACCTCATGGATGACCTCTGTGGGTTCTGCAACGCCGATGACCTGCCCGCGGTTGCACAGGCCGCAATCGCCCACGCGCAGTTCGAGACCATCCACCCCTTCGTCGATGGAAACGGTCGCACGGGCCGCGCGATCATTCACCTGGTGTTGCGTCGCCGGGGGCTGGCTCTGCGCGTCTTGCCACCGGTGTCGCTCGTGCTCGCCACGCTGGCACGGGACTATGTCGGCGGGCTCACGGCGTTCCGCTGCCTAGGGTCACCAAGCTCCTCTGCGGCGAGCAGACGCGTGAATACTTGGGTGGCGACCTTCGCCGGCGCCTGCTTCCGCTCAGTCGCCGATGCGACAGCGTTCGAGTCGCGCGCCGCTGCCCTGGAGGAGCAATGGCGCGACCGCCTTGGCCGCGTCCGTGCCAACTCTGCAACAGACCTCTTGCTTCATCGGCTTCCAGGTGCCCCAGTGCTCACGGCCGAGAGCGCGGCAACTCTGCTCGGCCGCACATTCAAGCCCGCCAACGACGCCATCCAGCGTCTCGTTCAAGCGGACATCCTTCGCCAGATCACAATCGGTCGGCGCAATCGCGCGTACGAGGCACCGGAGATCATCGAGGCGTTCACTGACCTCGAGCGCCAGCTGGCCAGTCCTGCAAGCGACACGCGCACGTCGCCGCCTGCCCGGACGGTGCCTAGCAGGCGAGCGATCAGTGAAACCCCACAATCGCCCAGCCCTTTACACTCAGGGCTGGGGGAAGAGCTATGAGCGAGCCGAGCACGACTGCCCCTCCCGCCGCGGCGCCTCCCAGGCTCTGGCCGCGACTGCTGGCTCCGATGCTCCTGCTGCTCGTGATCGTGGCAGGGCTCTCCTTCCTGCTGTTCAAAGGCTCGAGCAGGCCCGTGCTCCCCGGAGGCGCGCAGGAGTCGGGCTCGGGCAGCGGCCTGCTGGGGACGCTCACCCTCCCCGCGCGCCAGGCGCCCGCGATCGACCTGCGCAACTACCAGGGCAGGCCGATCAGCCTCAGGCAGTACCGCGGCCGGGCGGTGCTCGTGACCTTTCTCTATGCCAACTGCCCGGACGTGTGCCCGCTGATCGCCTCGAACCTCAGGGTCGCGCTGAACATGCTCGGCTCGCGGGCCTCCCAGGCCCAGGTGATCGCCGTGTCTGTGGATCCGCGCGGCGACACGCCGGCGGCGGTGGGGCGGTTCCTGCACGCACACGAGATGACCGGGAGGATGCAGTATCTGATCGGCTCGGGCGGCGAGCTCGCCCGCACCTGGGCGGCGTGGAGCGTGGGCTCCAAGCGCGAGGTCGGCCAGCCGAACCTGGTGGCGCACTCGGCGCTCGTCTACGGAATCAGTGCGAGCGGCAGGCTTACGACCGTGTACCCCGCGACCTTCGAACCGAGCGAGATCGCGCACGATGTCCCCAAGCTCGCCTCACGCTGAGCTCAGGCGATCAGCGTTCGCCTGAGCCGTTTCGCCACAGGATCACGTACCAGATGGCCACCAGGATCAACACGCCGAGCGGGAGCACGAGCGTGAGGATCGAGCCGGTGAGGAAGTGTGAGGCCATCGGGACAGCAAGGTTGGGCATGAATCCTCCTAGTGCTCGCTCGCCAGGCGCCCGGCTCGGGCGGTGCCCTGGCCGGGCGGCGTCAGCCAGCGGTGGACATAGACGAAGACTACGAGCAGGAACGTGATCGAGCCCGGCACCCACATGATGCCCGCCGCGAGCTGCTGATCGGCGATCGCGGTGATACCGCCCGGCCGGCCCGCCTCGTGAGCGTAGTGCGCGTAGAGCGCGTGGGGTGCCAGCGCGAGCACCACCGCCAGCGCCCAGCTGACGATCATCCCGCCGATCGCGAACACCACGCGATGGCTCGCGGCGAGCGTCGTGCGCAGGGGCGGGGACGGGATCACCTGCTTGAAGAACATCAGGGCCGTCACGAAGAACAGCGTGTGCTCGAGCGCGTGCAGGGCGCTGCTGCGAAGCGTCGCGTCGAAGAACGCGGGGACGTGCCAGGCCAGCAGCACCACCGAGAAGGCCAGGAAGCCGGCGATGGGGCCGCCGAGTGCGCGGCTGAGGGCGCGCAGCGGCGCCGTGCGGTGTCCGTGGCTGAGATTGCGCGCCAACCACCGGCGCGTGTCGAGCGGGAGGCAGCGCCACAGGCGGATCCACGGATGGGCGAGCACGATCAGGGGGGCAGCCACGACGATCAAGAGCACGTGCTGGACCATGTGCACCCAGAACAGCTGCTCGCTGAGCACCTCGATCGGCGAGGCCAGCGCGATCGCCAGCACGGCGAGGGCGGCGTAGAAGCACGCGTTTCGCCACCGTTGGGCGACGCGCTTGCGCTCCGGCGTGACGGTCCGCCTGTCTCCCAGCCAGTAGAGGACGGCCAGGTCGATCACGAGAACGAGGGGCGGGTCCAGCGACCAATCCCAGAAGCCCGGCGACGCTGGCGCTGCAGCGAGCACTAAAGGAGATACAGCGTCACGTAGGTCAAGACACCGATGCCGGCGAGGAAGGCCCAGAAGAAGATCGCGGCGTCGAGACCGGGAGCGATCAGGCGGTCGGGATCCTTGATGTCACCGCCGGTGGCCGCCGGCGTGCGCCGCGCGCGAAGCTCGGTTGCAACCTGGGTCTCGAGCCAGTACATCGTTCCCAGCACCGCGAGCAGGTAGAACGCCGACCACGCGCAGAACACGCTCGCGTAGGCGCCGTTCGTGGGCCCGAAGTCCTGGACGGTGAACTCGATGCACTGCAGGGCGATGGCGGCGAGGCCGAGGACGACTCCCCCGATCGCCGGCCCGAGCCAGCTCGGGGATTTCGCCTTCATCTGGCGCCCAGCCACGATGGTCAGCCCGGCACTGACCACGATGCACACGATGAACGCCGCGCCCAGCCCTTTTGCCGGGTTGACATGCGCGGGATGCCACATGTGGTCCTGGTTGATCGAGCGCAGATAGAAATAGGCGAACAGGAACGCCAGGAAGAAGAACGTCGAGGCGCCGCACAGCAGGCGCGCGGCCACCGACAGTGCGCGCGCACCGACGTCAGGCGGCTCAGGCGGGATCTCGACCCCCGCTGGCACCGGCGGGACCATCCCTCCCCCCGGGAGGACAGGCAGGCCGAGGGGCAGCTCTTCGCTCGGGGAGGCCATCGCCCTATGCCCCCGCCGTCGCGGGCGCGCCGCCGCTGCTCAGCCCGATCGGCGTGCCGTAGTCGTAGGGATCGGAGTCGAACACAGGGATCTGCTCGAAGTTGTTGACCGGCACGGGCGTCGGGACCTGCCACTCCATCGCCTTGGAGCGCCACGGGTTCGACTCGGCTTTGGTCCTCACGAAGATCAGGGAGTAGACGGTGTTGTAGAGGAAGATCAGCATTGAGAGCCCGAGCACGAAGGCCGAGATCGAGACCCATGTGTTTAGCGTCTGCAGGTTGGACGCGTAGGTGCTCACGCGCCGGGGCATGCCCTTCATGCCGAGCACGAACAGCGGCATGAACGTGGAGTTGAATGCGACGAACATGAGCCAGAAATGCCACTTGGCCAGGCGCTCGTTGAAGCGCAGGCCCGTCATCTTCGGCACCCAGTAGTAGATGGCCGCGAAGAACGCGAAGATGAGCCCGCCCATGATCGTGTAATGGAAGTGGGCCATCACGAAGAAGCTGCCGTGGGTGTCGGTGTCGCTCGGCGTGTCGGACAGGAAGACGCCGGAGAGCCCTCCGATCAGGAAGTTGAACGTCCAGGCCAGGCAGAACAGCATCGGCACCGTGAAGGACATTCGCGACTTCCACAGCGTCCCCATCACGCACAGGAAGATGAAGCCGGTCGGGATCGAGATGATCTCCGTCGAGAGCATGTAGAAGGGGCGCAGGTCGGCATTGATGCCGCTGACGAACAGGTGGTGCTGCCAGACGAAGAAGCTCAGGAGGCTGACGCCGAGCATGCCCGAGACGGCCAGGCGGTATCCCCACAGCGGCTTGCGCGTGAACACGGGCAGCAGCTCGAGCACGATCCCGAAGCCCGGCAGCGCGAGGATGTAGACCTCGGGATGGCCGAAGAACCAGAAGAGGTTCTCGAACAGATACGAGCTCCCGCCGCCCCCGGCGATGAAGAAGGTCGTGTTGATCGAGCGGTCGAGCGCCGCCATCAACAGCGTTGCGATCAGCATCGGCGCGGCGAGCACCATCAGCACCGAGGTGGCGAAGACCGACCAGACGAAGATCGGCAGGCGCGACCATGTCAACCCTGGTGCCCGCATGGTGATGATCGTGGCCATCATGTTCAGGCCGAGCAGGCACATCGAGACGCCGACGAGGGCGAAGAAGCAGATGTATGAGTCCTGGCCCATGACGGCCTGGTCGTTGAGCGGCTCATAGCCGGTCCAGCCGGTGGGGAAGCCGCCGAAGAAGATCGTGGAGGTGAGGATGAAGCCGGCGGCCATCAGCAGCCAGAGGGTCAGCGCCTCGATCCGTGGGAAGGCCATGCGCCGGGCGCCGATCATGATCGGCACGAAGTAGTTCGCGAACGGGCCCAGAACGCCCGAGGTCATCATCCCCATCATCATCGTGCCGTGCATGCCGACGATCGAGAGGTACTGATTCGGTCCCACGAACGTCGGCGTGGTGTGCAGCAGCTCGGTGCGGATGAGCATCGCGTTGAGCCCGCCGATGAAGAAGAACAGCCCGATGCCGACGAGGTACTGGATACCGACGACCTTGTGGTCGGTGCACAGGCCGAAATAGCGCCCGATGCCCTGCTCCTCCTTCTCCCGCAGCGACGCGGGCCGCCCGAGCAGGCGCGAGACGGGATAGTTGGCGAAGCCGAGGCCGATCAGGAACCCGACGACGCCGCCGAAGTAGCCGAGCAGCAGCGCGACATCGCTTTCGTCGGCCTGCCCGACGGACTTGTAGCTGTGGCCGCCGCCCATGTGATGGCCGATGAACCACCCGAGGTAGTAGCCGCCCACGCCGAGGAGGACGGCGGTGAGCAGGTTGAAGCCGATCAGCCGCCGCCACAGTGGACGGGCGATCGGCGTGGGGGGTTGAGCCGATTCGGTGCTCGTCGTCATCCGCCGCGCCTCGTTGGTTCGGGTAGGTATGTCTTGCTGTACGGCGGGAGCACCTTCGTCGCCGGTTTGAAGTTCGTCTGCTGTTCCTGGATCCAGCTGCTGAACTGGCTGGAGCTCACCACGTGTCCTTTGTCGAACATGTAGCCGTGCCAGATGCCGCACAGCTCCGCGCAGCGCACGTCGAAGGCCTGCAGCTTGGTCGGCTTGACGAACACGACGTTGTCGACGTCGGGGTTCGCATCGGCCTTCACGCCAAGCTGATAGGCCCAGAACGAATGGATCACGTCGATCGAGGTGACGTGCAGTTCGACCATCTGGTTGACCGGCAGGACCAGGTGCGTGGTCTCCACGCCGCCATAGGTCGGGTAGCGGTAGGTGAAGGCCCATTGCTGCGCGATGACCTGGACCGGGAGCTTGGGACCGCTCGGCACCGCCAGGGGGTTGGGCCCGTTGCCCGAGCCGGCGCCGTGATCGGACTCCAGGCGCACGGTGCCGTAGACGGCCAGCGAGAGGACCAGCAGCGAGGTGATGACGATCCAGGCCGTCTGGATTTTCGCGTCGCCGCGCACCGCCGGTCCTTCCAGCGCTCCCCCGGCCGGCTGGCGGAAGGAGATGATCGCGTAGATCAGGTAGATCACGACCAGCAGGAGCACAGGCGTGGCCATCGCCAGCAGAACGGTGTTGTCCGTGACATGCCCCGAGGCCTGTTCGCTGCCGTTGCCGGGCGGTAGGCTCGGGCCGAGCAGGAAGATCACCAAAGGCGTGGCGATCAGCGACGCGACGATCCAGATGGTGGTGAAGCGCCGCGCGTGGTTCGGTTCGCCCGGCACCGGGCCTGCGGTCGCCGGGCTAGACGACATTGATGAAGCCGTCCATGTAGCCCAGCGTCTGCATCGGCCCGCCGTTGCCGGCTATGTAGCCAGCTCCGCACGGGACAAAGCACTGCCAGCGGTAGCGCCCCTTCTTGCCGGTCCTGAAGCTGAAGGTGATCGTGCGATGATCGCTCTTGGAGGTTTCGCAGGGCGCTTCTTCGCAGGGGTTCTTGGCTTCTTCGGAGATGCCGGGCAGCGGCACGAACACCCCGAGCTCGGGGACGGCGAAGGTGTGCGAGGCTTCTTCGGGCGGAATCGAGCTCACCGTCTTGCCGTCGATCGTCTCGGTGCCGCCGATCGTGCCCTGGACCTGTGAAAGGAACGGGTTGCGCAGCCCCGTGGGGGAGTCGTACTGGTTGATCGTGACGTGGACGATCGAGTTCGCCGGCACCGTGTAGTCGGTGCTGTGCACCCATTGGCCGTGGCTGCGGATCAGATAGGAGACCCAGTCAGGGTGCGCGGGGCTGAACTTCGGTCCGACAGCGGCGACTGTCTCGAGTTCGAGATTGGTTCCCCCGCCGGCCGCCGGCGGGTTGACCGACGCCGAGATGGCCTTCGGGAAGCTGGTGGCCCAGGTCGCTACATAGAGCCCGATCAGCACCCCCAGCACGGCGACCGCGCTCCCCACTCCCAGGACCTTCTTGGCCAGCGTGCTCACACTGCGCTCCCCACTCCACTTGCTCCCCAGACGAGGCGAGTCTATGCCTCCACAGGCAACCTGGGAATCCCCTCATAGATGAGAATTCTCTTAGAAAGGGCTGGGAACGGCCTCTGGGCCTGGGCTCAGGCCTCCGTGAGAAGCGGAAGGAGCTTGTCCTGCGAGCGCGCCTCGACAGGTAGTACAAGCGTCCGAAAGTCGCAAATAGCGCAAAGCTTCGTCGATGCTTGCCCGAAAAGGACGACAAGAGTTGCCCGATTCGGGCAGGGGGAGCGCGGACCTCGACGCGCAAGACCGATGCAGGAGGCTTGACATGGATGAAGCGAAGGCAGGAGCGTTGACGGTCGACAGGGACGAGCCGGACCCGGACTGGGACCACGCGTTCGCGGACGTGGTGGGCGACCTCGACCCGCGCCCCGCGCCCCGCGTTCCGGAGGCGCTTGGCGCGGAGTTGCGGTGCGTCTCGAGCGGCTATCCGGAGCACGGCTGCTCGTGCTCGGCGAGCGTCCCCTTCGCGGTCGCCAGCGCCGCCTTGCGGCGCGAGCTCGCGCGCAACGAGAAGCGCGGCAACCGCTTCTTTCGCTTTGCCTGGAGGGATGAGGTGTGGCTCGCCTACGGTCTCGGCGACGGCCGCCTTCGGGGCGTGTACTGCCCCTCCCACAGCGCCGGCCGCGACCGCCGCGCGTTCGCGGCCGGCCTGCTGGTCGATGAGTCGCCGCGGGCTCTGGCCCTCGGCGCCTGAGCGCGCAGTCCGGGCTCCTCCGCCGCCGCGCCGCGGCGTGCGGGTACGATCGAGCCTTGGCCCCCATCCAGTCACCCGAGCCGAACACGGCGCCCACGGCCGATTCGCCAGCCGAGCCGCCGCGTCCGGGCGTCCCCGAGCGCCCGACGCTCGACGGCCTCGAGGCCAGGTGGAGCGCGGTGTGGGAGGCAGACGGCGTCTATCGCTTCGATCGCTCGGCGCCGCGCGAGCGCGTGTTCTCGATCGACACCCCACCGCCGACGGTCAGCGGCTCGCTCCATGTCGGACACGTCTTCTCCTACACGCACACCGACGCGGTCGCCCGCTACCGGCGGATGCGTGGCATGGAGGTCTTCTACCCGATGGGCTGGGACGACAACGGCCTGCCGACAGAGCGGCGCGTGCAGAATCACTTCGGCGTGCGCTGCGATCCGTCAGTGCCCTATGACGCCGCCTTCGAGCCGCCCCAGGAGCCTTCGGAGAAGGATCCGGTGGCGATCTCGCGACCGAGCTTCGTGGAGCTGTGCCTGCGCCTGACCGAGAGCGACGAGCAGGTGTTCGAGTCGCTGTGGCGCACGCTCGGGCTGTCGGTGGACTGGTCGATGACCTACACCACGATCGGGCGCCTGGCCCAGAGGGTCTCCCAGCGCTCCTTCCTCGGTCTGCTCGAGCGGGGCGGGGCCTACCAGCTGGAGGCGCCGACGCTGTGGGATGTGGACTTCCAGACGGCCGTGGCCCAGGCCGAGCTCGAGGATCGCGAGCGACCTGGAGCCATGCACCGCGTGCGCTTCGGGGGCGGTGCGCTGATCGAGACGACGCGGCCGGAGCTGATCCCGGCGTGCGTGGCGCTGCTCGCGCACCCCGACGACGAGCGCCATCGCGACCTCGTGGGCGGCGAGGCGCTGACCCCGCTGTTCGGAACCAGCGTGCCCGTCATGACCCACCCGCTGGTCGAGCAGGACAAGGGCACCGGTCTGGTGATGGTGTGCACCTTCGGCGACCTCACCGACGTGATGTGGTGGCGCGAGCTCGGGTTGCCGGTGCGCTCGGTGCTCGGCCCCGACGGGCGCCTGAGCGAGGTCCCGTGGGGGGAGCCTGGGTGGGAGTCCGCCGACCTAGCTCTCGCGCGCGCGAGCTACGGCGAGCTGAGCGGGCGCACGATCAACCAGGCGCGCAGGCGGATCGTGGAGCTGCTGGAGGAGTCCGGCGATCTGATCGGTGAGCCCGTGCCGGTGAACAGGGCGGTCAAGTTCTTCGAGAAGGGCGAGCGCCCGGTCGAGATCGTGACGAGCAGGCAGTGGTTCATCCGCACGATCGAGCACCGTGACGAGCTGATCGCGCGGGGACGGGAGCTCGAGTGGCACCCCGCCTACATGCGAGCGCGCTTCGAGGACTGGGTCAACGGGCTGACGGGCGACTGGTGCGTGAGCCGCCAGCGCTTCTTCGGCGTGCCCTTCCCGGTCTGGTATCCGATCGACTCGGCCGGAGCCATCCTCCACGACCAGCCGATCGCGGCGAGTCCCGAGCAGCTTCCGGTCGACCCCTCCACGGACGTGCCGGACGGCTTCCAAGCCTCCCAGCGGGGCCAGCCGAATGGCTTCGCGGGCGACCCTGATGTGATGGACACGTGGGCGACCTCCTCGCTGACCCCGCAGATAGCGGGGCAGGCGGGAGAGGATCAGGAGCTCTTCGAGAAGGTGTTCCCGATGGACGTGCGCCCGCAGGCCCACGACATCATCAGGACCTGGCTGTTCTCGACGATCCTGCGCTCGCACCTCGACTACGGAGAGCTGCCCTGGCGCAACGCGGCGATCTCGGGCTGGGTGCTCGATCCGGACCGCAAGAAGATGTCCAAGTCCAAGGGCAACGTGGTCACGCCGATGCACCTGCTCGAGGAGTACGGCGCGGACGCCGTGCGCTATTGGGCGGCCAACGGCCGGCCGGGCACCGACACGGCCTTCGACGCCCAGCAGATGAAGGTCGGAAGGCGCCTGGCGGTGAAGCTCCTGAACGCATCCAAGTTCGCGCTTGCCGATCTGCCGCCGGGCGGAGAGCAGCTGACGCATCCGCTCGACCGTGCGCTGATCGCGCGGCTGGCGGGCGTGGCGGGCGAGGCGGGCGACAGCTTCGAGTCCTACGACTACGCGCGCGCGCTCGAGCGCGCTGAGACCTTCTTCTGGTGGTACTGCGACTTCTACCTGGAGCTCGTCAAGGGCCGGCGCTACGACCCCGACCCGGCTGTCAGCGCGTCGGTGAGCCTCGCGCTGCGCGTCTCCCTGTCGGTCTTCCAGCGGTTGTTCGCTCCCTTCCTTCCGTTCGTGTGCGAGGAGGTGTGGTCGTGGTGGCAGGAGGGCTCGGTGCACCGCGAGGCCTGGCCCGACGCCGCCGAGCTCAGGGCGCTGGCGCGAGCTGGCAGGACGGACGATGGCGCCGCTCAGGACGGTGCGGGCAGGGAGGCTGTGGCGCTCGAGGTGACCGCGGACGTGCTGCGTGAGGTGCGCAAGGCCAAGTCCCAGGCGCGGCGTCCGATGCGCGCGCCTGTCGTGCGGGTCGTCGTTCGCGACACGGCCGAGCGTCTGGACGCGCTCGAGCTGGGCGCCGGCGACCTGTGCCTGGCCGGCTCGATCGAGACCATCGAGCCGGTGGTGGACGGTGAGCTCTCGGTCGAGGTCGAGCTGGCTGAGGAGGGGTAGGCGGGATCCCGAGGGGGTTTGCTCTCCTCGCAAGCTCTGTATCGCCATGGTGATACAGAGAGACGCATGCGCTCCACGCCGCGATGTGCATTCCCGGTTCTAGGCGGACGTGTCGATGACCTCGAGCCCGAGAACATGGTGGAAGCCCTGGTCGCGGGTGGCGAGCGCAAAGCCGTGTTGCTTGCAGAGGGCGGCTATCCAGATGTCGTTCTGCTGAATGGCGATGCCGGCTTTTCGCAGCAGCGCGGAGGTCTCTCCGAAGATGCGTGCGGTCTGCTCGCCGAGCTGGAGTATCTGCACTCGTGGTGTAGCGAGGAAGCGTTCAAGGCCCTCGGTGTTCTGGTGTAGCTTGGATCCATTGGTGAATCCGAACCACAGCTCGCCAAGAACGACGATCGGCAGGCCGACCGCCTCCGCGCGACGCATGTCCCTGGCGAGCGACGGATCACCTTGGCCAAGCGCCTTATAGGCGTTGGTGTCAAGCGCCAGCTTCACGCTGGTTCGACCGGGAGGGCATCGAGCCATGCTTGGGCGGCGTCGAAATCGCCATCATCTCGAGGCGTGCTGCCGACGAACCAGTCCAGGTCGTCGTGGGCGACGGGCGAGGATGGGAGCTTTGCGCGCTCCAGGGTCTCGACCACGACAGCGTTGAGGCTCCTCCCGCTCGCCTGGGCCTCATGGCGCAGCGCTGCGTCCAGGTCTGGCGGTACGCCCCGAACCGTGTATTGAATGCTGTCCATGCCTGCATTGTAGGCGCTATCTGCAGGCAACTGCAGATTCGAAGCGATGATCGGGCGCCGGCGGCGCATCACTCGAGCGTACGGACCGACGGTGATGGCTCTCACGGCCGCAAGACCCCGCCTTGGATAGGGTGGCAGAATGGAGCGAACACTGATCGAGGAGCTCCCGGCGAAGGTCGGCGAGCAGGTGACGGTACGCGGCTGGATCCAGACGGTCCGTGACCAGAAGAGCATGCAGTTCGTGATCGTGCGCGACGAAACGGGGCTCGCGCAGGCGGTCCTCCCCAAGCAGGACCCGCCGAGCGAGCTCAACGAGGCGGTGAGCGCGCTGACGGCCGAGTCGGCGGTGACGGTCACGGGGACGGCCGTGGCGGACGAACGCGTGAAGCTCGGTGGCCTGGAGCTGAAGCTGGAGGGCCTGCAGGTCGACTCCCTGGCCGAGCCCGAGGTGCCGATCGCGGCGGACTCGGCCCTGGACAAGCGGATCGACTGGCGCTACCTCGACCTGCGCCGCCCGGACAGGCGCCTGATCTTCGAGGTGCAGACCACGGCCGAGCACGCCATGCGCGAGCTCTGGCGCGGCGAGGGCTTCATCGAGCTGCACACGCCGAAGCTCATGTCCTCGGCGAGCGAGTCCGGCGCGGAGCTGTTCCATGTGGACTACTTCGACGGCGACGCCTACCTGGCCCAGTCGCCGCAGTTCTACAAGCAGATGGCGATGGCGGCGGGCTTCGGCAAGGTCTTCGAGGTCGGCCCGGTGTTCCGCGCCAACCCCTCCTTCACCGCGCGCCACGACACAGAGTTCACGAGCGTGGACGTGGAGATCTCCTGGATCGACTCCCACGATGACGTGATGGCCTTCGAGGAGCGCTGGCTGGCGCACGTGCTCACGCGCGTGAAGGAGGCCCACGGCGAGGCGATCGCCGAGACGTTCGGCGTCGAGTTGATCGTCCCGACCGTCCCCTTCCCTCGGGTGAGCCTCGAGGACGCAAAGCAGATGCTCCGCGACGTGGGCCACGAGGCGCCGGGCGCCGGCCACGATCTCGACCCGCCGAGCGAGCGGGCGCTCTCGGCGCTGATCAAGGAGCAACAGGGTCACGAGCTCGTGTTCGTGACCGACTACCCCACGACGGTGCGGCCCTTCTACCACATGCGCCACCCCGACGATCCGACTCTGACCAGGAGCTTCGACCTGCTGTGGCGGGGGATCGAGCTCACCACGGGCGCCCAGCGCGAGCATCGCTACGAGCAGCTGCTGGCACAGGCCGCCGACAAGCACGTCGACGTCGGCCCGATCCAGTACTACCTGAGCTTCTTCCGCTTCGGCGCGCCCCCGCACGGCGGGTTCGGCTTCGGCCTGACCCGCCTGCTGATGCAGATGCTCGGACAGGAGAACGTGAGAGAGGTCACGTTGCTGTACCGCGGGCCGCACCGGCTCGAGCCTTGAGCGGGCCTGCTCGAGCGTTTGCTCGCTACTGGACCGGGACGGCAGAGACCTTCCAGCTCTTGCCTTCCTTGACGAGCGACACCGTGCCGGCGCGCTTCCTGCCAGCCTTGGTGCTCGTGACGTGCGCGGTCGCGGTGGAGCCGTCTGCGGCGATCTGAACGGACTGGACGCTCACTTCGAGGCTGTCGACCTCGGCGAGCTGGCTCTTGATCGCCTTTTCGCAGCCCTTCTTCCCACCGAGCCGGCTCACCACGGAGGCCGCCACGTCGTTGGCGCAGATCTTCTTTTCTTCGGCGGCCGTGGCATCGGCCTGGAGGTTGGCGATCGTCTGCGCGACTTCGTGCTGGGCGCCCTTGAAGGAAGAGGTCGAGACCGTGTTGCCGCACGCCGCCACTGCCACCGCGCACAGCGGCAGGCAGAGCAGCGTGAGGAGCTTGGCGACGGAGGGGACCGGCATACCGGCGCCAGAGGTTATGCGACCGGCGCTAGTTCTGCTCGTCGTCGCGGCGATAGCCCAGGCGAGCGGAGATCCGGTCGGCGGTGGAGACGAGGTGCGGGCCGAGGGCGTCGACGAGCTCCTCGAGCGAGATCATGGAGCTGTGGGCGGCGAGGTTGACGGCGGCCACGACGTCGCGTGCCTCGTTGCGCACCGGCGCGGCGATCGCGTAGAGCTCGGCCGCGAGCTCCTGATCGTTGACGGCGAAGCCCGCCGCGAGGATCTCGTCGAGCTCCTCGCGCAGAGCTTTCTTGCTGGTGATCGTGTTGGGAGCGCGTTTGGTCAGCTTCATCGAGGCGATCAGCTCGCGCTGCTCGGACTCGGGCAGGTTGGCGAGCAGCAGCTTGCCCATCGCGGTGCAGTAGGCGGGCAGGCGCGAGCCGGTGTGGAGGCTGAGGTCGATCGCGCCCTGGCCACGGCGGAAGCTGCGCACGCGGTCCACGTAGAGGACGTCGGTGCCGTCGAGGACTCCGAGGCTGGTCGTGTAGGAGGTCCGCTGGCGCAGTTCCTCGAGGTAGGGGTGGGCGTGCTCGCGCAGCCCGGTGGAGTTCAGCGCCGACATCCCCAGGTCGGTGACGCGCAGCCCGAGGCGGTACTTGCGCGATGCGCCCTGCTCGAGATAGCCCAGGGCGACGAGCGTGATCACGTAGCGGTGGGTGGTCGAGCGACTCATGCCGAGGTCGTCGGCGATGTCGGCGATCCCGAGGACAGGGCGCTTGGGCGTGAAGCAGCCCAGGATCGCAAGGCCGCGCTCCAGCGACTGGGAGTAGCGCGGCTCGCGCAGGCTCGGAATCGACCAGGCGGGCTCCTGCCCATCCTTGTTGGCTTTGGCAGCTGGTGAACTAGTTCTGGGCATTGGCACCTTGATCCCTGTGTTGTCCTCGGTAGACTCCCCACCACGGGAAGTTCAGTTGGCTGATATATGGATCATAGTTCGATATATCGACCGGTCGATCTTAAACACTAGAGTTTCTAGTTGTGCCTGTCCGAGAGGGTCGCCGGTGCGGCGCGGAGGCGGCTCAGGCGCGCCCGGGATCTGCCTGCTGCTGCTGCTCGGCGAAGTGCTTGCTCAGCATCGTCAGCTGGCCCTGATAGCTCGACCCGATGTCCTTTCCGTAGAGGACATCGGGTGGCTCGGCCATGCGCTCGAAGGCGAGCTTGCAGACCGGCTGGCCGTGCTCGACCATGAACGACACGTCGCGGGCGCGCACCTCCAACGCCGCGCGGCTGCCCGGAGCGGTCTTGTCGCGGTGGTAGCCGAAGCCGGGGTCGAAGAAGCCCGCGTAGTGGGTGCGAAGCTCCCCCGCCGTCGGGTCGTAGGCGAGCATCTCGGCGGCGTACTCCGGCGGGATGCTCACCCCCTCGGCTGAGAGCAGCAGGTAGAAGATCTCGGGCTCGAGCACGATGCGCCCGCCCCGCTCGGGGTGCACCGGCTCCCAGTAGTCGCGCCATCGCAGGGCGCCGACCTTCGTGAGGTCGATCGGCAGGCTGTTCTTCTTCGCGCGGTAGCCCACGATGCTCTCGGCCGAACCCGACACGTCCAGGCGCAGGAAGAGGCCGTCGGCGATCGAGATCTCCGACGCGTCGACCGGCCTGGAGTCGCGGTACAGAAGCGGCGAGGAATCATGCAGAGAGATCAGCTCCTCGTCGCTGAGGCGCGCGTTGCCGGCCATCAACCGCACCTGGTTGAGAGCCAGCCCGGTCTTCACTCGGATCGCGAACGTACGCGGGACGATCTCCAGGTAGAGCCTGCCGCCATAGCCGCCGGGGATCTCGTCGAAGCGGTGGTTGCGATCGGTGAGCACGCGCGTGAACACATCCAGGCGGCCAGTCGAGCTCTTTGGATTCGCCTTCGCGCGGATCGCGTCGGGCAGGCGCAGCTCCTCGATCAGCGGGACCAGGTAGGGCCGGTCGCGCTCGAGCGTGGCCCCGTCGCGCAGGTCGATCCTTTCGAAGGCGATGTCCTGGATCTTCTCCTCGACCGTCGAGTCGCTGTCCGGCAGGAAGCTGCACCTGAGCGCCCATGCGTGCTCGCCGAGTCGCAGGTCGATGCTCGCCGGCTGCACCGACTCGCCCGGGATCCGCCACGCCCCCGCGACGATCCACTCCTGTGCGATCGCCTCGCGCAGGCTCTGGGAGGGGAGCACCCCCGGGGATGGCGCGAGGGTGCGTGCGGAGCCGCGCGGAGCGGCGCTCGAAGCTTGTGCAGGGCTCACGTGAAAGCCGATCGACTCATGGCCTTGAGAAGTGTATGGACCGCCCGGGCGAACACCGCGAGACGCTCGTCGTGTGAGTACGTGGGGTGCTGGCGAGTAGGAGACAGCCCTGGCAATGGTCGGACTGATGAAACTACAGTCGCGAAGAGGGGTTCGAGCTCTTGCCCGCACCGCAGTCGGGCTCGCCCAGCGTGTTCGGGGGGCGGTGGGGGCTTGAGCATCGTCCTAACCCTCTCCGACGATGCTCGGGAAGAGATCGAGGCGTCCCCCCGATGCCAGGTCTCCGCGGGCGTCGTGGTCCTCGGGCCGCGGCGTCCGTGAAGGCCTGCGTGCGAACGCACTGGCACATCGTTGATCGCGCTGGCGGTCGGCTCGCTAGAGCGGTACGGCGGCTTTCGCGCGCACCCACGCATGAAGCAGGCCGAGCTTGCTGGCCGTCAGCATTCCGAGGCGCTGGCGGAGTTCGCGCCGCCCGTCGCCTGCCTCACGATGCGCCGGTCCAACCTTCAGGAAGAAAGGGCGACCGGTCGCCAATGAGTTGAGATTGGCTGCAGCGAACAGGCGGCGGTAGGCCTGGAGGTTCAGCGCCCACCACAGGGGCCAGCCTGGGGCTTCGAAGCGGGCGATCGGCTGCCTCGGGTGGAGCATCGTGAGCGGCATCGAGATCGCGTCGACCGAGAGGAGCTCGCCTCGAAGAACACGGCTGATGGCTGTCAGCGCCCCAACCGGGTCGCGAAGATGCAGCAGGACGCTGCCTATGAACACGAAGTCGAACTCGTCCACAACCTCCGGATCCAGATCGTAAACCGACAACTCGAGGCGTCGTACGTTCGAGCCCAGTGCGTCGTGGGCTATGTCGAAGCCGCGAGGCGACGCAGGATCGGTTCGCTCGTGCCGTCGCGGCGCATTTGCGGGCCAATCCTGACGCTCTGATGGCAGATCGATGGCAACTACCTCTGATGCCCCGCGACGCTCCATCTCGAAGGCCCAGAAGCCGTCGGCGGTGGCGACATCCAGGCAGCGGCTGCCCTCCAGCGATGCGGGAAACGGTATTCGTCCCAACTCGTCTGCGGTGTCGGTGGCGCCCGGTGTGGAGACCCCACCGGGAAGCTCAAGAGACTGGTACCAAGAGACTTGGCGGATCCGGTCCTGCAAGCGGAGTGCCGGTAGCGCGTCTAACATATTGAAAGTCTAACTATTGGACCTTCTGATAACAAGTGGCGGTCACCTCCAGAGCGCCCCGGATGACGTCCGCGGTGGTCCCTACCTTCAGGCCATGCTCTTGAACGAGCTCACCGACGGCCTGGAGATCGACCAGGTCCTCCTCGTTCGCGAGGCCGAGCGCCGTAGCCGGCGCGACGGCGGCGAGTACCTGCGCCTACAGCTCGCGGACCGCACGGGCGCTGTGGCGTGCATGGTCTGGGAGGACCTGGGCATGGTCGAACAGCTGGCGCGGGCGGGCGAGCCGGTGAGGGTGCGCGGGCGCTACACGGTGCATCCGCGCTTCGGCCCGCAGATCAACCTGCGCGGGCTCGAGGCGGCCGCCCCCGGAACTTTCGACGCCAAGGACCTGCTCGACGGGCCCGCACGCGAGATCGAGCAGATGGAAGCCGAAGTGCGCGACCTGCTGGACACGATCCAGGAGCCACATCTGCGGAGCCTGCTCGAGCGCGTCTTCGGCGAGAGCTCTGAGATGTGGGCCGGCTATCGGCTGGCTCCGGCGGCCAAGTACTACCACCAGGCCTATCGTCACGGCCTGCTCGAGCACTGCCTCGGGGTCGCCCAGGCGGTCAGCGCGATCAGCGCCACCTTCCCGGGGATCGATCGCGACGTGGCGGTGACCGGCGCATTGCTGCACGACATCGGCAAGCTCGAGGCCTATACGGACGATCCGCGCAACATCGACCTCACGGACGCCGGGCGCCTGCACGGCGAGATCGCGCTCGGCTACTACCGCATACGGCGCGCGATCGAGGACATCGAGGGGTTCCCCCCCGAGCTGGCTCAGGCGGTCGGGCACATCATCCTCTCCCATCACGGCACGTTGGAGCACGGCAGCCCGGTGGTGCCGTGCACGCGCGAGGCTACGCTCGTGCACATGATCGACAACCTCGGCGGTCGGCTCGGAAGCTTTGACCGGATCGAGAAGGAGCTCGCCCCGGGGCGGCGCTGGTCCGGTTTCGACCGCGCGATCGGCGCCGGCGCGTTCTTCGCCGAGCGTGGCGGCGAAGCACCCCAGCTCGACGAGCCCGTCCTGCCCGCCCGCGAAGCCGCCTGAAGTTCCGCAAATAGCGGGGCGCCGGTTTCGCCCAGCGGCATCCGCATCGCCGTCGGCTTCTATCTTTCAGAGCCAGATGGCAAAGGACACCGAGAAGCTGATCCGCCAGCTCTCGCTGATCTCCTACCTGATGGCCGAGCGACGGCCGGTCACGGCCCTGGAGATCCGGCGCGACGTTGAGGGCTACAGCGGCATGAACGAGGACGCGTTCGCGCGACGCTTCTACGCGGATCGCTCGGAGCTGGAATCGCTGCGCATCCAGCTGACCGTCGAGCGCCCCGCCGACGGCGCGGCCGAGCAGGAGAACTACTCCCTGCGGCCAGAGAACTTCCATCTGCCCGCGATCGCGTTCACCGACAAGGAGCTCGCGGCCCTGCAGACCGCGCTCAGCCTGCTCGACGGCGAATTCGCCTACGCGGAGCCGCTGCGCCTGGCGCTGCAGCAGATCACCTGGGGGCGCCCAAGCCCGCTGCGCGCGCCCGAGCAGCGCTCGGTGGCGCTCGGCATAACAGCCTCGGCCGGCGGCCACGAGCTCTCGGCGCGCCTAGCCAAGGTCGAGACGGCGATATTCCGCAACAAGACGATCCTGTTCGAGTACTACACGATGGAGCGCGACGAGGTTGGCGCGCGCAAGGTCGACCCCTACCACCTGCTCTTCCAGGGTGGCCAGTTCTACCTGCTCGGCTACTCCCACGAGCGCAAGGCCGTGCGTGTATTCCGTTTGACGCGCATCCGCGGCAAGGTCTCCTATGCCACCAAGGCCGAGCACGACTTCCGCCGTCCCGCCGACTTCGACCCTCGCGCCTACGCCAACCGCGCCGACTGGCAGCTCGGCGACGAGCGCGGGGTGGCCGAGGTCCTGATCTGCGAGCGGATCGCCTGGCAGGTCGAACGACACTTCGGCCGCTATGGCGAGATTCGCGACGACCGGGGCGAGACGGTCTTCCTCACCGGCTACTCCAACCCCCGCAGCATCGTCTCGTGGGTGATGGGGCTCGGCCCGAACGCACGCCTGCTCGGTCCCGAGGAGCTCACGGAGGAGCTCAGGCGACGTCTCGACCTGCTCGTCGAACGCCATGGCGAGGTCGTCCCATCTGCTCCGCCGGGGCGAGGTCGCGCAGGCGCGAAAGCGCCGGGCACGGCGGTGGGCGCGCGAATCACGGGCTCGGCACGCTCGCGGGCCGGACGCAGGGGTGAGCCAGGCGGCGAGGGCGAGAACGGCTCCGCGCGAGCCGACACGGCGATCCGTCCCGAGCGCTTCGCCCGGCTGGTCACGCTGGCCAGCATCCTGATCAAGGCCGGCCGCGAAGGCGAGCGGGTCTCGATGAAGGAGGTCTGCGAGCGCCTGCAGCTGAGCGAGGACGAGCTGCGCGAGGACGTGAACGTGCTGAACGTCGTCAACTTCGGCGGCGGCTCGTACGTGCTCTACGCGGAGATCAAGGAGGAGACCGGCGAGATCGAGGTCGACCCCGAGCCCTACAGCGACAACTTCGATCGCCCTGCCCGCCTGCTGCCGGTGGAGGCGAAGGCGCTCGTAGCGGCGATCGATCTGATCGGCGAGCACATTCCCGAGGGCTCGCTGACCTCCGCACGCGAGAAGATCGTGGCAGCGCTGGGCGAGGATCCGATGGAGCAGGGGCTGCAGGTGGCCCCCACGGCGGGTGATGACTCCGGCGTCGCGCGCCTGGTCTCCAAGGCGATCGTCGCACGCAAGCTGATCGAGATCGAGTACTACAAGGCAAACGAGGACGAGCTCGTGCCCAGGAAGGTGGAGCCCTACGCGCTCACCAACGGCCGCGAGGGCTGGTATGTGGCCTCGTTCGATCCCGAGCGCGACGGCGTGCGCCACTTCCGCCTCGACCGCATCAAGAAGGTGACCGTGACCGACGAGAAGTTCGAGCCGCGGCCCGAGGTCGATCCGGCCGCCGAGGTCGACGGGTGGCTGCGCACGGGTGAGGTGCCCGCCTCGCGCACCGCGCGCGTGTGGGTGTCCCCCGAGCGCGCCCGCTGGGCGCGCGAGGCGCGCCGCGTGGTCGAGGAGTGGAGCGACGGCTCGGTCGTGGTCGAGCTGAGCTTCGCCGGGGCCGACTGGCTGGTGCGCGAGATCCTCAGGGAAGCCGGCGACGCTGCCGTGCTCGAGCCGCAGGACGCGCGCGAGGCGGTGCGCGAGGCGGCGATCCGGCTGCGCGAGGCCAGCGCCGCCCCCGCCGGCGTGTCCTGAGCACTCTGCCGTCTCCACCGCATGCGAACATGCGTTCGCAATGGATCGTGCATCCGGCCTATCCCATAGCTTCCCATGCTCGATGCGCCACGCGAACGCTGACCGTGCTGCGCTGCAGGACCATGCGCAGCGCCCAGGCGGGCTGACGGCCGTCAGCCTCTTCTCGGGTGCAGGCGGCCTTGATCTGGGCTGTGAGCAGGCCGGCTTCAGGACCCGCGCCGTGGTCGAGAGCGACCCGGTGGCACGTCAGACGCTCGCGCTCAACTCGGCTCGCTGGCAGCCGCAGCTGAGCGAGGAGGCGATCTTCTCGGACGTGGTCGAGCTCGACTATGAGGCGCTGCTGGACGCGGCGGCCCTGGATGTGGGAGATGCCGATCTGGTGCAGGGCGGACCGCCGTGCACCCCGTTCTCCAAGAGCGGCTATTGGCTCGCCTACAAGCGCGCCGGCGCTGACCCGAAGGCGTCGCTGCTCGACAACTACGTCGAGGCGCTTCACGCGATCCAGCCCAAGGTGTTCCTGATGGAGAACGTCTATGGCCTTGCCTACCAGAACCAGAATCGCGTCACGCTCGAGCGCTTCATCGCGGGTGTGAGGTCTGCCGGCTACTCGTTCGACTCGCGTATCATCCTCGCCGCCGACCACGGCGTGCCGCAGGTGCGCCAGCGCCTGCTGTGCGTGGGCGTCCGCGAGGACCTCCTCGACATGCCCACGGAGCAGTGGCGCTTCGAATGGCCGCCCGACACCCACGCGGGTCCCCACGAGCGTCGCATCGATTGGGATGACGGCCTGCTCGCGCACGTGAGCACCGGCGAGGCCCTCGCGGGGCTGACGCCCGCGCAGAACCCGCCGGAGCTGGAGGAGATCGTGCAAGGCACCTACGCGCGCGAGCTCGCAGAGGTGCCCCCGGGTGAGAACTACCTGCACTTCACCGAGAAGCGGGGCCACCCCTCCCCGCGCTTCAAGTGGCGCAGCCGCTACTGGAGCTTCCTGCTCAAGCTCCACCCCGACAGGCCCTCGCCGACGATCCAGGGCCAGCCCGGCCCGTGGGTGGGCCCGTTCCACTGGGAGGGCCGTCGGCTGCGCGTGGCCGAGCTCAAGAGGCTGATGACGTTCCCAGACGACTACCTCATCTGCGGCAACCGCCGCGAGCAGCAGTTGCAGCTTGGGAACGCCGTTCCGCCCCTGCTGGCCGCTCGAGTGGCGGATCGGCTCGCCGCGGAGCTCGGACGCCTCGGAGTCACTGCACGCTTGCCGCTCGCCGCCTGAGGCCGCGTCAGCGAGGGCAGTGAGCTGTCAGCGCCTCGCCTATCCGCGCGGCGCTCGCGGCGGGATCGTCATGCTCCCAGAAACGCAGCACACGCCAGCCGGCAGCAGCCAGCCTTGCGTCCACGGCGCGGTCGCGGGCGACGTTCAGCGCGAGCTTCGGTCCCCAGTAGTCGGTGTTCGCACGCGGCTGGTTGCCGTGCACCGGACATGAGTGCCAGAAGCATCCGTCGATGAAGATGGCGAGCCTCGCGCGGGTGAACACCACATCGGGACGAACCACGCGACCTGCGTCGCGCAGCGGGTAGTCCTTGCGAAATCGTAGGCCGAGCCGGTGAAGCTCAGAGCGCAGCAAGGCCTCGGGGCGCGTGTCGCAGCGTCCGTTGCGGCGCATGCGCGCGCTGACGGCCTCACTCGATGGGTGCGGGTAGGGGAGGCCGTTTACGCGCAGGGGCTTGCCGGCGAGCCCGTCGAGGGCGCGGCCGCTAGGCGACTGCGTCGGCAAGGCAGTGCTCCCAGCTGTCATCGATGCGCTGAATCGCCGCGATGCGATCTTGATGGGTGACGTCGCGCTGCAGCAGTGCGGAGCGCTTGTAGCGGAACTCCCAGCGCCGCCAGGGTCCATACATGCACGCGGCCACCGCATCGAACTGGGAAGGGCTATACAAGCGGCTCTTTGGATCCCCCTTCGACGCGCGCGTCTTCTGCGTCTCGACCTTTGGGGTGCCGTCGGCATAGGTCGTGGAGGAGGCGTTCTTGCACTCCACGCTCACGCGACGTCCGTCGCGCAGCTCGACGAAGAAGTCCGGCGGTCCCTCCTGTTGGCCCAGCTCGAGCTCGACCACTGCGGGGTCTGTGGCGAGCGCCCGGTGCAGGTGGCGCTCGGCCACGCCGCCGCGAACGGCCATCCCCAGCCTTGGGCGCTCGCGGATGACGTCGAGTATCTCCTGGCCGCTAAGCCCTAGCTCGAGCTCCAGCGTGTGTGCGTCGGACGGTGTGGCGGCATCCTGTGCGGCGCGAAAGCGAAGCGGAGGCTCGAGGCCGAGCGACTGGGCGCTGCGCTCGAGACGAACGTAGTCGAGGAATCGCTCAGGTCTCAGTGCGAGGAGCGTCTCGACTCCGAGGGTCGCGCGTGGGGCCGTGCGCCGCTCACCCGAGATGTTGTCGCGCTCCCACACGTGCCACCCCGACTCCCGCGCCGCGTCGATCTCGGCGTCCTTGAAGAAGACCGAGATGCCCAGCGGGAGTGGGTCGTACACGAGCGGATCGAGCGCGATCAGCAAGCCGGCATCGGGATGCGCTCCGAGGACAAGCGTGACATCGACGCTGAGCGGATCGAAGCCGACCGCGTGGTGTTGCTCTCGCCACGTTCGGTCGTTGACGTTGCCGTAGCGGATCTGGAGGCGATGCTCGTCTTGTGGGCGGTGGCGCGTCTCGACTCGGTTCGCAAGGAAGACGTACGCGCACAGGACCGTGCGCTCACCCCGCTCGAGCTCGACCGCGAGGAACAGAGGCGCGCTGCCGGTCCCGCTCGAGTGGAGCACGTGCCCGCCGCTGCGCTCGACCGCTGATTCGACGAACCGGTGGTACGGACGCAGAGCACGCTCGTAGATCCGCGCGTACGAGCGCCCACAGGCGAGATGCATAGGACACTTCTACCAGGAGATGCTTTCAGGGCCTGGTTGGCACGCCGGCTCATCCGGCAAGCCATAAGACAGAGACATTGCGGGGCGTCCTCCGCGCGGCGAGCCGTGCCCAGTCCCAGCAACGGATCGACGAGTTGAAATCGATCTGCCCATATGAAAGCGTGCCGGCCATGTCGAGTCCCCAGCTCGAGGTGCCAAGCGACTGGTATCGCTTCGCCTATCCCCCGGAGATGGCCAAGCTGCCGTGGGCTCAGAAGACCGGCGTCGAAGTGGACCGGCTGCTCACGATGCTCAAGCCACAGGGCAGCGAGCGCATCCTCGACCTGGCGTGCGGCACGGGCAGGCACACGCTCGAGCTCAGGCGACGGGGCTTCCCGGTCGTCGGCGTCGAGCTTCTGGAGTCGAACGTCAAGGTCGCGCAGGATGCCGCCGAGGAGCAGTCGCTGGACGTCGAGTTCATTCAGGCCGACCTCCGTGAGCTCGAGCTCGACGAGGAGTTCGACATCGTCCTCAGCCTCAACGACGGGGCGATCGGCTACTTCGAGTCCGAAGCCGAGAACATGCGGACCTTCGAGGTCATCTCCCGCGCGCTGCGCAGCTCCGGGCGCCACCTGCTGCAGATCGCAAACGTGCTGCACGCCGAGCGCCACATGCCGGTCAAGGGCTGGATCGACGGCCCCGGCGCGCTCGAACTGATCGACCACCACTGGAACAACATGACGCGGTGCCTCGAAGGCACGACCGCGACGATCGCCGTCGGCGAGGTCTTCCAGGGCTATGAGCCGATCCCGTTTCGCAAACGCCTGTACTCGGTCGATGAGCTCAGAGAGATCTACGCTTCTGTGGGGATGGCCCTGACCGAGACGTTCCGTGGCAACGGCAAAGCCGGACGGCCGCGCAACACGCAGTACGAGGTCTTCATCGAGGCCACGAAGGGCTAGGCGCGGGGTGCAGGGAGGTCGCCTCGCGCCGTAGTCTTCCCGGCGTGAGCCGTCGCGAGCAGATCAGGATGAGCGAGGCCGAGGTCGCCTCGTTCCTGGCTGAGGAGCGTACCGTGACCTGTGCTACCAACGGACCGCGTGGCTGGCCGCACCTGATGCCGCTCTGGTATGTCCTGCGCGACGCCCCGCCCGGGGAGCCGGCCCCGCGCCTGTGGGCCTGGACCTACGCCGTCTCCCAGAAGGTTCGCAACCTGGAGCGCGACCCGCGCGCCACGCTCCAGGTCGAGGCCGGCGAGCAGTATCAGGAGCTGCGGGGCGTGATGCTCGAGTGCCAGGGGGTCGTGCATCGCGACCTCGACGTGGTCAAAGCGCTCGGCCACGAGATCTTCGCCCGCTACGCCTCTCCCCGCGGGCAGCCGCTGGCCGAGAACCTGCCGGCCGAGGTGGGCGAGATGGTCGACATGCAGGCTGTCAAGCGCGTGGCGCTCGAGCTCGTCGAGACACGCCGCGCGAGCTGGGATCACCGCAAGCTGGGCGGCACCTACTGAGCTGTGCGCCAGCCACGCTGCCGGTCTCCGTCGGAGAGACACCGTGTCGGGTAGACTCGAGCAAGGTGACCCCTCGTTGGGCGCAAGTCCTTCGTTGGGTCACCGCTTCCGCGACAGTCCCATCACACGGCACGCAGCCGGACCAGGGCATCGGGCGAAAAGTGGGCCCGCTCCCAGTTCTGTGCCCGCTTCAGGCTCTTGAGGGCTGTGTCGTCAAAGATCGCGTCGCGGAAGTAGGTATCCGCGACGTTCGCTCCGTCGAATCGAGCGCCGCGAAGATCGGCGTTCCTCTCGAGGTGCGCTGCCTGCATTCGAGCCCCCTCGAACCGAGCGTTCCGGAGATCAGCCCCCTCTAGGTGTGCGTTCACCAGCTCCGCCCCCTTGAACCGAGTGCCGATGCAGCGAGCGCCTGGAAGACGTGCGTTGAACAGGCTCGCGCCAATACCTTGAATCGTCGCGTCGTCGAGAATCACACCTGGGCCTCGCGCGTCCCGCAGCGAGGTCTCGCTGAGATCAGCCCCTGCCAGGTTTGCCTCGGCAAGGTTTGCGCCTCCGAGATCCAGACCGGCGAGTCTCGCCCCAAATAGCTGAGCCCTCGCAAAGTCAAGCTCGATCGGGTCGAACGGCGTTTCCTCGCCTGTCGACATCGCCTCCTCGAACGTCCTGATGAGCAGGCGGGCGATCGCAGGCGTATGGCCCACCTTCAGATTCGCGAGAACGGCCAGACGTACCTGGTGGCGAAATCCACCGTCCTCTCTGCCGAGAAACCCCAGCAGAGATACGACCGCTCCGGCCTGTACTGGTTCGCTCGGAGAGCCCAGATCCAGCAATAGCTGCGAGAAGCGCGCCGCGAGCTCGCGTTTGCTTTCCAGCTCTCGTTGTTCGCGCGCCTGACCTCTCTGCGTCTGCTCGGCGTCGCTCTGACGGGACTGCTCCTTGATCTGCCCCCGGAGCGTGATCGCAACGGCCGCGATTGCCGCGAGCGCGGTGAGCAGCGCCGCGTAGGTGGAGAAGAAGCCACGGAAGCCGGAGGACCTCCGGATTTCAGAGTGAAGCTTGTCGACTTCGGCTTGCAGCTTCTCACGCGCCAGCGCGGATTCATCAGGTATCGCGCTGCTCGTGCCCGCGCTGCTCGTGCCCTGCGCACTGGGCGCACGAGCGAAGGTCAGCCCGGACACGGGCCCGAAGCCTGCCAGCGTCAAGGTGAGAAGCGCGATCGTCAGCACCATCTTTACGTGACCGTTCATGGTGGCGCAGCATCCCAGCTCCAGAGACCGCGCACAAGCGTGTGATTCGGCCGTCGGGCAGATTGCGGCATTCGGGATCTTGGGATTGGCCTGCCCGCCCGGGATGGGTGCCACCCGCCCGCGTGGTTATCCGACATTCACTCGTAGGGAGTCCTGTGGCGTTTCAATGGCATCCGCAGCTGCACCGCGAATTGCCGAGCTCGCGATCAAGACCTGGCCGCGGGCGCCGAGCTAGCTCGCGCACGGGATTGGGCCGCCTGTTCGCGGCACGGATGCGGGGGACGCCTGAAAGTCGGCCCAGATAGGCTCCCTCATAGATGGATCCACTCAAGGGATTGATCCTCTCCGGGGGCAAGGGCACGCGCCTGCGCCCGATCACGCATACCAGCGCCAAGCAGCTGGTGCCGGTGGCCAACAAGCCGGTGCTCTTCTATGGCATCGAGGCGATGGCCGAGGCGGGGATCGAGGAGGTCGGAATCATCATCGCCCCCGAGACCGGGGCCGAGATCGAAGCCGTGGCCGGCGATGGCTCGCGCTTCGGGGTGCGCATCACCTACATCCTCCAGGACGAGCCCCTCGGCCTCGCCCACGCCGTGCTCACGGCCGAGCCGTTCCTGGGGGAGAGCCCGTTCGTGATGTATCTAGGCGACAACCTGCTCCAGGGGGGGATCGCCGACCTCGTGGCGGCCTTCGCCGAGCACGAGCCCGACGCCCTGATCCTGCTCACGCCCGTGCCCGATCCCGAGAACTACGGCGTCGCGGAGCTGGCCCCGGCGGAGCACGGCCAGATAGGACGGGTGGTGCGCCTCGTCGAGAAGCCCTCCGAGCCGGCGACCGACCTGGCGCTCGTGGGCGTCTACATGTTCACGGCCGGCATCCATGACGCGGCGCGCGCGATCGAGCCCTCGCCCCGCGGCGAGCTCGAGATCACCGACGCTATCCAGTACCTGGTGGACTCGGGCATGCGCGTGGAGCCCCATGTGGTGCGCGGCTGGTGGAAGGACACGGGGCGCCTGGAGGACATGCTCGAGGCCAACCGCCTGATCCTCGACAACCTGCTCGAGCGTGTCGAGGGCGAGCTGATCGAGTCCCAGGTCGACGGGCGTGTGGTGATCGAGCCTGGGGCTCGCCTCGAACGCACCACGGTGCGCGGCCCCGCGATCGTGGGTGCCGGGGCCCGGCTCAGCGACTGCTACATAGGCCCCTACACCGCCATCGGCGAGCGCTGCGTGATCTCGGGCGCCGAGGTCGAGCACTCGATCCTGCTCGCCGGCTGCACCGTCAGCGACCTCGACGGGCGCATGGAGTCCTCGCTGCTCGGGCGCAACGTGACGATCAGGCGTGGGGATCGCCAGCCGCGCGCATACCGCTTCATGGTTGGCGATAACTCGGACATCTCGATCCTGTGAGGGTCCTCGTCGTAGGTGCCGCCGGGATGCTCGGCCTGGACGTGCTGCGTGCCGGCGAGCGCGCCGGGCACGAGCTGATCGGGATGGACCTCCCCGAGGTCGACATCACCGATCCCGCCTCCGTCGAGGGGGCGTTGCAGCGCGTGGTCCCGGACGCCGTGCTCAACTGCGCAGCGCTGACCGACGTCGACGGCCAGGAGTCCATGCGCGAGCTCGCGCAGGCGGTCAACGCAGACGGCGCCGGCAACCTCGCCCGGGCGGCCGCGATGGCGGGCGTGGGACTCGTGCACGTCTCGACCGACTACGTCTTCAACGGCGAGGCGCCGCGTGACGCGGCCGGCAATCCGCGCCCCTATCTCGAGTCCGACCCCACCGGTCCCCGCTCGGTCTACGGCGAGAGCAAGCTCGCGGGCGAGCGCCAGGTGCTCGCCGCCTCCCCGTCGCACACCGTCGCGCGCACCGCGTGGCTATTCGGGGTCGGCGGGAAGAACTTCGTCGAGACGATGCTCACGCTGGCCACCGAGCGCGACGCCGTGCAGGTCGTCACCGATCAGGAGGGCTGTCCGACCTGGAGCGGTCATCTCGCACCGGCGTTGCTCGGTCTGATCGAGCGCGGCGTCCACGGCCTCGTGCATCTGGCGGGCTCAGGTCACGTCTCCTGGAACGGCTTCGCCCAGGAGATCTTTCGCCAGGCCGAGGTGGAGTGTCGCGTCGAGGAGGCGAGCAGCGCCGCGATGGCGCGCCCCGCGCCGCGGCCCCCGTGGTCGGCGCTCGAATCAGAACGCGAGGACGTGCTGCCGCTGCCTCCATGGCAGGATGGACTGGCGGGCTATCTGGCGGCGCGCGCTGGGATGATGCGCGTATGAAACTGCTCGTATGCGGCGGTGCCGGGTTCATCGGCTCCACATTCGTCCGACAGCGCCTGGGCGAGCACGGCGATGAGGTGACCGTGCTCGACAAGCTCACCTACGCCGGTCGTGAGGAGAACTTCCACGACATCGCGGGCGACCCTGGCTTCCGCTTCCTCAAGGGCGCGATCGAGGATCGCGAAGCTGTCTCCGCGGCTTTGGAGGCGGCCGATCCGCAGGCGATCGTGAACTTCGCGGCCGAGACGCACGTGGATCGCTCGATCGCAGAGCCCGACGCATTTGTGCGCACGCACGCCCTCGGCACCTACGTGCTGCTCGATGCGGCCCGTGAGCACAACATCCGCTACGTGCAGGTCTCAACCGATGAGGTCTACGGCTCGATCGATGAGGGCACCTTCACCGAGGAGAGCCCGCTGGCTCCCTCCTCGCCCTACTCGGCCACCAAGGCCGGTGCCGACCTGCTCGTACAGAGCTACTTCCACACCTACGGCCTACCTGCGCTGATCTGTCGCGGCTCGAACAACTACGGCCCCTACCAGTACCCCGAGAAGCTGATCCCGCTGATGATCCTCAACGCCCTGCACGGAGACAGGCTGCCGGTCTACGGGGACGGGATGCAGGTACGAAACTGGATCCACGCCACCGACTTCGCCGCCGCGATCGGCCACGTGCTCGAGCACGGCCAGCCGGGAGAGGTCTACAACGCGGGCGGCCCCGACGAGGAGGCCAACATGACCGTCGTGCGGCGCATCATCGAGCTGACCGGGGCGAGCGAGTCGCAGATCGAGCACGTCGCCGACCGCCCGGGCCACGACCTGCGCTACTCGCTCTCCTCCGAGAAGGTCCGCGCGCTCGGCTGGAGCCCGCGGGTGCGCTTCGAGGAGGGTCTCGAGCAGACCGTGGCGTGGTATCGCGAGAACGGATGGTGGTGGGAGCCGATCCGCTCGGGCGAGTACCGCGCCTACTACGAGCGCCAGTACGGGCGCTCGTTGCAGCACTGAGCCCACCTCGGAGCACTCGATGCCGATTGCGCGGCGCTAGCCTCAAGCGGTGCCCCTGAGCCACTTCAGTCCCGCCACCCGCAACTGGTTCGAGAAGGCGTTCCTCGCTCCAACCGCCGCGCAGGCGCAGGCGTGGCCGGCGATCGCCGCTGGAGAGCACGTGCTCGTCTCCGCGCCCACCGGCTCGGGCAAGACGCTCGCAGCGTTCCTATGGGCGCTCGATCGGCTGAGCAGCCGCGAGCCCGCTGCCGACCAGGGCACCCGCGTGGTCTACGTGAGCCCCCTGAAGGCCCTGGCGTATGACATCGAGCGCAATCTTCGAGCTCCCTTGCGAGGCATCGGAGCGGAGGAGGTGACCGTGGGGATCCGCACGGGCGACACCCCGCAGCGCGAGCGGGCGGCGATGGCGCGCAAGCCGCCCGACATCCTCGTCACCACCCCCGAGTCCCTCTACCTGATCCTCACGTCCAAGGCGCGGGAGATGCTCGGCGGCGTCGAGGCGGTGATCGTCGATGAGATCCACGCCGTCGCGCACTCCAAGCGCGGCGCCCACCTGGCGCTCACGCTCGAGCGTCTCGAGGAGCAGGCGCAGCGGCCGGTGCAGCGCATCGGCCTGAGCGCCACCCAGAACCCCCTTGAGGAGATCGGCCGCTTCCTGGTGGGCCCCACTCGCGAGGTAACCGTCATCGACGCGGGCGCCCGCACCCTGCAGGGCACAGGCAAGTCGCTCGACCTGCGCATCGAAGTTCCCGTCGAGTCTATGGCCGAACCGGGAGCATCGACTGTGCTGACGCCACCAGAGGGAGTCGCGCTCGACCCACTCGAGCCGCTCCCAGGAGGCGAGTCCACCCGCAACTCGATCTGGCCCGCCATCTACCCGAACCTGCTCGAGCAGGTTCGCGCCCACACCTCCACGATCGTGTTCGTCAACAACCGGCGCTCCGCCGAGAGGGTCGCCCTGCGCCTCAACGAGCTCGCCGAGGAGGAGATCGCCCGTGCCCACCACGGCTCGCTCGCGCGCGAGGAGCGCACCAAGGTCGAGGAGCTGCTCAAGGCAGGCAAGCTCCCCTGCCTGGTGGCCACCAGCTCGCTGGAGCTCGGGATAGACATGGGCGCAGTCGACCTCGTCCTGCAGATCGAGTCCCCGAAGTCCGTAGCCCGTGGCCTGCAGCGCATCGGCCGCGCCGGCCACGGCGTCGGCGAGGTCAGCGTCGGGCGCATCTTCCCGAAGTTCCGCGGCGACCTGCTCGAGTGCGCCGTCGTCGTCCGCCGCATGCACGAAGGACTGATCGAGCCGACGGTCGTGCCAAAGAACGCCCTCGACGTCCTCGCTCAGCAGATCGTCGCGATCGCCGTCTCGGCGGAGCCCGCGGGGAAGGGGAGCGAGGATGCCCCCGACCTGGGGGTCTCGGTCGACGAGCTGCACGCGCTCGTGAAGCGCACCCACTCCTACTCCGAGCTCTCCCGCGAGCTGCTCGAGAACGTGCTCGACATGCTCGACGGGCGCTATCCGTCCAAGGAGCTCGGTGAGCTGCGCGCCCGGATCGTCTGGGACCGCGTCGCCGGGGTGATACGTGCGCGCAAGGGCTCCCGACAGCTGGCGATCGCCAACGCCGGGACGATCCCCGACCGTGGCCTCTACGCGGTCACCCTCCCGGATGGGCGGCGCGTGGGCGAGCTCGACGAGGAGATGGTCTACGAGGCGCGCCCCGGTCAGGCCTTCCTGCTCGGCGCCTCCAGCTGGCGGATCGAGGAGATCACCCGCGACCGCGTGATCGTCACCCCGGCGCCCGGCGCGCCAGGGGCGGTGCCCTTCTGGAAGGGCGACTCGATCGGGCGACCGAAGGAGCTCGGCGAGGCGATCGGCGCCTTCTCGCGCTGGGCTGTGGAGCAGGACGCCGAGACGCTGCAGCGCGACTACGACCTCGACGAGCGTGCCGCGCGCAACCTGCTGGCCTACCTGCGCGAGCAGCAGGCCGCCACGCGCGTGCTGCCGAGCGAGCGCACGATCGTGCTCGAGCGCTTTCGCGACGAGATCGGCGACTGGCGCCTGTGCGTGCTCTCTCCCTATGGCGGTCGCGTCCACGCCGCCTGGGGCCTCGCGCTCTCGGCGCGCATCCACGAGCGCTTCGGTCTGGAGGCCGACGCGATCTGGTCAGACGACGGCATCGTCCTGCACCTTCCGGATCTCGACGCCGACGAGGCCGAGTCCCTGCCCTCAGCGGCTGAGCTGCTGATGCTCGAGCCCGACGAGGTCGAGGCTGCTGTCACCGCCGAGCTCGGCGGCTCGGCCCTCTTCGGCGCGCGCTTTCGCGAGAACGCCTCGCGCGCGCTGCTGATCCCCCGTGCCTACCCCGGGAGACGCACGCCGCTGTGGCAGCAGCGCCTGAAGGCCCAGAACCTGCTCGAGGTCGCCCGCCGCTACGCCGACTTCCCGATCGTCCTCGAGACATACAGGGAGTGCCTGCGCGACGTGCTCGACGTACCTGGCCTGGAAGAGCTGCTGCGGGGGCTGCACACGCGCGAGATCTCCCTCGTCGAGGTCGAGACCCAGACGGCCTCGCCCTTCGCCTCCTCCCTGCTGTTCGACTACGTCGCCACCTATATGTACGAGGGCGACACCCCGAGCGCCGAGCGTCGTGCCGCCGCGCTCTCGCTCGACCGCGACCTGCTGCGCGAGCTGCTCGGCCAGGAGGAGCTGCGCGAGCTGATCGACCCCGGGGCGCTCGCGCGCGTGGAAGCCGATCTGCAGCACCGCTCCGAGATGACCCGCGCGACCGGGCGCGACGGCCTCCACGACGTCCTGCGCCACGTCGGCGACCTCAACGCCCACGAGGTCGCAGAACGCGTCTTCGAGGGCATCGAGTCAGAGCCCCTGCTGCGCGAGCTCGAGCGCGAACGGCGCGCGATCCGCCTGCGCCTCGGCGGCGAGGAGCGCTGGGCGGCCGCCGACGAGGCAGGCCTCTATCGAGACGCTCTCGGGGCGGTCCCGCCGGGCGGGCTGCCCGAGGCCTTCCTCGCCGACGTGCCCGACGCGCTCTCCGAGCTCCTCGCGCGCTACGCCCGCACCCACGGCCCCTTCACGAGCGAGGACATTCACGCCCGCTACGGCGTCGACGCGAGCGCCGTGCTGCGCGAGCTCGAGCGCGCCGGCGATCTCGTCCGCGGGGAGCTTCGGCCGGGGGGCAGCGAGCGCGACTGGTGCGACGTCGAGGTCCTGCGCCGTCTCAGGCGCGCTTCGCTGGCCGCCCTGCGCAAGGAGATCGAGCCGGCCGAGCAGCGGCGCCTGGCGGCCTTCCTGCCCTCCTGGCAGGGCGTCGACCGCCACTCCGGCGCCGGAGCCGGAGTGGACCGCCTGCGCGAAGTGCTCGTGCCGCTGCAGGGGCTCGCGCTGCCCGTGGAGATCTGGGAGCGCGACGTGCTTCCGCGCCGCACCGGCGCCTACTCGCCCTCGTGGATGGACGCCCTCTGCGCCAGCGGCGAGCTCGTGTGGGTGGGCGCCGGGCCGCTCGGGCGCTCGGGCAGGGTCGCGCTGTACTTCCGCGAGGACGCCACCGCGATCGGGCCGCCCCCCTCTGCTCCCTCGGCCCGCACCGGATACGAGCCGCCGAGCAACTCCGAGCACGAGCTCCTGCGCGCGCGCCTGCAGGGCGGACCCGCGTTCTTCACGGATCTGCTCGCCGATCTCGACGCGCCGGCCGAGGCACTGCGCGAGGCGCTCTGGGACCTCGTGTGGGCCGGCGAGGTCACCAACGACGCCTGGGCGCCCCTGCGGGCTCCCCGCCTGGCGTTGGCCCGCTCCGAGCGCTCCTCCGTCGCGCCGGGCGCGTTCACCGGCCGCAGCGGCGGCGGAGCACGCTCGCGCTTCAGCGGCAGGCGCCGCAGCGGGGCGCAGTCCCAGGTTCAGGGCCGCTGGTCGCTGATCGCGCCCGTGTTCCACGGCGTTCAAGATGGTCCAGTGGGTGCGCTCGAGCGCAGGCGCGCGCTGGCGGAGCTCCTGCTCGAGCGCTATGGGATCGTCACCCGCGAGCAGGTCCTGGCCGAGGGGATCAAGGGCGGCTTCGCGATGCTCTACGACACCTTCTCCAACCTCGAGACCCTCGGCGTCTGTCGTCGCGGCTACTTCGTCGAGGGCATGGGCGGCGCCCAGTTCGCGCTCCCCGGCGCCGTCGAGCGGCTGCGTGCGCCGTCAGAGAGGTCGCGGACGCTCGTGCTCGGCGCCGCCGATCCGGCGCAGCCCTACGGTGCCGCACTGCCGTGGCCCAAGCGGGAGGAGACCGGCGTCCGCCCGCTGCGCCCCGCGCGCGTCGCCGGTGCCTATGTGGTGACGGTCCAGGACGAGCCGATCCTCTACGTGGAGCGCGGCGGGCGTGGCCTGGTGGCTCTGATCGGCGAGGCGCTGCGAGGCGCAGCTGGCTCGACGGCGCCCGGCCGGGAGCCCGACCGGCTGCGCGAGGCGCTCGAGGCGCTCGCGGACGCGGTGCGCGCCGGGCGCGTGCCCAAGCTCGCGCTCGAGCGCATCGACGGGCAGCCCGCGATCGCCTCCGAGCTGGCCGGGGCGCTCGTCGAGCTCGGCTTCCAGTCGGGGCCGCGCCGGCTGACGCTCAGCGCCTGAGACACGCAGAAGGCCACCCCAGCCATGCGGATTCCGGCTATCTGGATCCCGCAAGCTGCGCGTGTTTGCACCCGATAACCCGAATCCCATTGTCTGTCGGACGATTGCACCGGTGGGAGACACCGGTGGAATCGTTCGAAGGAGATTGTTATTAAAGATGCATAGGACTTGCACTCGACATTCAACTAGTTTATGTTCTAGAACCGTGGGGATGAGCCGAACAAGAGGCCAGCAAGCACCGCTGTACCGCAGGTTGCCGCACGGGCCGAACGGTATGGACCGGGAGGAAGTGGCCCGCAACCAGCGGACACGCCTCTACGGCGCGATGATCGAGTCGATCTCGCAGCGGGGCTACCACGCCACGACCGTGGCCCACGTGATCGGCCTGGCGGGCGTCTCGCGCCGGGCCTTCTACGAGCAGTTCTCCAACAAGGAGCAGTGCTTCCTGGCCACCTACGACATCGTCGTGGCCGGGGCGCGCAAGCGCATGCTGGAGGCGTGGGCGGGCGAGCGCGGATGGGCCAATCGTGTCCACGCCGCCTGCAAGACGCTGCTCGACGACGTGGCCGAGAACCCGAAGGGACCGCGCCTCGTCCTGGTGGACTCGCTCGGCATCGGCCCCAAGGCCCGCGAACGCATGCAGCTCGCCGGCTTCACGTTCGAGCGCCTGGTTGCGACCGCGTTCGCGGCGGCGCCGAACGAGGTCGGCTTCCCCAAGCTGACCTCGCGGGCGATCGTCGGGGGCGTGCGCCACGTGGTGTTTATGCGCATGCTCGAGGGTCGCGAGCGCGAGCTGTACGCGCTGACCGACGAAGTGCTCGACTGGATCGAGTCCTACCGCACGCCGGCGGCAGCGCGCCTGGGGATGCTGGGCCTGGCCAAGCCGGCGCACGTTCCGCCCACCCCGGCCGCCTTCCTCGCGCGCGACGACAGGCGGGCGCGGCTGCTCGGCTCGGTCGTGCACCTGACGCTCGACTCCGGCTACGCGACGCTGACCGATCCGCAGATCGCCCAGTTCGCGGGGATCTCGACCGAGGCCTTCCACAAGCAGTTCGCCAACAAGGAAGAGTGCTTCCTCGCCGTCCTCGACGAATTCGTCTCCGAAGCGCTGCAGTCGGTTCGCCCGAGCCTCGAGGGAGCGGAGTCGTGGCCCGAAGCCGTCTACCGGGCGATCGGCGCCTTCGTCGAGTACCTGGTGGCGCATCAGGCGCTGCTGCGGATCGCCTTCATCGACCTCTTCGAAGTCGGCCCGGGCATGATCGGGCGCATGACGCGCTCGGTCGAGGGCTTCACCAAGCTGCTCACCGAGTCCGCCCCGGTCCCCCAACGTGGTCCAAACGTCGCGCTGGAAGCGGTCACGGGCGCGCTGTGGGGGATCATCGGCAGCTACGTGGCCAACAATCGCCTCTCGCGCCTTCCCTCCCTCGTCGACCAGCTCGCCTTCACGGTGCTGGCCCCGTACATAGGACCGAAGGCCGCGGTCGAGACGCTTCAGGCTGCGCGCAGGCCGCCCCGCTGCAGCTGAGCGCAAGCGAGCGCCCCGACGGTCGAGGAGCTCCGCGCCGTCGAGGCGGCCACTCTGCAATCGTGGGCCTGCATGAACGAGCTCGCCAAGCGCCCCCGTCGCGTCGGTCACAAGGGCGCCCACCACATCGAGCCCGGCAACACGCTCGCGTCCTTCGACGCGGCCCTGCACCACGACGTGGACATGATCGAGCTGGACGTGCTCAGCGAGCACGCCGACGGCAGCGGGCGGCTGCTCGTCGCCCACGACTACGAGGACATGCGCTCGCGCGAGCCGCTGAGCTTCGAGGACGCGCTCGCACACCTCTCGGGCGAGGCCTTCGCGGGGATCGAATTCGACGTGGACATCAAGCTCCCGGGCTACGAGATGCGGGTGCTGGAGGCGCTGCGCGAGCGCGATCTCGTGGCGCGCACGCTGATCAGCGGCATGTTCCCGTCGGGCCTCGCCCGCATCAGGGCGGCAGAGCCGTCGCTGCGCCTCGGCTGGTCGGTCCCGCGCGTGCGACGCGACTACACCACCGACATGCTCACGGCGATCCCGGCGCTGGCGATGCTCACCGGCTACCGCGCCACGCTTCCCCGCCGCGTCCGCACGGCCCTGCGCGAAGGGCGCTTCGACGCGATCATGGCCCACTGGCGCGTGGTCACGCCCGCGCTGCTGCGGGCGGTGGCGCAGGGCGGCGGCGAGATCTACGTGTGGACGGTGGACGATGCGCGGATGATCGCCAAGCTCACCGCCATGGGCGTCGACGGCATCATCACCAACGACCCGCGGCTGTTCAGCCGATCGGGCAGCTAGCGGCGCTGAACCCGGCGGGGTCGGCGCCGGCGACGCTCTTGTGCCCGGCGACCGTGGGCCTGGCGGCTGACAGCAGGACCTTCTTGCCGCGCCGCCACTGGAAGTCCACGACCCCGCGCAGCTCCGAGGCGGGCTTGCCGGCCACCGGCACCAGCTGGAAGCTGCTGCCTCCCTCGCGCGCAGCCGCGGAGCCTCCGACGGCCACGAAGCTCGGCGCGGCGCCGCTGGAGAGATCGACCCAGCGTTTGCTGAGGTTCAGGTACTGCAGGCGAAAGCTCATGTACATCCTGTCGCCGGCCTGCCCGTCCCCGGGCATCGAGCCGCGGACGCCCACGGTGTCGGGCTGGTCGATGGGGGCGCAGACGTCGATCGTGGCCCACAGTTCGTGCGAGCTGAGCATGGCGTGGGCCTTGATCGGCGGAGCCTTCGCGGGGGAGGAGCTCTGCGCCAGCGCAGGCGTCGCGAAGATGGCCGCGAGCACGCCGGCGGCGCCCAGGAGCACGGTGCGGATCGACTGGGGCATGGCGTGACCATACAGCCGCCGCTCGCTGTCCGGCGTCGGTCGTCTCGGCGCGAGCCCGTTGTGGTATTCCCTGGGTGATGGGGGCGACGCGCTCAGCCGAGGTCGTGGAACTGCTCGGGAGGGTGCCTGCCTTCTCCACCCTCGACCCGAGCGATCTGCAGCGGATCGCCGAGGTCGCGGTGCCCCGCACGGTCGAGCCCGGCGAGGCCGTGTTTCGCGAGGGGGATGCCAGCGACACCTGTTACATCGTGCGCGAGGGGCAGCTGCGGGCGGTCCGCTCGCACGGCGACGGGCGCACGATCACGCTCGCCACGTTCGGGCCGGGCGAGATCTTCGGGGAGCTTGCGATGTTCGAGGACGAGCGCCGCTCGGCCACCGTGGAAGCGCTCGAGCCCACGAGCGTGGTCGGGGTGCTCGGGCCCGACATGCGCAGGCTGATGGGCGAATATCCGTCGATCGCGGCGCGCCTCGTGATCGCGCTGGGGCGCCGCCTGCGCGAGATGAACGAGCGCCTCTCGCGCCAGTCCTTCCAGACCGTGCAGAGCCGGGTGGCGGTCGTGCTCAGCGAGCTCGTCGACCAGGAGATCGCCGCCGGCAAGGACGGCTCAGACGTGCTGGTCACGACCACCCAGGCGGACCTCGCCCAGCTCGCGGGCTCCTCGCGCGAGTCGGCCAGCCGCTTCCTCGCCGTGCTCGAGCGGGCCGGGGTGATCTCCCAGGGCCGCGGGCGCCTGGTCGTCCATAACGCGGACGCGCTCAAGCAGTATGTCTTCTAAGTCGTCCCGACCGACCCGCCCGCCGCGGGGCTCGCAGGCGCGCGAGTTCTCCGCCGGGGGGGTGGTCGTGCGCGACGGTCAGGTGGTGGTGATCGTGCCCACCCGTCGCGCCGCCGACGGCTCGCGTGTGCTCGCCTTGCCCAAGGGCCACGTCGATCCCGGCGAGACGCCGATCGAGGCGGCAAGGCGGGAGGTGCGGGAGGAGACGGGCATCCTCGCCGAGGCGGTGACCGAGCTGGGCGAGTCTCGCTACTGGTATCGCCGCGACGGGCGAACGATCGGAAAGCGAGTGACCTTCTTCCTGTTCGACTACGTCGAGGGCGACACCGAGGATCACGACGACGAGGTCGAGGAGGTGCGCTGGATCGCGTTGCAGGACGCAAAGACCGCGCTCACGCACACCGCCGAGCGCGAGATGGTCGCGCTCGCGCTCGCCTATCTCGCCAAAGACCGATAGCCTGCCGGTCGCGATGCAGGTCCTGAACTTCTACTCCACGATCTTTGCCGACGAGCTCAAGCGCGGGCGCAAGACGGCCACGATCCGCCTGGGCGACAAGTCGGGCAAGTACCGCAAGAACCAGGCCGTGCTCGTGACCATCGGCTATCAGTACTCGCCGCGCGAACGGATCTTCGAAGCGGTGATCGACAACGTCGAGGTGATGAAGCTCGCCGACCTCTCCCCGCGCGACATCAAGCACGACAACCCCGAGTTCCGCCGCCAGGAGGAGCTGATCAACTTCCTCGAACAGATCTACGGCCGCGCGGTATCCACCGAGGACACCGTCACTGTCGTGCGCTTCTCCCAGATCCTCGAGAACCCCAGCGGCATGACCGAGGCGATGAAGGGCTTCGGCGGCGCGCAGAACTGAAGAGACGGTCGAGGGCGCTTCGCGGAGCGGCGTCCTCGGTCGCTCGCGTGCTAAGCACGCCACGCTCCCTGCGTCCTTGCTCCACCTTGACCCTCGACCGTCTCTTCGGCTTGGTTGGCAGTCAACGCGGCCGACTGCCAATTTTTGCTTGAAACTCGCCGGATCTTCTATATATTGGGGATGTAGCTGGCACTCTCCTCGCGAGAGTGCCAAAAGAGGCGGTTCCGCCCAGTCACCAGAGGGCCGCGGGCCGCCGGTCGCATTCTCAGAGACGGAGGTTTTTCGATATGAAGCTCAAGCCCCTGGGCGATCGTTTGATCGTGCAGGCGATCGAGGAGGAGCAGACCACCGCCAGTGGCATCGTCCTCCCCGACACCGCCAAGGAGAAGCCCCAGAAGGGCAAGGTCCTCGCAGTCGGCGACGGCAAGCTCGACGAGGACGGCAAGCGCATCCCGCTGGACGTGAAGAAGGACGACGAGGTCCTCTACAGCAAGTACGGCGGGACCGAGATCAAGGTCGACGGGGAGGATCTGCTCGTGTTGCGCGAGTCCGATGTCCTCGCCCGCGTCGAGTCTTAAGGAGATCCGAGGAATATGGCTCACAAGGAACTGAAGTACGGCTCAGAGGCGCGCAAGTCGCTGGAGGCGGGCGTCGATGCGGTCGCCAACGCGGTCAAGGTCACGCTCGGCCCCAAGGGCCGCTACGTGGTGCTCGACAAGAAGTTCGGCGCGCCCACCATCACCAACGACGGCGTCACGATCGCTAGGGAGATCGAGGTCGAGGACGTCTTCGAGAACCAGGGCGCTCAGCTCGTGCGCGAGGTGGCCACCGCCACCAACGACGTGGCCGGCGACGGCACCACCACCGCGACGGTGCTGGCCCAGGCGATCGTTCGCCAGGGCCTGAAGAACGTTGCAGCCGGCGCGAACCCGCTGGCGCTGAAGCGTGGCATCGAGAAAGCGGTCGATGAGGTCGTCAAGAACATCGCGACGCAGTCCAAGGAGGTCTCCGGCAAGGATCAGATCGCTCGCGTGGCGACGATCTCGGCCGGCGATGAGGAGATCGGCGACGTGATCGCCGATGCGATCGAGAAGGTCGGTAAGGACGGCGTGGTCAACGTCGAGGAGGGCCAGACGTTCGGCATGGACCTCGAGTTCACCGAGGGCATGCAGTTCGACAAGGGCTACATCTCGCCCTACATGGTCACCGACCAGGACCGCATGGAGGCGACTCTGGAGGACCCCTACATCCTGATCGCCAACTCGAAGATCGGCTCGGTGCGCGACGTGCTGCCGGTGCTCGAGGCGGTGATCCAGTCGGGTAAGCCGATCCTGATCATTGCCGAGGACGTCGAGGGCGAGTCCCTCGCGACGCTCGTGGTGAACAAGCTCCGTGGCACCTTCACGGGTGTGGCGGTCAAGGCGCCTGGCTTCGGTGATCGCCGCAAGCGGATGCTCGAGGACATCGCGATCCTGACGAACGGCGAGGTGATCACCGAGGAGATGGGTCTGAAGCTGGAGAACACGACGCTTTCTCAGCTTGGTCGTGCTCGTCGTGTGGTTGTGTCGAAGGACACGACGACGATCGTGGACGGCGCCGGTGAGGCCGAGGCGATCAAGGGTCGTATCAACCAGATCAAAGCCGAAATCGAGAACACCGACTCGGACTTCGACCGCGAGAAGCTGCAGGAGCGCCTTGCAAAGCTCTCCGGCGGCGTGGCCGTGGTCAAGGTCGGTGCGGCGACTGAGACGGAGATGAAGGAGAAGAAGCACCGTGTCGAGGACGCGTTGCAGGCGACTCGGGCGGCGCTCGAGGAGGGCATCGTGCCCGGTGGTGGTGTGGCGTTGCTGCAGGCGGCTGCGGCCGTCAGCATCGGTGAGAACGGCGCTTCGGCCGATGGATCGGACGATGAGCGCACGGGTGCGCGGATCGTGCTGCGTGCGTTGGAGGAGCCGCTTCGTCAGCTCGCCGAGAATGCGGGCCTCGAGGGTTCGGTCGTTGTCAACGATGTCCGCAAGGCGAAGAAGGGCTTTGGCCTGAACGCTTCCACCAACGAGATCGTCGATCTCGTGGCGGCGGGCGTGATCGACCCGGCGATGGTGACGCGCTCTGCCCTGCAGAACGCGGCCTCGATCGCCAAGAACATCCTCACCACCGAGGCGATCGTCGCCGAGGTGCCCGAGAAGGAAGGCGCCGGCGGCGGCGGCGGTGGCATGCCCGACATGTCGGGGATGATGTAGGGAGCTTCTCGCAAGAGCGTGGGTCCCGGGGAGAAGGATGTTCTCCCCGGGGCCCATCTGCGACTGGGCGGCTGTGGATGGGCGTCGCGCTGCCCGGTGACCAGGCTGAGACGGTTCGCGCGTGTCATGCCGATACCCAGGCCCGGCCCATGGACCATGACTGGGCTCCTCACGGCATCGCAGCACTTGACTTGACATCAGTGGGCGGGCTGACTTGCTCGTAGCTCCCCTCGACGGGGCTCGTCGCGTCGAGTGCGCCGTGGTTCCCCGCGGCACCTGTTGACCAAGCACCTGGAAAGTCAATTTATCCGCATCTGCAAAACCGAAGGCTAGGCCGCCATGAGGTCAGACAGAAAAAGCTGTTTCCCACTGTCATGAGAGCAGAAACATGGGTATTTGCAGCGGAAATATAAACGCCACTGGTCATTCCCACCCGTCCTCGCGGCCAGCGACTTGACGGCCTTGGAGCGGCTGGGCATGCTGGGACGGTCAGGTTGAGAGGGTGTACCGATATGGGTCCGCTCGCGGCCTGGCAACGACAACCGTGACTTGTGCCTGTGCAGTAGTGCTGCGCGGGCCACGGTCGTGCTACCCAATGTCCATACGATGTCTCGGCCTTGCCGGGACGGTGGAAGGTACAAAGGGGCTGGCAGGCGAACTTCTGAGCGAATCAGAACTTCTGCTGAAGCCAGAATCAGGTGCTGTCTTTATCGAAATCTCCTACACGATCAAAGGCACCGAAAAATGCCCGGCGACGTTCCTGGGCACGCACAACGTGACTGGGGAACAGGCGGTCACGATTGAAAAAGCCGGGTACAGCGGAAGAAACGAAGACCGGTAACGCTGTCGAAGAAAGCAAACTGACATACTTCAGCAGCAAAGCCGACCTGAAACAGCCTCTCACGATGACATTCACGGGTCTTGGTGACCTCGTGTACGTCTCCAAAGCTGCCTGGACGGTAGGCTCATTGCCGATCTAGCGATATGACTCACGTTCCGTGTGTCGTAGTCCGGCAGTCTGGGAGCTCAGAAAGTTCGCCAGCCTATGCGCGCTCGCAGGCTCAGCGGTGGGGAAGCGGCGCTGGCAGCTACACCGGCGCACGATTAGTAGTCCGACGGCTCATGCTCGCTCGCAAGCCAGTCGGCTGTGAGGCGTCGCCCGGCTCGGGCGGCCACAGCGCCGCTCGGGGCAACCGGCGTGCCGCAGGGTCCGCGTCGAGCCGTGAGGCAGGCACCAGCCCAGTGCCAGTTGGAGCGGGCGCCGCAGTAGGCGGCGGTGAGCGTGGCGATTCAGCGCTCACGAATGTTGGTTCCCAGGGCCGACCATATCGGCGCGGCGCAGGTCGCACGAAAGCCTATCGATATGTTTCCAACATCCAACTGTTGGGAAACCGGCCGTTCTGCGGGGAATAGAGCATCGCCGAGGCGGCGTGCTGTGTCGGAGTTGTGGGCGCCGACCTTGACGGGTCTGAGGTGTCTGTGCATGCTGGGGGAGTCAGCCCGCTGCTTGCTGTGTTGCTGGGCGGGTGGTGGGACTGGCGGGATGGATGCGGTTATAGGCGCCAGTTGGTGTGGGCCGCAAGCCGTGTCTCTTTATTGTCCATTGATCCGTCTTGGCGGTTGCTGAGGCGGTGGAGGTGCTATCGCATGTTGAAACGAAAGATGTTTGGTGTACTTGCCGTGGCTGCGGTTGCCGCGTTCAGCGCTCTTGGCGCGAGCTCGGCGTCCGCGGTGGTGTTCACGTTAAGCACGCTGAAGTGTGAAGGAGGAAGCAATGTAGCTTTGTGCTGGGAGTCGAAAGCGAAAACTGAATGTGTTGCGGGAGAGTTCTTATGCGAGCTCGTCGGCGAACAGTCTGAGACGGTGAAAGGCGGCTTAGTCGTCCTCACCGTGTTATCGAGCCCGAACCAGGTGATTGAATGCACGGAAGCCACGGGTAAAGGCACGATCTTACAAAACGAACCGTTAGTCGCCGGTAAGATAACGACGATCGATAAAGGAGTAATCACCTATAAAGGCTGCAAACTGACGCTGCCGGAAGAACTCGTCAAAAAGTGCGAAATTCCCGTCGAAAAAGAAACCAAGGCTCTGACGGGCGAACTGTTAACTGAATCAGAACTCCTGCTGAAGCCAGAATCGGGTACTGTCTTTATCGAAATCCCCTACACGAACAAAGGCACCGAAAAATGCCCGACGACAGTCCTGGGCACGCACAACGTGACTGGGGAACAGGCGGTCACGATCGAAAAACCGGGTGAACCGGAAGAAACGAAGACCGGTAACGCTGTCGAAGAAAGCAAACTGACATACTTCAGCAGCCCAACCGACCTGAAAGGGAGCCTCACGTTGACATTCACGGGTCTTGGTGATCTTGTGGACATCTCCAAAGAAGCCTGAGCATGATCGAGCGCTGATGTAAGCGCATCCAGTGGGGCCGCGGCTGGTGTGCGCGGCCCCACCACTATCAGGGCGAGGTGCAAGTGGAGCGGCGAGCAGTTCTGTGACGTGGAAGGGCGGCTCAACGGCCCTAACCGTTATCGAGATCCAGGGATCGACCTGCACGGAAGTCTGGGGTGAAGGCACGATCATCCATGGTGGAACTCGCAGTCGCCAGAAAGCGCACAACGATCGGTGTCGCGTCGACATTCAGGCGTCGTGCTCTGCCGGTTTGTCTCTCACGTTGCAAGGTTGGAGGAACTGGCTGTACTGCGGGGTGGGGTGTCGGCGAG